>Ga0070739_10001525_pt1 | contig 34328 bp, 27 predicted proteins | sample Coa_R1_7_FD_66445 | JGI IMG/M metagenome (GOLD analysis project Ga0070739, IMG submission 66445) | Surface soil microbial communities from Centralia Pennsylvania, which are recovering from an underground coalmine fire - Coalmine... | ecosystem: Environmental > Terrestrial > Soil > Unclassified ...
CTGGAGCGCGAGATCGCCTCAGACGACGCGGTCGTCGAGAAGACCGGCGAGCCGCACGCGTACGCGACGTCGCTCTGGAAGCTGGCCCGCGAGATGCGGATGCCGGAGCACGCCGTCGTCGCTCCGGGCGCGCTGCTCACCCGCAAGCAGATCAGCGTCCGCATCGAGCAGCTGCTCGACAAGCGGCGCGGACGGCTCCATCGCTCGCCCGCGGCGCTCGCCGGCATCGCGCTGGCCGGCCTCGCCGGCGTCTTCGCCGTGGCGACGAGCGCCCCGGCGGTCGAGCTGCCCGCGACGCCCGCCCTCACGCTCACGCAGGTGCCGGCCGCCGGCGCGAACGCACCGGCGAGCACGCAGGCGGTGCATCCGTCGCAGGCGCGCCACGTGACGTCCGCCTACGCGTTGGTCGTGACGAACGACGCCGGGGCGCCTTCCGTGAAGCGGCACGTCGTGCAGCGCATCGTCATCCGCACGCGCGATGCGTCCCCGGCGCCGGCGGCGCCCGCCACGTCCGCCACGTCCGCCACGTCCGCCACGTCTGCCACGTCTGCCGCGGGCGCCGGCCCGGGGGCGGCGGCGACGATCGCCGCGCCGCGCACGCCGGCGACGCCGTCCGTCACCGCTCCGCCGCCGTCCCCCGCCGCCCCGCCGCCGTCCCCCGATGCCGCCGTTTCGGCCGCGGCCGCCGCCGCGGCGCAGAGCCGGGCCGACACGCTGCGCGCCGCCGCGGACGAGCTTCGCGCCGCATCGGTGCCGAACGCCGACGACCGGGCCGCGATGCGGGCCGCCGCGGAATCGCTGCGCCGGGCCGCCGCGTCACACCGTGACGCCGACGACGCCGCGCTCCGCGCCGCCGCCGCGTCGCTGCAGGAGGCCGCTTCGCACGCGCGTCCGGACACCCGCGCGCTTCAGGACGCGGCACGCCGGCTCTCCGAGGCGGCGGCTGCACGCTCCGATGCGATGGCGTCCGCCGCCGTGCAAGCGGCGATCGCCGACCGCAAGCGCGAGCTGGCGCGGCTGTGCGACCGGCTCTCGAAGATGCCGGCGATCCCCGCCTACCCGCGCGTCTCCGCGGTTGCGCCGAATCCGCCGCTCCCGCCGCTCCCGGCGGTGGACGAACAGACGCGCCGTGCGATCAAGGACGCGATGGCGGCGGCGAAGGCCGGCGCCGCGGCCGGAGCGACGACCGGCGTCGCCATCGGCACCGGCGTCGCGCGCGAAATCGCCGAATCGTTCGCACAGCTTCCGCACGAGATCCCGGGCCGCCGCGTCGCGCAGCTCGACGCGCACGGCGATCCGAAGCTCTCGCGCGAGCTGCTCTCCTCGTGTGTCGGCTGCTCGCTCCGTCACGCCGACCTGCGCGGAGTGGACTTGCGCGGAATCAAGTTGAACGCCGTCGATCTGCGCGGCGCCGACATGCGCGGGACGAACCTTTCGTCCGCGCAGCTGACCGGCGTCGACCTCAGCGGAGCGAATCTCGGCGGCGCGAACCTCACGGACGCGAAGCTGACCGGCGTCGACTTGCGCGGCACGGTCCTCGACGGCGCGAACCTCACCGGCGTGCAGATCGTCGGCACCTCGCTGCGCGGCCTCGCCATCCGCGGCTCATCGCTGCGCTCGCTGGTCGCGCACTGCCTCGGCTGCGATCTCAGCGGCGCGCAGCTGCGGGGCCAGGACCTGCACGGGATCTCGCTCACCGGCGCCGATCTGAGTCACGCCGATCTGCGCGATGCGGACCTGAGCTACGTCAAGTTCGTCGGCGTCGACCTGAGCGGCGCGAACCTCAACGGCGCGAACTTGACCGGCGCGCAGCTGGACGGCTGCAACGTGAGCGCCGCCTCGCTGCACGGCGCGAAGACCACGGGGATCAAGCTCACCGGCACCGATCTCGGGGACGCCGGCTGACACGCCGCGTCCTTTTTTTCGACCATAACTCTTAATTGCTTCGTTGAACGCTCCGGAGGCTACCGTGATTCAGAAGCTCGCCGCCGCCGCACTCTTCGCCGCGCTCGCGGGCGCGCCGCTCGTATCGCCGGCGCGCGATGATCTCGCCCGCAACCTGATCGGCAGCTGCGTGGGCTGCCGGCTTCCGAAGGACTTGCACGGCCAGGACCTGCACGGCTTGCGCTTCGTCGGCGACGATCTGCGCGGCGTCGACTTTCGCCATGCCGATTTGCGCGACGCCGACTTCACCGGATCCAACCTGGAGTCGGCACGGTTCGACGGCGCCGATCTGCACGGCGTGCGTTTCGTCGGCGTGCGGCTGCGCGACGTCTCGCTCGCCCGCGCCTCGACCGACGGCGTCTCGTTCGTCGGCGTCTCCGTCGACTTCGCGACGATCGATCGCGCGACGGCTGCCCTGATCCTGCGCGACTGCACGGGGTGCGATCTGCGCGGCGCCGACGTGCGCGGGATGGACCTGCGCGGTGCCAAGGATGTCGGCGCGAACTTGCGTGACGCGAAGCTGTCCGGCGCCGACCTGCGCGGTGCGAACCTCGTCGGCGCGAACGCGACCGGAGCGGACCTCTCGTCGGCGAAGCTCGACGGCGCCACGCTGATCGCCACGCGGCTGCGCGGCGCGAAGGTGGCCGGCGCGTCGTTCGGCGACGCGCGGCTGTGCGGACGGAGCGACGACCGCGCGGGCGACCTCGGCGAGCAGCGGACCGTATGCGCGGACCTGCGCGGCGTCGACCTGCACGGCGTCGATCTGCGGCGCGTCCAATGGTGCGCGAACGACGACCGCGGCCGTGACGTGATCGCGACGCGCGACTGCCGGCCGGTGACGCGCGCCGAGCTGACCGGCGACGCGCACGCCGACCTCACCGGAGCTCTCGCGCCCGCCTGATCCCCCCGTGCGGGTAGACCGAGACGGTGACGCTCGTCGACCGTCTCGTCGCGTCCGACCCGCCGCTCGAACGCCTGCGGCTCGCGCTGCGAGCGACGGTGACGATCCTGCTCGCCGGCGGGGGCGTCGTCCCGCTGATGCGGGCCGGCGTCCTGACCGGGCCGAGCGCGCTGCTCGGAGCGATGACCGGGATGTGGGCGACGCTGACCGTCAACGATGCGGCGCCGCGCGACCGGCGGATCACCTCGGCGCTGCTGCCGTTCGCGGCGGCGGGCTCGGTGACGCTGACCGCGTTCTTCGACATGCGCAGCCAGCTGCTGGGCGGCGTGCTGTTCGTCGCCGTCACGTTCGCCGGCGTGTGGGTGCGCCGGTACGGACGGCGCGGCTTCGCGCTCGGACAGGTCGCGATCTTCGTGATGCTCTTCTCGATGTTTCTGCGCATCGAGCCTTCGCAGCTGCCCGGAACCTACGTGTCGCTCTTCGCGGGCGCCGCGGTCGCGTTCGTCGTGCGCTACGCGGTCGTCCGCGACGACGCGCACGTCGTGCTGCACGCCGCGGTGGAAGCGTTCGCCGCGCGGGCGCGGCTCGTCCGCGAGGCCGCCGGCGACGTGCTGCGCGGCGAGCCGGGCGCCGAGCCGCGGCTGCGCGCCGAGCTCGTCGCGCTGAACGCCGCCGCGCTGTCCATCGACGGCCTGATCGCGGCCGCGATCTTCGTCGTCGCACCGGACGAGCGGCACGCCGCGCGCCTGGCGCTGCTCGAGGCCGAGCTCGCCGCCGATGCGGCGGCGCGCGCGACGATCGCGCACCGCGCCGACGCGCAGCCGGAAGCGGCGGAGGCCGTGAAGCGCGCGCGCCTCGCCGCACGCGACGCCGCCGATCGGGCGCGCGAGGCGCTGCGGCGCGTGCTGCACGCGCCGGTCGCGAAGGGCGCCGACGCACCGATCTCGGCGACGGCCGGCCCGCCGCCGATCGGCGCGACGCCGCCGGCGACGCGGCTCGCGATTCAGGCCGCCGTCGCGGCCGCGCTCTCGATGGCGCTCGGGACGCTCGTGCCGCCGCACCTCTTCTTCTGGGCGGTGCTCACGGCGTTTCTCGTCTACACCGGCACCGCGTCGGCGAGCGAGGCGCGCCGGCGCGCGTGGAGCCGCGCCGGCGGGACGGCGATCGGCGTCGCGCTCGGTTTCGTCCTCGTCGCGTTCGTCCATGGGATGCCGCTCGTCGAAGCGGCCCTCGCGGTGGTCTCGTTCTTTCTCTCGATGTACACGTTCCGCATCTCGTACTTCGCGTTCACCTTCTTCATCACCGCGCTCGTCGCGATGGCGTACGAGCTGGTCGGCCGTCCGCCCAACCCGCTGCTCGTCGCGCGCCTGGTCGAGACGGTCGTCGGCTCGCTGTGCGGCGCGTTCGCCGCGACGCTGGTGCTGCCGCTCCGCACGCGCGCCGTCGTCGCCTTCACCGCGAAGGCGTTCGTCCACAAGCTGCGCGACGCGGTTCGCGCGTCGGTCGCGCGGCTGGCCGGCGCGGAGTCCGGCGCCGACGATCCCCTCGACGCGGCACGCGCGCTCGACGCGGCGCTGCAGGAGCTGCTGGCCCGGATCCAGCCGCTCGTCGCCGGCGCGCACGGCGCGGCGCGCGACGACGCGCATGCGACCGTCGCGGCGCTGATCGAGAGCGGGGTGAACGCGCGCGACCTGTGCGACCGCGCGCTGCGCGCGCCCGGCGCGCCCGACGGAACGGCGGCGTCGCTGCGCCGCGCCGGCGACGCCGTCGACCGAACGTTGCGCGCGTTCGAAACGCTGCTCGACGGCCGTCCGGAGACCGTGCCGGGCGACGTCGCGACCGCGAACGCCGCCGAGACGGAAGCTGCGCGCGCCCACGCACCGCCCGACCTCGCCGCCGCGGCGCACGATCTGCGGCGCATCGCCGAGATCGTGGAGCGGCTCGCTACGCCCGCGTCGCTGCTGCGCGACGCGCCGTGATCAGCTGCGCGGCAGCCCCGCGTACTCGGATTCGGGATACGTCGCTTCGAGCCAATCCAGCGTGTCGCTGCGGCGCGCGCGCGCGTCGTCGAGGTCGAGCTTGCCGTAGAGCTGCGCGAGTGTGTACGCGTACTTCGGGATCCACGGATCGCGCGGGTAGTGCGCCTGCCAGTCGCGCAGCGCGTCTTCGACGAGCACGGCCTTGTCGAACACGTGCTCGGCGTCCTCGGGATGGGCGTCGGCGCGCAGCGAGAGGTCCTTCAGCTGATTCCGCACGCCGAGGATGCTCATCTTGAGCCGGCCGAAATAGCGATCGGCGGGCGCGAGGTTCGAGGTGGATTGGGCGAACGCGGGGCCGGCGAACGACAACGCCAGCGCCAGCGCGAAAACGACGCGCTTCATGAGGACATCCTTGTGCTCTGCGGACGAAAGTGCGCGCGAGCCGCATACCGTGCGCTCGCGTATCAACAGTCATCGGCAGCTCCGGTGCGGGGTTAACCCGCTCGCGCCGCTCTCCGATCCATTGTGACGGACGTCATTCGGGATCGCCGAACAGGAACGCGAGGTCCTCGCGCGTGAGCGTCTTCGCGACCGCGCTGTCGGCTTTCACGACGGCACGCGAGAGCGCGCTCTTGCGTTCCGCGAGCGCGCGGATCTTCTCCTCGACCGAGCCCGCGGCGATCATCCGGTACGCCGTCACCGGACGCGTTTGACCGATGCGATGCGTGCGGTCGATGGCCTGTCGCTCGACCGCGGGATTCCACCACGGATCGTAAAGGATCACGTAGTCGGCCGCGGTCAGCGTCAAGCCGACGCCGCCGGCCTTCAGCGAACAGAGGAAAACGGGCGGGCCGCCCTCCGTCATGAATCGGTCAACCTCGACTTGGCGGTCGCGATCCTTCGTCGAGCCGTCGAGATAGCCGAACGCGATCCCGCGGCGCTCGAGCGCGGCTCGCATGATCTTCAGCATCGAAGCGAACGCGCTGAAGACGAGCACCTTGTGTCCGCCGTCGAGGACCTCGTCCACCGTCTCGAGGAAGGCGTCGAACTTCCCGCTCGCCTCCGGGTCGTCGACGTACTCGGGAACGAGCAGCCCCGGGTGCGCGCACACTTGGCGCAGCCGGGTCAGCGCGGCCAGGACGTGGACCGTCGTCGCCTCGGAGCCCTCGTCGTCGTAGCGCGCGAGCACGTCGCGGCGCGCGGCCTCCGCGATCCCGCGGTAGAGCCGGCGCTGCAGCGGGGTCAGCTCGCACTCGATGAGCGCTTCGGTCCGCTCGGGCAGCTCGCGCGCGACGTCTTCCTTGGTGCGCCGGAGCACGAAGGGCTCGAGGCGCGAGCGCAGCGCCGTCGCCGCGCCTTCGTCGCCCTCGCCGATCGGGATCTCGAACCGCCGCCGGAACGAGCCCTCCGAGCCCAGCAGCCCCGGCTCGACGAAACCGAAGATCGCCCAGAGGTCGCGCAGCGAGTTCTCGACCGGCGTACCGGTCAGCGCGAGGCGGTGGTCGGCTTGCAGCCCGCGCACCACTTTGGCGATCTGCGAGGCCGGGTTCTTCGCGTTTTGCGCCTCGTCGAGCACGAGCGTGCGGAAGCGGAAGCGCTCGAGGTGCTGGGCGTCGAGCCGGGCGAGCGCGTACGACGTCACCACGACGTCGTAGTCGTGAATCGTCTCGTACTTCGCCGGCCGGTCGTTCCCGGATTGGAGCCGGAGCGTGCGCAGCGACGGGGCGAACTTGGTGATCTCGTTCTCCCAGGTGTGGGTGACCGAGGTCGGCGCGATGACCAGGACCGGCACCGGGCCTTCTTCTTCCTTGCGCTTCGCGACGTGCGCGATGAGCTGCGAGGTCTTCCCGGTCCCCATGTCGTCCGCCAGGATGCCGCCGAAGCGGAACGAGGCGAGGTACGAGAGGAAGTCGAGGCCGCGCCGCTGGTAGTCGCGCAACGGCAGCACGAGCGCCTGCGGCGGCTCGACCTCCTGGATCCCGCGGAAGTCGCGCAGCCGCTCGCGGATCCGCTCGACCTCTTCGGGGAGCGCGACGTCGCCGAACGCCTCGTGCAGCTCGTCGCGGATCGCGACCAGCGTCGCGAGGCCGGTGCGCCGCCGGTCGGCCAGCTCGGAGAGGAGGTTCTGGCGCGAGCGCAGGTCGCCGACGTCGATCAGCTTCCCGCGCACCTCGGCGTAGCGGCCCTTGGCGCCGAGGAGCGCGCGCAGCTCCTCGCGCGTGAGCTGCTCGCCGCCGCCGACGAAGACCGAGACGTCGAGCTCGAACCAGTCGCCCCCTTCGTGCGGCGTGGCGCTGACCGCGACGTCGACCCGGCCGTCGCCGGCGATCGCCGCCAGCGAGTCGTCGAGCCGGAGGTCCGCGTCGTCCCACCCGGGCCACAGCGTGCGGACGACCTCGGCGGCGCGGTCGGCGTCGTGCAGCGCGAAGCCGTCGCCGCCGCGCGGGACGAACCCGGCCTCGACGAAGCGCCGCGCGAAGCGCCGCGCGACCTCGGGCGGCCAGCGCACGAAGTGGCCCATGCTCGCCGAGACCGCCCCGTGCGCGCTGAACGGCGCGCTCGCCCCCGACTCGCGGTCGACGAAGGTCAGCCGGGCCAGCAGCGCGCCGTCGCGCCAGGCGGCGCGGATGAGCAGCGCGGGGCGCGCGACGTCGACGACGCCGAGCGAGCCGCGTTCGGCGTCGCTGAGGAACGGCGCGACGCGGGCGATCGCGCGGACGGAGGGTGCGCCGTCGTCGCCCGCCGCGCCGGCCCCTTCGAGCGCCCGCGCCGCCGCGATGACCTTCCGCGCGTCGAACGTGCCGTCCAGCAGGTACGCGGTCCGGTCGGCGATCAGCCACTGCGGCGGCCCGTCGAGCACGACCGCGCGCGCGGCCGGGACGCGAACGCCGTCGACCGTCTCCAGCACCGGCGCGAACGCCGAGCCCGCGCGAACCGCGCGCAGCCGCAGCCCCCGGCTGTCGACCGCGAACGGCGCGAGCTCGGACGGGTGGCGGTTCTCGCCGGGGGCGTCGTCGCAGCGCAGCCGCGGGTGGCGCGCCAGCCGGAACATCGCGCGGGCCAGCGCCTTCGGCGAAGAGCGCGGACCGAACGCCTCCTGGACCGCGTCATCGCGGAGCAGCGCGCGGTCGATCTCGTCCCAGTCGTCGGCCGGGGTCTGGTCCATCATCGCCTGGATCGCGTCGGCGTCGCGGATCACGCCGCGCAGACGCGGCGTGTCGAGGTAGAGCGATCCCGCCGGAACGCCGCCGGGCGGGGCGGCGATCACCGGCCAGACGGCGCGGGCCCGCGCTCGGGTCGCCTCCCCGTCGGCGTCCGGCAGCCACGACAGGTCGGGCTCGCTGTGGCCGGCCTCGAGCGGGGGCGCGGCGTCCTCGACGGTCCGCACGACCTCGAGGGTCGCGACGACGTGCTCGCAGACGCCGGCGCCGCCGCAGGTGCAGACGGCGCGGAGCGCCTGCGGCCCGGTTCCCGACGACCACTCGACGGCGGTCGCGCAGACGGCACGGTTCTTCACCGTCGCCTCGATGCGGTTCGGCTCGACGGAGCGCAACGCAACGCGCCCGCCCTCGACGAGGGAGAGCGCGGCGCGGGTCAAGTCTCGGGCGAACCAGGTCCCGATCTGCGCCGGGAGGCGCGATCGCCAGAGAGCGTAGGGCGTCAACCTGCCTACGGTTCGGCTACGCCGACTGAACCTCCGGCTGCTGCGGTGCAGGCGGCTCGATGCGCGGAATCTTCGAGAAGCGGAGCTTCTCGGGATTCGCCTGGTCGACTTCGGCCAGGATGCGGTCGCCGGGTCCGAACGTGCCGCGGAGCATCTCCTCGGCCAGCTCGTCCTCGACTTCGCGCTGGATCGCGCGGCGGAGCGGACGGGCTCCGAACTGCGGGTCCCAGCCCTTCTTGGCGAGGAGCTGCTTCGCGTCTTCGGTGACCTCGAGCTCCATCTCCTGAGCCTTGACCTCGCGGATGACCTTCTCGAGCTCGAGCCCGACGATCTGCGCGATCTGCTCGCGGTTCAGGGCGTGGAAGACCACGATCTCGTCGACGCGGTTGAGGAACTCCGGCCGGAACGAGTGCTTCACTTCCTCCAGCACGCGGTTCTTCATCCGCTCGTACGCCTGGTCTTCGTTCGCCTCGGTCCCGCGGGCCGGACGGAAGCCGATCTCGGTCGAGGTCGTCATCCCGGTCGCGCCGACGTTCGAGGTCATGATGATGACCGTGTTCTTGAAGTCGACGACGCGGCCCTGAGAGTCGGTCAGCCGGCCGTCGTCGAGCACCTGCAGCAGCAGGTTGAAGACGTCGGGGTGGGCTTTCTCGATCTCGTCGAGCAGCACGACCGAGTACGGACGGCGCCGCACCGCCTCGGTGAGCTGCCCGCCCTCTTCGTAGCCGACGTAGCCGGGAGGCGCGCCGACGAGCCGCGAGACCGCGTACTTCTCCATGTACTCCGACATGTCGATCCGGATCATCGACTCGGCGTCGTCGAACATGAACTCGGCGAGCGAGCGGGCGACCTCGGTCTTCCCGACGCCGGTCGGGCCGAGGAAGATGAACGAGCCGATCGGGCGCTTGGGATTCTTCAGCCCCGCGCGCGACCGCCGGATCGCCCGGGTGACCGTCGAGATCGCCTGGTTCTGGCCGATGACGCGCTTGTGGAGCTGGTCCTCCATGCCGAGCAGCTTGGCCGTCTCCGCCTGGGCCAGCTTCGAGACCGGGATCTTCGTCCACGACGAGACGATGAAGGCGACGTCGTGCTCGGTGACCTTGATCGTCTTGTCCTGGAGGGCACGGCGCTCGGCCCACTCGGACTCGAGCCGCTGCTTCTCGAGCCGCAGCTTCTCCTCGCGGTCGCGGATGGCGGCCGCCTTCTCGAACTCCTGCGACTTGACGACCGACTCTTTTTCCTGCTTGACCTGACGAATCTGGTTCTCGATCTCGCGGACCTCCGGCGGCGGCAGGGTCGCCTGCAGCCGGACGCGGGAGGCCGCCTCGTCGATCAAGTCGACGGCCTTGTCGGGGAGGAAGCGGTCGCTGATGTAACGGTCGCCCAGCTTCGCCGCGGCGACGAGCGCCTCGTCGGTGATCGTGACCTTGTGGTGCGCCTCGTAGCGGTCGCGCAGGCCCTTGAGGATCTCGACCGTCTCCTCGACCGACGGCTCGCCGACCATCACGGGCTGGAAGCGGCGCTCCAGCGCCGAGTCCTTTTCGATGTGCTTGCGGAACTCGTTGAGCGTCGTCGCGCCGATGCACTGCAGCTCGCCGCGGGCGAGCGCCGGCTTGATGATGTTCGAGGCGTCGATCGCGCCCTCGGCGGCGCCGGCGCCGACCAGCGTGTGGAGCTCGTCGATGAACAGGATGATCTCGCCGGCGGCGCCGCGGATCTCGTCCATGACGCGCTTCATGCGCTCCTCGAACTCGCCGCGGTACTTCGTGCCGGCGACGAGCCCGGCGAGGTCGAGCGTGATCACGCGCTTGTCGCGGAGCGGCTCGGGGACCTCGCTCTTGATGACGCGCTGCGCCAGGCCCTCGGCGATCGCCGTCTTGCCGACGCCCGGCTCGCCGATGAGGGCCGGGTTGTTCTTCGTCCGGCGGCTGAGGATCTGGATGACGCGCTCGATCTCGTTGGCGCGGCCGATCACCGGGTCCAGCTTGTTCTCGCGGGCCAGGGACGTGAGGTCGCGCCCGTAGGCGTCGAGCGTCGGCGTCTTCGACTTGCCCTTCGGCGCGGGCGGCTGCCCCTCGGCGCCCAGCAGGGAGGTCGTCTGGACGCGAACCTTCGCCGGGTCGACTCCGAGGTTGGTGAGCACGCGCGCGGCGACGCCCTCGCCCTCGCGGATGAGGCCGAGGAGCAGGTGCTCCGTCCCGATGTAGTTATGGTTGAGCTGCCGCGCCTCTTCGAAGGCCAGCTCGATCACGCGCTTGGCGCGCGGGGTGAAGACCATCTCCTGCTGGACGGTCTGGCCGCCCCGCCCGACGATCGCCTCGACCTCTTGGCGGACCTTCGCCAAGTTGACGCCGAGCGTCTCGAGGACTTTCGCCGCGAGGCTCTCCCCCTCGGAGATGATCCCGAGCAGGATGTGCTCGGTCCCGATGTAGTTGTTCCCGAGCCGCTGCGCCTCTTCCTGAGCGAGCACGATGCTGCGCCGCGCGCGTTCGGTGAACGGTTCCCACATTGACATGTCGCTACGAAACTCCCCGAGCGGTCGTCCCGCTCCTGCCGCTCCACCGCCGTGGCGGGAGCCTGAGCCCCCAGCATCGGCGTTGGTGAACGTATAACTCCTTGCCGGGTACGGCAGTTTCAAACCCCGGCCGGAATGCGGCATGGAAGCCGCTACCCGAGAGGCGAACGGAGGGACTTTCCGTCGCGCTCTTCCGGAGGTCGCTGCAATCCACGTTCCTATCGCGGAGTTCGCCGATCAGTTCGTCAACGGCCTCACGCTCGGGATGCTGTACATCCTCGTCGCCCTCGGGCTGAACATCATCCTCGGGCTGATGGGCGTGATCAACTTCTCGCACGGCGCCTTCTTCATGCTGGGCGCCTACCTGATGTACCAGCTCGACGGCCCGCTCGGGTTCTGGCCGGCGATCCTCGCCGCAGCGATCCTCGTCGGGATCCTCGGCATGCTCTTCGAGTCCTCGCTGATCCGGCCGCTCTACCGGCGCGCGCCGGAGTACACGCTGCTGCTCACCTTCGGAACCGCGCTGATCTTCGCCCAGATCGTCCGCCGCGTGTGGGGCGACGACGCCGTGCGCGTTTCCACCCCCTCGTACATGCCGGACGCGATCACGCTCGGCGGCTACCAGCTTCCCTTCTATAAAGACGTGCTGCTGGTCGGACTCACGGTGATCATCCTCGCGCTCGTCTGGCTGCTGCTCAACAAGACGAACATCGGGATGATCATCCGCGCCGGCACGCGCGACGCCGAGATGGTGAAGATCCTCGGCATCAACATGCCGCTGATGTTCACCCTGGTGTTCGGGATCGGCTCGCTGATGGCCGGGCTCGCCGGCGCGCTGGCGGCGCCGATCTACGCGATCCAGCCGCAGCTCGCCTCGCAATGGATCGTGCTGACGTTCGTCATCGTCATCGTCGGCGGGATCGGCTCGTTCTGGGGCGCGATCGTCGGCGGGCTGCTGATCGGCGTGATCTCGAGCTTGATGTCGCTCGTCTGGCCGCCGGCCGTGGAGCTGACCGGCTACGTGATCATGGGCGTCATCCTGCTGATCCGCCCGCGCGGGCTCTTCGGCGTCGAGGGTCTCTTCGAGTGACGAAGCGCAACCCGTTCCTGAGCCCGCTGCTCTGGACGGCGATCATCTTCGCCGTCCTGCCGCTCGTCGCGGGCGCGAACCCGTTCACGCACCAGTCCGGCTTCGTCGACATCGCGACGACGATGCTGATCTTCGCGCTGTTCGCCAGCGGCTTCAACCTGCTCTTCGGTCACGTCGGCGAGCTCTCGTTCGGCCACGCCATGTTCTTCACGATCGGCGCCTACGCGACGGCGCTGTTCACGAAGGGCTACAGCGTCCCGCTCTTCGGCAGGACCTGGGTGTGGGGCGGCGCCGACAACGCGCTCGCCGCGCTGGCGATCTCGCTCGTGATCGGACTGCTGTGGGCGTGGCTGCTCGCACGCATCGTCATCCCGCGCTCGAGCGGGATCTACTTCTCGATGATCACGCTCGCCTTCGCTCAGGTGATCTACTTCATCACCTTCAAGTGGAGCGATCTGACGGGCGGCGAGGACGGGATCCAGGCGATCTCCCGGCCCTCGCTGCCGTTCGTCGCGAGCGACTGGCTTCGCTCGTACAACTTCTACTGGTCGACCGCGGTCGTCGTCTTTCTCGCGCTCTGTCTGCTCTACTGGATCATTCGATCGCCGTTCGGCAGCGTGCTCCACGCGATCCGCGAGAACAAGCAGCGCGCGCGCTTCCTGGGCTACGACGTCAACAAATACCGGGTGAACGCGTTCGTCCTCTCGGCGCTCTTCCCGCTGATCGCCGGCTGGCTCTGGACCTACTACCAGCAGGCGATCAACCCCGACGCCGGCTCCGTCGAGTACTCGGGCAACGTCGTGATGATGTCGCTCCTCGGCGGGATGCAGACGTTCATGGGACCGATCATCGGCGCGCTCGTCTATTGGGAGCTGCAGAACAACATCTCGCAGGCCACCAAGTACTGGGAAGCGTGGATCGGGATCGTCTTCGTCGTATTCGTCCTCGTCGGACCGCGCGGCATCATGGGCCTCATCGACGACATCCGGCACTACGGCTTCGGCGCAGCGATCGCGCGGCTGTTCTCGCGCCGCGCCCGCTACGCGACCGACGTCAAGGAAGAGCTGCCGCCGGTCGACGAGCTCCCGTCCGAAACGTCTGCGCCCGAGACCGCCGCTCCGGAGACCGCCTGATGCCGCCGATCTTCCGCACCGAAGGCCTCACCCGCCGCTTCTCGGGCTTCACCGCCGTCAACAACGTCACGCTCGAAGTTCCCGAAGGCGGCGTCCGCACGATCATCGGGCCGAACGGCGCCGGCAAGACGACGTTCTTCAACCTGCTCAGCGGCCTGCTGCCGCCGAGCGACGGCCGCATCTGGTTCAAGGACCGCGAGATCACGACGCTCCCGCCCTACCAGCGGGCGCGTCTGGGCATCGCGCGCTCGTTCCAGATCACCAACATCTTCGGCCACCTCACCGTCTACGAGAACGTCCGCCTCGCGGTGCAGGCCGTTCACGACGGAAAGGCCAGCTTCTTCCTCCCGGGCCGCCTCGGCGATCTGCGAACCACGACCGAGCGCGTCCTCCACGACATCGGCTTGTGGGAGACGCGCGACGCGCGCGCGGAGAACCTCTCGCACGGCGACCAGCGCCGGCTCGAGATCGGCCTCGTCATCGCGAGCGATCCGCCGGTGCTGCTCCTCGACGAGCCGCTCGCCGGGATGTCGCCGACCGAGACGCACGAGACCGTCGAGCTCATCCAGCGCATCGCGCCGGGCCGCACGATCATGCTCGTCGAGCACGACATCGACGTCGTCATGGCGATCTCGACCACCATCACGGTCTTTCAGACCGGCGGCGTGCTGGCGACCGGAACTCCGCAGGAGATCCGCGCCAACGAAGCCGTCCAACGCGCCTACCTCGGAGAGCTCGTCTGATGCCGCTCCTGGAGCTCGACCACGTCAACGCCTACTACGACAAGTCGCACGTCCTCCAGGACGTCTCCTTGTCGGTCGACGCCGGCGAAGTCGTCGCGCTGCTGGGGCGCAACGGCTCCGGCCGCTCGACGACCTGCAAGACCGTCATGGGGCTCGTCGCGGCGCGCAGCGGCCAGATCCGCTTCAAGGGCAAGCCGATCACCAACAAGACGCCGTTCGCGCTGGCGCAGCTCGGCATCGCCTTCGTCCCCGAAGACCGCCGCATCTTTCCGAACCTCACGGTCGGCGAGAACCTCCGTCTCGCCGCGCTCGCGGGACGGAAAGGCGCGTGGACCGAGAAGCGCATCTACGACTACTTCGCGGTCCTCGGCGAGCGCCGCGACAAGCCCGCGAAGCTCTCCGGCGGCGAGCAGCAGATGCTCGCGATCGCGCGCGCGCTCGTCGCGAATCCCGACATCATCCTGCTCGACGAGCCGATGGAAGGGCTCGCACCGCTCATCGCGCGCAACGTCGAAGAAGTCGTGCGCAACATCCGCGCCGAGGGAAACACGATTCTGCTCGTCGAGCAGAACGCGCAGGTCGCGATGTCGCTTTCCGACCGCGGGTACGTGCTCTCGAACGGGCGGGTCGTCGGCGAGGGCAGCATCGATCAGCTGCGCGCCGATGAAGCGATGATGCAGCGCTACTTGGCCGTGTAGGCGCTCGCCGTTGCTCGCGGCTTCGGGTATCCGCGGGTTTGACGTCGGGGGTTGGGCTCGGGCAGGGCACATCCCCACGGCGGGGACGCTCCCTGCGCGCACTCCTGCGCTCCGGTCGCTCGGCGCCGCGGAGCTCCGCGCATCCTGCGCTCCCGCTCCGCGACGACGCCCCGCCGTGGGGACGTGCCCTGCCCGATCCCCGGCACGGTTGGTGGCACCGCGAATCGCCACGAACCGCGGCGCACCGGCGTGAGAAACGCTACGGCGCGATTCGGGCGTCGGAAACGGCGTGCCGGTATCGTGCCTGCACGGCGGGCGGCACGTGCCCGCGGCGGGGCGTTGCGAAGTTCGCGGAGCCAGGATGGCGAGAGCGAACTTCGCACCGAGCGACCGGAGGCGCACGATGCGCCGGAGGGAGCGTCCCCGCCGCGGGCATGTGCCGCACGCCGTGCCGCCACCACGCTGCGCGGCGGAACTTTCCGATGCTCGGGTCGTATTGTAGGCGACGTATGGTGACGACGGAAGCCGTTCGGGATGCGCTCAAGGACGTCGAAGATCCGGAGCTGGGTCTGGGGATCTTGGACCTCGGGCTCGTCTACGACGTCGCGTGCGAGGGGCCGCAAGGCGAACACGTCACGGTGACGATGACGCTGACGTCGCCGATGTGCCCGGTCGGGCCGATGTTCAAGCAGGCGGTCCTGAGCAAAGTCGAGAGCGTCGAGGGCGTGAAGAACGCGAACGTCGAGATCACGTTCAACCCGCCCTGGGACCCGAGGACGATGGCGAGCGAGGACGTGAAGCTCGCGCTCGGGATTTGGTAGCGGCCGGCGGGTAGGAGGGCTTCCGTGAAGACGAACGGCTTGCGTACGGGCCTGGCTCTCTGCGCGTTCGGGGCGGCGATCGCCGCAGCGATCGGGCCGGCGGCGGCGCGACTCCCGGATCCGCCGTCGATGGCGCCGGTCGAGACGCTTCCCGTCGTGCTCGACAAGCAGCCGGCTGCGCTCGAGTCGCCGCCGCCGTCGGTGCTCGCGCCGGCGGCCGCCGATGCCTGCCGCGACGACGTCTTGCAATCGTACCGAACCGTGCCGCTGCCCGTGCGGTACGACGTCACCGCGTGCGGGACGGTGCTGTCCGTCGGCGGCGCGCCCGCGCGGGGCGCGCGCGTCGCGCCGACCGCGTTCGTGATGGACGTCGACGGGACCGACGGGCTTCCGATCGAGGTGCGCGGAAATCCCGGCACCACGGTGCAGCCGGGGCAGTCGGTGCTCGTGCAGGGGCAGTACTTCCGCGAGAAGTCATCGGCCGAGTACATCGACGCGTCGCGCGGAACGGTGCAGCCGTACGCGCCGCCGCCGAGCCCGGCCGTGCAGGTGACGAGCTCGCCGAGCAGCTTGCCGACGCTCCCGCCCGCGAACGTGCGGCCCTCGCCGATCCCGCGCGGCACGCCGATGGTTCCGCAGCCGGCGCGCTCGCCGAACCCGGCACCCTCGCTTCTGCCGCACTGATCGCGGCGCGTTCGCCGGGGTCGGCGGACGCGGCGGAGAACGGGCTCGCGATGTCCACGACCGAGTCCTCGCACGACCACGCCTACGCGCGGCTCCGGCGCATGCGCGACGAGTCGCTCGCGCCCGCGGGCGAGGCCGCGAACGAGCGGCAGCGAGCGCGCGGGAAGCGTACGGCGCGCGAGCGGGTCGAAGCGCTCGTCGATCCGGGCTCGTTCGTCGAGCTCGACCGGTTCGCGGTGCACCGGACGGCGGAGTTCGGCCTCGACGAGCGGCAGTTTCTCGGCGACGGGGTCGTGACGGGCCACGCGACGATCGACGGCCGGCAGGTCTTTCTCTTCTCGCAAGACTTCACGGTGCTCGGCGGATCGCTCGGCGAAGTGATGGCCGAGAAGATCTGCAAGGTGATGGATCTCGCCGTGCGGACCGGATCGCCGATGATCGGGATCAACGACTCGGGCGGCGCACGGATCCAGGAAGGCGTCGTCAGCCTCGGCGGCTATGCCGAGATCTTTTGGCGCAACGTCCAGGCGTCGGGCGTCGTGCCGCAGATCAGCTTGATCGCGGGACCGTGCGCGGGCGGCGCGGTGTACTCGCCGGCGATCACCGACTTCACCGTGATGGTCGAGGGCATCTCGCAGATGTTCATCACCGGCCCGGAGATCATCAAGTCGGTGACCGGCGAGGACGTCGGGTTCGAGGAGCTCGGCGGGGCGATCACGCATGCGACCAAGAGCGGCGTCGCGCATCTCACCGCCGTCGACGAGGACGAGATGAACGAGCACTGCCGCCGGCTGCTCTCGTTCATCCCGTCGAACAATCTGGACGATCCGCCGGTCGTGCCGAGCGACGACGATCCGCTGCGGGCCGCGCCCGAGCTCGATTCGCTGATCCCCGATGCGCCGAACAAGCCGTACGACATCGTCGATGCGATCGTGCCGGTGCTCGACGACGGCGACTTCTTCGAGATCTTGCCGCTGTGGGCGCAGAACGTCGTGATCGGCTTCGGCCGGGTGGGCGGACGGAGCGTCGGCGTCGTCGCGAACCAGCCGAAGATGCTCGCCGGGGTGCTCGACATCGCCGCCTCGATCAAGGCGGCGCGGTTCGTGCGCTTCTGCGATGCGTTCAACGTTCCGCTGCTCACCTTCGTCGACGTGCCGGGCTTCTTGCCGGGCACGGGCCAGGAGTGGGGCGGGATCATCAAGCACGGCGCGAAGCTGCTCTACGCGTTCGCCGAGGCGACGGTGCCGAAGATCACGATCATCACGCGCAAGGCGTACGGCGGCGCCTACGACGTCATGGCCTCGAAGCACATCCGCGCCGATTTCAACTTCGCCTGGCCGACGGCGGAGATCGCCGTGATGGGCGCGGCGGGCGCGGTGAAGATCCTCAACCGGCGCGAGATCGCCGAGGCGAGCGATCCCGACGAGACGGCGGCGCGCTTCGCGGCGGAGTACACCGAGCACTTCGCCAACCCGTTCATCGCCGCGCAGCGCGGCTACGTCGACGACGTGATCCACGCGGCGGAGACGCGGCGCGCCGTCTCGCGCGCGCTCGACGCGCTCGCGAACAAGCGGGTCGAACGGCCCCGCCGCAAGCACGGAAACATCCCGCTGTAGGCGCGATCGCGCCGAAGGCACGGCGAGCCCGCGCTTTCTTGCTCGCGGCGACTCGGCGCTCGGCTTCCGCGACGTGACGTTCGACCGCTCGGCTGAGCGGGACCGGGCGAGCGGGTATAGTCTCCGCGCTATGAGCAAGACCTCCATCGCCCTCGACATCTTCCGGCCGCTCGCGATCGGAGCCGGCATCTTCGGCGCGACGGCCGCGATCGGCGCGGCGCAGATGGCCGCGCCGTGCGAGCCCTCCGCCTCGTCGTGGTCGACGTTCGACCCGACCTACAGCCGCGTCACGGCGTGGCAGCCGGGCTGGGACACCGGCGCCTACGATCGCAATCACGTCATGATCGGGACGGTCGGCAAGTACACGAACGCGCGTCTCACGCTCGCCAACGCCGCCGGCGACACCACGGTCGTCGACCTCAAGGAAGGCACCGTGATCGAGCCGACCGGCGCGACGCCGCAGGCCGGTCAGCGCGTCGCCGTGTTCGGCTACTGGTCGAACGGAACGTTCATCGCGAACCGCGTCGTCCTGCACGGCTGATCCACCTGATCGGAACGTTCCGAACGCCGGACGCCGGGGCGGCGTCCGGCGCTGCCGCGCGCGCGCCGGGCCGGCGCGTCGCGCCGGCGCGGCATGCGTCCCCTACTGCGTCTTGAACAGGGGCAGCATCGGCTTCACGCCCTGACTGCTCGCGGCCGCGAGCCCGAGGTAGTCGTGGATGCCGAACGCGTCTTCGATGGTGCGCAGCAGCGAGTAGTGGTTGTACGGCGTCGCGTCCTCGACGCCGCGCGGACCGTGGTTCGTGATCACGATCGTCGGGATGTGGCCGCCGCCGAAGTTCGACGCGGCGTTCGGCGTCACGCCGCAGCAGCCGGCGTGCCCGGGCGACGCGCTTTCGTCCCAGGTGATCACGATCGCCGCGTTGTCCTTCGCCTGCCAGAGGCTCGAACCGACGATCGAGATCACGACGTTCGAGACCCAGTTGTCGCCGCGGCGGATCAGCGGCGCCGCCGGTTCGTAGCGGCAGTCGTCCGGGATCCCGGGCCCGCTCATCCCGTGCATGTCGTTGCACAAGTTGCCGATGATGAGCCCGAAGCTCGGCGCCTTCCCCGCGTCGAGGTCGCGCGCGAGCTGATCGAGCCCGACGAGGTGCTCGGCGCGGAGCTGATCGAGCTGCACGTCGCGGAAGTTGATGAAGCCGTCGTGCTTCGAAGCGTACCAGGGGGGTGTCCCCGGCGCGTTCGAGCCGGTCACCGCGAGCGAGCCGGGCGTCGGGATGCTCTCGTAGTACGCCTTCCACGTGAGCAGCGCGGCGTCGAGCTGATCGCCGAGCTGCGGCGCTGCGATCGTGTGCGGGACGAAGCCCGGCTGATCGGATCCGTCGCAGCCGGGGCGCGTGTCGTTCGGGACGCAGTAGTACGCGTCGTCGTCGTGCAGCCCGAACGTCGAGCCGCCGACGAGCGCGACGTAGTTCGGCTCGCTCGGGTGCACCTCGCCGTAGAAGTTCGTCGCGTTGCCGTACCGGCGCGCGAAGTCGTTCAGCGCGGGCGCGACCGCGGTTCCGATGATGTCGCCGTAGTCGCGGTTCTCGTCGACGATCACGAAGATGTGGCTGTAGCGCGGCACCGCCAGGTCGTCGGCGGTCGGGCCGCCTGCGGCGCCGGTCGGAAGCGCCGGCAGAACGGCGAGAACGACGGCGGCGGCGGCCGCGGTGATGAAACGCATGCCGCTTGATTGCCTACGCTCTTCTTCCGTTCCGCCCGAGCCGGGTCCGAAGCCAAGCGCGCAGCGGGCGGTCCCGGGAGGGTTGTCGGACCGCCGCGGACGATGACCGGTCTCCGTGGGACTGCTCGACGGAAAGACCATCCTCGTCACCGGGGTCGCCAACCGCTGGTCGATCGCCAGCGGGATCGTCCGCCGGCTCCACGCGCACGGGGCGAAGCTGATCCTCACCTATCAGGGCGACCGCGTCGAGGAGGCGGTCCGGCAGCACGCCGCCGAGTTCGGCGGCGCCGCCGTCTACGAGTGCGACGTCACCAGCGAGGCGTCGCTGCGCGTGCTCGCCGCCGCGTGCGGGAAGATCGACGGGCTCGTCCACTCGATCGCGTTCGTGAAGAAAGAAGACCTCTCCGGGAAGGTCTACGACACCTCGCGCGACGGCTTCGCGACGGCGCTCGACATCAGCGCGTACTCGCTGATCGCGCTCGTCCAGCACTTGAACGGCAACCTCAACGACGGCGCGTCGATCATGGCCGTCACCTATCTCGGCGGGACGCGGATCGTCCCGAACTACAACGTCGCCGGGATCGCGAAGGCGGCGCTCGAGGCGATCGTGCGATACCTCGCGTACGATCTCGGCGAGCGCGGGATCCGGGTCAACGCGATCTCCGCCGGACCGATCAAGACGGCGTCGGCGCGCCAGGTCGCCGGCTTCTCCAAGATGGGCGACAAAGTGTCGTCGGCCGCGCCGCTGAAGCGCAACGTCAGCGCCGACGACGTCGGCAACTGCGCCGTGTTCCTCGCCTCGGACCTCTCGACGCAGATGACCGCCGACGTCTTGTTCGTCGACGCCGGATACCACGCGATGGGGATGTATCCCGACCCCGTGCAGGCCTGATGCGCGTCCCGACCGCCGACGAGCTCGCCGCGATCGCGGCCGCCTATCTCGCCGTCGCGCCCGGCGACGAGCGCCCCGCGCCCGCGGAAGCGTCGCGCTGGCGCCTCGCCGGGCGGCTCCGGCTCGAGGACGCTGCGCGCACGCGCGTCCTCGCGCGCGCCGCGTCACGCTGGAGCGCGGCCGGACGTCTCGATGACTGACGCACCGTTCGCGAAGATTCTGATCGCGAATCGCGGCGAGATCGCGATCCGCGTGATGCGCAGCGCGAAGGAGCTGGGCTGCCGGACGGTCGCGGTGTATTCCGACGCCGACCGCGACGCGCTGCACGTCGCGTACGCCGACGAAGCGTACCGGCTCGGACCGGCCGCGCCGTCGCAGTCGTATTTGAACGCCGACGCGATCCTCGAGGTCTGCACGCGGACCGGCGCGGACGCCGTCCATCCGGGCTACGGCTTCTTCGCCGAGAACGCCGGCTTCGCGCGGCGCGTGATCGCGGCCGGCTTGACGTGGATCGGCCCGCATCCCGACGCGATCGACGCGATGGGCGACAAGGTCCGCGCGCGCCAGGCGATGGTCGCGGCCGGCGTGCCGGTCGTTCCCGGCGGCACCGATCCGATCCCGGACGCCGCGGGCGCGCGGCTCGCCGCCGAGCGCTTCGGGATGCCGCTCGCGCTCAAAGCGTCGGGCGGCGGCGGCGGCAAGGGGCTCAAGGTCGCGCGCACGCTCGACGAGCTCGAATCGGCCTTCTCGACCGCGCAGCGCGAGGCGACCGCGTACTTCGGCAACGGGACGATCTACGCGGAGCGCTATCTCGAGAACCCGAAGCACGTCGAGCTGCAGATCCTCGCCGACAAGCACGGCAACGTGCTGCACGTCGGCGAGCGCGACTGCTCGCTGCAGCGCCGGCATCAAAAGCTGTGGGAAGAGGCGCCGCCGCGGATCCCCGACGCCGTCCGCGAGGGGCTGCGCAAAGCGGGCGTGCAGGCGGCGCGGGCGATCGCGTACGACTCGGTCGGGACCATCGAATGCCTCGTCAGCGGCGACGCGTTCTACTTCTTGGAGATGAACACGCGGATCCAGGTCGAGCACACGGTCTCCGAGGAGATCAGCGGCCTCGACCTCGTGCGCGAACAGATCCTGGTCGCCGCCGGGAGGCCGCTGCCGTTCGCGCAGGACACGATCGAGTTCCGCGGCCACGCGATCGAGGTGCGCGTCAACGCCGAAGATCCCGCGCAGGGCTTTCGTCCGGCGCCGGGGACGGTCGAACGGTATCGCGAGCCGGGCGGGTTCGGCGTGCGCGTCGACTCGGCCGCGTTTCCGGGGTTCACGATCACGCCCGACTACGACTCGATGATCGCGAAGCTCATCGTGCGCGGGCGCGACCGCGACGAGGCGCTCGCGCGCCTCGCCCGCGCGATCGACGAGTACGTGATCGCCGGCGTCCCGACGACGCTCCCGCTGCTGCGCGCGCTGTGCGACTACGGTCCCGTCCGCGACGCGTCGTACGGGACGGCGACGCTCGAACCGTTCGCCGCCACGCTCGCCGGCGCGCCGTCGAACGGCGCCGCGCACGCGGCCGCAGCCCCCGGCGCGGGCGCGCAGGCCAACGACGCGGAGACGATCCGCGTCGAAGTGAACGACCGGCTCTTCCGCGTCCGCTTCGTCGATCTCCCGGTCCCTCGCGGCGGCCCGGCGGCGGCGAGCGCGCCGAAGGCGCCGACGCCGAAGAAAGGCGGCGCGCCGCGCGGCGCGGCGGCGTCGGCCGGAAACGACGTCATCGCCCCGATGCACGGCGTCGTCGTCGAGATCCCGGTCGCGCCCGGAGCGAGCGTGAGCGCGGGGGACGTCGTCGCCGTGATCGAGGCGATGAAGATGATGAACGAGATCCGCGCCCACAAGGCGGGGACCGTCGCCGCCGTTCACGTCGCGGCGGGCGCGACCGTCGAGACGCGCACGCCGCTCGTGACGATCGAGCCTACATCCTGAGCTGCGCGCTCACCACGAGCTGCAGCGGCTGGACGTTCGTGCCGTAGTACTGCTGTCCGTTGATCGCCCCGATCACGGGGAAGTACGGATAGGCCTGCGCGGTAAACCCGTTGCCGGGGTTGTAGAAGTTGCCGGCCTGGACGCCGGCGGCCGCGTTGTACCAGCAGCCGAGCTTCGGTCCGGCGGTCGTCCACGGCGCGCTCGTCCCGCCGAAGCAGGTTCCGAACACGTTGATCGCCAGCACGCTCAGCGTGAGCCGTGAGCTCGCGCGGTAGCTGATCCCCAGGTTCGCGACGAGCTGCGAGGGCTCGACGAACGCACCGGGTGAATCGAAGCGGTGGGTGAACGGATCGGGCTGCACGAGGTAGCCCGGGCCGCACGTCTGCGCGAGGTATCCGACGCCGCCGGCGGAGCCGTACGGATAGCGCGGATCGTTCGCGGTCGACGTCTCGCCCGGCAGCGGCGCGCACGCCGCGCCGCCGGGGTCGACCCCGATGCCCATCAGCGGCGAGCCGTAGCGTCCGCCGGCCGTGAACTGCAGGCTCGGCGTGAACGACCAGCGGTCGTGCCGGTAGCTGAAGATCCCGCTGACGACGTGCGGGATGACGTAGCTGCTGGCGTTCGCCGTCGACGTCAGACCGTTGCTGAACGTCTGATTGTACGGCACGTACCAGGCGTTCACGTCGAACAGCGGCTGGACCGGCGCGTTCCAGTACGGGTTGGCGATGTCGCCCGCGCCGCACGCCGCCACCGGCGTGTCCGGCGCCGCCGACGCGCTGCTCGTGTAGCACGGCGCCGCGGCGACGCCGTTGGAGGGCGTACCGCAGCGCGGGTCGCTCGCGTGCGCGGCGCAGAACGAGGTGTACGCGTTGTACGAGCGGATCGCGTTGTTCACGTTCTGCAGCGCGTTGTTTCCGCCGGGGAGCGGCTCGAACTTCGCCCGCGCGTAGGTGTACGTGTACGAGATCTGCGCCGCGAAGCCGTTCCGGTTGAAATCACCCTTGCGGAGCATCAGCTCGACGCCGCTGACCTGCTCGCCGAGCGCCGGGATCGCCGACGAGAAGTTCGTCGTCGGATCGAGCACGACCGTGACGTCCTCGTCGTGCGTGCGACGCAAGAACGGGGAGACTTTCCACGAGACGTCGCTCCCGCGGATCTGGTGCTCCCACGAGAAGTCGAGGTTGTAGGAGACGGCCGGCGGGATCGGGTGCGTCGCCGAGGTGTAGCCGTACGCGTAGAACTCGTTCACGTCGTACGACGCGAGATCGGCGCCCGCGCGGTTGTAGAACACGTACGCCGTGCTGCTGGGCTGCAAGAACTTCCCGTAGCCGATCCGCAGCACGTCATCCGTCCCGAGCGTGTACGTCGCGCCGATGCGCGGCTGGAAGCCCGCGTACCACAGCGAACCGGGGTTCGCGTTCGTGAAGTTCACGGGCGACGTGCCCGCCGGGCACGCGTACGGCGTCGCGACGCGCACCGGTCCCGTCGTCTTCGAGAAGCAGGTGAACTGGTCGTAGCTCGTCGTGAAGAGCGCACGGCCGGCCGCGCTCGCCGTTCCCGCCGGGTTCGGTCCCTCCGGCGTCGTCCCGCTCGGGATGTCGTAGGCGAAGCCGTCCCAGCGCAGGCTCAGATCGGCCTGCAGCCGCGGCGTGACGCTCCAGCTGTCGCTCAGCGTCAAGTTCGAGAAGCGCGGCGTGACGTTGTTGTAGCTGCCGTTCAGCCCCGATCCGACGGTGAGGAACTCGCACGGCCCGCTTCCGCAGCGGAAGCTCGACGCGTTCGCCGCGGTGATCGGACCGTTCCCGACCGGCATCAGCCCCGCCGACGCGAGCGTGTCGGGCGGCGGCACGACGTAGCGCGCCGCGCTGCCGCAGTACGTCAGGACCGGAGCGGCCGCGCCGCTGTAGCAGCCCGCCGTCGGCGCGTTCGCGTTCACGAGGACCGCGACCGGGTTCGACGGCGTCGGGAAGCCGTTGTTCCAGCGGCTCAGGTCGGCGCTCGAGTAGCCGCCGGTGAGGTTCAGCAGGTGGCTCCCGAGCTGGTCGGCGACTTGGAGCCCGCCGCCGCGGGTGTGCGTCGGCAGGATGTAGTCGGCCGGGACGAACGCGATCCCGTTCGGGTCGTTGTTCAGCCAGTCCGAATACAGCGAGTAGACGTACGCGCGCGCGTAGGCGTTGGCGCCCATCGGGTGCGTGTACTGCAGCTTGAAGATCGCGTCGTTGATCTTCGAGGTGCCGTCCTCGTTCGCGGGAACCGGGGCGCCGAGCGGCGTCCCCGCCGGCTGCGCGGGATAGAGATACTGCGAGACGTGCCCGAGGTTCCCCGCGGTGAGCGGCCCCGACGGCCCCGTGTAGATGTTGAAGTCGGGATAGGTGAACGGCGAGAGGCCGAACAGGTTGTTCGCGCACGCGACGTTCGCGGCGATGAGCGCCCGCGTGCACGACGGGTACGTGGCGCCGTTCCAGTGCAGCACCCCGGTGTTGAAGAACGCGTCCGCGGCCGGTCCGTACGACGCGTACGAATCGCCGGTGTTGGTGAACAAGTACGAGACGCTGCCGAGCAGCTGCACGTCGTCCTTGAGCCCGTCCTTCGGGTGGGGCAGCCCGAAGTGCAGGTTCGCGACGGTCTCGCGGTCGCCGAGGTAGTCGTCCTGGCCGAAGCTGAGCGGCGTGAAGACGTAGCCGCTCGGCGCCGAGCCGAACGCGTTCGAGTAGCAGCCGGCGGTCGCCGCGACGTTCGCGCAGTTGTGCGCGATCACCGCGATCGGCACGACGAAGCCGTAGCGCCCCTGGTACGACGCGGCGTCGAAGTTGTCGAGGACGCGGCTGCGCTGATCGTAGCCGGCGAGGCCGACGTAGTAGCTGAAGTTGCGGTCGGGCGAAGCGCCGCCGATCTCGGCCTGCGCCTTGTGGTAGAACGTCGGCGAGCCGAGGTCGCCCTCGCCGTACGCCGTCCCCGGATACGTTCCGGTCTTGATGACCTGGTTGACGAATCCGGCGAGCCCGTTCGACTGCGCCGCCGCCGGCTGGTTGCCGGTGTAAACCTGGATCTCTTGATTCCCGAGCGACGACAGCGTGGACGACGGATACGCGTCGTACGCGCGCTGCACGGGGACGCCGTCGTAGTCGTAGCCGAGCTGCGTGTAGTTGCCGCCGCGGACGTAGACGGCTTGCGCCCAGCCTTGCTGTCCGATCGGGACGAACACGCCGGGGACCGACGCGATCGCCGAATACGCTTGGTTGAGCGCGCCGCCGCCGCCGAGCGCGGCGGATGCCGAGGCCTGCGCGGCGTTGACCGAGTACACGTCGGCGGTCTGCCCCGGCCGCACCACGTCGGCGGCGGAGCGCGAGGTCGTGTGGCCGATGCGCTGGAGCGAGCGCGGCGCCGTGAGATGCGCCGTCTGCACCTGATCGGCTTGGACCGTGATGCCGTTGAGAACGGTCGTCTCGTAGCCGTTCGCGGTCGCGGTGACGCTGTACGTGTCGGGCGGTAGGGCGAGGAACGCGAAGCGGCCTTGCGCGTCGGTCGTCGTCGCCGCCGATTGCGAGGGACTCTGCGCGGTGACGTGCGCGCCCGCGATGGGGCGAGCCGTCTGCGTGTCGGTAAGCGTTCCGGTGATCTGTCCCGTGGTCTCCGCCAGAACCCATGTTCCCTGGAGGAGCAGCGCGAGAATCGCGATCGCCGCAACGCCGAAACGATACGTTCGGGTGTGACGCATGTGCTCTCGTTTCGCAAGTGAAGCGGTATGCGGCCGGCGATGCCGGCCTACGCTTCGTTTAGCCGCGGCGCGAGCGAGAGACCCCGCGATTTAGTGCCAACGTTCTGCCATTCCGCGCGCGTGACGCGCGCGTGCGGCTACGCCGCGCGGCCCGGATGAAACGCCAGCGCGACGCCGTTCATGCAGTAGCGCAGACCCGTCGGCTTCGGGCCGTCGTCGAAGACGTGGCCGAGGTGCCCGGCGCAGCGCGCGCAATGCACTTCGGTGCGCTCCATCCCGAACGACCCGTCGTGCTTCGTCGCCACCGCGCCGGCGAGCGGCGCCCAGAAGCTGGGCCAGCCGGTGCCGCTGTCGTACTTCGTCTTCGAGGAGAACAGCGCGAGATCGCAGCCGGCGCACGCGTACGTCCCCGCGCGCGTCTCGTGGTCGAGCGGGCTCGAGAACGGCGCCTCGGTGGCCTCGTGGCGGAGCACGTCGTAGGCCTGCGGGGAGAGCAGCTTCCGCCATTCGGCGTCGGTGTGCGTCACCGGCGCCCAGGCGGCGCGCGCACCCGCGGCGGAGAGTGCGAAGAGGCCGGCGATTCCGGCGAGGAGGGCGGAACGGCGCATCGTGCTCACAACGTAGCACGAAGCGCCGCGGATGTCGGTAAGCGGGCCCGAGCCGCTACATCGCCCGGGCTTCGACCGGAACGGAGACCGTGACGCGCTCGCCGTCGGAGAACCGCAGCGTCACCGGGAACCGTTCCCCGGCGCGGAGCGGGCGGCGCAGCCGGATCAGCATGATGTGGTAGCCGCCGGGATGCAGCGTCGCGGTCCCGTGCGCCGGGATGACGATGCGCGCGACCGGATGCATCCCCATCGCCGGCATCGCCATCCCGTTCATCGTCCCGCCCTGCATCGAGGTCGACTCGTGGAGCTCGGCGGTGCGCGCGCGCGGGCTCGACGCGCCGACCAGCGCGACGGGACGCCGCCCGGCGTCGTGCAGCGTCGCGTAGACGACGCCCATGTCGGCGGCCGGGCGCGACCAGGCGCCGGTGACGGTGACGAGAGCGAGGGCGGCTGCGATCATGCGAGGAGCTCCTTGACGTCGGATGCGATGGACTTCGCCGGATCGGTCCAGTCGTGCAGCACGCGGAGGTTTCCGGCGGGATCGATGAGGTACACGGTGCCGCCGTGCGCGACGAGATAGCCGCTCGCGCGCGAGCCGGGCAGCCGTTGGTGCCACACGTGATACGCCGCGTACACGGGATCCAGCACGCTTTCGCTGCCGGTCAGACCCACGAACGCGGGATCGAAAAGATCGACGTAGCGCTTCAGCGTCCGCGGGTCGTCACGCGGCGCATCGACGGTGACGAACACGACCCGGACGCGCGCGCGCTGCGCCGGTGCGAGCGATTTGTAGACGTGCGCGAGCTGCGCCATCGTCGCGGGGCAGACGTCCGGACAGTGCGTGTAGCCGAAGAACAGGATGACTTCGCGGCCGTGCTGGGAGGCGAGGCGAAACGGGCGCCCGTCCTGATCGGTCAGCGTGAAGTCGGGCGCCGGCTTCGCCGGGACGGCGACGCCGGTGAAGTGCTGCGCGGCGTGCGCGCAGCCGCCCAGCCCCAGCGCGAGGCAGGCCGCCGCGGCGGCGGCGCGAGACCGAAACGAAAGCGCCAACGAATCTCCTCTCGTCGCAGTCTACGCGACGCGTGCGGCGGGGTCTGCCGCCGTTGTCGTACCCGGCGCGACGCCGGAATGGGTACGGTCGGAGAACGATGCGCGTGTTGCTCGCCGTCGCGTTCGGCGCCGGTCTTCTCGCGACGCTTCCCGCCCCCGCGTCCGCGGCGGCGGCGGCTTCGCGTTTCCCTGCGATCCCGCTGCACGCGGTCGTCGTCGGCGACGGCGGCCCCGGCCGGCTCGTCGTGCGAACGGCCGGATCGACCGGGCTGATCGCCGGCGGGACCTATCGCTGGGCGGCCGAACCGGCCGCGACCCGGCTGAAGCCGGGGACCGAAATCGACGCGCTGCTCGAGGGCGACCGCCTCGCCGCGGTCCGTGAGGCGTCGGCGTTCGTCGCGGGGATCCCCGGCGCGCTCATCGTCAAGAAGCTGAAGGAAGGCGACGAGCTGCCGGATCGCACGCTGGTCGATCAGAACGGGACGGTCCACCGGCTCAGCGAGTGGCGCGGCAAATCGCTCGTGCTCAGCTTCGTCTACACGCGCTGCCCCGACCAGCTGGTGTGTCCCGCGATCAGCGGCAAGTTCGCCTACATGCAGCGTCACGTCGACCCGGCGACGACGCATCTCGCGGTGGTCTCGCTCGACCCGCCGTTCGATTCCCCTTTAGTGCTGCACCGCTACGCCGGGACGTTCGGCGCCGACCCGGCGCGCTGGTCGCTGCTGACCGGCGAGGGATCCGAGGTGAAGGCGCTCCTCGACGGCTTCAACCTCTCCTCGCTCCAGGACGGCCCCGGGCACTACGTCCACGACGACGACCTCGTCCTCGTCCGCCCCGACGGGCGGATCGCCGAGATCATCCCGACCGCCGGCTGGGACCCCGGGAGCGTCATCGCCGAGGTCAACGCCCTCTCGGGGCGCTCGTCGAACGCGTTCGAGCGGCTCATGCTCGCCGCCGTCGCCGGGATCGCCTCGCTGTGCGGCGGCTATTCGGTGGCCGGCGTGATGACGGAACTGGCCGCGATCGGGATCAGCATGCTCGCCGCGCTGGTCGCCGGCGTGTGGTTCACGTGGCGGGTGTTCGTCCGCGGCGACTGACCCGGACCGCCGATAGGGTGCTCCGTCCCGCGCGCGCAAGGGTCGCGCGATGAGCGCTCGCGACGTCAACTCGAGCGGGATCCCGATCCAGCCCGTCTACGACCAGCCCGATCCGCCCGTCCGGCGCGCCCCGCCCGGGACGTTTCCGTACACGCGCGGGATCCGGCGCGACATGTACCGCGGCCGGCATTGGACGATGCGCCAGTACGCGGGCTTCGCGACGGCCGCCGCCTCCAACGAGCGCTACCGGTATCTGCTGGCGAACGGCGTCACCGGGCTCTCCGTCGCGTTCGATCTGCCGACGCAGCTCGGCTACGACTCCGACGCGCCGCAGGCGCGCGGCGAGGTCGGCAAAGTCGGCGTCGCGATCGACACGATCGAGGACGTGGAGACGCTTTTCGAGGCGGTCCCGCTCGACCGGGTGACCGTCTCGATGACGATCAACGCGCCCGCCTCGATCCTCCTCGCGTTCGTGCTCGCCGTGGCGCGCCGCCGCGGGATCCCGTTCGAGAAGCTCGGCGGCACGATCCAGAACGACGTGCTCAAAGAGTACGTCGCGCGCGGGACCTACATCTATCCGCCGGGCCCCTCGATGCGGCTGGTCACCGACGTGATGGCGTACTGCGCGCAGCACGTCCCGCAGTGGAACACGATCTCGATCTCCGGCTACCACATCCGCGAAGCGGGCTCGACGGCGCTTCAGGAGATCGCGTTCACCCTCGCCAACGCCAAGGCGTACGTGCGCGCCGCGCAGCAGGCCGGGCTCGCCGTCGACGAGGTCGCGCCGCGGATCTCGTTCTTTTGGAACGCGCACAACGACTTCTTCGAAGAGGTCGCGAAGTTCCGCGCCGCCCGCACGCTCTGGGCCGAGATCGTCCGCGACGAGTTCGGCGCCCGCGACCCGAAGTCGATGATGCTGCGCTTTCACACGCAGACGGGCGGCTCGACGCTCACGGCGCAGGAGCCGGAGAACAACGTGGTGCGCGTCGCGCTCCAGGCGCTCGCCGCGGTGCTCGGCGGGACGCAGTCGCTGCACACGAACGGTCAGGACGAGGCGCTCGGGCTCCCGACGGAGCAGAGCGCGCGCGTCGCGCTGCGCACCCAGCAGATCGTCGCCTACGAGAGCGGCGTCACCGACGTCGTCGACCCGCTCGCCGGCTCGTACTACGTCGAGGCGCTGACCGACGCGCTGATCGCCGGAGCGCGCGACCTGATCGCGGAGGTCGATGCGATGGGCGGCGCGGTCGCCGCGATCGAGCGCGGCTGGATGCAGGACCAGATCGGCGAGTCCGCCTACCGCGCGCAGCAGGCGGTCGAAGCGGGCCGTCAGGTCGTCGTCGGCGTGAACCGCTTCGCCGACGGCGGCTCGGTCACGTCCATTCCGATCATGCGGATCGATCCGGCGATCGAGCGCGACCAGGTCGGGCGCACGCGCGCCTTCCGCGAGCGCCGCGACGCGGCGCGCGCGAGCGCCGCGCTCGCCGAGGTGCGCCGCGTCGCCGAAAGCACCGAGAACCTCATGCCCTCGTTCGTCGAAGCGGTCGACGCCGGCGCGACGCTCGGCGAGATATGCGGCGTGCTGCGCGAGGTCTTCGGAACCCACGTCCAAAGCGAACGCATCGCATGATCGACGCGCCGATCGATCATGTTGCGATCGTGGTCAAGGATCTCGAGGCGACGCGGCGCCTGTACGTAGAGACGCTCGGCTTCTCCGAGGTCTACCGCGAGATCGTCGCCGATCAGGGGATCGAGGCGCTCGGGCTGCGCACCGGCGATGCGGTGATCGAGCTGCTGCGCCCGCTGAGCGAGGAGTCGCCGATCGCGCGCTACCGCGGCGAGGCCGACTCCAAGCTGCACCACACCGCCTACCGGGTCGCCGACATCCGCGGCGAGCTGGCCCGGCTCAAGGCCGCCGGCGTCCGGCTCATCGACGAGGCGCCGCGGAAGGGCGCGCACGGCAACACGATCGCCTTCCTCCACCCGAAGTCGACGGGCGGCGTGCTCATCGAGCTCTGCCAGCGCAGCGCCGGCGACTGACGGCCGGCGCACGCCGCCGCTAGAGGTCGCGCAGCGCGGCGGTCTGCGAGCGCGCGAGCGCTTCGGGAAGAACCGACGCGTCGATGACGCGCACGATGCGGTCGCCGCTCACGACGGCGATCGCGCGCGCGTCGTCGGGCAGCCGCGCGAGCACGTCCGCGACGCGCTCGTCGGTGCGTGCGACGACCGTCGCGTTCGCGATCGGCGGCGGACGGCGGACGCGCTGCCAATCGATCCCGCGCCGCTCGAGCTTCATCTCGTACACCGTGCTCCCGAGGAGCCGCCGGCCGAGGACCGTCGCCACCACCGTCGCGATCATCAGCGGCAAGATGATCGTGTAGTCGTCGGACATCTCGAAGACGATGACGATCGCGGTGATCGGCGCTTCGGCCGCCGCACCGAAAATCGCGGCCATCGCGACCAGCCCGTACGCGGCGGGCGTCGCGGTCCAGAGCGGGAAGGCGGTGTGCACGACGCGTCCGAACGCGTCCCCGAGCATCGCGCCGGTGAAGAGCGAGGGCGCGAAGACGCCGCCGCTCCCGCCCGCGGCGAGCGTCAGCGACGTCGCGACCGGCTTGAGCGCCGCGAGCGCGACGGCGCGCCCGAGACCGACGTGCCCGTCGAGCACGTGCTGCATCGCCGCGTAGCCGACGCCGAGGATCTGCGGGACGAACGTGCCGAGCGCGCCGACGAGCGCGAAGCCCAGAAACCCTTTCGCCGCCGCGGGGAGCCGGACGCGATCCGCGCCGTCCTCCAGCGCGTAGAGCAACTTCACGAAACCCCACGCCCAGAACGCGCACGCGACCCCGAGCAGCGCGTACAGCCACAGCTCGCGCGGCGAGACGAGAACGAACGCCGAGGCGTCGAACGAGGGACGGTTGCCGAGCACGGCGCGGCCGATCACCGCCGAGACGACGCTCGCAACGACGACGGTCGCGAACGCGCGGGGTGCGAAGTCGCCGAGGATCACCTCGCTCGCGAAGAACACCCCGCCGATCGGCGCGTTGAACGTCGCCGAGATTCCCGCCGCGGCGCCGCAGGCGACGAGCGTGCGCACGATCGGTGCCGGCGCGTGCGCGAGCTGGCCCAGCACGGACCCGATCGCGCTGCCGATCTGTACGATCGGCCCCTCGCGCCCGGCGGCTCCGCCGAAGCCGATCGTCGTCGCCGACGCGAGCGCCTTGACCAGGATCGTGCGGGGTCGCATCACGCCCCCGCGCAAGGCCACGGCGGCCATCACCTCGGGAACGCCGTGGCCGCGCGCCTCGGGGGCGAAGCGCGCCGCGACCCAGGCCGCCACGGCGCCGCCGATTCCGACCGTCAGAGCGAGCGCCGCCGGCCCCGCCACGTGCGCAAGCAGCGCCGTCAGCATCCCGGCCAAGGTCGTCTCGTAGCCGATCAGCGCCCGGAAGAGGACCGCACCCCATCCGCCGCCGACCCCGACGAGGATCGCCGCGGCCAGCAGGTACGTGCTCTGCGAGATGCGCAGGCGGCCGACGCGCAGCTCGAAGCCGCGCGACCCCTCGTGAAACGCAAAGCCGTCGAACCGCCACGGTTTGCCCGGCCGCCAGCGCGAACGCACCATCCCAATGTACCCGCTGAGGAACGCGACGCGGACGGTTTTCCGTTCCGACGATGATGCGAGCGAGCGTTGGCGTGCGCGCCGCCGGAGCGGCGGTCGCGGCGGTCTGTCTGACGGCGGTCTCCCCCGCGCCGAACGCGCCCCGGGCGCCGCTCAGCGATCCGAATGCGATCTTCGCCGCCGCGCGCAAGGCGTGGGGCGACGGCGCCTATCCGCGCTGGGCGGCCTACGCCACCGTCGTGCAGTTCCGCAAGGACGGACGTCTGGTCCGCCGGACCTGGGACACGAGCGAAGACTTGCGCCACGGCGTCGTGTTCTCGCGCAAGTTCAGCCGCGAGGACGCGTCGAACCCGTACGTGCCGCACGGCATCAACGTCAACGTTCCGTTCTTGGGGAACCTCAACCCGGTGCCGCTTCCCGACCCGATCGGGCACGTCGCGTTCGCGATCGACCAGGACGACGGTCTCGCGCCGTCGGGGCGGCACATCACGCTCGCGCGCTCGGATCGTGATCTCGACGCCGCGCAGAGCACGCTCCCGGTGATCGGCCGAACCGGAACCGTCGAGCGCGACTACGAGGTGACGCTGCTCGAGACGCTGCACGACGAGGCGGGAACGGAATACCACCTCGGCCTGAAGGCGCTCCGCGATCCGGCGCACCATCGGCTGCGCGAGCTGTACGTCGACGGTGCGACGTTCCTCCCCGAAGAAGCGGTCGTCGACGGCATCGGGAGCCGCCCGCCGCTGACGAAGGTCCGCTGGCGCGTCGAATACCGCCAGGTGGAGGGCGCGACGTACATCGCGCGCGAGAGCGCGCTCGGCGACCTCGATTACGGGAGCCGCGGCACGCTGAAGGACGCGACGATCGCGTTCGAGGAGCTGACGCTCGGCTCGCGGCGGCCATACTCCTCGCTGCTCGGCCTCGACGACGACGACCCGCAGACCGAGCCGTGATCGCCGCGCTGGTGCTCGGCGCGGCGCTCGATGCGGACGCGCTGTTCGAGAAGGCACGCAAGGCGCGCACCGAAAGCGGGTTTCCCCGCTACGCCGTCTACGCCGCCGTGGTGAGCTTCGTGAAGAACGGCGCGCCGGGCGCCGACACCTGGGATACCGTCGAAGACTTGCGGCGCCGGCTGGTCTTCTCGCACGGGGTCAGCCGCGAGGAGCAGGCGAATCCGACGACGCCGCACGGCATCAACTTCGGCGTCGGCGTCACCGGGTTGTCGAGCGGCTCCAGCTTGCTCGGCGCGAACGGGCCGTCGGGCGGACCGGTCTCGAGCGCGATCGTCAATCCGGATAGGCCGTCCGATCCGATCGGGCAGGTGACGCTCGCGGTCGATCAGGATTTCGGGCTCGCGATCGATGCGCCGCGCATCGGACAGACCGACGATTTGAGCGAGGTGTCCGCGTCGGTGCGGACGCTGCCGCGCATCGGACGCACCGGGACGCTGGCGCGCATCTACGACGTCACGCTCGCCGGGACCGAAGACGCGAACGGCGCGACCCTGGAGCATCTCTCGCTGCGGCCGCTGCGCGATCCGGGCACGAACCGCCTGCGCGAGCTGTGGATCGACGCGAAGACCTCGCTCCCGGTTCGGGCGATCGTCGCCGGCATCGGCAATCGCGCACCGGCCGATGCCGTCCGCTGGCGCGTCGACTTCGCGCAGGTCGAAGGCGGGACGTACGTCGCGCGCGAGACGGCGCTGGAGCCGCTCGACTACGGCGCCGACGGGACGCTGACCGGCGTGACGATCAGCTTCACCGAGCTCAAGCCGAAGAACATGCTCTCGCCGCAGGAGTCGATCGGGCTCGCGAGCGCGGTCGGGCTGGCCGACCCATGAGCGC
>Ga0070739_10001526_pt1 | contig 34319 bp, 26 predicted proteins | sample Coa_R1_7_FD_66445 | JGI IMG/M metagenome (GOLD analysis project Ga0070739, IMG submission 66445) | Surface soil microbial communities from Centralia Pennsylvania, which are recovering from an underground coalmine fire - Coalmine... | ecosystem: Environmental > Terrestrial > Soil > Unclassified ...
GGCACAATAACGGGTGAGGTTGTCGCTCATTTTAGGTTCTCCAGTGTCTGTGGTAAGCACTAGAGTACCCAATGCGGCAACCTCTACGCCCTCCTTCCAAAAAGTGTACGGCAGTGAAGCCCTAGATAAGGATGAAGGCGGAAGGATGAAGGATGAAGAAAAGCCCTGGCTTTTTCCTCCTCTCGCCTTCATCCTTGCGGAGAAGGGATGCAGGATGAAGAAAAGGGGAGTGGCTAACCTCTTGCAGGTGAGTGCGGTTCTGTGCAGTCAAGGCAAGAACTTGCCTGCAACGGATTCGACACTCCCAAGAAAAGCCCTGGCCCCTTTCATCCTTCATCCTTCCGCCTTCATCCTTGCTTATTCGGGCGGCGAAACTCCGCGCAGGGTGACCAGGCCGGAGCCGTCGGCGCGAGTCTCCAGAGTAGTTTCGATGGGCAGGAACTGCTGCGCCACCCACAGGGCCGTGCGCAGATGTTCGGTGATCTGTGGGGTTGTCCAGCGGCTTACCTGTGGGATCAGCGCGCAGGGCAGCACCAACTGGTCAGCCAGGTGCTCATCCACGCCGGCGCCCGTGGAGAACCATTCCTTGAAGCCGCGCACGGCCTCTTCGGCCACGCGCTCCATAGGCTTGCCGCGCTCGCCCAGGCCCGTCCATCCGCCGCTTCCGATGGTGCACTCGGCCACCACCACGACCGCCGCCCCCGGGCCGTGGCTGGGAAGGTCGCGAACTTCTGCCTCCACCTCTACGCCGTAGCCGGCCAGCCCCTTGAGGGCCGTCTCTTTGCCGCGCGCCGCCACGTGTTCGGGCAGTTGGGAGGTGACGATGAAGACGCGCAGACGTTTGAGCCTGCCCCGTTCGACGCAGTCGACCGGAACCTCCGGTCGGCCACTCAACACACGGAAAGTGATTTCGCCGCCCCCTCGGGGGTAGAACCCGGCGCGCGTCAAGGAGAGATCGGCTTCCAGGCCCATACGGCGCAGCATCGGCACGTAGACCGCCTCGATATAGTCGGCGGGAGGAGCCATCGGAACGTGCGTGCCGCCCCGGAGGGTAGCGGCGGCGCCGGCGGCAGGCAGGAAGGCCATCGGCACGAGCAGAGTCTGCGCGACCAACCCCGTCGCGCCCGCCGAGGCGCCGCCGCGCGCCTCGGCTACATCAATGAGGAAATGATCCCGGCTGGTGAGCGCGCCGGGGACAAACCGCAGGAAGGAGGAGCCGAGCCTATCACCCTGCAGCCGGGCGCTGCAGAGTGCGGCGGCAGCACGCACCGCCGTCAGGTGTTGGGCTTGCAGGCCCGGCTTGCTGCGCCGGGCCCGGATATGGGCGATTTCCACCGGGCGTCCGGTAAGGGCCGCCAGCGAGACGCTGGTGCGCAGGATCTGCCCGCCGCCCTCTCCGAAGGCGCCATCAATCCACACGGGCTGCCTGTCTGCTGCCGCCATGCTAGAGCGTGTCCACCTCCTTGACCGGGCCGGTGGCGTTGCGGGGCTCTGCCGGCAGGACGGTGGAGACGCGCCGATAGAGTGGAGCCAGCTCGCCGGGCGGATCCATCTCCAGCAGCGTATCGCCCCACCAGGTGGCCGTGTAGGTGATTCCCTCCAGCGTATAGGTGTAGCTGCGCCGGTCCTGAGGCCAGGTTACCGAGACGACATCGCCAGCCTGCAGCGCCTCCAGCCAGGCGTAACCGTGGCGTAGCACTTCATGGCGCGGGCGCACATGATTGACCAGCACGTGGGGGTCGTGGACGTGGGGCGGCACGCGCACGGCCAGCACGCCGCGCGTCTTGACCATCACCTCGACGCCGCCGGTTTGCGGGGCCAGGGAGCGCACCGTCGCCCAGCGCGTATCCCGCGAGAAGTGCAGGTTGACCATGACCGCGCCCTCCGGGCGCGTGACGGCGTAGTGCCAGAGGTCGTAGAGGGCGCGCGTGCCCGCGCCGGTGCTGCGGCGTGCCAGGCGCGGATTGGTCGGGTCGAAGGCATCGTTGGGCCGGCTCCAGCTCGCAAAGCTGCCGAGTGAGCGCCCGCAGACGTCGTCTATCGTCACCCCCTCGGGCGGATGGTGGGCGCACCAGACCTCCTGGCAGAAGGGCGCCTCCAGGCGCTGATCGACCCAATTGAAATCCAGGATCTGGCTCTCCAGCAGGTGGTTACGGCCATAGCGCTCCGCCTCACTCAGGTAGGAGGGATCTTTATGCAGGCCCAGCAGCAGGGCGATCTCGATCATGTCGGCGGTGGCGCTGGCATCCCCTTGCCAGCGGTTGTGCCCGACCAGCACATCCGGGAAGAACCCGAACTCGGTGCCCCATTCGCGCGCATAATGATAGGCAGCGCACGCCCAGTCTACATATTCGTCATGGCCGGAGACCAGGCCGTACTTGAGAACGCCCAGGATGAAGGCGGTTTTGCTGTGGAACGAGTAGCCGCTTCTGCGGGTGAACCGGGACTCCGAATCGAAGGCGCCGGAGCGCTCGATCAGAAACCGGATCAGTCCGCGGGCCACATGGAGCGCTTCCTCGTTGCCCGTGACGCCGGCAAACCGAGCCAGCGGAAAGACGACCTGCCCGCCGATCAGCACATCCGTCATGCGTCCGATGGGCGGGAAGCGGTCGACCCAGCCCTTCTCCGGCAGGTAGGAGGCGGGCAGCCAGCAGGTATCGCCTTCCCAGATCACATGTTTATAGAGGGCATGGACAAGCCGCTGCGCCCGCTGGAGCGCGTCGGTATCATCCAGGGCCAGGTAGCGGGTCATCCAGGCCAGCAAGGGAGCGCGCTGTGACCATTCCATCTCGACTACAGGAGCCGTTTGCGTCCAGGGCGCGGCCGGCCGCTCCATCAGTCCGTTCTCGCGCTGATAGGTGCGCAACAGAGCCACGTAGGCTTCGTCGCGCGCATCCGCAGGGGTGCCGGTCATTATATGGGCCAGCGTCAGCGCTTCGAGCAGGCGGCCTGTCGTATCGCTATAGCCTCCGGCGGCATGGAGGGCGATGGGCGGGTCGGTATGGAATTCGGCGTAACAGTACGGCAGCCCGCCCAACTGAGGGTCGGTCAGGCGGGTGCAGCCGTCCAGGGCGAGCTCGGCGCGAGCGACCAGGTCAAACGGACAGGCCCGAATGGCGGCAACGGCAGGATGAGCGGCAGCGCTTGCGGAATAGAGGGTTTCGGAGGTCATGGCAATTCTCCTGACGCAACAGACGCCTCGCCTGAGAACTTTCAGCGCGATTCACTGCTGTAATACAATAGCAGCAACGCCATTATAAGACTCTTCCCGCGTTTGGTCAAGTAGTCACTGAAAAAGCGGTCTATTCTGATGGACAAGCGGGCTCCGGTATGCTAGAATAGCCAGACCCAAGAGACAGCCAGCGGATCTAACCCCCGCCTCCCTTCCCTCACAGGAAGGAGCGACCCAGCTTGCGAGGGTGCAGAAGGATTTAATAGACCTCCTGCCTAAGTTGGTTCGATGAGATTAGGATTGGAATTCTCTAGTGAGGGCTCAGACACGAAGTCTAATCGGAAGTCTAGCCTCGATTTTCACGAAGATGATGGGAACTATGTACGTAAGAAACTGGATGCAACGTAACGTCTGGCCTGCTATCCTCTGCCTTGCTTTGCTGGCGCTCGCCGGATGTCGGCACGGAGGGCAGGCCCCTGCAACGGCAAGCCCACTCCCGCAGGCAAAGGTGAGCGCGAGTGCGGCTCCTGCGCCCGCTGTGCCTCCCCAGCCGGAGCCTCTGCCGCCCGGAGGCGTCAAAGGCATCTATCTGACCGGCTGGACGGCGGGCGTGAAGAAGCACTTTGCCAACCTCGTCAGCCTGGTGGATCGCACCGAGCTAAACGCCATGGTGATTGATGTCAAGGACGATGGCGAGGTAGCCTACGACGCGGACGTGCCCCTGGTCAAGAAGGCCCATGCAAGCCGGAAGATGTACCGGATAGATAAGCTGATGGCGGTGCTCAAGGCCCACCATATCTTTCCCATCGCCCGCATCGCCTGCTTCCGGGATACGCCGCTGGCCGAAGCGCGCCCGGACCTGGCCGTGCAGGATGCCGGCGGCCACGTCTGGCACGACCGTTCGCACCATGCCTGGCTCAACCCCTACCAGAAGGCGTGCTGGGACTATAATGTGGATCTGGCGCTCGACGCGATAAAGCACGGCTTTAAGGAGATCCAGTTCGACTACGTGCGCTTCCCCAGCGAGGGCAACCTCTCGGCGCTGCACTATCCCGGCAAGCCCCCCAACTCCAAGCGTGAAGACCAGATCGTCGCCTTTCTGAAGTACGCCCGCGAGAAGATCAAGGCCAAGGGTGCCTGGTTCTCCGCCGATGTGTTCGGCTTGACGAGTCTGGTCAAGGATGATGAGGGCATCGGCCAGAAGTTTGTCAAAGTGGTTGGGCAATTGGACTATCTATGCCCGATGGTCTATCCTTCGCACTACCACCTGGGCGAGTACGGCATTCCCAACCCCAACAAGGAGCCGTACAAGATCATCAAGCTGTCGCTGGGCGACGCCAAGAAGCGCCTGCAGGTCGCGCCCAACTGCAAGCTGCGCCCCTGGCTGCAGGATTTCTCGCTCTACGGCGTCCACTACGGCCCCAACCAGGTCAAGGCGGAGATCAAGGCGGCGCGTGAGTTGGGCATCAAGGAGTTTCTGTTGTGGAACGCGGGCTGCAAATATACGGAGGCCGCCCTGGCCAAGGAGGCGCCGCCCCAGATAGCCAGAGCGAGCGCGCCGGCTCCGGCGCCCGCCGCCAGGCCGGCCGCCCCTGCCACGCCACACTGAGAGCGGATCTCCATGAGCGGGCGCGCAAAAGGGGCAAGCCGTTGCCTCTCCCGCGTCACGCTGGGAGTGTCTACAGACTTTGGAACCCTGTCCATGTCATAGAGGAGGCAAACGAGCAATGAAGATCGGCATTTTTACCGCGCTGTTCCATGACATGCCTATCGAGCAGGCGCTGGATACGATTGCCCAGGTGGGCCTGCAGGCCGTCGAGTTCGGCGGCGGCGCCTATCCGGGCAACCGGCACCTCAACGATCTGGGCGGCGTGGAGACGCTCATCAATGACGAGGGCGCGCGCAAGCGGCTGCAGCAGATGACCGAGAGCCGGGGCCTGGAGATCACGGCGATCTCGGTGCATGGCAACCCCCTCCACCCGAACAAGGAGATCGCTAACGATCATCATCAGGCGTTCCGCAATGCGGTGCTGCTGGCCGAAAAGCTGGGCGTGGGCGTGGTCAACGGGTTCAGCGGATGCCCGTCGGGGCCCGGCGGCAAGAACCCGAACTGGGTGACCTGCCCCTGGCCGGATGAGTTCCGTGACATCCTGGAATATCAGTGGAACGAGGTCGCCATTCCCTACTGGAAGGAGCAGAACGCCTTCCTGAAGGAGCACAACGTCAGATTCGCCATCGAGGCGCATCCCGGCTTCGTCGTCTACAATCCGGAGACGATTATCAAGCTGCGCGAGGCGGCGGGCGAGAACATCGGCGCTAACTTCGATCCCTCCCACTTCTGGTGGCAGGGCATTGACCCGCTGGCTGCCGTGCGCTATCTCGGCCCGCAGGGCGCCATCTTCCACGTCCATGCCAAGGACACGCGCATTGATCCGATCAACAGCGGCATCAACGGAAACCTGGATACCAAGTCCTACGGCAAGATCGCCGAGCGCAGTTGGGTGTTCCGCTCGGTCGGCTACGGCCATGATCAGTTCTGGTGGAACGATTTCGTTACCAACCTGCGGATGGTCGGCTACGATTGGGTGCTCTCCATCGAGCACGAGGACGGCATGATGAGCACCAAGGAGGGCCTGACCAAAGCCCTCCAGACGCTCCAGACCGCCGTCGTCAAGGAGAAGCCCGGCGCGATGTTCTGGGCTAGAGAGTAAGTTCTGCCTTTCTGAACTCTGCATGCAAGGGCGCAACGCAAGGGCTTACCTTCACGCTCGACTACAACAGGCGCATTGCTGACTCTGCACACAAGGGCGCAAGACCGAACCATCGTGTTCCCGTCTTGCGCCCTTCCGCTTTGGCGTGTCAGGAAAGAGTAGTCCGCCATAGGGATAATGACGGGAAACCCGCTCTTAGAAACGCCTCCATATCTCAGTAGCAGACTAAGAGACGAGGTATCGTCACGGCAATTTGGGGCCGTTGACGTTCGCCCTGGTTTGCGCGTATACTGCGTATGTGTCTGCGGTGAGGGACACAGGAGGAAAGACAATGGCAACCGCAACGCGATCCGGGGGCAAGCGCCGTCGTGAGGAGGACGAAGACTTCTATCCTAACCGGCGATGGGAAACCGATGGCGAAAACCAGAAAGCACCGAAAAGAGATGACCTACTGCCTGGACGCGCTGGAACTCTACCTTGCGGACCGCCCCGATGTGTGGATATCCGGCAACGACTTTCTCTATTACGAAAAAGGCAATCCCAAAAAGGTCGTCTCGCCGAATTGCTACGTGGTTTTTGGCGTCGAGAGGCGCAATCGGGACAGCTACAAAGTATGGGAAGAGGGCGGCAAACTTCCCTCTGTCGTCTTTGAGTTCACGTCCCGCAAGACCCGCAGAGAGGATACGACCAAGAAAGTCCCTCTCTATGAGCAGGTGCTGCGTGTGCCGGAGTATTTTCAGTTCGATCCGACCGGGGACTACCTGAAGCCGCGTTTGCAAGGCCGGCGCTTAGTAGGCGATCGGTATGTAACACTTGAGTTGGTAGAGGGACGGCTGCATAGCGAGCAGCTGGGACTGGACCTGGTGATGGAGGGAGAACAGCTGCGCTTCTATGATCCGCGTCGCGGCGTATGGCTGTTGAGCCACGAGGAACACGCACAGCGCGCTCAGGCTGCCGAAGCGGAGATCGCCCGTCTGCGCGCGGAATTGGACGCCTTACGGCATCAATGCGGATAAGCAGACTACCTTAACCGGTGGACTTCTGGGAGGTGAAAAGACGGCGGTATGGATTTTGAGGAAGCTCTGCGCTACATGAGCGGGCTGCTGCGCTTCGGCTGGAAGCTGGGCAACGAGCGCTTTGAGGCGCTGTGCGCCCGACTCGGCAACCCCCAGGATCGGTATGCGATTATCCACGTCGCCGGGACGAAGGGCAAAGGCTCGACGACGGCGCTGGCCGCCGGCATCCTGCGTGCGGCGGTCTATAACGTTGGGGCTTACTTCTCCCCCTACGTCTACGACGTCTGTGAGCGCGTGCAGGTCAACGGCGAGAAGATACCGCGCGCCGACTTCGCCCGCCTGGTCACCCAGATTCGTCCGCACATCGAGGCGCTGGCGCAGACAGAACTGGGTCAAACCACCGAGTTTGAACTCAAGACCCTGCTCGGCTTCCTCTACTTTGCCGAGCGGAACGTGGATTTTGCCTGCATCGAGGTCGGCCTGGGCGGGCGGCTAGACGCGACGAACGTAGTCAAGCCCACCGTGACGGTCATCACCAACATCGGCCTGGACCATACCAACATTCTGGGCGACACCCACGCTCAGATCGCCGCTGAGAAAGCGGGCATTCTCAAGCCCGGCGTTCCCTGCTTCACCGCCACTGACCACCCCGAAGCCCTGGAGGTCATCGCCCGTATTGCCGCCGAGCGCGCCGTTCCCCTGACTCTGGTGCGGCGGGGCGATGCGTCCGCCCCGACGGCCGACCCGGCCCTGGTGCGGTGGGAGGTGGGCCGGGGGGGTGGGGGCCAGCACACCGCCCCCGTCCATATTGCCACGCCCACGCGCCTGTATCCGCAGATGGAGATGCGGATGGGCGGCCTCTACCAGCGGGCGAACGCGGCCTGCGCGGTGGCGGCGGTGGAGAGGGCGCTTTCGGCGCGCGGCGTGGAGCTTTCCGAAGCGGCGGTACGCGAGGGGCTGGCGACAACTGCGCTGCCCGGCAGGCTGAGCGTGCTGCGACCTGCCGGCGGGCCGCTGGTCGTGCTGGATGGGGCGCATAACGCGCTGGCGGCGGAGGCGCTGGCCGGACCGGTCGCGGAGTTGCGAGAGCGGCATCAGATTCGGCGAATGCTACTGGTTGTCGGGATGGTCGGCGGTCACGAGCCGGAAGGAGTTCTGGCGGCGCTAGCGCCGCAGGCCGACGTCCTCTATGCCTGCCAGCCGGACTGGAAGCGCGCCCTGCCCGCCGGGGAGATCGCCCACGTCGCGCGCCGATTTGTGCCGTGCGTGGAGGTCATCCCTTCGGTGCCGGAGGCCGTGCGCGCCGCACTCGCCGCCGCCACGCCTCAGGACATGGTGCTTGTCACCGGCTCGTTTTACACGGTCGGCGAGGCGCCCCTGGAATCGCTAGAGGCCCGTTCCGGTGGGGGAACGGGGAAGTAGGGAATAGAGCGCAAATCGGCTGCAACAAGGCCCTCTATGACAAGCTCAGACTCGCCGGAATGGAGGGGAAAGTCGGGCGCAGGACGCGGGCCGGCTGCTACTCCCGCTGCTCAAACCGGTAGAGCGTCGGTGCGGCCTGGGAAGGCTCATGGGCGCGCAGGAGCGTGCTCTGCGGGTCTATCTCCAGCGTGTCCGGCTTGGCGCTGGCGGCGATCTCAAAGCGCACGGTGGCACGCGCAGCCTTCATAGGAACGACCTGCCGCCGCAGCGATCCATCCTTGAGGCTCAATACCACCGGCACGTTCAGCCAGTACGCTGTGCCTGCCTCCTGCGCGATCTCGGCGGTTACCGCGCGTATGTTTCCCTGCGCCTCGCGCTCAATATGCACGTTTTCCAGGCGCAGTCCTGGCAGGCCCGTCCCCGACAGCCAGGCATCGAAAAATCCCTGCCATTCCGCGCCGGCAGTGGCAGTCACGGCGCGCGCAAAATCCTGCCAGGTGGCCGCTTCGCCGGGCACGCGCCGCGCCACAAAGGCCCGCAGACACGCCAGCATCCGCCCGCGCCCCAGCATCGCCTCCAACGTCTCCAGCACCAGGCTGCCTTTCATATAGCCAATCAAGGCTTGCTTTAGCTCCAGCGGATCGTGGGCTTGCAGCAGCGAGAGACGCGGCGCCTGCGCCAGGATGCCCGTCGTGCGCACCAGGCGAATCTCCTCCTCGTGCGCGCTATCGCGGCGTCCGGTCCGGCGCGCGTAGAGGCCGTCGGAATACTCCGCCAACGCCTCGTCCCACATATCTTGCAGGTAGGTGTTGGGGATGAAGCCGCCCCACCAGGTGTGCGCGATCTCGTGGGGCAGGACATTGGGCACGTATCCGCGCGCAATAGTGGTCATGGAGTAGCCTTCCAGGGCCATGCGGTAACGGGCGCTGATGACGACGGTGAAACGCGGATAGGGAAAGGGCGCGAAATGGGTGTGATAGAAATGCAGCGCCGCCTGTGCGGTCTGATAAGCCTGTTGTGCCAGGTCCCGATCTCCGGCATGGAGATAGGCGACCGTGATGCCGTAAGGGTCGCCCTTTGCGGGCGGGCGGGATAGCAGGCGAAACGGCCCGGCTGCCAGACTAGGGTAGCAGACGGGGAGCGCGTTGCGATAGGTGAAGGTCACGGCACGTCCGCCCACCGTTACCGCCTTGCCGACCGCGACACCCTGGGTAAAGGCCATCCAGCCGCGCGGCACGGTCAGCGCGATCTCGCAGGTAGCCGGCTGGCGTCCGGTATGCGGCAGCCAGTAGCCGCTGAGGGCCGCCTCTGTGGGCGTGATGAAGTCCTCGCCGCTCTGCGCCGCGCGCCCATGATAGGCGATCTCCAGCGTGGCCGTCGCATTGGCCCCGGCGGTCTTCCCGGCAGGGGCAGTCCGCGCGCCATCGGGCAGACGCACGGCCAGGACGCCGCCGGCCTGCCGAAACCAGACCGGGCGATTGGCCCAGCGCAGGGAGTCCACCGTATAATCGGCTCCCAGGCGCAGCAGGAAGATGCCGCGCGCCGCCAGTTGGGTTTGATCCCGGTCGGGCGTGAGGGCGCAGCGGTCAACGGCGCGCAGCGTACCCGTCCCCGGCTCCAGCGTAATCTGGGCGCGATGGGAGCGCAGCCGGACGCCCTGCGCTGCCGCCTCGGAGATCTCCCTCCCAAGCCGCCACTGTCCCCGCTGCTGCCCCAGCACGAAAACGTGATCGCCCTGACTTTCGGCAGGATGATACCGGCTGAAGACCGCCAGCGTTTGTGGCGGCTCGTCTCCTTGCGCCGGCAGCGCCAGCGACAGCGCGCGCCAGGGCCGCGCGTTGGCCGGGTCGCTGGCGGGAAGCGCGCTCTCCGGCCCGAACCAGTCTGCAGGGTTGTTGCTCTCCGGGCTGCACAGGGAGGCAATCGCGGCCCGGTCGCCGCGATTGATAACGTGGGCCGCACGGCGCAGAAAGGCATTGAGACTGGCGGCCCGCACTCCAGCAGACCTCACCCCCGGCCCCTCGTTAGGGTGTAGGGGATAGGGTGTAGGGTGTAGGGCCGCCCCCACCCCCTTGCAGTGGGAAGGGGGTGGGGGCCTCTTCTCCTTCCCCCTCTGGGAAGGAGGCCGGAGGGTCAGGCCAAGATCAGCAAACTCGTAGGTCGTTGGGTCAGCGGTGTCGGGCGTGCCGAACGGCAGGGCCAGCGGCACAATGCCCTCCGGGTCCAGCAGAAGCCGCTGCGGGGGCGCGGGGGCGCGCAGTTGAATCCGGGTGCGCGCCTCCGCGACCGGCACCGTCTGCGTGATCGCCGAGCCGTCGCGCAACTCCAGCCGCAGCGGGACCGATAGGCGATACGGCTCGCCGCTCTGGAGGATGTCCCCGGCGATCAGGAAGGCGCCGTTCTCGGCCCGATGGGCTTGTACATTGGCAAGCTGGAGGGCGGGCAGGCCGGGCCGTTCCGTCCATTGGGAGAAGAACCAGCGATAGTCCTTGCCCGTGACCTGCCGAACGACGGCCTCAAAGTCGGCCCACTCGGCGGGGAGGCCGCGTGGGTGCGCGGCGACAAAAGCCGCCAGGCAGCGTCCCATCGTCTCCTCGCCCAGCTCGGATTCCAGCACACGCAGCACGCGCGCGCCCTTGCTATAACCGACCGCCGCCTCCCGGCTATCGCCGGTATCGCGGGCCTGGGTGAGCGGAACGGGATACGCTGCGGCGGAAAGGAGGCGCTCCCGGGGGGGGCGGCTCGGCGGCACGCCCGCGACGGAGGAGACGGTCTCACGATAGAACAGGCCGCTGGAGTACTCCGCAAACGACTCGTTCCACATCGAGCGGGTATAGGTGCAGGCGACCAGGCCGCCCCACCAGGTATGGGCCAGCTCGTGCGGGATCGAGCCGGGCAGCATCCCGCGTCCGAACGTGGCGAACGAATAGGCTTCCAGCGCTCCGCCAAACGGCCCCTGCGTCTCCACGACGCTGTAGCGCGTGTAGGGATACGGCCCGAAACGCGCCTCATAGAAGGCCAGGGTGCGCTCCAGCGTATCCAGGCAGCGATTGGCGAGCGCATCGTCGGGCATCCGGAGGTAGACGGCCAGGGTGCGGTCCTTGTAGGGGCGCGTGGTGACGGTGTAGCGGCCCGCATCAAGCGTGAGGAAGCTGATCGGGACCTCGTTGCGGTAGGTAACGGTCACCGTACCGTCGGCGGCACGCCGCTCATAGGTGCGCTCGCCCGGCGCGATGGCCTCCCAGCCGGGCGGTGCGGTGATGGTGACTGTGGCGGTAGCGGGCAGGCGCGCGCTGTGCGGATACCAGTAGGAGTTCAGCGTCGCCTCGTCGTCGGCAATGTAATCGCTGCCCCGGTGATCGACGATGCCCGCATATTGCAGGCAGAGCGTGAAGGTCTTCTCGGCGGGCGGCGCGAAGGCGATCACGCCCCCTGCCTGCCGAAACGCGACCGGAGCGCCGCCGAAATGGTCGCGGGTGATCGCGCTGACGCGGAAATCCTGCGAGAGCCGCAGCAGCCCGTAGGCAGGAACGTCCGGCTGCGTGCGCTCCACGCGGACGCAATCGGCGATCCGCGCGGCCCTGGCGGGCACATCCAGGGCAACGCGCAGGTCGTGATCGCGCACGCGGAAGCCGCCGGTCTCGGTTTCGGGAATCTCCGGCCCAAGCCGCCAGCCCTGCGCGGTCTGTACGAGCGTGTGGATATGATCCCCGTCGCTCTCGCAAGTGTGCCAGGCGTGGAAGACGGCCAGATAGACGGGCGCTGCCGCTGCCTTAACGCCCACGGCGGTCGGAACGGCCAGCGCCTCGCCCTCCCAATCGCTCGTCCGGCTGCGCACCCAGTCGAAGGTACGCGCGCCGTCCGCAACGGCCAGCGGCGCAAACGCCTCCGGATTGCGGTCGTTGGCGGCGGCGACGGCCCGGGACAGCAGGGCGTTCAGTTCGCCGGGGATGGCGGCGCTATCCGGCCCTGCCCCTCCCTTCAGGAATGGGAGACCAGGCGTCCGGCTGCGCGCACTCGCCGCGCCCAGCAGACAGACCGCCGCCAGCACGAGCGCGCCGCCTAGAAAGGCTAAGGCAGACGGCGCTTGTCGAAAACGCTGCCTGCCGGAAAGTGCATCTTTCAAGCGGATAATTCCTGTTGCCGCTCAGGGCACAATATTGTGCCATAGATCAGTGGCCACGAAGCGAGCGATGTGACGTATATTGCCGGTCGCGACACGATTTCCACAGGCGGCAGCCCAAGCGAGAGCGCCTGCGCCGCCAGGATAACATCACTGTCCAATGCCTGCACGTCGGCGGTCGGTACTCCTTGATTACGGGCCTGCGCCCACAGATCGGCGGCAAGCCGCATGGCAGTCGTGGTAATGGGCGGATAACGGCCAGTCACGGCGGCATTGAAGGCATCCAACCGGGCGATGCTTGTCGCCTTTTGCGCACGTATCAATTCTCGCCTGACTTCGTAATCTGCGACCTCTGGCACAAGGATACGGTGATCAGCACGAACGCAGTCTGCGATCCATAGTTGACAGGCATCGGCTGTGGGCCTGCCTGGACGTTGTACCGCCAGACCCAGTGGGGTAGTGTCCAGGATAATGGTCTTAGTCATGGTCGGACACATCATCCTTTGCCTCCTCTACCGCATCGGCCAGCAGCCAGTAATAGTCTTAATCATGGTCGGACACATCAGGTACGGGCAGACTGAGCCGGTTTTTCTGGATGTTTTCCATAATCTCATCCCAATCAGCGTCTTCTGCGGCGATCTCTTCCGGGGTCATCGCCTCCGCTTCAGCCTTCCATTGGGCGAACAGTTCGAGCGTTCTATCCTCGACCGGTTCCTTTTCGACGGGCGGCAGGCCCGCAATCACGCCCTTGAAGAGGGCAGTCACATCTATGCCCTTTGCTTGCGCGTTCTGAATACGCTGTAGTTCCTGTGGCGTCAACTCAATCGTATATATCATGGCTCTCGTCTCCTTATGCCTGTGCTGCCTTCATGCCCTCCGGGTTACTGCGGGGAGTAGGGACGGAAGCCGCGCACCATTAGCCCGCGCTGGTTCTCCTTCTTGGCTTCGGCGGCACGCTTTTCGGCCTCGGCGCGGTTCTGGGTGGTCGTGGCGCTGATAACCACGTAATCATCCGCGCGGCGATAGCGGTGAATGAAGGCGGGACGCGGCTTATCCGAATGGTTCTCCTGCGAGCCGTGGATGGTCTTGACGTGGAAGAAGATGGAGTCGCCCGCGCTGCCTGTGATGGGCAGGGCCGCCTCCCAGGGCCACTCGTCTGCGTCCAGGCCCAGGTGCGAGAAGGTATCCACATGCTTGAGGACGCCCATCTTATGCGATCCCGGCACCACATGCAGCGCGCCGTTAACCAGGTCGGTATCCACCGCGTAGCTCAGGATAGCGACCGGCCCCTCGTAGCGATGCTCAAAGTAGGCAGCATCTTGGTGCAGGTGCTTGGGATGCCCGCCGACCGGTTCCTTGTAGAGGCACTGCCCGTTGATGAAGAGCTCGATGTTAGGGCCGAGAATGGCCTCCACAATGTCCACAGCCTTCTCGTCAAAGGCGGAGCGGAAGAAGGCGGCGCTGGTATAGTAGCTGATGCCCAGCACCATGATTTGCTTGTCGCGCTGAAAGCCGGGCGGGGCGGGCAGGAAGAGCGTACCGTTCGGGGTGACCCAGCCCTCCGGCACTTGCCTGGCCTCATCCAGCAGCGCGAGGGATTGGGCGGCGGTGGCCTCGATGTCGCGCAGCAGTTCCGGCACATAGGGCTTCATCAGTCCGCGTACGACCAGGCAGCCGTGCTCCTTATAGATGGCGGCGGCGCGCTGTATATCCAGGTCGTCGGCAAACACTTCGATATCTTGCACGGTGACTGTGGAAGTTGAGGGCATCTTCGATCCTCCAGGCGAGATAGGCGTGTATTCAAGACAGTCTAGCATTCGCAGACGTCGGTGTCAAGGCAGGCCCCATTAGGGGAATATTGAATCGCTGCCGATGTCTTTGGCGTTCTGGCCTGATGGAAAGGGACTTCAAAAAGTTGGACCCTGCGTGAAGGGGGCCCGGAGAGAGGACGTCGCTGGCGTGGATTCCCCGTTCGGTCCGCCTTGACATTGGGCTATCCACCGTTTATAATATATTGCTGGAAGAATAACTAAACACCGGTTTTTCAGGGAACAACCCCTGTTGTTTGCTCGTCGCCTTGTTTAAGGTATGCGCCTTGAGCCAGGCATTTCGCCTACGGTCTCGTAAGCAGGATTTCGGGGTTCAGGAGGCGCGAACCTCTATGCCTATGCCGCAGCTAGATACTCGTAAAGGCCGTATTCTACAAGCTATCGTGGATGATTATATAACGACAGCAGAGCCGGTCGGTTCCGAATGGTTGGTCACGCATCACAATTTCGGGTGCAAGTCCGCCACCATCCGTAACGAGATGGCGGAGATGGCGGAACTAGGCTACCTGGCGCAGCCGCACACCTCGGCCGGGCGCATCCCGACGGATCGGGGCTATCGGTACTACGTCAACGCCTGGATGAACCCGCCAGCGGCGCTCACTCAGGAAGAGGCCGCCCGCGCGCGGGCCAGCTATGAGCAGGCGCCGCAGGATATTGAGGAGATCGTAGTCCAGACCTGCCGCATCCTCGCCAACCTGACCTCCTATCCGTCGCTCGTCACGGACCCGGCTACCCCCGCGACCAGGATACGCCGCATCTATCTGAGCAACGCCAGCCCGCGCCACGCGCTGATGGTCGTGCTGCTGTCTACCGGCCACGTGGAGCACCGTCTGGTAGAGATGGAGATGGCGCCAGCGGATAGCGCACTGGTGATGCTGGCAAACTACCTGAATGCGCGGCTTGCCGACCGGGATTTAGAGGAGATCGGGCGCGCGGCGGTCCTGCCGGAGGTTCCCACGGAACTTGCCGCCTACGCCGCGTCTCTGGCGAAGATATTCGCCGCCCTGAAGCAGACCGCGCAGGCGCTCTCCGAGCGGCGCATCTTCCTGGAGGGCACCAATCAGATCTTGCGCCAGCCGGAATTCAAAGACGTAGGCCGCCTGGAGAACCTGCTCAACGCGCTGGAACGGCGCAGCGCGCTCTATCAGGTGTTGAGCCGCGCGCTGTTCAATCGCAACGTGACCGTCATCATTGGCTCCGAGAACGAGTACGAGCCGATGCAGGAATGCAGCCTCGTCACGTCGTCTTATTATATTCATACCCGGCCCGCCGGCTTTCTGGCTGTGCTCGGCCCGACGCGCATGGACTATAACCGCGCCGCCGCCGCCGTCGGCCTGATGGCCCGGAACCTGTCGCAAGTGCTGACGAACCTGAGCCTGGCCTAGCCCGTACAGAACTGCGAAAACCCGGCCCTGAGAATTCGAATTTTGAGCGTCGCTCAGAAGGACAGTGCCGAGTTCACAACGCTAGGGATGGGTTGTGTTGTTTTATACAAATATCTCTTCGGCGACCGTTCCACGGGGCGAAGTAGGCGGCTGCCTGCGGGCCTCGTCCCGGTCGCCGAAGTTGTGAGGGAGTGCCGGGTGATCTCACCCTGGCCCTTCTTGACCTAACCCGCTTATTAAGGAGCTTGTATCTCATGCGACGTAAGATTGAGGTTACAACGGACGAACCCCTGGACGCGGAGGGCGCGCCGGAACTGGCCCCGGACGCCAACGCCCCGGAGTTCGGGGATCATGTCAACCCGCCTGAGCCGGTCGATCCGATGGTCGCTCATCAGCCGGAAGAGGCTGCCGGAAACGGCGCCGCGCCGGTGGAGCGGGCGCAAGGCGAGCCTGCCACGGCCCAATCCCGACCGGTAGACGACGCTACCAGCGCCTATATTACCGCGCTGCAAGCCGATCTGGAAGAGGCCCGCCAGCAGGCCGAAGAGGCCGAAAAGCGCTTGCTCTACCTGCAAGCCGAGTTCCAGAACTTCCGCCGCCGCAAGGAGGAGGAGATGGCCTCTCAGCAGCGGTACGCCAATAGCGAGCTTATCAAATCCCTGCTGCCGATCCTGGATAACTTTGAGCGCGCCATCGCCGCCGCCGAACAGACCAAGAACTTCGATGCGCTCGTCGGCGGAGTGACCGCCACGCTCCGGCAGCTACAGTCCTTCCTCGAGAAGGCGGGCGTCAAGCCCATCGAAGCGGTCGGCCAGGAGTTCGATCCACGCTATCATGAGGCGCTAGGGCATACGGAGTCGGAGGAGCATCCGGCCAACACGGTCGCGGAGGAGGTTCAGCGCGGCTACGTCCTGCACGATAGGGTGCTGCGCCCGGCGCTGGTAAAGGTATCCCAGGGCTGATGAGCAAGGAGCGCCTCTTCGGAACGGACGGCGTGCGCGGCGTCGCCAACGAAACCCTGACCGCGCCCTTAGCCCTGCACCTGGGCATGGCGGCAGGCCACTGGTTCCGCGCCGCCGCGCCCCGTCCCACGGCCCCCGCAGCCCAGGCCGACCGCCTGGCGGCCCTGGGCCTGAAAGGCGACCGGCCCTTTGTCATCATCGGGCGCGACACGCGCCTCTCCGGGGATATGCTGGAGGCGGCGCTGGCTGCCGGGCTGGCCTCCGTGGGCGTGGACGTGATCAATGTCGGCATCGTTCCCACGCCGGCTGTTGCTCAGATCGTGCTGGCCTATGGTGCGGCGGCGGGCGTGGTCATCTCCGCCTCGCACAATCCCTTTGACGACAACGGCATCAAGTTTTTTGGCTGCAACGGCAAGAAGCTGCCCGACCGCGTGGAAGATGAGATCGAGGCGCTGCTCTCCCGGCTGGAGACCCTTCCCCGGCCCATCGGCGGCGACATCGGGCGCGTCGTGGAGTCGGACGCGCCGGTTGCGGAGTACCGTCAGCGGGTAATGGCGACGCTGCGCAGCGCGGGGGCGGAGTCCCTGAGCGGCCTGCGCCTGGTGATGGATTGCGCCAACGGAGCCGCCTATCAGCTTGGCCCGCAGATATTCCGCGACCTCGGCGCAGAGCTGATCGTCCTCCATGCCGAGCCGGATGGCATCAACATCAACGTGCATTGCGGGTCCACAAAGCCCCAAGACATGGCCGCGAAGACGCGCGAGGCCGGGGCGCACGCCGGTCTGGCCTTCGACGGCGACGCCGACCGCGTTATGTTCGCCGACGAACGCGGCCAGATCGTGGATGGCGACCGCATGATGGCGATCATCGCGCTGCACCTGCACGCGCAGGGCAAGCTCCCCGGCGGCGTGGTCGTGGCGACCATTATGAGCAACGTGGGGCTGGAGCAGGCCCTGGGAGAACACGGCCTTCGGCTGCACCGCACCGACGTGGGCGACCGCTACGTGGCCGAGGCGATGGATCAGTTGGGCGCGGCGGTCGGCGGCGAGCAGAGCGGGCATATTCTGCTGCCGCATCTGACCCCGACCGGCGACGGGCTGGTGACGGCGCTGCAAGTGCTGGCGGTGATGCATGAGGCCGGCAAGCCGCTCTCGGAGCTGGCAAGCGTCGTGCAAACCTGCCCGCAATTGCTGCGCAATGTGCGAGTGCGGACCAAGCAGGGCTGGCGGGAAGACCCGGACATCCAGGGGGCCATCGAGGAAGGCCGGAAGCGCCTGGGCAGCCCGGAGTGGCTTTCGGTGCGGCCCTCCGGCACGGAGCCGCTGATCCGGGTGATGGCGCAAGGAACGGATCAGGCCACCGTCGAAGAGGTGGTTGAGAGTATCTGTGCCGTCATCGAGCGGAAGCTGGGTCAAAAACAGCCGGGGCGGTGAAGGCCCTCCTCTCTCCTTCTCAAATTCACCGTGAGGATTCTTTCCGTGTATCCTTTTTCGCAGGTTTCTCGTGTGTTGGCGCGGACTATCGGCCTGGGGTGGGCGCTGATGGCCCTCGGCCTCGCGCCGTGTCTGGCCCGCGCGTCCGAAATTCGCGTCCAGAAAAACGTCGTTTACGGCACAGTGAATGGGACGAAGCTGCTTCTGGATGTCTATCAGCCGGAGGCAGCCAGGGGCAGGCGTCCCGGCGTCGTGCTGGTGCATGGCGGCGGCTGGATGGGCGGCGATAAGAGCTACTATGAGGGCATCGGGCAGGAGCTCGCCCGGAAAGGCTACGTGGCCTTCGCCATCAACTATCGGCTCGCTCCCCTCTACCATTACCCGACGCAGCTAGATGACGTGCAGCGGGCGGTGCGCTGGATTCGCGCCCATGCCGGCGAGTATAACCTCGACCCGAACCGCATCGGCGCGCTCGGCGACTCGGCGGGCGGTCACCTGGTCGCCTTCCTCGGCATGCGCGATACCCGCGATAACGCCGACTCGGAGCTGGCCCGCTACAGCAGCCGGGTGCAGTGCGTCGTAGACCTCTACGGCCCGACGGATTTCACGCTGCCCGCTTCCAGCGTACTTAACCCACAGGCGATCCAGATATTGACCCTCTTCTTCGGCAAGACCCAGGATCAAGCCCCCGCGCTCTATCGCGACGGCTCGCCCATCCTCTACGTAAGCGGACGCGCGGCCCCGTTCCTGATCCTCCACGGCACCGCCGATACGCTGGTGCCCATTGATCAATCGCAGCGGCTCTATAACGCGCTGCGGCGGGCGGGCGTGGAGGCGACGTTCGTGCCAATGGAAAAAGACGGGCATGGCTTCCTGCGCCCGCAAAACCAGCAGAAAGCCCATGCGCTGATCGAGGATTTTTTTGCGCGGCACCTGAAACCCTAGCGCCGGAACGCCGTCTGGGGTTATAATAACCAGAGAACCAGGTTGGGATCCGTGGCAAGTGAGGGTACGCCCATGAACGTGAAAAAAAGTACAATCCGGCGCGCGGGCGGCGCGCTCTGTCTGATGGGTATAGCGGTTTCGGTTGCCCTGGCTGCCTGGGGCCTGGCCCCGGTCGGCAGCGGCTCGGCCCCGGGCAAGGCCGTAACCGGCAAAGCGGGCGGCTTCGGCACGATCTCCTTTCGCGATACGGACGGCAAAGCCTATAGCGCGCAGGACATCGCGGCGCACAAGGCCAGCGTCTTTCTGTTCGTTGCCAGCCAGTGTCCGGTCTCGAACGCCTATGCCCCACGCCTCAACCGCCTCGCGGCGGACTATGCCAGGCGGGGCGTGCAGGTCTTTGCCGTCTACTCCGATCCCCAGGAGAGCCTGGCCGCCATCCGCAAGCACGCGCGCGAGCACGGCTTCACCTTCCCCGTAGTCCGTGATCCACAGGGAACCCTGGCTAAGAAATTCGGCGCTAAGATCACCCCGCAGGCGGTCGTGGTAGACGCGCGCGGCGTCGTGGCGTACTCCGGGCGCATTGATGATAACGTCGTCTCCACGCGGGTAACCGCACACGACCTCGACGATGCCCTGGAGGCGGTGCTGGCCGGCAAGCCGGTTGCGCATCCGAAGACGACCGCATTTGGCTGCGTTATTCCAGGCGCCAGCGCGCCGGTGATCGCGATCAAGGGCGCTCCTACCTATGCCCATGACGTAGCCCCGATCCTGCAGGCCAAGTGCGAAGGCTGCCATCGGCCCGGCGAGGTCGCGCCGTTCTCGCTGCAAACCTACGCGCAGGCCCGCGCCTGGGCCGGAGCCATCAAGCAATACACGCAGTCCCGCCAGATGCCGCCCTGGAAGCCCGCGCCCGGTTACGGCGCGTTCCGGGAGGAGCACGAGCGTACCCTGACCGAGCAGGAGATCGCCACGCTGGCCAAATGGGCCGATGCAGGCGCACCGCTGGGCGATCCGAAGCAGGCGCCGCCGCCCCGCCATTTCGCGCAGGGCTGGCAGCTAGGCGAGCCGGACGTCGTACTGATGGCCGACCGGGATTATCACCTAGCCGCCGACGGCGATGACGTCTACCGCAACTTCGTGGTCAAGACCAACTTCCCCGAGGATCGCTATGTCAGCGCGGTGGAGGTGCGGCCCGGCAACCGCGCCGTCGTGCATCATGTAATAAACTTCATTGACCCCAACGGCGCCTCCGAGAAGCTTTTAGGGAAGGACAAGGATGGCGAGCCGGGATATACCAGCTTTGGCGGGCCGGGCTTTATTCCCTCGGGCTTTATCGGCGGATGGGCGCCCGGCAATGAGCCTCGTTTCCTGCCCGACGGCGTAGGTACGCTGCTGCCCAAAGGAGCGCGCGTCGTCATTCAGGTCCACTATCACAAGGACGGCAAGCCGGAGACAGACCGCACCAAGATCGGCCTGCACTTTGCCCGCACGACGATAGACAAGCAGGTCCACAGCCCGCTGCTCTTGAACTTCACCTTCAAGATCCCGCCCGGCGATCCGCATTATGAGGTGCGCGCCATGATGCCGGTGCTGGAGGACGTCCATGTTCTGGCGGTCACTCCGCACATGCACCTGCTGGGCCGGGAGATGAAGATCTGGGCGACCCTGCCGGACGGCACAGAGAAGCCGCTGGTCTGGATCAAGGACTGGGACTTCAACTGGCAGGCAACCTACTACCTCAAGGAGCCGCTGGCCCTGCCCAAAGGCTCGAAAGTCAGCCTACTGGCCTATTACGATAACACGGACAACAACCCGCGCCAACCCAACAAGGGCAAGCTGCGCACGGTAGGCTGGGGCGAGCAGACGACGGATGAGATGTGCGTCGCCTTCATCACCACCACCCGCGATGGTGAGCACCTAGCCCATAAGCCGACGCCTGCCCCCACGCGCACAGCGGCCAAATAAGCCTTACAAGCCACCTATTCTGCCCTGGCTCCCGTCGCTGCCAGGGCTTTTTTTGTCGCTCTCGCTTTCCGGTCTGTTCCATCGTCTGAGAGTGAGAAAAATGAAGGCACGTACCCTTCGTTAAGGCACGTACCCTTCGTTGGTTGATAGGGGCTATGGATTTAGTGGCAGGGCGCCGGTTCTGCATGGGAGGATAAGAACATGCCAGCAGGCGACCCGCCAACAAGAAAGGAGTTACGGGAATGGCAGAGGATCAGGTGCCGCATCCACCCATCGTTTCCTATGAGGAATGGCTTGCCCAGCGCAAGACGCTTCTCCAACAGGAGAAAGAGCTCACCAGACATCGGGATCGGGTCAACGCCGAGCGGCGAAGGCTCCCTATGGTCAAAATCGACTCGCAGTACATTTTCGACGGCCCGCAAGGCAAGGCCAGCCTAAAGGACCTGTTCGAGGGTCGCCGTCAGCTTATCGTCTACCATTTCATGTTCGATCCCCAGTGGGACGAGGGCTGCTCGGGTTGCACGTGGTTCGTAAATTCCCTTGGCGATCTCTCCATGCTCCACGACCGCGACACGACCTTTGCGCTCATCTCCCGCGCGCCCCTGGCGAAGCTGGAGACTTATAAAGCGAAACAGGGATGGAAATTTCCCTGGTACTCTTCGCTCGGCAGCCGCTTTAACTACGACTTCCACGTCACGCATGACCGCAAGATCGCTCCCATCGAATACAACTTTCAGACCCAGGAAGAACTGGAAGCGCGGCACGGGCCGGATCTTCAGGAGGGGGAGGCGCATGGCCTGAGCGTCTTCTTCCGTCTGGGAGACGAGATTTTCCATACCTACTCGACCTATGCGCGTGGTGTCGAAGGGGTCACCGATGCTTACAGCCTCCTCGATATGACCCCTTACGGACGTCAGGAGGATTTCGAGGACTCCCCGCCAGGCTGGCCGCAAAGGCCAACCTACGGCTAATGCCCGTCGCGAGGCGCGTATTACCCCGAAACGTAGAAGGCGAGAGGGCGGTGAAAACGGCCCTCTTCTTCGTACTGCCCCTTGTTCCTGTGATCGTGGAAAACCCGGAGGAAACGAAATGAGTCAAGGCGCTGATGGCAGCTATGCGGAGGTGAACGGTCTTAAGATGTACTATGAGGTCCACGGCTCGGGCAAGCCGCTCGTGCTGCTTCATGGCTCGTTCGGCACCGCAGGAGGGTGGGCCACCGTTCTTCCGACGCTGGCAAAGACTCATCAGGTTATCGTGGTCGAGCTGCAAGGGCACGGGCATACCGCCGACCGCGATCAGCCGCTGTCGTTTGAGCAAATGGCGGACGACATCGCCGAGCTATTGAAGCAGTTGCTGATTCCGAGTGCGGATGTCTTCGGCTATAGCATGGGAGGCACCGCCGCCCTGACGGTCGCCATCCGGTATCCCGAACTCGTAGGTAAACTGGCGATCCTGGGCGCCTGCTCCGACAGCCCCAGGGATGCCTACGAGCCCGAAGCCTATCAGCAATATCAGAGTCTTTCCGCCGACTTCGCTCCGCCGGTGCTAAAGGAGCCTTACGACAGGACCGCGCCCGATCCGGCGCGCTGGCCTGTCCTGGTGACAAAAATCAAGGAACTGGGGCGCGACTTCAAGGGATATTCGGCGGCGGAGCTCAAGGAGATTAAGGCGCAGACGCTCATCATGATGGGCGACCGCGAAGGAATCCGCCCCGAGCACGCCGTGGAGATGTATCGGCTCCTCCCCAACGCACAGCTCGCTCTCTTCCCCGGCGGCGACCATTTCATGCTGTGGTCGTGCCCTGGCAGGGTATTATCGACTCTCGTGCCGTTTCTCGACTAGCGGCATGAGGAGAGGTAACATAACGACATGGCGGCAGCATGTCGGGTTTCCCGATCACGGCTGGTCAGCGTAGATGGAGTAGGTTGGCGTAGAGAGATAGCGCTCGCCGGTCGAGGGAATGATGACGATGATCATCTTGCCCGCGTTCTCCGGGCGCTTGGCCACCTGAACCGCCGCCCAGACCGCGGCGCCGGAGGAGATGCCCGCGAAGATACCTTCCTCTTTGGCCAGGCGGCGGGTCATCTCCATGGCATCCTGGTTCTCTACGGTGATGATCTCGTCAATGACCTTGGTATTGAGAATGTCGGGAATGAAGCCCGCGCCGATGCCCTGGATAGGATGCGAGCCTTTGGATTTGCCGCTCAGGACCGCCGAGGCCGCCGGCTCAACGGCGATGCATTGGAAGCTGGGCTTGCGCGCCTTGATGACTTCGCCGACGCCCGTGATGGTGCCGCCGGTGCCGACTCCGGCCACCAGGATATCGCACTGTCCTTCCGTGTCCCGCCATATCTCTTCGGCGGTCGTGCGGCGATGGATTTCGGGGTTGGCCGGGTTCTGGAACTGCTGCGGGATGAAGTAGCGGCCCGGGGCGGAGGCGGCGATCTCTTCCGCTTTGCGGATGGCGCCCGGCATTCCTTCCGGCCCTGGCGTCAGCACCAACTCCGCGCCGAGGGCGCGCAGCAGGATGCGCCGCTCCACCGACATGGTCTCCGGCATGACCAGCGTGCACTTATAGCCTTTGGCCGCGCACGTAAACGCCAGGGCGATTCCGGTATTGCCGCTGGTCGGCTCCAGGATGATGGTGTCCGGCTTGATCTTCCCGGCGCGCTCTCCCGCCTCGATCATCGCCACGCCGATACGGTCCTTGACGCTGCCAAGCGGATTGAAAAACTCCAGCTTCGCTAAAACCTGGGCCTTGGCGCCCTCCGTGACGCGATTCAGGCGCACCAGGGGAGTATTGCCGATCAGTTCGGTAGCGTTATTGGCAATTCGCATTCCTATCTCCTTCCGACGCCTGCACGCCAGGGAACGCCGGGCGGCAGCGCGCTACTGCTTGCGGACGGGATTCTCTTTCTAAGATGGAAACCCGGCTGCGCCCGACCCTAAAGGACCGGGCTGTAGACGGCAAGCCCCCTGAAGGGGGCTAACCTCCCTTCTGGTGGCCCTAGAAGGGGACGGACTAACCTCTGGCAGCCCCATTGATGGGGCTTGCCCACTGCAAGGGTCGGGCCTGCAATGGATCGGCGCTTCGCCTTGCGACAGCCCTCCGCCTAGCGACACAGCCCATCCCTTTAGGGATGGCTGCGCAAAGACGGTGGAGGGCCTGCTTCCAGATTAAATACCGGGCATATAACTCAGGGCGTCGTCGAGGGCCGCCTTGCGATGGGCGAGGTCGGCCAGCGTCACGGAGTCGAGTTGCTGGGTCAGATTGGCCTCGACCTGCTCCTCAAACTCACGCACAATCCAGGTGACGCCGGGCGCATGGATGTCGCGCGCTTCCTCCTCGCTGCAACTGGCAAACAAGCGGTCGCTGCGCATCAGCGCGCGCACCACATCGCCCACCGTGATCCGTTCCGGCGCGCGGGCCAGGTTGTAGCCGCCGCCAGCGCCCCGAATGCTGCGGACGATGCCCGCCCCCTTGAGCGAGGCCAATATCTGATCCAGGTAGGGACCAGGAATGTTCTGCCGGGCCGCGATCTCCCGGCTCTGGCAGGCCTCGTTCATCGGCTGCAGGGCCAGGTCTATAGCGGCGCAAAGCGCATAGCGCAGTTTTGAATTGAAAAAACCCATCGGTAGGTGCCTCGTCTGGAGAGTTCGTCAGCGCACGGTGCCTTCCATACGGCCTCTTTCCTTATATTTCTGACTAAAATAGTATACTTTAACCCGCCTTCATTTGCAAGCCCCTGCCGACCTCCGACAGGGCGAGCGCCTCGTCCTCCCCACGAAAGCGGCAAAGTCGGGAACCTCCGGCTTCGGAGTTCCGTCTTTCCTGAGCACGTGTAGGGGACCCAACCAGTTTGGCCGGGTCGCGATATTCTCGCGAAGGTCGTGATTCCGGCTTGAGGCGTGGGAGCCAGGCGTGCGTCCAAGAAATTGAGAGCGAAGAGAGTCTTGTTTGGATTGGCAAGCCCCGCGAATGTGGCGTTCTCGTCACGGCGGGGCTTGTCTTGGTTTGGCGCAGGAGGATGCCTCTGCGTCGCAATGCCGGCAGGCCGCTATAGAGCAGGGCGACCGAATCACCTCTTCAGGGAGCAGCAGCTTGCCTCTGCGGTGCGGGGAACCCGACCCGCATGGGAGGTTTCGATGCCGGAAAGATGGAACTCGCCGAGGTTGGCGTTCGTGCCCTCATAGTGGAGGCGGTTGCCGAGCGGGTCTTTGTAGTCGAAGCGCGTGGTTTTGCCTTTGATGAACCGATGCACCGGCCAGGTGAGGTTGTTCTCCACGATGATCGGGTTCTTGCCATCGCCGCCGAGGAGGACCTCCGCCGTGAAGCCGCCGCTGCCCTCAAACTGAATACGGAACTGCCGCGCGTTGTCTTCGGCGGTGACACGCGTCCAGGCAAAGCGGCGTTCTCCCGGGGAGGCGCCGCCTTTGGCGAAGACGGCCAGCGCCAGCTTCTGCAGGGCCGGGCGCTGAGCGGTTGTGGCGCGCGAATCGAGGAAGCCAAAGGCACCCTGTGGGCCTTCGCCGCCACCGAAGATCAGGCCATCGAGCGTAACGCCAGCGTAGCGGGCGGCCTTGAGGCGATAGGCATAGATGGTATGGCAGAAAGCGTTGGGAGAGGGACCCTGGCCGAAGTTGCAGGTGCAGGGCACGGCGCAGGTGCAGCACTCCAGCAGGGTGCCGGTCGCCTGCCAGGCGGCAGTATGCGGCGCAGCCTGCGTTCCTAACGCGAAAAACAGGGCTAACAGGATGGACGTCATCCTTTTCCTCGCCTCCTGGCGCCAGGGTAACGTCCGTTACGCGGGCGCGCTCTTGATAGATGGGCACTGAAAGTACCCGTCTGTAGGGCCTGCGGCCAACCGTCCTACCGGACGGCAAAGCTTGAGGGCAATGGGCATCCGAAGGACGCTTGGCGGCGTAGCCGCCCTAGAGACGGGTACTTTCAGTGCCCGGAACTCTTACGGTGTTCTATCCGCCTCGCCGGGGACGTCTTGCGCGGGTTCCTGCCTCTGCCTTGCCGGCGGCAAAGCGCGGGCCGCGCCCGTATCGCTGCTCCTCGCGACCGTAACCGCCGCGTCCGCCCCGCCCGGCTTCAGGACGTCCCCTGGGCGCAAAGGCACCGCGTCCGGTCGGAACGTTATGACCGTTCCCCTCCTCGGAGCGCGGGCGGGCCACATCCACGTAGATGCGTTTGCCGCGCAGTTTCGTGCGCGAAAGCGCCTCAATGACGCGCGGCGCCTCGGCCTCCGGCACTTCGACAAAGGCGCTGCGATCCATGATGTCTATGGCGCCGATGACGCTGCCCGGTATTCCCGCTTCGTTGGCAATCGCGCCCACGATGTCGCCGGGCCGGACGCCATCCTGCCGCCCGATCTGCAGGAACAGGCGAGTCATGCCTGGCTCGGCGCGCTCGCCATCCGCCTCGGCCTCCGCCACGTCGTAGTCCGCAGCGCCCTTTTGCGCCTGCCAGAGCAACTGCAGAGCGGCGGCGGCGATCTGAGAGGCGTCGTACTCCCCTTCAGCGGCCATCTCCTCCACGGTCATCAGGTGGCCGTCGTAGTTGCCGCTCTCCAGCGCGGCGCGCAGATTTTCCTTGAACATCTCGCGGCGGCGCATAGCAATGTCGGCGGCAGTGGGAACGCGCATGGGTCGGATCGAGGCGTTGATGAACTTCTCGATCATGCGCATCTGGTAACGCTCGCGCGGCGTGATGAGCGTGATGGCCTCCCCACTGCGCCCGGCCCGCCCGGTGCGCCCGATGCGGTGGATATAACTCTCTACGTCCCACGGGATGTCATAGTTAATGACATGGGTGACCTGCTCAATATCCAGGCCGCGCGCCGCGACGTCGGTGGCGATGAGCAGGTCGGCCTGGCCGGAGCGGAATCGGCCCATCACCCGGTCGCGGGTGGCCTGGTTCATCTCGCCGTGCAGCGTCTCGGCCTCGTAGCCGCGCGCCTGCAAAGCCTCACCCAACTGGTCTACCTCTCGGCGCGTGTGGCAGAAGATAATGGTGCTGCCGGGCGTCTCCATGTCCAGAATGCGCGTCAGGGCCTCCAGCTTCTGCGAGGGCATGACCTCATAATAGGTCTGCTTGATCTGGGCGACGGTGCGCTTTTTGGCTTCGATGGCGACCCGCTGTGGGTTCTTGAGATAGTCGCGGGCCAGGGCGGCAATGCGCGGGGGCATGGTAGCCGAGAAGAGGGCGGTGTGCCGTTCGGCGGGCGCAGCCTTTAAAATCTCCTCCACGTCCTCCAGGAAGCCCATGTTGAGCATCTCGTCGGCCTCATCCAGCACGACCATATGCACCTGGCTCAAATCCAGGGTGCCGCGCCGCAGATGGTCGAGCACGCGGCCCGGCGTGCCGACGATGATCTGGGGCCCCTGGCGCAAGGCGCGAAACTGCCGGTCAATGGGCTGCCCGCCATAGATAGGCACCACGCGCAGATTCTGGTACTTGCTTAGGCTGTGAATCTCTTGGGCAACCTGAATGCAAAGCTCCCGCGTGGGCAGTAAAACGATGGCCTGTGGAAAATGCTGGGTCGGATCGAGCCGTTCGGCCATCGGCAGGGCAAAGGCGGCAGTCTTGCCGGTGCCGGTTTGCGCCTGGCCGATGAGGTCTTGCCCGGACAGTAGGATGGGAATGGCCCGCTCCTGGATGGGGGTCGGCGCCTCAAATCCGGCCTCGATGATGGCGCGCATCACTGGCTCGCTGAGGCCCAGCCCGACAAATCCGGGGGCCTGCTCGATCTCCTCCGGATTTTCCAGCGTCTGCTCCTTCATTTCTATTGTATCCATGCCTGGTACTTCTCCTTTATTTGCCGCTCCCTAGTATACCAGAATGACGTTCCTTCCGCCCATTCCCGTTCCCGCATAAATCACCGGTCTTATCGCCCTCACCCCCTAGCCCCCTCTCCTACGCTGCGGGAGAGGGGGAACGGCCAACCAGGCGTGGACTCTTTTCTCCCTGGAATTGAGGCAGGGCAGCGGGGAAGAGGGAGGCCCGGCTTCTCTTCCCCCTTCTCCCTTGCAGGGAGAAGGGACGGGGGTGGGAGCCTGAACCCTCCCAAGCCGGGTCCCTCCCTTCCCTCCTAGGGAAGGGGGCCGGGGGGTTAGGTCAAGAAGGGCCGTAGGGCAGGGAGACTGAGTCAGAAAAGTTAAGTCCTGATTTGGGAATCTTAAAGGATTCGGGGCGCCGATTAGCGAATTTTGGTCTGGAAGGTTCGGAAGTCGTATTTAGCCTAGCAAAGGAGAGCGCTAATGCCCTACACCGCTGAAATCAGCCGGGCGAATCCGTCCTGCTTCCTTTTCCTGATTGACCAATCCGGCTCCATGGAAGACCCGATCCCATCCAGCGCGGGGGCGGCCTCGGAGGGGCCGTCCGCCTCCGGGCCGACGCGCACCAAAGCCGAGGGCGTCGCCGACGCCATCAATCGGCTGCTGCAAAACCTGGTCATCAAGTGCGCCAAGTCCGAGGGCGTCCGAGATTACTACCATGTCGGCGTCCTGGGCTACGGCGGCGCGGTCAAGCCCGCTTTCGGCGGTGCGCTGGCCGGCAAGGAGCTTGTCCCCATCAGCGAGATCGCCAACAGCCCCGCCCGCGTGGAGGAGCGCAGCAAGAAAGTGGACGACGGCGCGGGCGGCCTGGTCGAACAGAAGGTCAAGTTCCCTATCTGGTTTGACGCCATCGCCAACGGCGGCACGCCCATGTGCGAAGCCCTCAATCGCGCCCAGGCTATCCTGACCGACTGGCTGACCCAGCACTCCGGCTGCTTCCCGCCGATTGTCATCAACATCACCGATGGCGAGTCCACCGATGGCGACCCGTCTTCGGCGGCGGACAAGATCAAGAGCCTGACCAGCGACGACGGCGGCGTGCTGCTGTTCAACCTGCACCTCTCCTCGCAGCGGGCCGCGCCCATCGAGTTTCCCGACAGCGAGGCGGGCCTGCCGGACAAGTATGCCCAGTTGCTCTTCCGCATGTCGAGCCCGCTGCCGGAGTATATGCGGGGCATCGCCCAGCAGGAGGGGTTTGCGGTCTCGGAGAACACGCGGGGCTTTGTCTTCAATGCGGACATGGTCTCGGTGATCCGCTTCCTCGACATCGGCACGCGCCCCAGCAATCTGCGGTAAGGCCGGGGAGACTTCATGCGTATTTCGGTACAGAGCTTCTGGCTGCCTAAGGCCGGCAATCGCCTGGAGGAATATGAAGACGCCTACTGGCCCCACGAGCCGCTAGAGGGCGCGGAGAGGGCACGATTCCGCTGCGCGGTCGCCGACGGCGCGACGGAGACCTCTTTCTCTGCCCTCTGGGCCAACCAACTCGTGCGGGAGTATTGTCGGCACTCCAGCCTGCCCCGGTTCTTCAAGACGCTTCCACGATTGCGGCGCGAGTGGCTGGAGCACGCCACCGCGCAGCCCTTGCCCTGGTACGCCGAGGAGAAGGTGCGTTCCGGCGCCTTCTCCTCGCTGCTGGGCCTGACTATCGAGCGGGCCACACCGGAGCAAAACCAGTTTGCCTCCTGGAACGTAGTGGCTGTGGGCGATAGCTGCCTGTTCCATCTGCGCGCCCACCGGCTGCTGACCGCCTTCCCACTGGAGCGCTCCGAGGAGTTCAATAGCCGTCCCTACCTGCTGGGAACGAATGTGCTGGGCGATAAGCGCCTGCATGGGCACGTAATCCATGCCAGAGGCGAATGCGCGCCCGGAGACACGTTCTACCTGATGACCGATGCGCTGGCCTGCTGGTTCCTGCGCTACCAAGAGGCGGCCTGCGAGGATTGCGCCGACATGACGTTCGATGCCCTGGCGGAGATACGGACGCAGGAGGCGTTCGCGGATTTTGTACAGGAGCAGCGCAGCCAGCGCGACGCGGAAGGCAAGCCCGCCCTGCGCAACGACGACGTGACCCTGATGCGCGTGGAAATTGCCTTATGAGACAACGATGCCCTGGCCCACCCCGCAAGACTACAACGAGGCGATCCAGAACCCGCAGTCGAACTTCGACGACCCGGAACTTAAGGCCGGGACGCCCGAACTGACGCCTCTGGGCCTGCCGCGTCCCATCACCGGCGGCTTTGCCAGCGTCTATCGGATGCGGTGCGGGCAGCGGGATTGGGCCGTGCGCTGCTTCCTGCGCGAGTACGCCGACCAGCAGAAACGCTACGCCGCCATCAGCCAGCACTTAGCCGCCGTCAAGCTTCCCTACACCGTCGGGTTTGAGTTTCTGCCCAGAGGCATTCGGATTCGCGGCCAGTGGTATCCCATCCTCAAGATGGAGTGGGTGCAGGGCGAGCCGCTCAACACCTACATCGAAACGCATCTGAACGACCCCTCGGCGCTCAGCCATCTGGCGCATCGCTGGGCCGCCATGATGCAGGCGCTCCAGCAGGCGCGCATCGCGCACGGGGACTTGCAGCACGGCAACGTTCTGGTCGCCAACGGCAGCCTCAAGCTCATAGACTACGATGGCATGTTTGTGCCCGCGCTCGCCGGACAGGCTAGTCATGAGGTTGGCCACCGCAACTACCAGCATCCGCAGCGCGACGAAACGGACTTTGGCCCCTATCTGGATCACTTCTCTGCCTGGGTCATCTACCTCTCGCTGGTTGCCCTGAGCGTCGAGCCGGGCCTCTGGGCGCAGGTCGGCGCTGGAGACGAGCACCTGCTGTTTCGCAAGGAGGATTTCGAGCGGCCCCAGGCATCTGCCATTTTCTCTCTGCTCACCAGGCAAGGCGACCCGCGCTTGCAGGCGCTGGCCGCGCAGTTTCAATCTCTGCTCTGCATCCCCCCGGAAGATATTCCTCCGCTGGAGGGACCGCCCACCCCGCAGAGGCCACCCGCGCGCAGGAGCTTTCCGGCGCTCGCCTGGCTGCAGGGCGCTGCCCACCAAACGCAGACCGGAGGCTCCCTGCCGGCGGCATCCTCCCAATCCGTCGTGCCTGCCGCCGGGCCCGCCGCCAATCCGGCCTGGGTTGCAGATTTCATCTCCCAGCCCGATATCCGCAAAGCGTTTCGCCTTTCCCCAAACGTCCCCCGGCTACTGGCCGCGCTCTCGCTGGCGGCCTGCGTGCTGATAGCGTTCTGCTTTCCCCACGCGTTTCCCCTTGTGGGCAGCCTGGGCCTGGCCCTCCTTCTCAATACGGTGGCGCTCTATCTTTTCTATGAGCTGGAGCCGGCGATTGCCGGACGGCGGACGCTTCTGGCGCGACGGCGGGCGGTGTGCCGCGCCATAGCAGCCATAGATCGCGCCCTCCAGGAGATCGAGCGGCAGCAGGAGAGGCTGCGCGTCGAATCCAGCGACCGGCGTGATGCGCTGCTCGGCCTGAAGCTGGATCTGGAAGAGAAGGAGAAGCGCGAGCTGGCCCGCGTCCTCGCGACTCTCAAGCAGGCGCGCGACTCGCTACAGGCCCGCCGCAAGCAGCTGCAAAGGCAGGAAGCGGAGGCGCTGGAGGCGGTGCGGGCGCGCTTTGAACCGAAAATAGAGGCGCTGAATGCGCGCCTGGAGGCGCTGGAACGGGCCAGGGTGGAGGAGATAGGCCGTAGGCTGGCGTCCCGGCAGGAGGCGTTTGTTGCGGATCATCTGCGGCGGCAGCGGATCTGGAAGTCCTCGATTTCCGGCATCGGCAGGGGCTTCAAGCTGCGCCTGCTGGCAAACGGCCTCGGCTCGGCAGCCGATATTACCGAGGAGCGCCTGCAGCGGGCCCGGGGCATTGGCGAGCGGCGGGCCAATGCGCTGCGCGCCTGGCGGCTCACCCAGGAGACAAAGGCGCGCAGTGCGATGCCCACGGCGTTGCGCCCGGCGGAAATGAGCCGGATAGAGGCGCGCTATGGCTGGAGAAAACGCCGCCTGGAACGTCGCAGAGACGCAGAGCAGGCCCGCCTGTCCGCCGCCGAGGACGCGATCCAGGCGCGCGTCCAGAAGCAGCAGCAGGCGCTGAATGCGGAGCAGGATGCCGCGCAGTCCCGCGCTGCTCGGAAAGACAAGGAGATCGAGGCGCGCTACGTCCAGGAGAAGGATCGGGCGACGCAAGCGCTGGCACAACTCAATGCCGAGACTTCGGATGCGCGCCGCCGATTGGAGGAGAAGGCCGAGCAGACCCGCAAAGCCCTGCCCGGCCAGCACTGGCAGCTCACCGAAATTGATCGCGAATTGGAGACATATCATAACCTGACGTTTGGCCGCTACCTCCGCTCAGTTTTCTGGAAACGCGGTGATTGAAAACTATCCTCCGGGACCATTCCACTGGCTGCCTCATCCTCCCCGTCTCCCTTCTCCTGAATTTGAGAAAGCCTGCGTGAACCTGTTTGCCTGATTGTTTTGACCGATTGCGTGACACGCGGAAAGGTGCCCTGTACTCCCTATTAAGGAGGAACAGGACGCGACTCACGTCCTCGATCTCTGGGGAATACGAGTTCAGACTCTTCTGCTTTCAGGCGGACAGGAGGCCAGAAATGGATCGGCGATTAGTTCCATCAATCCTGGCAATGGCGGTGGCTTTGGGGCTGGTGGGATGGCATTTACGTATCACGCAGGCTGCGACAGACCAGCCAGGTCACTTCAGAGGGCGCGCGATCCGCGTTCAGGAGGAGCACCCAGCCTCGCAGAACGAGGAGGCCAGGCAATTGCAGCAGCAAGTGGAGGCTGGCAAGGCAAAGGCGGCGGAGAATGGCTATTATGCGTGCTGCATCACGCCCGCCTGCTCCTGGTGTCTGCTCAACCTCGGCAGGTGTACCTGTGCCCTGGGGGTCGGCAGTGGCCGCTACGCTTGCCGCGAGTGCCACGGTGGCTGGGAAGCCGGCCAGGGGCGCATCCCCGGCAAGACAAAGGAAGACGTGCGCAAAATGCAAACCATTGCACCGGGCGGGGAGAGTGCTGGCGTGGAAGATACCGAGCGCGAGTCGGCCCGGAGGACGAACGTACTATCCGCGCCCAGGGGCCAGGGCAAAGCCGCTGTGATGAACACACGCGCCGTTCAGGCAGAGACAAAACGGAAGAGACAGGCCCGTAGGGCTGGAAGATCGGCCACACGCACCGTTCAGGCCGTTCAGGTAGGAGCAAAACTCTTTCAGGGCCGTTGTCTGTCGTGCCATAAGATGGGCGGGACGGGCGGCACGTCTGGCCCGGATCTCACGCATGAGGCGCGACGTCATGCCAGCATCGCCTGGCAAATTGAGCATCTAAAGAATCCGAGCAAGGTCCATCCCGGCTCTAGTATGCCCAGTTTTGCCAGCCTCCCGCCTCAGCAGTTGCGAGCGCTGGCCGCTTATCTGGTGACACGGCACTAACGGGACTCTGGTGCGAGGGGTTATCGCTGCGCGTCACCGGGCTTTCCAGAGGCGCGGAAGCCCGCAAAGAGCCTGCCGCCGACCGGAGCCAGCGCCGCTTCCGCAAAGCGCGTCAGATCCGTTTTGTCGCCGGCCTGGTAGAAACGCTGCAAGGCGGCTGTCAATTGATCGGCGCGCTGCGGATCAAACCGGCGCAGGGCACGCAACAGCCACTTGCCCTGCCCGCTCCACTGGCGGCGTTGCGCCAGGATCAGGTCGGCGGCGTGGGCTGCGAGGTCATTGGCAATAAAAAGGCTCTCCTCGAAGCGTTCCGAGCCCAGGAAATCGTCCAGCAGATCGGTCACCCTGTAGCGCGCATGATCCATCTGCGCCGCTGTAAGGGGTTCTGGCCCCTGTGCCAGCCACCGCCTGGCCTCCCGCTTGATGTCTTCGGCCAGCCCTTCCCGATCGCGCAGGATAATGCCCTCCGCACACATCATCATCAGCGTGGGGATACGCCGCTGAGCGTTCGTTGCCATAAATTGACGCAGAGACTCCGGCGTATGGACAAAGACCTCCGCCGGCCAGTCCGCCTCCATCAGGGACTCGCGGAAGGGGGCCTCCTCGCGCCTGGTGATAACGACAATGTCCAGATCCGAGGTGGCGGTTGCCTCTCCGCGAACGAGGCTGCCCGCGAGGAAAGCCGTCGAGCACTCCGGGAAGCGCCGCTCCACAACCATTCTTGCCGCTTCCAGAGCCTCCATGCGACACGCTCCCTATTTAGAGTACCTAACCCAAGTTGCTACCTAGGAACACGTTTGAGAGAGAATCGCTCTGGAAACCGGCTTTTGCATCACCGTTTGCCTTCTCGAAGAGGCAAGGTAGCAACTTGAGTTACCTAACAAAGCTCGTTCTCCCTCTGCCTTGCAGGGAGAGGGCCGGGGTGAGGGGAGAGCCCTACAGCCAAGTTGTGTTAGAGGGTGTTATGCCCTTTTTTGCCTGCTTCGAGAGAGGACTTGGAGGCTGATGACCGCTTGGTGCTCGCTAGAAAGCGAGCACCAAGCCTCTAATGAGCGGCTGGCC
>Ga0070739_10001529_pt1 | contig 34284 bp, 25 predicted proteins | sample Coa_R1_7_FD_66445 | JGI IMG/M metagenome (GOLD analysis project Ga0070739, IMG submission 66445) | Surface soil microbial communities from Centralia Pennsylvania, which are recovering from an underground coalmine fire - Coalmine... | ecosystem: Environmental > Terrestrial > Soil > Unclassified ...
CGGAGGAGAGCGCCGAGAGCCTGGTCCAATACGGCGGCAAAGCCGGATCAAAGGGCCAGTATCGCGTCTTCGGACGATATTTTAAGGTCGAGAGCAGCCCGCTGGTGACGGGCGAGAACGGTTTTGACGGATGGCATGGCACGCAGGGCGGTTTCCGCTCGGACTGGGATCTCTCTCCCCGCGATACGCTCACCGTGCAGGGCAATCTCTTCGGCACCTCCGAAGGGCAGACCATCACGACTCTGTTCCGGAATAATCTGCCGGAGCTTTACACGCTGAATGATAAGATCGCGGTGGCTACCGGCAACGTCATGGGCGTGTGGAAGCACACGTTTTCCAATGGCTCAGATGCGACTGTGCAGGCCTATTACGATCGTTTCCGGCGCTGGGATCAGGCGCTCGATATACTGCATACCGGCGACCTTGACTTCCAGTACCATTTCCACGCCGGCGCCCACCACGAAATCGTTACCGGTACGACCTACCGGATCACCGATCATTCCTACACCCAAGGCTATGAGATGGTCTTCGGCTCCGGTCACCGCGTGGACACCCTGGTAAGCACGTTTTTCCAGGACCAAATCTTACTCACGCGCAAGCTCTCTCTGACGCTCGGTTCGAAATTCGAGCACAACGACTACACCGGTTTCGAATACGAACCAAGCGCGCAGCTCGTCTGGACGCCGGCCAGACACCAGACCGTGTGGGCTTCTGCCTCGCGCGCGATCCGCCAGCCTTCGTGGCTGGATATCAGCAGCGATCTGGTTGCCGCGTCCGTACCCCTGCCCGATGGCTCCGTCGGTTTGGTTAAAATTTTCGGTAATCCGCAGGTCCAGGCAGAAGAGCTCCGCGATCTCGAGATTGGCTACCGCTCGCAGTTGCTCAAAAATCTATCCTTCGACATCACCGGATTCAACAGCTACTACCGTAACCTGGAAACCTACGCGCCAGCAGCGCCGTTCTTCCAACCGCTTCCCCTCCCCGGTTATCTGGTTCTTCCGAGCTATTACGGCAACCTGGGCCGTGCGCATGATTACGGCATCGACTTCTCCGCCAGTTGGGATCCGGCCCCCTGGTGGCGATTGAGTCCAGGATTCAGTATGCTCCACATGGATACGGCGGTCGCCGGCTCCAGTGGAGCCCAACTGGTGAGTTCCCCGGGCAATAGCCCCAAATACCAGGCTCAAATCCGCTCTCAATTCAATTTTCCCAAGGGCTGGGAGTGGGATACATCGGCGTATTACGTTTCCGCCCTGGGCTCCGGCATTGTGAACACAGCCCCGGTTCCGAGCTACACGCGCCTGGATACTAGAGTCGGCTGGTCCGCTACGGAGCATGTGCAGTTCAGTGTGGCCGGGCAAAATCTGCTCACGCCCAGGCATATCGAGTTTTTAGATGGATATCAGGTTGTCCCCACATACGTGGAACGCAATGTGGTCGGACGAATCACATGGCGCTTTTGAAGTTACCAATCAACGCCGGGCGGCTTGCTGTGCTTGTTTTCACCGCGCCCCTTGTCCAGAGCGGGTCTGGGCAGCCAGTTCCGGAGTATGAGGTAAAGGCGGCATACCTTTTCAACTTTGTCAAGTTCGTTGCGTGGCCGCCGGAAAGTCTGGGATCCCCGAGCGATCCGTTGTCGATCTGTACCCTGAGCGATAACCCTTTCGGCGACGCCCTGGAAGCCGCCCTTGCTGGCAAGACCTTCTCCGGGCGGCCAATCGTCTCCCGCCAGGTCAATGGTGCCGCGCAGGCGCGCGCCTGCCAGATTCTGTTTGTCAGCGCAGCCGCCGAGCGGAGCTTCCGAGCCATGGCTAGCGATTTGAAAGGCGCCGGGGTTCTCGCCGTCGGCGAATCGGAAGGATTCTTGTCCGAAGGCGGCGTGATCAATTTCAAGCTTGATTCAGGGCACGTCCGCTTGCAGGTCAATATCAAGGCCGCCGAAGGGCAGAGGCTGCACATTAGCGCCAAGCTCCTGAGCCTGGCGGACGTCGTGAAGAAGTAGCCGCGCCGCCGCTAAAATGGCATAGGGCAGGCGACATCTTGAGGCAGCCTATCGTTACACCGGCAAGCCGCCCGCGATTCACATGAAGTGCGCGGGCCGCTCCATTTTTTCGGGCGAGCGCATCGAGATCGAGTTCAGCCGCACGATTGATTACATCGATCCCGTGCTGGACCCGTCCGCCGATGACGGGACATGGATCGCTCCCGGCTTCATCGATCTCCAGATGAACGGCTTCGCGGGCGCCGATTACAACTCGCCCGACACTTCCCTGGAGGCGATCGCTTCGTCCTTGCGGGCCGTGTTTTCTACTGGCGTCACACGCGTGCTGCCGACCGTCATTACCGGCGATCCGGACCGGATGCTGGCGGCATTACGGAATCTGGCCCGCGCGCATGACACGCTCGAAGAGGGCGCAGCCATCGAGGGCTTTCACCTGGAGGGGCCGTGCATTTCTCCTGAGGATGGACCTCGGGGGGCTCACCCGGCGCGGTGGGTGCGCCCTCCGAACCTTGACGAGTTTCGCGGCTGGCAGGAAGCAACCCAAGGCCGTGTTCGTCTTGTCACGCTTGCTCCGGAATGGCCGGACGCCCCGCGATTCATTGAAGCTCTCACAGGCCAGGGTGTCGTCGTCAGCATTGGCCATACCGAGGCAACTCCCGGGCAGATTCACGACGCCGTGCGCGCCGGCGCCACCCTCTCCACTCACCTCGGAAACGCTGCGCCCGCATTCCTGTCCTGGCGCCACAATTCCTTGTGCGAGCAACTCGCCGAAGACCGCCTGGCGGCGAGTTTCATCGTGGACCATCTCCACTTGTCCGAGGCATTCTTGCGCGTAGCGCTTCGTGCCAAGGGAGTCGAGCGTAGCCTGTTGATTACCGACGCCGTCGCCCCGGCGATGTGCACACCGGGGCCGTACAGGCTGGGCGAGGTGGCGGTGGAACTTCTGGCGGATGACCGCGTCGTGGTCCGCGGCGGGACACGGCTCGCCGGATCCTGCCTGCGCATGAACCAAGCCATCGCCAACGTAATCCGGCGGGGGGGAGTCACCTTGCGTGAAGCCGTAACCATGGCGACCCTGAACCCTGCGCGGGTAGGCCGTGTTCGAGGGCGACTCCGCGGCTTGCAGCCCGGCGAACGGGCCGACCTGGTGCGCTTCCGGGTTGAAAACGGCGGCATCCGCATCCTGGAGACATTTGTAGAAGGCCGGCGGTATCCGGGTCCGGGATCTTTCACCTGCTAAAATCACACTGATTCGATGAATATTTCCGTGAAGAGCGAGTACGCTCTCCTGGCGATCTTCGATCTCGCCATGCAGCCTCCGGGGGAACCGGTCAAGATCGCCGACATCGCCCGGCGGCAGAAAATTCCCCAAAAGTTCCTGGAACTGATCCTCGCGAGCCTCAAGCAGGGCGGATTCGTCGAATCGCGCCGCGGCGCCGAGGGCGGATACCGGCTGGCGCGGCCCGCCGACCAGATCACCGTAGGAGAGGTCCTGCGCTACGTCGAGGAGGGCAAGACAATCCGCCGCCCACCTCCGCAAGTACTCGCCGAGTTGTGGCGGCGCGTCGACTCCTCGATGTCCGAGATTCTGGACCAAACCAGCTTTGCCGAATTGGTCCGGCGCTGGAAGGAATCGCAGACTCGCTACGTGCCCAACTGGGAAATCTGATGTGGTTTGCCGATAACTCCTACAGCATCGGGCGCACGCCGCTGGTGCGCCTGAACCGCGTTACCGGCGGGGCGCCCGTGACGATGCTCGCCAAAATCGAGGGCCGCAATCCTGCCTACTCCGTAAAGTGCCGCATTGGCGCCTCCATGGTCTGGGACGCCGAAAAGCGCGGCGTGCTCAAGCCTGGCAAGGAACTGATCGAGCCGACCAGCGGGAACACTGGAATCGCGCTCGCCTTCGTCGGCGCGGCGCGCGGATACAAGGTGACCCTGCTGATGCCTGAAACCATGTCGATGGAACGGCGCAAGGTGCTCAAGGCCCTGGGCGCGCGGCTCATCCTCACGGAGGGGTCGCGAGGCATGGCGGCATCGATTGAGCGAGCCGAGGAGATGGTCGCCTCCGATCCCGAGCGTTTTGTCCTTCTTCAGCAGTTTCAGAATCCGGCGAATCCCGAGATTCACTTCAAGACCACCGGACCCGAGATCTGGCACGATACGCAGGGCAAGGTCGATGTCCTGGTGGCGGGCATCGGGACCGGCGGGACGATCAGCGGCATCTCGCGGTATTTCAAAGCGGAAAAGAACCAGCCTTTGATCTCGATTGGCGTGGAGCCCGCCGGTAGCCCGGTGATTTCTCAGACTCTCACGGGACAGCCCCTGCATCCGGGGCCTCATGGCATTCAAGGCATCGGCGCGGGCTTCATCCCAGGCACGCTGGATCTAAAGATGGTGGACCGAATCGAACAGGTCACCGATGAAGAGTCGATTGAGATGGCGCGGCGGCTGGCGCGCGAAGAGGGAATTCTTTCCGGGATTTCCTGCGGAGCCGCCGTATCCGCGGCCGTGCGGGTCGCCCGCGAACCCGAGATGCGCGGCAAGACCATAGTGGTGATCCTGCCCGATTCGGGCGAGCGCTATCTGAGCTCGGCGTTGTTCGACAACATCCTCGATTAATGTGTCGAAGGCACGAACTTAACAAACTCCGCTCTAAAAGAGAAAAGCGGGCGCTTCTTTATGGGTGAAAAGGGGTGAGAGCGCCCGCTGTCGTAACGGGGATTTAGTTATTTGTAATAACGACCGGGACATCTGCTTGGTTACCCCGGCTGAAAAGATTTTTTGGGCTTTTTTTCATGTCTGTCCACACGCTCAAATCCTGGTCCAACGGGGCGTTGATCGGTGCAGCGGTTGACTTTATTCGGCGATTTCCGGAGTCTCTGGCGATCGTTCCTAGCCGTTTGGCAGGGGATTTCCTTGTGCAATCCGGCGAAGGCGCCGCCGGCCTGCACCGGTTCACTCTTATTCAGTTGGCGTCGCGTCTTGCGCGGCCGGCGATGGCGAAGCACGGAATCGCTCCCATCAGTCTTCTGGGACTGGAAGCGGTAGCTGCAAGAATTGCCTACCAGGCTCGTACAGAGAAGAAGTTAGAGTATTTCGGGCCGGTTGCCGCGCTGCCGGGGTTCGCCAGGGCTCTGGCTCGTACGCTCGGGGAGCTGCGTCTGGCGCGCATTGCTCCCAGGGAGCTTAGCGCCGCTCCGTCCAACGACTTAGCGCATTTGCTGGATCGCTACCAAGCTGAATTGCAGACGCGGTCGCTCGCCGACCTGGCGGCGGTTTTCGAGTTGGCGGAGCAGAATCTGGCCCACCCTGCCGGCCTACCGTTGGTGGCGCTGGATGTTCGCCCGGACACCAAGGCCGCGAAACAATTTATGGCGCGTCTGGTGGAGCAGTCTCCCGAAGCCCTGATCTGTTCCTGCGAATCGACGCCGGGGATAAGCGCGGACAGGGCACTGCCGGCGATCGAACATTTGCGGCGCTATGTGTTTTCACAACAGCCGCCTGCCAGCCGGACTTCGGAGGGTTTCGAGATTTTTTCGGCCCCCGGCGAGGGGCTGGAATCAGTGGAGATTGCGCGCCGTATCCTCCGGTTGGCCCGGGCGGGCACGGGTTTCGATCAGATAGCGATCCTGCTGCGCAACCCCGACCGCTACCAGCCCATGATCGAAGACGCTCTGCGGCGCGCTGAAATCCCGGCGTGGTTCAGCAAAGGGACTTCCAGACCCGATCCAGCCGGCAGGGCCTTTCTTGCTCTGCTTGCCTGCGCCGCGGAGCGGTGCTCGGCGTCCCGGTTTGCGGAATATCTATCTTTTGGGCAGGTTCCAGGATCGAAAGATGCGAGAGCCTGGGTTGCACCCAAAGACGAACTCCTCTATGCGCCGGAGAGCAACCCGGAGCCCAACCTCGAAGCTCAAGAAACAGAAGCGCTTCCTGCCCCGTCGGCCTGGGAGAGGCTCCTGGTCGATGCCGCAGTAATCGGAGGTCCGGCTCGGTGGGTTCGGCGGCTCGACGGCCTGAAGCGCGAATTCGAGCTGCGCCAGGCGCCGGAAATCGAACAGCAACGGCTGGATTCTCTCACCCGCTTCGCCTTGCCTCTCATCGAGCGCCTCGATGGCCTTCCCCGCTCGGCTCCTTGGCGCGATTGGCTCAAGCCGTTAGGGAGTCTGGCCGAATCCGCACTGCGGAATTTTGAGGGCGTCCTCGCCGTGCTGGCTGAATTCGAGCCCATGGGCGACGTCGGGCCGGTCACGGTGGAGGAGGTGGCGGAGGTTTTGAGCGACCGGCTGCGGTTCCTCCGGGCCGAACCGCCGCAGAGGCGGTGGGGCCGCGTATTCGTCGGCTCGATTGACGAAGCGCGCGCCTGCGAGTTTTCGGTGGTATTTTTGCCGGGACTGGCCGAGGGCTTGTTTCCCCAGCGCGCGCTGGAAGACCCGTTGCTGCTGGATCAGACACGCGAGGCATTTGCCGACCTTCCGCTCCGCCGGCACCGGGGCACGGAAGAGGAACGCGAACGTTTGCACCTGGCCCTGGCGGCCGCGCGGGACCGGTTCATCGCCTCGTATCCCCGAATGGATGTCGCCGAGGCACGGCCGCGAGTGCCTTCGTTCTATGCGCTGGAACTTCCACGAGCGCTCCAGGGCGCGCTCCCTAAGTTGAAAGACTTCGAAGATCGCGCGCGCGAGTCCTCGCCTGCGCGCTTGAACTGGCCCGCGCCTCGGGAGGCCGAGGATGCCATCGACGACACCGAATACGATCTGGTCACGCTCGGGGAGAAGGCGCATGCGGCGGCGCGCTATCTCATGGAAGTGAATCCGAACCTGAAGCGCAGCCTGGAAGCCCGGTATCGGCGTTGGAAGCCGCAATGGACAAAATCCGACGGACTCGTGGTTCGCGATGGCCGTGCGCTGGAGGCGCTCGCCGGGCACCGCTTGGCCGCGCGGCCCTGGTCTCCGTCCGCGCTGGAGCAGTTCGCGGTGTGTCCTTACAAATTCGCGCTGCACGGAATTTTCGGTGTGCGGCCGCGTAACGAGGCCGCGCCGCTCGAATACTTGGACCCGCTCACGCGAGGCGCGCTGTTTCACGAAGTGCAATGCGCGCTGCTCGGTGAGTTGAAGGCAGAAGGGCTGCTGCCAGTGGATCGCGAGAGGCTCGCGGCGGCCTTGCTGGCCGCCGATGGCACGCTCGACCGCATTGCCGCCGAATACGAAGAGCTGCTGGCTCCGGCCATCCCGCGCGTGTGGAAATCCGAGATCGAGGACCTGCGCACGGATCTCCGGGGATGGCTCCAGCAGGTCGCGCAGAACGACACGGACTGGGAGCCGCTGCACTTCGAGTTCAGCTTCGGCATGGAACAAAGGCCCGGGCGCGATCCTGCCAGCGTGAAGGAAGAGGCCGTGCTCGATGAAGGCGTGCGGCTGCGTGGCTCCATCGATCTGGTCGAAAAGCACCGGAGGAATGGCACCTTGCGAGTCACCGATCACAAAAGCGGCAAAGCGCCGGACCGCCCGCCTCTGTATGTCGGCGGCGGCCGGACTTTGCAGCCGATTCTGTATGCGCTGGCCGCCGGGAAGATCCTCGGCGGGACGGTGGAATCGGGGCGGCTGTTTTATGCGACGCAACGCGGCGGCTACCAGCAGATGGGCGTCCAGGTGAATGAGCGCGCGCGGCGCTTCCTGGCTCGGTTGATCGAGAACATCGACGGCGCGATCGCCGCCGGGTTCCTGCCGCCGCTGCCGGAGAAGGACGCGTGCGGCTTCTGCGACTATCGCCCCGTGTGCGGCCCTTACGAAGAACGCCGTACCGGGCGTCATAAGAATCGCAGCGACGGGCGGCTAGAAGGCCTGTTCGAGATTCGGAGCTTCGGATGAACCCAGCCTCCCCATGCGGCCCCGGCGCGCAACCGTCCTCGCGCGACGCCGCGGCGCGACATCGTATCCGCTATTCGCTCGACGAAAGCCTGATCGTCGAAGCCTCGGCTGGCACCGGAAAAACCACCGAGCTGATCCGCCGCATCGTGGAAGTGCTTGCCACCGGCCGCGCGGGCATCCAGCAGATCGCGGCCGTGACCTTCACGCACAAAGCCGCAGGCTGGATGAAGCTGAAGCTGCGCGAGCAGCTCGACGACGAGCGCCAGAAGGCGGAAGATGCGCAGCGCCGCGCCCTGCTGGAGCAGGCGCTGGAGCATCTGGAAGAAGCGTCCATCGGCACCATCCACAGCTTCTGCGCCCAGATTCTGCGCGAGCGGCCCGTAGAGGCGCGCATCGATCCTGGGTTCGAGGAGCTCTCCGAACAGGAGGCGTCGCGAATTTATGAGCGGGCGTTCCGCGCGTGGCTGGAGCGCCGCCTGGACCGCGATTCGCCGGGCCTTCGCCGGGCCTTCGCGCGGCTGGCGTGGCGCGATGCGCGCAGCGATTCCTCCGCCCTTGAGCAACTGCAATGGGCGGGCTGGAGGCTCGCCGAATGGCGCGATTACCCCGCGCCGTGGCGCCGCGAACCGTTTGCGCGCATCGAAGAGATCGAAACGCTGGTGCGCATGACGCGCGACCTGGCGGAGCAGAGCGCACGCCCGCGCCGCGTGAACGATCCGCTGTTTCTCGCATTGCGGCCCGCGCGCGACGTGGCGGAATGGATCGCTCGCGCCGAATCCGCGCGGCCCCGCGATCGCGATTACGATGCGCTGGAAGCCCGGCTGATCCGGCTGGGGCGCGATCTGGGCAAAGACTCGAAAAAGGGCTCGGGCGAATACGGCGGAGGCACCGCCCGCGAGGACCTGGCCGCGGCGCGCGCCGAGTTGATCCGCTGGATCGAAGAGTTTCGCGTGCGCGCCGATGCGGATCTGGCTGTCCTGCTGCGCGAGGAGATGGCCGGCCTGCTTGAGGAATATCAAGAACGCAAGCGGCGCCTGGGCAAACTCGATTTCGTCGACCTGCTATCCCACGTCCGCGGCCTGATTCGCGACCATCGCGCCGTGCGCGAGTACTTGCAGAGCCGGTTCCGCTGCCTGTTCGTCGACGAGTTCCAGGACACCGATCCGCTTCAGGCTGAAATTTTGTTACTGCTGTGCGCCCGGGACCCGTCGGTTTCGGACTGGCGCAAGGCCGCGCCCCAGCCAGGCAAGCTGTTTCTGGTCGGCGATCCGAAGCAATCGATCTACAAATTCCGGCGCGCGGACCTGACGCTTTACTTTGAAGTCCGGGCCATGCTGGAGGGCTGCGGCGTAGGTGTTGTGTCCCTTACGCAGAGCTATCGTTCGGTTCCCAATATCCAACAGTTCGTGAACGCCGCGTTTGAAACCGAAATGAACGGCAATGTAAGGGAGGGTCACGCCGAATGGGCGCCGCTGGAGCGGTTCCGCCCTGAAATCGAAGGGCGCCCGAGCGTCATCGTGCTTCCCGTCCCCCGTCCGTACGGCAAGGCGAAACTATCGAAGCAAGCAATCGCCGAAAGCCTGCCGGACGCCATTGCCGCGTTTATCGACTGGCTCCTGGCTCAGAAAAATTGGCGCTATGGCGATTCCGGCGAGCCGCTTTGCGAAAAGGACATCGCGGTTTTGTTCCGTAAACGCAACTACGGCAACACCGATCTGACCCGGGAAACGGTGCGCGCCCTGGAAGCCCGCGGCATCCCGCACCTGCTGGCCGGGTCGAAATCGTTTCATCGCCGGGAGGAGGTGGAGACGCTGCGCGCCGCGCTCACCGCAATCGAGTGGCCCGACGATGAATTGAGCGTGTTCGCCGCGTTGAAAGGCTCGCTGTTCGCGATTCCGGATGAAGAACTGCTGCTGTACAAGCACGAATTCGGGCGTCTGCATCCGTTTCGGATTCCCGAGTCATCCCCCTTCCCGGAGATCGCCGCGGCGCTGGCGCTGCTCGCCGATTTGCACCGCGCCCGCAACCGGCGGCCGTTCGCGGCGACGCTGAACGCGCTGCTTGAAGCCACGCGCGCCCACGCCGGCTTTCTGCTGCGGCCGGGAGGCCAGCAGATTCTCGCCAACGTGGGCCGCGTGGGCGAGCTTGCGCGCACTTACGAGATGACCGGCGGCATTTCCTTCCGCGGCTTCGTGGAAGAACTCGCGGCCAAGGCCGAGCAGGAGGATGCAGCGGAAGCTCCGGTGCTCGAAGAAGACTCCGACGGCGTTCGGCTGATGACGGTCCACAGCGCCAAGGGTCTGGATTTTCCGGTGGTGATTTTGGCGGATCCGACGACGAGTCTCTCGCGCTGGACCCCGGAAGCGCACGTAGATAGCGGGAAGAGACTGTGCGCGCTGGAACTGCTCGGATGCGCGCCGTGGGAACTTCGCGAGAACACCCCCTTAGAGGCCGAGCACGAGCGGGCCGAGGGCACCCGCGTCGCCTATGTAGCCGCGACGCGCGCGAAGGATCTGCTGGTCGTGCCGGCGGTTGGCGACGGGCCGTTTCCCGAGGATGGATGGCTCGAGCCGCTGCACAAAGCGCTGTTTCCGGCCCGCGCGGAGTGGCGCAAATCACGGCCGGCCTCCGGATGCCCGAAATTCGGACCGGCCAGCGTGGTCTCGCGCCCGATGGAATACGATCGCGAAGAGGAATTTTCCGTGCGCCCCGGTCTGATCCAACCGCAAGCAGGCGAGCACGAAGTGGTCTGGTGGGATCCTTCCAAACTCAAACTCGGAGAGGAAGCAAATCAAACATTGTGGCAGGATGCTGTTTTGGCCGGGAATCTTAAACCCGACGGCGGTGCGAGCGTCGCGGCCTATCAAGGCTGGCTCGCACGCCGGCAGGAGCTGCGGACCGCCGCGGCCAAGCCCGCCGTAGAAGTCTTCCTTGCTAGCCAGGCCAGGGATGAGCCGCCCTCGGCTGTGGAAGTGGAGTTCGTTTCCGCGATAGCCGCGGCGCGCCCGGTGGGCGGCCGGAGATTCGGAACTCTGGTGCATGCGGTGCTGCGAGACGCACGGCTGGATGCCGATCGGGAAATGATTCGCGCATTGGCGGAACTCAACGCGCGCGTGCTGGGCGCCCCGCGCGAAGAAACCGCTGCGGCCGCGGCGGCGGTCGATGCCGCGCTGTCGCATCCTCTGCTCGCCAGGGCTCGCGCCGCCGTAAGGCTGCATCGCGAATATCCACTCTCGCTTCGTCTGGAGGACGGTAAATTTCTGGAAGGCGTGATCGATCTCGCGTTCCTGGAGTCGCACCAGTGGACGGTGGTGGACTTCAAGACCGACGCCGATTCACCCGAGCGGCGTTTGTCATACCAGCGCCAGCTTCAGTGGTACGCATACGCTCTGTCTAAACTGACGGGCGCTCCCGCCAGGGCGATCCTGCTCGGCGTCTGATTCTGTCAGACATCGGATTGAATCGAAAGTCCGGCGAACAGGCAGCGAAAAAGCTGTATACTCGGCAGATATCTAATGTTAGCCGGTAAACGCTTCCGCCTGAGAACACCCACCATTGGCGTCGACAAGACGGGTGAATCGAAGATCGCTGTAACGATTCCAGCCGGAGTCACCATCGAGATCGTGCGCGGTCCCTCGCCCAATGATTCCATGGTGGATGTCGTCTGGAATGGCCGTACGATGGTGATGTTCATACAAGACATTCAGGAGCGCGGCGAGGAGGTAACAAATCAAAAGCCTTAGCCCGCCACTTCCACAACCATCAACGTCCACGCCGGGCGCCCGGTGATCGCACGCCGTGGCGATAAATTCATCACCAGCCACCGCCACATGGACGTCGCCTTGCGCGATAAGCATTCGTAAAAGCAGACCATCCGCGCGGCGATGGATCGCAACCGGATTGAACCCTGAAGGAGATGATCTGGCGCGCCCGGAGAGACTCGAACTCCCGACCTACTGGTTCGAAGCCAGTCGCTCTATCCGGCTGAGCTACGGGCGCGTGAGTTCTATCGTATCATCGATTCAGGGAATGGGACCGCTCGAGACCGAAATCAAACTGCGCATCGAAGGCGGCGCGGCGGCGGCCCGCGAGCTGTTGGCGCGGCATGGATACCGGGTTCACATGCCACGAACCTTACAGCGCGATAGGCTGTTCGACCTTCCCGACGGCGTGCTGCGCCAGTCGCGCCGGATGCTCCGGATCCGCCGATCGGGTGACGATACAATCCTTACTTATAAAGGCCCGCCGCTTTCAGGACCGCACAAGAGCCGGGAGGAACTGGAGACTTCAGTGGGAAACGCCGACACGCTGGGGGAAATACTGCAACGGCTCGGGTATGTGCCATCATTTTATTACGAGAAATATCGGACCACATTTTCACAAAATGGCGACAATTCTGAGTCTGCTGTGGTCGCTTTGGACGAAACCCCCATCGGGGTTTTTCTGGAACTAGAAGGATCGGGGGCCTGGATCGATCGGACTGCCAGTACCTTGGGATTTTTACCGTCCGACTATATTACCGCAAGTTATGCAGCACTATATCTCCAGTATTTGGAGGTGCATGGAGGTTGTGCGGAGATGCAGTTTCAGAATTAGGCATATATCCTCGGAAAAAGACTCTTAGTACGTACCAAACCTATTGCTTGCCTAGACCGTGAGTGTTAATCTTCCAATAGCTCGAAATTGACAATTCGTTCACAAATGGCAGCACGATGACTTTGTCCACGAAATGAGAGGCCAAAGATGATTGAACTGATAGTGACAGCGAGCATGATGGCAGGCTCAGTCCTGCTGTTCGGTTACTGGTTTCGCTACACCTGCCTGCTGATCCTGAGCGCGAAGACGACTCGGGACTACGCGGGCGAGGTCGCTGCCGCGAACCATCTGAGCTTCATGGAAGTGCAGGCTCAATTGCGAAACGGAAATGTGGAACTGGATGCTCTCGAACGAGCGCTAGACCGGGATTACGTGTTACTGAACCAGCTTAGGAAGCTTGTGGCCCCGGGCAGCCCGGATGAATCGTCCGTCGAGACCCGAATGCTTCAGATGAACTATCGGCTGATGCGGGTGTGGGCAGGAGCCTGCCGGCGTTTCTCGCCGGAGTTGTCGCGCCGGGCGCTCATCGAAATGTCCAACATTGTGGCGTACTTCGCCAATATGATGGGCGAGCGCACCTGCACCGCAACCATCTGAAACCTTCGCCCTCTGGCCTAGGGTGGCTACTCTTGCGGCGCGGAGCGGTGATAGTTGAAATAGCGTATATCTTCGCGGTTGTTGTGGTGAAATAGGGCCAGAATTTTCGCGTACGTATACATTGCAAAGCGAGAGGGCAGCCAGATGCCGGCCGTGACCGGCACTTTCTCCAGTTCGAAGCGCGTACCTGGTTCTACCTCGGCGAGAAAACCTTCGATAGAGACTGGGTGAACCACTTCGGCATGAACCTTCACCCATTGCTTGGTTGGTTTGTCAATCCACAGCCGGCCCTGCATCCCGGTTAGGACCTTAGATGGATTGTCCTTGGGCCGGTAGCCGGGGCGAACCCTGGCATCCAGCACGTAGACCTCGCGTCCATTCACAGTGGACTCCCCGGCGTAGCGGAAGTCGAAGGCGTTGAGCAGTTCCTCCAGAAAACGGCGGTCCCGATCCTGCTCCTTTTCATATCCCGCAATGCGCCGGGCACGCTCGCCGGCCGGTTCGTTGCGGCGCTTCGCAATTTCCTCGTGTAACTTCTGCTGTTCCGCGGCCTGCTGATCCGCCGGCAGGGGATGTCCGTTTACGGCGATCAGCTCGCGGTAGGGGGAGCCGAAGAGCATCCGGACGGCGTAGGTTTTCCTTGAGCCATCGGATTCCAGGTCGGTTTCGGAATAGTCGTAGCCTGGCGCGGCCTTGAGATCGGCGCTGGTCACCTGGACCGACTGCTGAATCAGGGCGCGGACATCGGCGGGGGACAGCCCCAAGGGAAAACCGGGGAAGGCGGCCACGAAAAGCAGTAGCAGCGGGCGCATCGCCCTGCGCTCCATAAACTCAAAAGGGGCCGCACGGGCGGCCCCGGCCCCGACGACCGGCCTCTTCAGCGGCCCGCTTTCTGCGCCTGTTCCATCTGGGCACGCCGTTCTTCGAATTGGCGGGTCAGATGCGGCACGATCCCAAGCATGCGCTCGACCAGCATAAGCTGGCCGCGGTGATGCATTTCGTGCTCCTTTACGGACATGAGCATGTCGAAGCGGGTCCGGGTGGCGGGCTGGCCGCCCGGAGGCATGGTAATGACCTGCCCGAGAAAATCGTCGGGAAGTCCTTCCAGCCAGGACGCGAACTGATCACGGTTGTCGGCGAGCTTCTTCAAAATTTCTGCCTTCGAGTGCGAGGCCTTTTCATCGGCCAGGCGCGGGGCCATAAAGCCCAGGAAGTCGAACCCGGCAAGTGTGTCGGTCTTCTTGCCGTGGAACTCGTATGAGAAGTCCGACAGATGGGAGATGTGGACCAGCGTTTCGGCGACGGTGCGCGTGCCGGGCGCCGGCTGGAAGCTGTACTTTTCTTCCGGAATGTCTTCAGCGATCTTGATGGTATTGTTGCGGACGGTGCGAAATGCGCCGGCCAGTTCCTTGCTTCCGTAATAGTTCATGAACCCCATTTTATCGAGGCAATGGGCCTGGCCGGCGTTTCACGGCTCGGGTGGGGGTGTTGTAAGCTACGCCGAGGAGGTGGCTCATGAAGGCTCGGATGGTGGTGGGTGTGGCAGCGATCGCGGCGTGGTTCGCCGTGCAGCCCGGTGGAGCGCAGCCGCGCGCGCCGGGTCCCTACACCGCCGCGCAAGCCTCGGCCGGCCAGGCCGCGTACCAGACCCGCTGCGCGGGCTGCCATGCGCCGGATCTCACGGGCCGCGAGGGGCCGCAACTGGCGGGCGGGACCTTTATGAGCCAGTGGGGGGATAAAACCGTGGGCGATCTGATCGGCTTCATGCGCGCCACGATGCCTCCGGGCGGCGCGCCACTTTCGGAGGAAACCTACGTCGATCTGGCGGCCTACATTCTGGATGCGAACGGAGCGCGGCCGGGCGCCCGAGTCCTGATGGCCGGATCGCCGGCCGTGATTCGCGACTCGGCTTCCGGACAGCGGGCCGCCTATTTGCGCCCTGGCGCGGCGCCTCCTCCCCCGGCCGCGTCGAAGCCCGAAATCGCGGTCCGCCAGCCGCCCCGCGGCATCACGGTGGCAGGCCTGGTGAAGAATTATGTTCCCGTTACGGACGCGATGCTGCGGAATCCCGACCCGGCGGATTGGCTGATGATTCGCCGGGACTACAAAGCCAACTCCTACAGCCCTCTGAACCAGATCACGGCTCAGAACGTGAAAGATCTCCAGCTTGTATGGAGCTGGTCGATGCAGGATGGCGCGGCCAACGGAAACCAGCCCGCGCCCATCGTCCACAACGGCGTGCTGTACCTGAACAACGCGGGGATGGTCCTGCAAGCTCTGGATGCGAAGACTGGCGAGTTGATTTGGGAGAACCGCTACGGCGCGATTCCGGCGGCGCCCGCCATGCGCGGTATCGCGATATATGACGACAAGGTGATCGTGGCCACGGCCGACGCGCATTTGATGGCGTTCGATGCCCGCAATGGAAACGTTGTGTGGGACACGACCATCGGCGACCGGTCCCAGGGCGACTACGCCGAGACCAGCGGGCCGATCGTGGTCAACGGCAAGGTGATCGAAGGGCTGGGGCGCGATTCGTGCGCCACCTATCGCGAAGAGAAATGCTTTATCAGCGCTTATGATGCGAAGACCGGTAAGGAACTCTGGCGATTCCGCACCGTCGCCCTGGAAGGGGAACCCGGCGGCGATAGCTGGGGCGGGCTCGCCAACATTTTTCGGGCGGGTACGGAATCCTGGATCACCGGAAGCTACGACCCGGATCTGAATTTGACCTACTGGGGCACGGCCCAGGCCAAGCCCTGGATGCGGGTGAGCCGCGGCTCCGGCAATGGCGCGACCCTGTATGGAAATTCCACCCTGGCGCTGAATGCCGATACTGGCAAACTCGCCTGGTACCACACCTATGCGCCGGGCGAAACGCTGGACCTCGATGAAGTTTTCGAACGCGTGCTGGTGGACGATCAGGGCCAGCCACTGGTATTCAGCGCGGGCAAGGCCGGGATCCTGTGGAAGCTTGACCGGAAGACCGGAAAATATCTGGGTCACAAGGAGATGGTGTTTCAGAACGTCTATGACTCCATCGATCCGCGCACGGGCGAGCCGCATTATCGCAACGACATCGTGGAGCAGCGCGTGGGCGAGTGGGTCTCGGCCTGTCCCTCCACCGAGGGCGGAAAAAACTGGCCTTCGATGACGTATTATCCGCCGGAGAACCGTTTGATTATTCCTTTGAGCCAAAGCTGCCTGGAGATGAACGGGCAGGCCATCGAGAAGATCCCGGGAGGCGGCAGCGGCAACGGCGCGCTGCGGCGGTTTTTCGAGATGCCGGGGACCAACGGGAACCTCGGGAAGCTAGCGGCCTACGACGTCCGCACGATGCGCGAGCTATGGAAATACGAGCAGCGCGCGCCCTTTCTGACCGGGGTTGTGTCCACCGCCGGCGGAGTGGCGTTCGCCGGCGATATGGACCGGATGTACCGCGCGTTCGATGTGAAGAGCGGGCGGATTCTGTGGGAGACGCGGCTGCCCGCCGCTGTGCAGGGTTTCCCGATGACGTATTCGGCCGGCGGAAGGCAGTATCTGGCAGTGACGACCAGCAACGGAGGCGGCAGCCCGCGCAATGTACCTTCCGTAGTCGCGGCGGAACTGCATTACCCGGCGACGGGAAATGCGCTGTATGTGTTCGCGCTGCCGGAGCAGAAATAGCGCATGGATCGTGTGATTTATCCGGCCGGGGAAAATTGCTATGATCCTCCCTAAAGCATGGCAGACGAGCTAACCATTCAGGACATCGTTAACGGCTTGAAGCGCCTGCGTCCCGCGCAGCTCTGGTCGGGATTAACCACGTTCGTCTCCATTCTTGCGGACGCGATCTATGTCGGCCACTCGATTCCGGCGCCCAACACGGCTGCCGAAACGGGCGGAGCAGCGAAAGCGCGCGCTGAGACGGCGCCGGGCGGTCCGGTTCCGTGCTATCAGGCCTCGAACTGGCCGGCGGGGACGTGGCTGACCTGGGGCCACATCGATAAGAATGGCGAGCCTTTTCCGCAAATTACAGGAAGCGTTATCTTCGATTCGGCCGTCAGCTTCCATGCTCAGACCGATCAGCGAACTCCGGATGCCACCAAGAACGAGTTCCGGGGCATTTTGGATAAGCCGCTGGCTCCCGGAGTGAGTTTCACGGCAGAGGGCAGGGATGGAACAGGATACGTTTCTCACAGCGACGGCCAGGTGACGGCGGACGGGTGTATGATCTCGGGCCACTTCGGAGACACGAAAGGCAACCGCGGGACGCTCTATTATCTGTTCAAACGCGACAAATATTACGTGGATCGCTGATGCGCTCCAGCCGTACGGGCCTTACGTCGCCCGTTGCAGCCATCGGCCGCCTGAAGTAGCATATGTGCGTTTAGGAGATTGACAGATATGCACGATTCATGGCGGGCTCGGGTTCTCCCGGCCGCCTTTTTTTGTTGTCTGGCGGCGTTGCCCGGGAGGGCACAGGCCCCCGCAAGACCAAGCCCGCCGATCCCGCGCATGCCGGATGGAAAACCCAACTTCACGGGTTTATGGCAGGCGCTCGGGACGGCGAATTGGGATATTCGGGATCACAGTTCGCACGCCGGTCCTTTCTTTCAATTGGGCGCGGTGGGAGCCGAGCCCGCCGGCCAGGGCATTGTGGAAGGCGGCGACATTCCGTACACGCCCAAGGCCGCGGCGCAGCAGCAGGAGAACTATAAGAACCGTCTCAAGCTGGACCCGGAAGTAAAGTGCTACATGCCGGGAATTCCGCGGGCCAATTACATGGGCTTTCCGTTCCAGATCATTCAATCGCAGAAGGACATCGCGTTTGCGTACGAGTACGCGACTTCCAACCGCGTGGTGAACATGGGCAAGTTCATCGACCCGTCGACCGATACCTGGATGGGAACCTCGAATGGACATTGGGAGGGAGATACGCTGGTGGTGGACGTGAGCGGATTGAACGGCAATAGCTGGTTCGACCGCGCGGGCAATTTCCAGACGGAGAATACGCACATCGTAGAACGGTTCCGGATGGCCGACGCGGACCATATCAATTACGAAGCCACCATCGACGACAGCACGATCTATACGCGGCCGTGGAAAATCAGCACGGTGCTTTACCGGAGAAAAGAAAAGAACGCGCAGCTCAACGAATTCAAATGCGTCGAATACGCGGAAGAATTGATCTACGGGGATCTGGTGAAAAAGTAGTACGTGCCTAGAGAGGAGACTTGAATGAGGCGCCGATTGTTCGTACCGGCCGCGGCGCTGGCAGCCGCGGCGGCGGTGTTCGTCATGGCAGCCGGGCAGGCTGCGGCGCAGGCCGCCAAGCCCGCGGCCGCGAAATCCTGGGTGCAGCCGAAGACCCCGTGGGGGGATCCCGATCTTCAAGGGACCTGGACCAGCGATGATTGCATCGGCACGCCGCTGAACCGGCCCGCAAGCTTTGGCGACCGGCTGTATTACACCGAGCAGGAACTCGCCAACCGCGAAAATCAGCTCGAACGCCAGCGGCAGAACGATCTTCAGGAAACCGTCGCGCCCAACCAGCGCGTTGGCACGGGGCCGCCGAGCCACTGGGGAGAACGGGCGCGGCGGCCCTGCCGCCAGACTTCGCTGGTGATCGATCCGCCCAACGGCCATGTGCCGGACATGACGGCTGCGGCGAGGCTGCTGCCGGTTCCGGAAGGCGCTGGCAACAATAATCCCAAAGCGGATTCGTACACGGACTTCAGCTACTACATCCGCTGCATCACGCGCGGCGTGCCGGGCTCGATTTTTCCGGTGATCTACGGGAACGGCCAGCAGATCGTACAGGGCAAGGGCTTTGTCTCGATTATGGAGGAGATGGTCCACGAGGCGCGGATCATTCCCCTGGACGGGCGGCCCCACGTGGGTTCCAAGGTGCGGTCCTATATGGGCGATTCACGCGGGCATTGGGAGGGCAATACGCTGGTGGTCGAGACCACGAATTTCCTGGGCAACCGGACGGGAATCGTGGGCAACGGAGGCGGCACTCCCACCAGCGACGCGCTCAAGACCGTGGAGCGGTTCACCCGCGTGGGACCCAACGAGATGCATTACGAGATCACGCTGGACGATCCGAAAACCTGGGTCCGGCCGTTCACGGTCGGGTTCCCGCTGACGATCGAGCCGGGGTATCGCAATTTCGAGTATGCCTGCCACGAGGGCAATTACGCGATGTTTGATTCCCTCAGCGGAGCTCGGGCTCAGGAGAAAAAGGCCGCGGCGGCGAAAGCCGCTGCGAAATAGGGTTAAACAAGCACAAGTTCAAGCGAGGAGACCGGATATGAAGAAGACATTGGTTTTCGCTGTTGCGGTGGGCGCGGTGCTGGCGGGCGCGGTCCCGATGTGGGCGCATCATGCCTTCGCGGCGGAGTTCGATGCGGATAAGCCCGTGAAGTTCAAGGGAACCGTCACCAAAATGGAGTGGATCAACCCACATGCCTGGATTCATATTGACGTGAAGGGCGACGACGGAAAAGTGACCCCCTGGATGGTGGAAGCGGCGGCTCCGAACGCGCTTCTTCGCCGCGGCTGGACCAAGAAGGATCTGCTGGCCGGAACGGAGATCGTGGTGGAAGGCTTCCAGGCCAAGGACGGAGCTAATCGGGCCAACGGTAGCGTGATTATGTTCACGGATGGAAGGAAGCTGTTCGTGGGCTCGTCGGCGGGCGACCCGGGCGCTGCGCCGGGGACGACCTTCAAGGACAAATAAGCAAGGGATCGGTCGGCACCCTGGTCCGGTTCTTGCCGGGAGCCAGGGCAAGCCGCGGAAACACGCCCGCGAAGGGAATATCATAGTCTGGTTATGCGAGCCATCGACGAAAACACCATCACCGACGCAGTCCTGGATCAGATCTCCACTACTCCGGACGCGCGTTTCAAACAAATCATGACTTCTCTGGTGCGGCACCTGCACGACTTCGCCCGCGAGGTCGACCTGACGCCGGAGGAGTGGCTGAAGGGCATCGGATTCCTGACTGCCGTCGGCCAGAAGTGCACCGAGTTCCGCCAGGAGTTCATTCTGCTCTCCGACACTCTCGGCTTGAGCAGCCTGGTGAACGCGCTGCACGACAAACGCGCGCTGGAGGACAGCACCAAGTCCAGCCTGTTGGGACCCTTCTACCGGCAGAACGCGCCGGCGATGCCCCTGGGCTCGTGCATCGTAAAACATCCGAAGGGCGAGGTGGTGGCTCTGTATGGCCGCATCACCAACGTAGCAGGCGATCCCATCCCCGACGCGCTGGTGCAGGTCTGGCAGCCGGACGAGGAAGGCTGGTACGACCTGCAAAAAAACGACCCGGAGACCACGGATCTGCGCGGCTGCTTCCGCACCGATTCGAACGGCTGGTATTATCTCCGGACGGTGGCGCCCCTGGGCTACATGATCCCGATGGACGGCCCGGTGGGCGATATGATCCGGGCGCAGCGGCGCCACGGCTACCGGCCCGCGCACATTCATTTCCTCGTGGGCGCTCCGGGCTATCGCGAGTGCGTGACGGCGCTGTATCTTTCCGGGGACGAGCACCTCGATTCGGATACCGTGTTCGGCGCCAACGCTTCGCTGGTGACGTCGGTTCAGAAGCCTGACCCGGCGTCGCCGATTCCGGACCTGCCTGGCATCCGTTTCGACCTGAAGCTGGCGGCGGCCACCGCGGCCGATCGGACCGGACGCGTCGGTGCGGACCCGTCGCAAATCATTCAGAAGGCTGCACACTGATCACGCTTCCTGCCCGGCCCGAACCCGTCGAAGTCGACCCGCGCCGGTCCGCGCTGGTGGTGGTCGATATGCAGAACGCTTTTGCGAGCAAGGGCGGGATGCTGGATCTGGCGGGCGTGGATATCTCCGGCGCGCCCGCCGTGGTTCAATCGATTCGCGGTCTGCTGCGCGCCGCCCGGCGCGCCGGGATGCTGGTGGTCTATCTCCAGGTGGGCTATAAGCCCGATCTGAGCGACGGCGGCGGCGAAGACTCGCCCAATCCGCGCAAAGAACTGGCCATCCGGCTGATGCGCTGCAAGCCGGAACTGAAGGGCCAGCTTCTGATCCACGGCACCTGGGACTTCGCGATCGTGGACGAGTTGCAACCCTGCCCCGGCGACCTGGTGATCGTCAAAACCCGCTACAGCGGCTTTACCAACACCGCGCTGGACGCCGAACTGAAAGCGCGCGGAATCCGGTACCTGTTTTTTACCGGCATCGCGACCAATGTATGCGTGGAATCGACGCTGCGCGACGCGTATTTCCTCGAATACTGGCCAATCCTGATCGAGGACGCCACGATGCACGCGGGGCCGCCGTTCATGCAGCAGGCGGCGGTTCACAATGTGGAAGCCTACTTCGGCTGGGTCACAGGCGCTCGCGAACTAGCCGCGCTCCTTCCACCATAGCCTTCATTTTGCCGAAAGCGACATCGCGGGGGAGATACTTGAGCCCGCAATCGGGCGCCACCACGATGCGTTCCGCGCTCACAAACGGCAGCGCCCGCCGGATCCTCGCCGCGACGGTTTCGGGCGTTTCGACATCGTGAGTGCCGAGGTTCAGCACGCCCAGCAGGATGGTCTTGTTCGCCAGATCTTTGAGCACGCCGCAATCCAGGCCCGATTGCGCGGTCTCAATCGAGATCTGCTTCACGGGCGCGTCGGCGAGCGGAGAAAGAAACTTGTACGCGGCGGGCCGTCCCGGAACCAGAGCGCCGTAGCCGAAACAGATATGCAGCGCCGTGGCGCCGGCCACGCCTTCGAGCGCGCGATTCAGCGCGGTTAAACCGTACTCGCGGGCTTTCTGCGGAAAGGCTTCCATCCACGGCTCGTCGATTTGCACCACATCGGCGCCGGCGGCGAAAAGGTCCTTCATTTCTTCGTTCACGGCCGCAGCGTAATCGAGCGCCATCTCTTCCACGCCGGGGTAAAACTCGTTCTGCGCCTGCTGTGACATGGTAAACGGACCCGGCAGCGTGATCTTGATGCGCCGGTCGGTATTGGCGCGGAGGAATTTCACATCGCGAACTTCAACCGGCTGCCGGCGGCGGATCTTCCCGACAATCCGGGGCACGCTGATCGGATGGCCGCTGCGGCTGAGGATCGAGCCGGGGTGATCCAGATCGACGCCGTCCAGCGCTGTGGCGAAGCGGTTGGAGTAACTTTCGCGGCGCATCTCGCCGTCAGTCAGAATGTCGATTCCGGCGCGCTCCTGATCGCGAATGGCCAGTAGAGTCGCATCGTCCTGCGCCTGTTCGAGCAGTTCCGGCGCGACGCGCCATAACGAAGCCGCGCGCACCCGGGGCGGCATCTGGTGAGCGAGTTTTTCGCGATCGATCAGCCAGTCCGGCTGCGGGTAGGATCCCACCAGAGTCGTGGGCAACAGAGTGGTCATAGGGGCTACCAAGCCACCATAGCATCTTCAAAGAGCGCGCCCAATTCCTCCGGGCCGGCCGGGCGCGGAGAGAGCTTGGTGACGCGATGCTGCGGCAGCGTTCCTTCGACCAGCGCGGGGATATCGGCGCTGGTATAGCCGACGGCGCGCAGGCCATTGGGCGTGTTCAGCCGCTGCATGAACCAGGTGATGCGGTCCGCCAGGATTTTGCCGGCGTCGCCGGACTGGGCGCCCGCGACGTTAGCGCCCAGGGCCCCGGCCGCTTCCAGATGCCGCTGGGGATTCGCGCTGGCGGTGTAGCGAAAGACGGCGGGCGCGTTCAGGATCACGGAGAACCCGTGAGGCACCAGGGGATGATCCGTGCAGTAGCCGGGAGCGCGATAGGTCTTGACGTTGCCGGACACCGGGTATGACATGCCATGGGGCAGATGCACGCCGGCGTTGCCGAATCCCACGCCCGCGTAGGAGGCCGCCAGCAGCATGTTGGCCCGGGCTTCGTCGTCGGAGGGATCCTCCACCGCGCGCACAAAATACTTCGCCACCATGCGCAGAGCCTGCAAGGACCAGACATCGCTGATGGGGTTCGAGCCTTGATAGGCGGGGCGCAAGGCCGGGCGGTCCGGCCGGGGGCGCCCGGTGAAGGGCAACGCGGTATAGGACTCAATGGCGTGGCTGAGGATATCGAGGCCACTCGAGGCGGCGACCTGCGGCGGCATGGTCCGCGTGTTGTCGGGGTCCAGCAAGCCGAGCGTGGGCTTGAGCCGGCGGCTGGCGATGCCCGTCTTGGCGTGCATGCGCACCAGATCGAAGATGCTGACGCCGGTGGTCTCGCTGCCGGTGCCCGCGGTGGTCGGGACGGCGATCAGCGGCTTCAGCGGGCCGGGAACGGGAAGGCCCTTGCCGATGGGCGGGTTCACATAGTCGAGAAAGTCCGCCGGGCAGGTGGTGTAGAGATTGACGGCCTTGGCAGTGTCGAGGGTGGAGCCTCCGCCGACGGCGACGATGGCGTCGTAATCGCCCTGGCGGGCAAAGGCGATCGCGTCTTGAAAAGACTCATCGGTGGGCTCCACGCGCACGCGGCCGTAAATCGTGAAGGGAATCCCGTTGGCCTCCAGAGATTCCAGGACGGTGTGTACCGGCGGCAGGTTGCGCAACACGGGATCGGTAATCACCAGGGCGTGGCGCGCGCCCAGTTCGGCCAGATCCATGCCGATTTCGCGGGTCACCCCGGCGCCGAAGCGCACGCTGGAAACCGCCATCTCGAAGGCGTATTCGTGAGGCATCGAAGATTGATGGTAGCGCAGCCGCCGGGATCCCGGACCGGCAGGAAGCTTAAGCTTCGTAGAAGGCGAAACGCAGCCAGCAAGACTCGCTGTGCTGCTGCCACAATGGAGAGAAAAGCATGACGGGCTCCGAGATCCGCCGTAAATTCCTCGATTATTTCGCGGCACGCGGGCATCGCGTGGTCCGCAGCTCCTCCCTGGTGCCTGCGAACGACCCCACTTTGCTGTTCACCAATGCGGGGATGAACCAGTTCAAGGACGTGTTCCTGGGGCTGGAGAAGCGCGATTACAGCCGCGCGGCCAGTTCGCAGAAGTGCGTGCGCGCGGGCGGCAAGCATAACGATCTCGATAATGTCGGCTACACGCGGCGGCATCATACGTTCTTCGAGATGCTGGGGAATTTTTCCTTCGGCGATTACTTCAAGCGCGATGCGATCGCCTTCGCCTGGGACCTGATTACCAAGGATTATGGTTTGCCGGAGGACCGGCTTTACGTAACCGTGTTTCGCGAAGACGACGAGGCCGAGCAACTGTGGCAAAGCGTCGCGGCCGTGCCCAAGGACCGCATCTTCCGCATGGGCGAGAAGGACAACTTCTGGCAGATGGGCGAAACCGGACCGTGCGGCCCGTGCTCGGAAATTCACTACGATTTCGGCCCGGAGGCCGGCCCGGGCAGTTTTCCGCACGATCCGGGCGAGCGCTTCGTCGAGATTTGGAACCTGGTATTCATGCAGTACGACCGCGGCGCCAGCGGAAGACTCTCGCCGCTGCCGCGCCCTTCGATCGACACCGGCATGGGCCTGGAGCGTCTGGCGGCGGTGATGCAGGGAAAGCTGTCGAACTACGACACCGATCTTCTCCGCCCGATCATCGAGAAGGCGGGCGAGTTATTCCGCAAAGGCTACGGCGAGGACGATCGCGTGGATATCGTGCTGCGCATCAACGCCGATCACGCCCGCTCGACGGCGTTTCTGATCAACGATGGCGTGCTGCCCTCCAACGACGGCCGCGGCTATGTGCTGCGCAAAATCATGCGCCGGGCGATGCGCAACGCCCGCATGATCGGCGTCTCGGACCCCTATCTCTACAAGCTGACGGGCTTCGTGGCGGAACTGATGAGCGACGCCTACCCCGAGATGCTGGACAGCGTCCAGCGGGTGGCTCGGGTGGTGAAGGACGAGGAACATCGTTACGCTACCACGTTCCAGGTGGCCGAGCGAGTGTTCCAGGAAGAGGCCAAGGCTGCCGCGAACGGAACGCTTCCGGGGCAGGCCGCGTTCAAGCTGTACGACACCTACGGGCTCGCTCTGGACGAGCAGGAGGAGATGGCCCGCGAGGCCGGGCTGACGATCGATCGCGAAGGCTTCGCCGCGGAGATGGAGAAGCAGCGGGCCCGGGCTCGCGCGAGCTGGAAGGGGGCGGAGAAGGCGCAGATCGATCCCTTCTACCAGAGCCTGCCGCGGACCGAGTTCGTGGGGCGCGAGACTCTGGAGGCGGAGGCCGCTGTTGTCGCCGTCAGAGACGGCGAAATCGCGCTGGACCGCACGCCGTTCTACGCCGAGGCGGGCGGGCAGGTCGGCGATACCGGCGTTCTCCTCTCGAAAATCACTGGCGAAACCGTGGCCCGCGTGGAAACCACTTATGTTGCGGCCCCCGGCAAGAGCGTGCACAGAGTCAAGCTGCTGGGGACGGTGCAGCCGGGCGATGTGGTGATCGCACGCGTCGATCCGGAATCGCGGCACGCCACCATGCGGAACCACACGGGCACCCACCTGCTGCACGCCGCGCTGCGCAAAGTGCTCGGGACGCATGTGAAGCAGGCGGGCAGCGTGGTGGAGCCCTCTCGGCTGCGCTTCGACTTTACGCATTACACGGCGATGGACCGGGACGAGATCGCCGAAGTCGAACGCCTCATGAACGAGGAGATTCTGGCGAACATTGAAGTCCACACCGAGGTGATGGATCTCGACCAGGCGCTCAAAACCGGGGCCATGGCGCTGTTCGGAGAGAAATACGGCGACAGAGTTCGGGTTGTCTCCATTGCTTCGCAACAGGGCGGCACCTTCAGCAAGGAGCTGTGCGGCGGCACGCACGTGGCGCGAACCGGAGATATCGGAATCTGCAAAATCGTGTATGAAGGCTCGATTTCGGCGGGTGTGCGGCGCATCGAGGCGATCACCGGCGAGGGCGCGCTGCGGCGCTTCCAGGAAGACGAGGCGCAGCTCCAGAGATTTGCCGGAATCGACGTGGAAAAGCTGCAAGAACACGCGAAAGCCTTGGAGCACGAACTCCAGCAGGCCAAGATGAAGCTGGCCCAGGCGCAGGCCGGGCAGTTGGAAGGCAAGGCCCGCGAACTGAAAGGCGTGAAGGTTCTGGCGGCGCGCCTGGACGGCTTCGACCGCCCGCAGCTCCGCACGCTGGTCGATTCGCTGCGCAACAAATGGAAAAGCGCGGTGGTGGTGCTAGCTTCCGCGGAAGATTCCAACATCGCCATCGTCTCGGGCGTCACGAAAGATCTGACGGGAAAAGTCCATGCCGGGAAGCTGGCGGGCGCGGTGGCGCAGGCCGTAGGAGGAAAGGGCGGCGGCCGCCCCGATATGGCCGAAGCCGGCGGCAAGGATGCGTCGAAGCTGGAAGGCGCGCTCGCCGAGGTCTATACGAGCCTCGAAGGGATGCTCTAAGACGTCACCCGGCGGCCGCGCGGTTTCTAGTCGTAGATTCCGTCCAGGATGGCCTGGCAGACGTACTCCTGAAGCTCCCAGTTGGGCGCGAGCGTGAATTGCCGCGTAAATGTGTAAGGCTTCGTCAGCGCTTTTTCGTCTTCGATGGTGAGCTCGACATTCATGTGACCGAGGTCGGGACGCTTGTAGCGCTCCACCAGGTGCATCGCTTCACTGTGGGGCTTGCCGGTGGAATCGAGCCAGGTTTTGTCGTTGAAGCCAACGGTATCCACCACCAGCGTGTCGCCGTCCCATTTGCCGATGGATTGCCCGGTCCAGCTCTCTGGTTCGATCTCCAGGTTGTGCGAGCGTCCGTCGAGGAAGAAGCGCCGGTAGCTGTGGGTGTTGCCTTCCCACAACAGCGTGATCATCTCGGGGCGCTGCACGATCTTGTAGGGGAGCGGGTTGATGCGCACCGCGCCGTCGGGCAGGCAGAAGCGCTCGGGGTCGTCTTTCTGTTTGTTTGCCTTGCGCTGGTCGTAGATTTTTTTGTACTCGGGCTTATACGAAGGATCGCCGGGCAGGTTCGTGCTCACCGGCACCCACACGCCCTGAAAATCCACTTTGCCGTCCGCCATGCGCGGCGCCGGGCCGGAGGGCGGGGGTGGAGCCTTGCGGGGCTGCGGCGGCGGCACGCCCCCGGCTTTCCGCACGGTGGTCTGTTTGCCGAGCGTTGCATCCAGATGCTCCGGATCCTGGTTGTTCTCGTTGCAGACGTATTCGGTCATCTCGATGCCGGTTTCCAGGGTGGTCGTGCGGTGGATCTTCACCGGAGCCGTGAATACGCCGGGATCCTCGATGGTGACGTCCATCTCCATGCTGCCGTAATCCAGGCGATGGAAAGTCTCAATCAAATGGTAGTCCTTGGTGTGCGGAGTGCCGGCGAAATCGAACCAGGATTTCTCGAAGAAACCGATGGAGTCCACCACCAGCGTGTCTCCCTCCCAGTGCGCGCGGGAGTCGCCGTAGAAGGTCGGTTTGAGGTTTTGCGGATGGCCCGAGCCGTCCACGAAGAACTGCCGGTACATGTGGGTATTGCCTTCAAACAGCATCAGCACCAGCTTCGGCGTGGCAAACAGAGCCGTGTGATACGGCGCGGCTCGGGGCGGACCGCCGGGCAGGCAACGCGCCTCGTAGTCTTCCGCCCCGTTGTGCGAACGGCGCTCCTCGACGATCTTCGCCGCCCAGGGCTGAAGATTGGGAGTGGAGCCGCTGCCGCCGAATCCGTTCCAGATTCCGGTGAGATCGGGATGGCCGTCGGAGAGGCGCGGCAGAGGACCGGGAGGGCCCTTCTTCGCGCGGGCGAACCCGCGGCCCTTGCCTTGCGCCGGGGGCGGGGCTTTATCGCCTCCCTTATCCTGCGGCGGAGCCGCCGTCGCGATCGTCCATCCTAAGGCCGTCGCCGCCGCAACCAATGAGAACCTGAACAGGGCCTTTTTCACTCGAATACCTGCCTTTCCTCTCCGTATGTTCTACCACGTTTGCCGGGCCCGCGCGAAATTCGGGCTCGCGGAGTAGTATTGATGGGGGCGATCTATGAAACCTGCGTGGTTTTGTCTGGGCGCGATGGCGGTGGCGGGCTGGGCTCAGCCGAGGCTAGAGGGGGTCATCGACATTCACGTGCACAGCGGCCCGGACAGCACGCCGCGTTCGATTGACGCGATCGATCTGGCTAAGCTCGCCAGGCAACGCGGGATGCGCGGGCTGGTGCTCAAGAATCATTACGAATCCACGGCCGCGCTGGCCTACGTGGTGCGCCAGGTGGTGCCGGGTATCGAGGTCTTCGGCGGCATCGATCTGAACCGGTCCGTGGGCGGGATCAATCCGGCGGCCGTCGAGCGCATGGTGTTGATGAAGGGCGGCTACGGCAAAGTGGTCTGGATGCCGACCTTCGACGCCGAAAATCAAGTGCGCTACTCGAAAGAGAACCGGCCGTTCGTGCCGGTGTCGAAGGCCGGCAAGCTGCTGCCCGAAGTGCAGGAGGTGATCGCGCTGGTGGCAAAGCATCAGTTGACGCTCGAAACCGGGCACTCTTCGGCGGAGGAGGGCCTGCTGCTGGTTCGAGAAGGCAAGCGGCAGGGCGTGCAGCATATGGTGGTGACGCACGCGATGCAGGCTCCGGTGGAAATGAACATCGCCCAGATGAAGGAAGCGGCCGGGATGGGGGCGTATATCGAGTTTGTTTACGGCGGGCTGACCGGGCGCAGCCGGAACGAGACACTCCGGGCGTTCGTAAACGCGATCCGCGAGGTCGGGCCGGCGTCCTGCATTCTTTCGAGCGACCTCGGGCAGCCCAACAATCCGCTGCACCCCGACGGGCTAGCGACGTTTTACGAGCTGCTGCGGCAGCAGGGCTTTTCGCAAGCGGAAGTGGATCTCATGTCTAAGAAGAATCCGGCCCGGGCGTTGGGGCTAGAGTAGAAACTGCGCGTCTTGTATACCGCCGGTGGCGAAGCGTGCCGGATTCGCGAGCTGAAGTTGAAATAGGGAATCATGAGGAGGAACCGGCACGCCGGACCGGAGTTCCGCTGTCCTGGCGGTGCATTTTTCTTCCACAATAGTGAACCCGCCTTCCGCTGAAGACGATTCCCAGCGGCGCGGGAAGGCAGCCTTCGCGGTGCGGCATCATCCAAGACGTGCAGCCGCCGGGTGTTAGGCGCGCGGTGGCTGCGCGGCAAGACCAGGCACTCACTGGTAGTCGACCTGCTCAGGGATCGGCAGGCCCGCATCAGGATTGCTGCGGAAGCCCTACCTCCGCGCTGCAATCCGCCGGCGGACTGGCAGCATTTTAGCTTGAACCCGCCCGATTTCGATCAGGCGGCGTTCCGCCCACGGGCGGTGAGAACCTCCGACCTCGCCGCCCCTGGGTCGAAACTTCTAAAATGGCTCAGAACGCCGGACCCATGTCGGAGGAACGGCCTCCGGCGGCCGGGACGTAGCACTGGAGCGTATAATCCATCACCATGCGGTTGGCGTTGAAGCGCCAGCCGAGAGTGCGGATGGTGCGCTTCATCCGCTTGATCCAGCCCCGCGGGAGGCCGTCGCGGTCGCGCTCGTAATACAGCGGAATTACCTGCTCGCGCAGCACGCGATACAGGTCCTCGCCGTCGCGAGCGTCGTGAATGTCGGCGTTGGAGTGAGTCCGGCCGGTTCCGATCGCGAAACCGTTGAGGCCGTCGTAGGCCTCGGCCCACCAGCCGTCGAGAATCGAAAGATTGAGGCCGCCGTTCAGAACCACCTTCTGCCCGCTGGTGCCCGAGGCTTCCAGCGGCCGGCGCGGATTGTTCAGCCACACATCCACGCCCTGCACAAAGTAGCGCCCAACGTTGATGTCGTAATCTTCCACAAACACGAAGCGATCCCCGAATTCGGGGTCGCGCATCAGCGCGGCGACCTGCTGGAGGACCCGTTTGCCCGGATCGTCCTGCGGATGCGCTTTTCCGGCGAACACGAACTGCACGGGCCGCTTCGGGTCATTCACCATGGACGCGAGCTTTTCAAAATCGCGAAGAATCAGGCTGGCGCGTTTGTAAGTCGCGAAGCGCCGCGCGAAGCCTATGGTGAGCGCATCCGGACTCAGCAGGTTTCCAAACCGTTGAATGTTTTCAGGCGGCTCGCCGCGGCGGCGGGCCTGTTCTTTCGCCCGGCTACGCACAAACTCCAGGAGCCGCGATTTGAGGCTGAGATGCGTTTCCCACAGCTCGCCATCGTTGACGTCCTCGATGCCCTCCCAGATTTGGGCGTCGCCGCTGCGCTCATGCCAGCCCGAGCCCAGGTGGCGGTCATACAGCCGGAACATCTGGGGCGCGAGCCAGGAGGGCACGTGCACGCCGTTGGTAATGTGCCCGATGGGCACAGCTTCTTCCGGCTTGCCCGGATACAGGCCGGTCCACATGGCGCGCGAGACTTCGCCGTGCAGCGCGGAAACGGCGTTGGCGCGCCGCGACAGCTTCAGTCCCAGCACCGTCATGCAGAAGGCCTCGTGGGAATTGGCCGGATTCTCGCGCCCCAGGCTCATCAGCTCGTCATGCGAAAGCCCGATCGACTCGCGCATGGGGCCCAGATGCTCTTCGATCAGTCCCGAGTGGAACCGGTCGTGACCGGCGGGCACCGGGGTGTGGGTGGTGAAGACGACCTGCCGCGAGACATGCGGCGCGGCCTGCTGGAAGCTCAGGCCCTCGTCCTGCATGAGGTCGCGGATCGCTTCCAGGACCACGAAGGCGCTGTGGCCTTCGTTAAGATGCAGCACGCCGGGCGTGACGCCGAGTGCGCGCAGAGCGCGGAAGCCCCCGACGCCCAGCAGTAACTCCTGGCGAATTCGCACGCGGGCATCGCCGCCGTAAAGACGCGAAGTGAGTTCGCGATCCTCGGGCGCATTGCCTTCGACATTGGAATCCAAAAGCAGCAGATCGCAGCGGCCCACCTTGACCCGCCACACCTTGGCGCGAATGGCGCTTCCGCGGGTGACGATCTCGACGTTGACGGGGGCGCCGTTGGCGCCGATGGCGGGCTCCATGGGAAGCTGGCTGAGATCGGTCAGCAGGTATTCTTCCTGCTGCCAGCCGCTGCGATCCAGCCACTGGCGGAAGTAGCCGTGGCTGTAGAATAAGCCGATTCCGATGAGCGGAATGTCCAGATCGGACGCGCTCTTGATATGATCCCCGGCCAGCACGCCGAGGCCTCCGGAATAAACCGGAATCGATTCGTGCAATCCAAATTCGGCGGAGAAATAGGCGACCGGCCGGGGCCGGAGAATTCCCGCGTGCTTGGATCCCCAAGTGCGGTCGGCTTGCAAATACTCCTGCTGCCGACGGTAAGCGTAATTGATGCGGCTGTGCAGCACCAGTTCGCGCGCCCGGCGCTCCAGCACGGACAGGGGCATTTCGTTCAGCAGCGCGATGGGATTCTGGTTGAGTTCACGCCAGCGTACCGGATCCAACTCATGGAACAGGCTGTTGGAATCGTGATCCCAGATCCACCACAGATTGCGGGCCAGCGCCCAGAGCCGTTCCTGCGAAGGAGCGATGAAGCGATCCAGCGTGCGGGCCTCGTTGATCACCGGAGCAACTTCGGAGGCGGCTTCCGAGAGCATGCGAATCTCGTCGTCGCGAAACTTGCGGGCGTCGATGGTCTGCACGACCAGGACTCCTTGCAGCACGCCGCGATCGATAACCGGCACGCCCAGGAAGGACTGGTAGGCGTCCTCGCCGGCTTCCCGGAAATATTTGAAACGCGGATGATTGACGGCGTTCTCTACGGCCACCGGGCGGACCTGTTCGGCCACCAGGCCGGCGAGCCCTTCTTGCAGGGACATGCGGAGGGCGCCCACGCACTGCGGCCGTAGACCCAGCGTCGCCGCCAGCACCAGGTTGGCGCGATCGGGTTCGAGCAGGTAAGCCGAACACACGTCGGTCTGGAAGCGCCGGGCGATCAACGCGACCAGGTTCATCAATGTTTCCGCGGGCTTGCCACTTTCTTTCGCCAGGTTAGCGATCTCCTCCAACGTGAGAATGTGACTGGCCCGCGAGGTAGCTGGTTCACTCATCGGGATCTGTAAATGCTCTCGAAGTCGGACGCGGACCGGTTACAACACACGTAAACGGGGTGGGACTTCATTGTAAGCGCAGGGCCGCTCCGGGCGCAAATTTTTCAGGAAATCTTCATCCTGGGTCGCGTAGGATGGAGGCTGGCCCCATTCGAGCCCAAGGAGTGCGCGCATGAAAAAATCTTTCTTTCTCCTCATGTCGGTTGCCGCGTTCGCCGCGCCGCCCGCCTACAAGATCATTGACCGCATCAAAATTGGAGGCGCCGGACAGTGGGATTACCCGCAGGTCGATAGCGCCAATCACCGCCTTTATGTCTCGCATGGGACGCAAACCGAGGTGATCGATACCTCCACCGGCAAACTTGCCGGGACGATCATGGGCACCAACGGCGTACACGGCATTGCGATCGCGGACGACCTGGGCCGGGGCTTCATCAGCGATGGCCGGGACAACGATGTGACCGTGTTCGACCTGAAGAATTTTATGGTCATCACCAAAGTGAAGACCGGGCAAAATCCCGATGCGATCATTTATGAACCCGTCTCGCACCGTGTTTACACGTTCAACGGCCGCAGCGCCGATTCCACGGCGATCGACGCCAAGAGCGGCAATGTGATCACGTCCTCTATCCCGGTGGGTGGCAAGCCCGAGTTCGCGCAGGTGGACGGCAAGGGCCACATTTTCGTCAACATCGAGGACAAGAACGAGATCATCGAGATGGACGCGAAGAACGCGCTGGTCTCCAAACGCTATTCGATCGCGCCGTGCGATGCTCCGAGCGGGCTGGCCATCGATAAGAAGAACCGGCTGTACTCGGTGTGCGAAAACCACATGATGATCGTCAGCGACCCGGCGGCGGGCAAGGTGCTAGCGCAGGTTCCGATCGGCGGCGGCCCGGACGGAGTTGCCTTCCTGGACGGGTACGCGTTCAGCTCGAACGGCGCGGATGGAACGATCACGGTAGTTGGCGAGACGTCGCCAGGCAAGTTCGATGCCGTAGAGACGGTTCAGACGCAACGCAGCGCGCGCACCATCGCGGCGGATCCGGCCACTCACAAGCTGTATCTTCCCGCGGCCGAGTTCGGCCCCCCGGCGGAAGGCAAGGACGGGAAAAAGGGACGGGGCTCGATTGTGCCGAACAGCTTTGAAGTGCTGGTGGTGGGCCGGTAACGCAGCCGCTGGTCTTTGGCCCGCTGTAAACCTATAATTGAGGCATGTTCGTTCGCAAGCGAGCATTGCCCAGACGCACGCTTCTGCGGGGAATCGGCGCCGCCGTTTCGCTGCCGGTTTTGGATGCGATGTTCCCCGCCCTGACGCCGCGGGCGCGGGCCGCCGCGACTTCCCAAATGCGATTCGGCGTGATCTATTTTCCGAACGGCGCGATCATGCCGCAGTTCACGCCGAAAACCACGGGCGAGAATTTTGAGTTCAGTCCAATTCTCAAGCCGCTGGAGCCGTTCAAGGACTCACTGGCAGTGATCACAGGGCTGACGCGGTCGCACCCGGGGAGCCAACTCGGCGATCACGCGGTGAGTTGCGCGGGCTTCCTTACGGGAGTGTGGCCCAAACGGACCGAAGGCGAGGACGTGCGGGCGCACACCACCATCGACCAGATCGTCGCCAAGAGAATCGGCCAGGATACACCGCTGCCTTCGATCGAGGTCGCGACCGAGGATTTTACCGGCTATGTTGGCGCGTGTTCGCCGGGTTTTAGCTGCGCGTACATGAACACCATCTCGTGGAGTTCGCCCACCACGCCCCTGCCCATGGAGACCAATCCGCGAACGGTTTTCGAACGCCTCTTCGGCGAGGCGGGCACTGCGGCGCAGCGGGCCTCGCGCGTCGAGAAGGAGCGCAGCATTCTGGACTCCATCACCGACGAAGCGCGTGAATTGCAGCAGCAGCTCGGCCCGAAGGACCGGGCGCGGCTCGGGGATTACCTGGACAACATCCGCGAGATCGAGCGGCGCATCACACAGGCCGAGGCGCATAACGGCGCCCGCGCGGTGAGCCTGGATGCGCCGGTCGGCGTGCCGGATTCCTTCGAAGAACATCTGGGGCTGATGTTCGATCTGCTGGCCGCGGCGTATGCGGCGGATGTGACGCGCGTGTTCTCCTTTATGATGTCGCGCGAGCTGAGCCAGCGGACGTATCCAAACATCGGCATCACGGAGCAGCACCACACGGTCTCGCATCACCAGAACAACCCGGAGAAAATCGCCAAGGTGGTGAAGATCAACACGTATTACGTCGAGCTTCTGGCGAAATTCCTGGCGAAACTCAAGGCC
>Ga0070739_10001530_pt1 | contig 34281 bp, 32 predicted proteins | sample Coa_R1_7_FD_66445 | JGI IMG/M metagenome (GOLD analysis project Ga0070739, IMG submission 66445) | Surface soil microbial communities from Centralia Pennsylvania, which are recovering from an underground coalmine fire - Coalmine... | ecosystem: Environmental > Terrestrial > Soil > Unclassified ...
CACCACGCAAATTTCCACGGCGACTGGCAAGGTGTACCAAGGATTGATCGTCTACGAGGCGGTCGATAGCGTCATCCTCCAAACCGGACCTACTGAAACCATCCGTTTGACAAATCCGCAGATCCGCGAGCGTCGCCTAACCAGTATGTCGCTTATGCCGTCCGGACTGCTTGATCGCCTCAGCGACCGCGAGATCGCTGATTTATATGCGTACTTGAAATCACTCGGCGCTCCGCAAAACGCCATAAGCCCGAAGCGTTAGCGCGGGGAAAACTTAATGTTCCACTCGATCCGTTCTTTTGTGCCGCGCACACGATGGACATAGTGAAAGGGATGGCCGTCCTTGGGGTCGAATTGTGCCGTAGCGAAACTGCGCTGGCCGGACGACGCATCCTGGCGTAGAGTCGCCTCGATCTCCGTGAATAAGGCCGGTATTCCAAATTGTCTGGGGTCGTCCGAAGACAGCGCCGGCACTGCTAGACCGGCCACGAGAGCTAACGAGGGATCAAGGTAAACCACGTCGCTATCGCACACGACAAGAACAGCATGTCCGCCACGAACTTGCACGAGATAGGCACGCTCTTCTTCTTCATTGCCATGTGTCGTCTTAATCAGATATTCCAGATCGTAATTCCGTGTGCCGTTTTCCTGCCAGCGCTCTCGTGCCTCGATGAACTGCTCCGGACGTAGCTGAATGGACAAATTGAATGCCACAGGCAGGATGATGGCAACGACAGCCAAAACGGCGAGAACAACGAAGAAGCCGATCCAACGACGCGAACGGCGAGAATGAGAACCGGCTGGCATGGTAGGAGTCACGATTGTTTGAGGCGTTCCGCGAAGGTTTCAGGCAATTCCGACTTGGCGATGACGATGACGCCTTGCTCACTGATTGTGAAGCCGCGCTGGCGATCATGCTCCAGATTGTGGCCGATGGTGGTGCCGGCCGGAATCTGCACATCTTTGTCAATGATCGCTCGGCGAATGCGACAATGACGGCCGACGTTGACGCCATCGAACAGGATCGACGACTCGACGACGGTGAAGCTGTTGACACGCACATTCGGCGAGAGAATGCTGTTGCGTACGTGTCCACCGCTGATAATGCAACCCTGGCAGACCATGCTATCGTGAGCTTCGCCGCGCCGCGCGTTTTCGGCTGGGCCATCGTTGAAGACGAACTTCGGCGGCGGCAACTGGGGCTGATAGGTGCGAATCGGCCATTCGCGGTCGTACAGGTTCAGCACGGGATCGACGTTGATAAGGTCCATGTTGGTCTGATAGAAGGCGTCCAGTGTGCCCACATCGCGCCAGTAGGGCATGTCTTTTCGGTTCTGATCGCGGAAGCGATAAGCAAAGACGTGGTGCGTGTCGAGGATTTGCGGGATGATGTTCTTGCCGAAATCATGCTCGCTATCTGTCCGCGTGGCATCCTGGCACAACAACTCAAACATGATACGTGCCGAGAACACATATATCCCCATTGATGCCAAGGTTTGACCGGGCATGTCGGGGATTTCCGGCGGATGAGGCGGCTTCTCCAAAAAACCGAGGACGCGGTCTTGCTTATCGACGTCCATGATGCCGAAATGAACTCCTTCTTTGCGCGGCACGGGGATACAGCCAATTGTCAGATCGGCCTCGCGTTGGATGTGCGAGCGAATCATTTGGCCATAATCCATCTTGTAGATATGATCGCCAGCGAGAATAAGGACATAACGCGGATTGGCCCTCTCGATGGTATAAATGTTCTGATAAATGGCATCGGCGGTCCCCTTGTACCAATTTTCATCGATGCGCTGCTGCGGCGGCAGGACTTCGATGTATTCATCCAACTCACGCGGCAGGAAGCTCCAGCCGGCGCTGATGTGACGCGACAGGCTGCGGGCTTTGTACTGTGTTAGAACGAGGACACGGCGAAGATCGCTGTTGATGCAATTGGACAATGTGAAATCGATAATGCGATATAATCCGCCGAACGGCACGGCGGGCTTGGCGCGGTCGCGGGTCAAAGGCTCCAAGCGTGTGCCCTTGCCGCCGGCCAAAATCAACGTCAACACATCTCTCACAAGCGGAATCTCCTTGCAAATTCAAGAACTAACCACAGAGTCACAGAGAACACAGAGAAAGAACACAGAGAAGATAAGAAAAAAGAAAAGAGCAGATCGGCAAACAGCCCCAGTGAATCATCTGATTTTCTGGCTGCTTTCTCGGTGTTTCTCTGTGCTCTCTGTGACTCTGTGGTTAGCTTTGCTCTTCAGCGTATCGCCGCGTGCAGGCTTCGACGAGACGATCCACGGAAAAATGTCTCCTCACATGCTGCTGGCCGGACTGCCCCATTTGTTGTCGGCGCGAGGGATCATCGAGCAGAAGGCGCGTCTGCCGGGCAAGCGCGGCCTTGTTGCTCGGTTCAACCAGGAAGCCGGTCTCGCCGTCCACGACGATGTCGGTCAGATCCGGAAGGCGGGAAGCGATGACTGGCCGGCCAGCCGCCATCGCTTCCAAGGCGGCGCAGACGCCACCGCCTCGCAAGCTTGGTACCCACACTATATCTGCGCGACGCAAATACGATGCCGTCTCGGTGCAGTGTCCCAAGAAATGGACGTGATCCCGCACGTCGATTTGTCGGGCGAATTGCTCGACACGCTGCCGATCCGACCCATCGCCAATCATAACGAAGTGTACATCATCATACAGATGTCGAACGATGTCAAAGGCCCATACCGCCTCGCGGAATCCTTTATGCGGCTCAATCGGTCCTACTCCCAAGAGGATTCGATCATTCGTCTTCACGCGCGGCAGCTCAACGGACTTGACGGCGACGGCCTCGACCGGCATAGCCGGAGAAACGACAGTGGTTTTCGCTTCAGGAACACCCAGCCGACGATAGCGCTCCGCTTCTGCCGCTCCAACAGCAATCACTCCTTCTGAACGCGTGACTAGCCAGCGGTCTACCCGGTTTGTTTGGCGGGCAAACGACAAGGCGGCGCTTGCCAGAAGGTTCTTCGTTCGACTTCCGGTTAGCTTCACCGCTCGCAGCGCCGTTGTTCCCCAGACGTGAAGCACATCCGGCCGCATCGACCTCACCAGCCGCCGCAGTGCCATGAACGGTAGCACATCGAACGGACGCCGCCAACCGAGCACCTCGACATCCACCCCCTGGCCGCGCAACGACGCCACCCAGGGCGTCTCTGTGCCCAACACCGCAACGCGGACGCGGAACGATTCACGCGGCAGGTTTGCTGCCAACAAGCTCAACTGCCGGGCGGCGCCGCTGTATTCCAGATTCGCAATGACAAAGAGAACGGTTCGCGGTTGCATGGAGAAAAGCGCGAGTTAAGTTCCCGGTGACTAGGGCGCGTCATCGGATAGCACAGCGACATAGGGCAGATGTCGGTACTCATCATTATAATCCAGCCCATAGCCGACAACGAAGGCATTTGGGATGTCAAAGCCGGAGTAGTCCACTTCGAGAGGCACTTGCTGGCGACCTACTTTACGCAACAACACCGCGATGCGCAGCGAAGCCACGCCGAGCTTCTGCAGATGCTCGCGGAGATAAGCGAGCGTCTGTCCGGTATCGAGAATATCATCGAGCAGCAAGACGTGCCGGCCGCGTAGGTCGGGCAACAGCTCTGGCTGGACGCGCAGAGCGCCCGGCGTCGTTGTCTCTCCTCGATAGCTCGACGCTTGCAAAAGGCCAATCCGCAGCGGCAAATCGAGATGCCGCACCAGATCGGCGAGGAACATCAAGCAGCCGGTCAGCACGCCGACGATGGTGACGGGCTGGCCACGATAATCGGCGGCAATTTGCTGGGCCATCTCGGCGACTCGTCGTTGAATGTCGTCAGCCGACAGCAAAATTTTCATGCGGCGCACTCCGAGCGAAACGCGAGGTCGTAAGGAACATGATAAGTATAAGCCGGTAAACGGGGAGTCGGGACAAAGATGCGACAGGAGGCCGGACCGAAGATAGAATAGAAATCAGTGGAAAGAGTAGAAGCTGGAGCCGTCGCCTCTTGACGTGAGTACTCTTCGGTAACCGACTTCATGAACGGCACTTGGACTCGCCAGGAGATCAGCGGAAAACTCGCCGACATGTACGACTTGCCCGGTTCTAGCAAGCCGCGCTTCGGCGTCCTTTTTTTGCATGATGCCGGCATCAATACGCTCGTTGATAAACCTGCTTTCACTCGACTGTTCGATTACTTGAAGCTGGTCTGCGTCTGTCCACATGGGCAACTCGCATGGTGGACGGATCGCGTCTGCGCCGAATTCGATCCGCAGGTGACAGCAGAGCGTTATCTGTTGCAGAGCATCGTGCCGTTTTTCTCCCAGCGCTGGGGCATTGCACCTCGCGCCATCGGTCTGCTTGGCATCAGCATGGGAGGGCAGGGCGCGTTGCGGCTCGCGTTCAAACATCCCGATCTGTTCCCCGTCGTCGCTGCCATTTCACCGGCCATCGAGTATCACGAGCTATACGGTCAGGGTACGCCGATTGATGAGATGTACGACAGCAAAGAGCAATGCCGGCAAGATACGGTGCCGATGCACATTCATCCGAGCAAGTTTCCGCCGCACATCTATTACTGCATCGATCCGGCCGACGCTGCCTGGTATCGCGGCAACGATCGGCTGCACGAGAAACTGAGCGCGCTGGGTGTACCGCACCAACTCGACATGAGTAGGCAAGCCGGCGGCCACAGTTGGGACTACTTCAACCACATGGCGGAGCGTGCGGTGCGCTTCCTCTATCAGGGCCTCGAACAAGAAAGCCGTCGTCTGCTGTGAACCGCATGAAGGTTTCGCTTCTCGTGACTTGTTTGGGCGACGCACTCTTTCCTGATGTGGGCGTGGCCACCGTGCGCTTGCTTCGCCGTCTCGGTGTAGTCGTGGACTTTCCCGAAGCGCAGACATGCTGCGGTCAACCGCACTTCAACAGCGGTTATCACGAGGATGCGCGCGATTTAGCCCGGCATACCCTCCGCACTTTCGATAATGGCCAAACGGTTGTCATTCCGTCCGGCTCGTGTGCGGCCATGATTAAACTTGAGTATCCGCACCTGTTTCACGATGATCCCGTCTGGCGTTCTCGTGCCGAGGACTTGGCCCGGCGCACGCATGAATTATCGGATTTCCTGGTCAATGTGTTGGGCGTCGAGGACGTTGGAGCGCGCTTCGAGGGCAAAGTAACGTATCACATGGCTTGCCATCTGCGCGGCCTGGGGCTGCTAACGGAGCCGGAACGCTTGCTGACGCGAGTGAAAGGGTTGGAGTACATCAAGTTGGAACGCGCGGATGAATGCTGTGGTTTCGGCGGCTCCTTTTCGGTGCGTTATCCGGGCATCAGCGGAGCGATGGTGCAGGACAAGGCCGGCTTCATCGAGAAAGCCGGAGTATCGGCAGTGGTAGCCACCGATGCAGGCTGTTTAATGAACATCGCTGGGTGTCTGCGCCGCCGAGGCAGTTCAGTGCAGGCATTGCATTTGGCGCAAGTGTTAGAAATGACATGAGAGCAAACAGTAGCCACTAGCCCGGAGCGCCAGCGACGGGAGAGGCCCGTCGCTGGCGCTCCGGGCTAGTTTGAAGAACGCACGAGCGTTGAGAGCTTCATGAACGAGTATGCACGCCACGAACATCACGATTTCCTAAACGCAGCTCAGCAGGCATTGGCCGATCCACCCTTGCAAGCGGCGCTAGTACGTCTGACCACTACGTTGATGGCCGGCAATCGTCGCGGTTACGCTGCACTGGCCGACATTGACGATCTGCGCGATCACGCCAAGCGCATCAAAGAACACACGCTCGCTCATCTCGACCGCTATCTCGAACAACTGGAAGCGTCGGTACAGAAGCATGGCGGACAGGTCCACTGGGCGGCCAACGCGGAGGAAGGGCGACGCATCGTACTCGACATCGCCCGGCAAACGAAGAGCCGGCGCATCGTCAAATCGAAGTCGATGACCTCCGAGGAGATACACCTCAATCCCGCACTGGAGGCGGAAGGATTGGATGTGACCGAGACGGACTTCGGCGAGTTCATCATCCAGCTTGCTGGCGAACGACCGTCGCATATCGTGGCGCCGGCCGTGCATCACACGCGCGAGAGCATCGCTCGCGTTTTGTCGAAATACAGCGGCGAGACGCTGCCGGATGATCCGCAGTCGTTGGCCAAGGCGGGTCGGCGATTACTGCGTCAGAAATTCGCTCAGGCCGACATGGGCATTAGTGGCGCCAATTTCGCCGTCGCCGAGACAGGCACCATCGTCCTTATCTCCAACGAAGGCAACGCCCGACTGACGACGACCTGGCCGCGTGTGCATGTCGCCATCATGGGTATCGAAAAGGTGCTGCCGCGCTGGATCGATTTGCCTGTTTTCCTGAAACTGCTGGCGCGAGCAGCGACGGGACAACCGCTGTCGGTGTATACCAGCATCATTACGGGACCACGCCGGGCCGGCGAGAGAGACGGACCGGAAGAGTTTCATCTGGTGTTGCTCGACAATGGCCGTTCGCGCGTGCTGTCCACGCCGTTCCGCGAAAGTTTGCAGTGCATCCGCTGCGGCGCGTGTTTGAACGCATGCCCGGTGTATCGTCGCATCGGCGGCCACGCTTACGGCGGCGTCTACTCTGGACCAATCGGCAGCATCCTGACGCCCTTGTACGACAGCGTCGCCGACAATCCGCACTTGCCGCACGTGTCGTCGCTGTGCGGCGCCTGCCAAGCGGCGTGCCCGGTGAAAATCAACATTCCGCACATGCTCATTGGCCTGCGCGAATTGCAAACGCAAGAGAAAGGCAAAAGCCGCTGGGAGAAGCTGGCTTATCGCTTATCGTGCGCGGTCCTGAGCCGTCCTTGGTTATATCGCTTAACTCTGCGCTGCGCTCGATTTGTCCTGCGGCCACTGGCGCGCGAGGGCTGGCTGCGGCGCTTGCCGGGGCCAGGCGCCGCTTGGACGGCGGCGCGCGATTTCCCTGCGCCGGCGGCGCGGTCCTTCCGAGAAAGCTGGGGAGAACTGCGATGATTCATGATGCCTTCCCAGAGGAATTGCTGATCGAGAAAGACGAGTCCCGAGGCCTTGTAGTTCGCCTTCATACTCTTGGTTGGTTCCGCATCGACCTGGTAGCGGTTGTTGCACAAGGCGAGAACGTGACGGTAGTGCGGCGTGAGGCAGAAGTCGGACCTCGCGGCATTATCACGCCGAAAATCGAGGAGCGGTTTACGTGCAGCCTGTGTTACTTGGCGAAGCTCGACAAGCAACTTGATCATTGGGGAATGAGCAAGGTCGAATCGTTCATCGCGGAGGACGTACTTGATGGAGTGTCTGTAGCCTGCCGGTATCGTGCGCCATCGGGTACGTTTCACCACGTCCACTTGTTCTGCTGGGATGCGTGCCCGGATCCTGTCGTGCGCCGGCTTGGAGACTTTCTCCAGAAGTTCGCGCGGTCTTCGCTTCGCGTCTTGAAGCGGCAGGCGCGGCTCAGTCGCTTTTGGTAGAGATGGCAGCGTCCAGCGAGTTTAACAACTGGGCGTAATTGGAATAGCCAATACGAATCGGGTATCCTACTTTGGAGAACGGTCGTGGAGGTTACGGCAATGGTTATCACTTTGGATCCGGAACTAGAAGTTGCCCTGATGGAATCAGCCCGTCGTCAGGGGATCGCCCCGGAAGTATTGGCTCTCAATGTCCTGCGTGAGCGGTTTCTTAGCCCTGCCCTACTCGAACCCTGCGATGAGTGGGAGCGCGGCTTGCGGGCACTGGCAAAGGATTGCGGCGTATCGCTGTCCAACGAAGCATTAAGTCGGGAAGAATTGTACGAGTAATGGCTTATTTGCTTGACACCAACGTCTTGGTGCGGCTCGCAAATGCAGCGGACCTCCGCTACGCCATTGCGGATCGGGCCGTGATGGAATTGCACCGGCGCGGGGAGGTGTTGCACCTCACGCCGCAAGTCTTGATTGAGTTCCGCAATGTGGCCACCCGCCCTCTCGCTTTGAACGGTCTGGGGCTATCGACGGCAGATGCGGAGATACAATCAGTGGGATTTGAGACGAGGTTCCCTCTGCTGGCGGAGACACCCGATATCTATCCCGCATGGAAGGCCCTCGTGGCTGCACTGGGAATAATCGGCAGGCAGGTCCATGACGCCCGAATCGTGGCCATCTGTCATGTCCATGCGGTGACGCACCTACTAACATTCAACGTCGCACACTTCGCCCGCCTAGCAGGGCATGCGCCGGGGATTGTGGTGGTCGATCCAGCTAGCGTTTAGAACTTCTGGCTACTTCGGTGTCTCTGCCTTCATCGCCGGATTGCGGCTAAAGAATCCTGCCGGCAGCAGCTTGAAACTGGCGCGATGCACCGGCATCAGCGGCCATTCCTCGGGACGCGGAACGTGCGTCACGCCCAACGTGTACCAGACCACGACATCCGTATCCTCTATCTCTCGATTGGCCCTGGTCCATCTCGGCAAGCCCTCGCCGGGCAGGCCGCCGTTGACGTAATCGCCGGCCGCATACTGCTCTTCCGGTCGATACGGCGTGACCCAGAAATGATAATTCACGAATCCCGCATGACGGCGAAAGAACGATTTTTCCGCAGCGTGCGGTAGGCTATTCTCGCTGGGCACGATAGCGAATCCCGTCGGTTGGCCGAGAGAGTTGCGGGCGCATGTGTTGACGATCTTCCATGCCCGGTTTGTAGACAATTTCATCCGCCGCCGCGCTTCCAACTCGCGGTGTAGCGCCGTCTCCTTCATTGCAAATGCGTTGCCGTGCGGATTGTCCGGAGCTTCCGGCAGCGCTTCGGTATTTATTTCCATCACGCTGTTGCGCCTTGCATCATCCACGTCAAAATCAAGTCGGAAATTGAAAAAGTGCTGATGATTGGGCGCCTCCAGATGCGGCTCGACCAAGTGGCCAAAGCTGGCTCGGCTTTCGTGGTCTTCCTCATCTTCCTTGCGCGGAACGACCTTGACGTTCATGCGGCCGGTCAACAGCACTTCCATTGCCAGCGTGCCGTCTTCGTGGAAGATCCAGTTGAAGCCATAATCGTACTCATCGACGCGGACAAACGAAGTCAGCACCAGTTGCCGTGCGCGCCGGGCGTTGCGTCCGTGCCGCCACAACACGCCGCCGTCGCGTTCGTAGATGGCGATGGCGCGCGGCAACTCCAACAGGTTGCCTTTGTAATCGTGCAGCCAAGCGTTCATATAAGCCGCGTCTTTGGGCGCATCGATGCCGTAATTCAGCGGCGTTTTCGCATAGACACCCATACCGTACTCACCGGCGTCAAATGGGCACCAAAACGTCCAATTTGGATCGCCATAGGGAACGACCATCTCTGACAGGTTAGCCCGATAGAGAATGGATCGCACCTTGCCACTGTCCTCGTAGCCAACCGTGTACAGCACAAGACCCACGCGCGGATGCAGTGCAAAGCGGAAACGCCAATGTCCCCAACGGACCTCGTTGCCGTGAACCTGGAAGCGAGCGTCCTTGGGAGGCGGCTGGCTCACTGGGCCTTCCGGCCCTTTTCCCTCGTCGCGTTCATTGAGGGGAGGGAATTTACCATGCTTGCGCCGCCAGTCGCTGACACCCTTGTCCTCGAGCTTGGCAATCTTCTTGTCCGTGAGGTCTACCAGCACGTTCAGATCTTCGATTGGCCCATATTCGCGCGCGAACATGGTCAGGAAGACGCGGCGGTGGCCATCGCCGGAGCCTGTCGAGTACGCACCGATGGGCCAGCCGAAGATCGCGACTCGTTCGATATCCTTAACGCCGCGTTTCGTCATCGCCTCGCGCCAACGCGGATCGGCGCGAACGATCTCGGCGGCCTTACGATGGTCGTCGGGCAAGATGCCCGGTTGCGCTTTGGGAATGTCCTTCCACGACAGCAGCTTCTTGGCGTCAAGATCGACAACGGCTTCGCTGGTAGTATTGTTGACCCAATCGTAGACGATGGCGAAGGCCTGCCGCGGCAGCGTCTGTCCAGGACGCAAGGCGAGCACTTTTTCCTTGGGTGGTTCGTGCAAATGGATATTCACGAACCGAGTCGAATCGGCGATCTTCCCGGCGTCTCTGAGTACAGCCACCGTGTTCGCCAACTCGTCTTTGCTCAGTGGATCGAGCGGATGTCTGGCCCTCTGGGTATCCGCGCGGCAGTACGAGACTTCCAAGAATAGTGGACTAGCCAGTGTCACGATCAGGAGGCGAAGCATTCGCAGAGACATGGAATCGTTCCTTTCTCCCGGTGGAGGACGAAGCAGTTCTTTAGGCGGAGTCTATTGCGCAGGAAAAACGGTTTCAACAAGGATCGCTCGGGATTGAACACAAAAAAGGAGGAAAGGTGGGCGATCATCCCATAGTAGCAAAGCCGCATCGCGCGTATAGTAACTAGAGAGAATCTAGAAACGATCACGGCGCGGGAGTTTCCGTGAGCAAGAAGCACAAACACCATCACACTACCACTTATTCGCCGGAAGAATTGAAGCGGCGCATTGATCGTGCGCGCCAGGAGGGCCGCTTTCAGCAGGCGCTGGAGCTAACCAAGCAGCTTCACAAGCACGAACCAACTCCGGCTCATCTGGAATTGCTCAAGGAAGTTTACCTCGGCCGCGCTCGTCAACTGCGCAACCAAGGGCTGACGCGCGATGCGATCAATGTTCTTGACGTGGCTGCACACTTGGATGGTATCTCGCCAGAGTGGCTGGAGCGATTGGCTCAGGAAATGGCCTTATGCGGCGAGGTCAAACGGACGCTGGATCTGATCGCTACCCTGCCCGATCCGGCCAGCGCTCAACGCATCCTGGCTTATGTCGCCGATGCCGCGGTGCAGCAGGAAGCCGCCGGCCGCGCCGCCTTGCCGCCGGCCTTGCAAGCCGATTTTGATCGTGTTCTTCTTGCATTCAGGCAGGTCGAGTCGGGCCAGGATGAGGCGGCGCGCGAAACGCTGCAAGGCATCGGTTTGCGTTCGCCCTTTCTCGAATGGAAATTGCTGCTGCGCGGTTTGCAAGCATATTGGCAAAACGAAGATGAACGGGCTTTGGAGAACTGGCAACGTCTATCACCGGAGCGTTTGCCGGCGCGGTTGGCCGCGCCGTTTCGCTTTCGCATCGATGCCGCCTTTCGTGCGGCGCAACCGCCGGCCGCGCAAGCGATGCTGCAAAAACAGATTGATCGCTTGCAAGGATCGACACTGTTGTCGCAGCTTCGCAGTCTGCAAGCGACTCTGGCTCACAAGAGCAAGATGCCGGCGGCGCTACGACAGGCCGAGACACTGCTGCCGATGCTGCGGCAAGAAGCGCCCCAGCTGGTTTCCAGGCTCGCGGCCTGTTTTTACTGGCAAATACTCGAAACGGGACCCGATGACATCCTCCGCTATCAACGGGTTTTCGGACCCCCGCCGGACGATCCGCATTTCCACCGCCTACAAGCAATCGGCTATGAGAAGGCCGACGAGCTGCATTTGGCTCATCGGCACTGGCAGCAGTATGAGCAAGAGATCGCTGCTCACCCGGAGAAGTGGCCGGGCGATCAAGCCAATTACGCTCGCGCTCTCATCTGGCAGCGAATGGGCCAGAATGCCGCCAGCATCCCTGAACCGCAGCGAAAACAGCGAGGGCGCTCGTTCGGAATGTTCGGCGACATGGATTCGTTGGCGGCCCTCGATCCACCGGCCGAGAAGTGCTTTCAAAAGGGCTTGGCTTTAGCGCCTGATCTGCTCGAAACGCACGAGGCGCTGGTCCACTACCATCTGGAAGCCAAGCGCGAGGGCAAAGCGGAGAAGGCAGCAAAGCAGCTGCTCCAGCACTTCCCCGATCATGTGCCGACGTTGGAACTGCTCAGCGATCTGCGCCGTAAGCATGGCGATTATGCGGCGGCTCTTGAGCTGATCGAACAGGCGCTCCAGAGCAACGCTCTCGATCGCCGGCTGCGCCGCAAAGCGAGCGATGCCCATCTGTTGCTGGCTCGTGAGTACGTGGAAACCGGTTGCTTTGACGAAGCACGCCAGCGATTTCAGTCCGCTCTGGATCTCAGCAGCGGATCGGACCGCAGCATGATTCTGGCGTACTGGGCCGCTTGCGAATTCAAAGCCGGCGAGACCACACATGCCGAGGAATTGATCCAGCAAGCACTCTCCGGTACCGCGGCGCCGGTCGGCCTCTCCTATTTACTCTTGACCGAGGTGCTTCGGCTGAAGCTCGACCGCGACCTCAAGAAGCGATTCGAGCAGGATCTCAAAATCGGCCTGGCGACGCCGAGCCAAGAGGGTGCTGTCTTCTTGACGCGCATTCTGGCCGGACTGCACAGTGGCGGCGTCCAGTACATCGGTCAAAAAGGCCATACGCAAAAAGTGCTGTCGTATATCTATCAGTCCCGCAACCTGGATTTCAGCGAGGCGCAGCTGGAGGAGTTGTGCCGCAACCTCATCGACATGGAAGCTTACCCGCAAGCGCGGCGCTCGGCGAACATCGGAGAGCGGCAGTATCCGGCTAATCCGGTTTTTCCCTATCTGCATGCCCTTGCCTGGATCGAGCAGCAGGGTCGGCGCGTGCCGACGTGGCGAGTTGTGCCGCTACTCAAGCAAGCGCGGTCGCTGGCCCAGGCGCAGCCTTCCAACGAGCGGCGCGACCGCATGCTTGAAGACATCGACAAACATTTGCATGAATTGAATCCGTTCGACCTCGATTTTCTGGGCCGAATCTTCGGTTTTGGTGAAGAAGACAACGAGGACGCGGACGACGATTGGTGAGGGAACGGTCAATGGACGATCCGCATATCGTACTTGGTCTGCCGGCAGATGCCGATGATGAGGCAATCCGCCGTCGTTATTTGGAATTGGTGCGGCAGTTTTCGCCGGAGCATCATCCGGAAAGATTTGCCGCGATCCGTGCCGCTTATGAACGGCTGCGCGATCGCAATGCCCGCGTGCGCTATCGCTTGCTGGAAGCGGGCCGTAAGGAAACCATCGAGTTCATCGTGGAGGAGATCGCATGCCGGAGCTCCCGCCGCCGGGTATCCCTGAAAACACTTCTGAGCGTGCTTCCCAAGCCTTGACGCCTGATGCAATATCCGCGGTTCTCGCGGATTTCCGCGCGTGGCTGACGTCTCTGAATACCCCTCCACCCCCGCCCTCCCCCACAAAGGGGGAGGGCGGGGGTGGAGGGGCGGTCACTATCGATCTCCACACCCTACTGGGACAATTCATCGCGGTGCGCCAGGAGGTCAATCTTCAAACGCGGGCAGTGCGGGCACAGCAGGAACAGAACGCCGAGACGCTGCGACAATTGACATTGGCCCTCGACACGTTGCGGCAAAGTCAGGCACGGGTTGAAGAGACGCGGCAGCAGGCTAGTGACGAAGCTGTTCGTCCGCTGCTGAAAACCCTGATTGATCTGTACGATGCCTTAGCGTTGGCCGGTCGCGAAATGCAGCGGATGAGCGAGACGGTGCTACCGGGCCTTGAACAGCTCACCACCGCCGCGGACAGCGGAGCCGATATACCACGATCCTTGTGGACCCGGCTTTTTGGCTTTTCGACCTCGTCACCGGCGCAGCGGGAACGCGAGCGGTTGGTGCGCGATAGCGCGGAACGTATCCGACAACAACTCGCGTCCTTGGTGACAGGATATACAATGAGCTTGCAGCGCATTGAGCGGGCGCTGCGTCAACACGGTCTGGAAGCGATTGCCACCGCAGGAGAACGCTTCGATCCCGAACGCATGGAAGTGGTGGAAGCCGTCGCCGCAAGCGGCCGTCTATCCGGCGAAGTTATTGACGAAGTGCGCCGAGGCTACCTCTGGAATGGCCGCGTTTTCCGCTACGCACAAGTGCGGGTGGCCAAAGGATAAGGGCGAGCGGGGCGTGTTAACGCCCCGGTTGGCGTTCACCGGGGCGTTCACACGCCCCGCTCGCCAAATGAGGATATGCAATAATGGAACCCATCGTCGGCATCGATCTCGGCACCACCAATAGCGAAATTGCTCTGGTGCGTGACGGTCAACCTGTTGTCTTTGAAGATAATGGCGATCCTATATTGCCTTCCTTCGTCGGGTTGTCGGAGGATGGCCGATTGCTGGTGGGGGCGGCAGCGAAGAACCAATGGGTGCTGGCCCCTGAGCGGACGATCAAATCCATCAAGCGCAAAATGGGCCAGGATGTGAAGGTCAAGCTCAGCGATCAAGAATATCGTCCCCAGGAAATCTCAGCAATGATCCTGAAAGCGCTGCGTGATCGAGCGGCGGCGCAGCTTGGTGTTCCGGTTAACAAGGCGGTCATCACCGTGCCGGCTTACTTCAACGATGCCCAGCGCCAGGCTACGCGCGAGGCCGGAGAGCTGGCAGGTCTGGAAGTGGTGCGCATCCTCAATGAGCCTACCGCAGCCTCGCTGACCTACGATCCCAGCCAGCGCGATCTGCACCGCTTGCTCGTCTACGATCTCGGGGGCGGCACCTTCGACGTATCCATCGTCCAAGCACAAGAAGGCGTCGTCGAAGTGCTGGCCAGCCACGGCGACACGCAGCTGGGCGGCGACGACTTCGACGACCTGCTTCTCAATCTGGTATGTGACCGTTTCCAGCAGGAACACGGCGTCGATTTGCGTGCCAATCTCGTTGCTCGTTCGCGCGTCCTGCGGGCAGTTGAGGCAGCCAAGCGACACTTGTCCTATCACCCCTTCGCTCGCATCGAGGAAGAGTTCATCGCCGAAAAAGACGGCCAGGCGCTGCACCTCAACATGGAGTTGTCGCGCGGTGAATACGAAACGCTCATTCAGCCGCTGCTTGACCGCACGATGGACTGCGTACAGCGGGCGCTGGACGACGCCAACCTGATTGCCTCGTCGATTGACAAGGTAGTGTTGGTCGGCGGCGCCACGCGGACGCCGCTTATCGGGCAATTGTTGGAAGACCGCCTTGGCCAACCAGCGCACCAGGAAGTCAATCCGGATCTGTGCGTGGCGATGGGAGCAGCGATTCAAGCGGCCATCATCGCTGGAGCCGACGTAGGTTCTGTCTTGGTGGACATCACGCCGCACTCGCTGGGCATCAAGTGCGTGGATAGCCACCACGGTTTCCCATTTGAGTACCACTTCGCCCCCATTATCCACCGCAACACGCCGCTGCCGGCTTCACGCAGCGAATTGTTCTATACCTTCCACGACAATCAAACCGAAGTAGAAATCGACGTGTACCAGGGCGAAAGCGACGATGTCCGCCGCAATCACCGCGTCGGCCGCTTCATGGTCCAGGGGCTATCGCGTGTGCCGTCCGGCAATCCGATTGTGGTGCAGCTTGATTTGAACCTCGACGGTATTCTGAAAGTGTCGGCGCGCGAACGGGCCACGGGGCTGCAAAAGCAAGTGGTCATTGAGAACGCCTTGGCCCGCTTCGAGCGTGAAGAGCGCGAGCAGGCGCGCGAGCGCCTCGAACAATTATGGGCGCTTCCCAGCGGCGCGGACAGCGACGAGGATGAAGACGAAGAAACGGACGGTTTCGCATCGGTGACGGAGGAAGAGGACTTTCCAAGCCTGGTTCCGGGACCGCGCGAGGGTCAACGCGAAGCCGTACAGGCGCGGGCGCTCTTGGAGAAAGCCGAACGCCTGCTCGACCGAACCCAACCCGAAGACCGCGTCGAAGTCGAGCGCCTCATGACAAAAGTACGCACCGCACTAACGGATCGCCAATGGGAACGATTAACCGCTGCATGTAACGAATTGGCCGATACGCTGTTCTACCTGGAGGACATCTGATCGTCATGCGCTGCCCGGTGTGCAAGGCCGATAACCTGCAAGGTCCACAATGTCGCCGTTGCAAGGCCGATTTATCGCTGTTGTTTGCGCTGGAGGAACAGCGACGGCGGACGCTGGCGGAAGCGCGACGCTGTCTGTCGCACGGGGAGTGGCAAGCGGCGGTGAAACACGCGAAGACAGCAAACTGGCTACGGAGCGATGAGGACTCGCAGCAGCTCTCAGCCGTGTCGCATCTGCTTGGTAGGGATTTCGCAGGTGCGTGGGAGCGCTATCAGAATTGGCGACGCAAGGCAAAGGGATATATAGGTGGATCCGATCCGGTTAATCCGTCATAAGGCTGAACTGCAGGGTACCTGCTACTTCGAGTTGCTGCCCGGCAGATACCGAGGCCAGTGCTGGAACGACGGGTCCGTGTTCCTGGCCGAGGACGTGTTCGGACTCGTCGAGCCAATCTTCACCCGACATGAACCGCGCTTCGACCACCACTCATTCGTTGAAATCACACGGCTAACCTGGGAGAAGATCATCGCCGACTTTGATCGGCTGGCTGAGCTAGCCAAAACGGCGAAGGACATTGGCGAACTCCGCGGATGTGTAGGTTTCCTTTTCGCTCCCACAGAGAGAGAGTTCGCTACGGACTTTCGGGCCAACGCCGAGGCACTGTCCAGGATGGCGAAGGAGCTATCCAGCTGGTTGATGGAACAGCTAGAGTGGTACAAGGTCGTCTCGGTACTCGGCATATAGGGCAGATTGCTAGCGGCGAACTCCTGAGGTGATACAATGGATCAATTAGATCGTTATCGCGAGATTGTGCGCCGGCTGATCGAAGAGTACGCAAGCTACAAGCCGGCATACGGTGACATCCGGACAGAAGCCGTTGTGGATCGCGAGCACGATCACTACGAGGTGATCCAAGTGGGCTGGAATGGCGGTCAGCGCGTTCATGGCTCCGTCATCCACATCGACATCCGCGACGGCAAGGTGTGGATCGAGTACAACGGCACGGACGCTCGGCTCGCTGAGGAGTTGGCCGCGGCGGGCATTCCCCGGAAAGACATCGTCCTAGGCTTTCAACCCGCGGAGCTCCGACCTCTGACCAGCTACGGGGTTGGTTAATCGCCGTGTGGTTTTGCTCTTTCCTGGCACTAACGCGATTCCACTTTCTCCTTCGTTTTCTTCTTCTTTTGAGCGTTTTCGGCCAAGAACTTCCGAATCTCGCGGGTGAATTGCGGACTGGAATAAGTGCCCAAGTGGTCTTTGCCGTCGATCATCACCACCTTCAGGTTTTCCATGTCCTCTTTGATGATATCGATGCTCTCCTTGAGTGGGTCTTTTGAGCCAAACAAAGCGAGAGCGGGCACTTTGTTGGCCTTGAGCTGTTCTTTGCTGACCCCCAGCTTTCTCCAGCTGCGGACGACGGCGGCTAATGCTTTGCCGTTGTCGCCGACCAGTAACTTATTGAAGTAATTAGCTCGGGATGAGGAAGGATTGCCCTTACCTGATGGCGACATGGCCGCAAGGAGTGGCCCCATACCCTTACCCTCTTCGAGCGATTGGGCCAATTTCTCGAGGAACGGTGGTTGCTCGACTCCCTCTGGGAAGACGGCCGACCCCCCCAGCGTTGCCGACAACACACGGTCCGGATGCGTCACCATCAGCTTGCCTGTGATAAGCGCTCCCATTGAGTAGCCGACAACATGCGCTTTCTTGATTTTCAGATGATCGAGCAGACGCACAGCGTCTTCGACCATTTCCGTGCCATATTTGTCGGGATCGGTGGGTTTACCGCTCTTGCCGTGGCCGCGAACATCCATGGCAATGACGAAATGATCCTTGGCCAAAGCCTTGAAGATGCCTGGCACTATCCACTGATACTGGTAATTCGCGGCGAAGCCGTGGATCAGCAGCACCGGCTCGCCCTTGCCCTGGGCCAGGTAGTGGATCTGGACGCCATCTGAATCGAAGTAATCCTCATCCGCGCGGCTGATCCCCGTGACCAATAACAAGACGAAGGGAAGCGATAACTTGAAGCTGCGAATCATGGCGAAGCTCCTTTGCCTATTTCTGGAAGCGTTTAATCCGCGTGGCCCCGGCCTCCAACTCGAAATGGTATCCATCGGAGAACGCTTCGGCAAAATCTTCCTGATGCGATACCAAAAGGATACAGCGCATCTGACTGCGAAGATTTTGCAATTCCTGAATCATAACCTGTCTGCCCTGACTATCAAGACATCCGAAGCCTTCGTCGATGATAACCGATTCGATGGGCCGATGCTGCCGGCTGGCGTACTGGCCAATGCCCAGAGCGAGACTGACGGCGACGCGGAATTTTTGGCTGCCGCTGAGGAAAGCGACGTTGATCGGCCTGTCTCCCGTAACGCGATTGTACGCTTCCAGCTCGAGCGCCTTGCCGGCGTTGCCCTCGCCCTCCGCTTCGCCACGCAGCTTCAAATAGAGCTGGCCGCCGGACAGACGATCCAGCACGGCGTTGGCGTACTCGACCACTTGTTTTTCCGCCTGCCGCACTAGATGTAGTTGCAGGTAGTCCTTGCCGAGCAGCTTGGTCAGCATTTCCTGCTGGCGGAACTCGCCTTCCAGGCGAATGGCATCCTCGCCAATTTGCTCGCGTTGCTGGCGACGACTGTTTAACACAACAAGATGGTGGCGGGCTTCGGACAATTCACGCTCCCGTGCCGATTCGTTCCGACGCGCTTCGACGAGGAAGAGCTGGATTCGCGCTGGATCACAGCGGACTTCAGCGGGGAACGTCTCTTGGCGTGCTTCCAACTCGTCTTTCTCTTGGCAGAGGATGTCGAGATTGAGGCGCGCGTGCTGTAAGTCCTTGCCGCGCTGTTCGGTGCCGGCAGCTTCCAGATTGCTGCGTTCCTTCTCCCAACCGTGGAGGTCCGTCAAACCCGCGGATTGCGCCAAATTGTGCCATGTCGGCGGCAGGGCTTTGGTATTACTGCCGATCAGCTGCCGTGCGTGCTGTACCACTAGGTCTTGCTCTCGCAGACGATGCTCCAGTTCCTTCAACTGTGTCTGCATCTGATCGCGTTCACGGCTCAAACGCTCAACATCCGCCTCGATTTCCTTCATTTCGCGGGCTTTGGAGCTTAAACTCTTGAGCAGAGCATCATTCGTCAAAGTTAGGTCTGTGTGTCGCTGCCGCACGCCGTCACGGTTCGCCGGCAGCTCTCCTTGCAGACGTTTCAACGTCGCGAGAATGGCCTTTTCCTTGGCCTTCAGCTCGTTCCAGCGCTGCTGTACACCCTCGGCAGCTTTCAAATTTTGCCGTGCGGCCGGCAGCTCTTCTGCTTCGCGGCGCAAGGACTGCAAATCCTCCTTAGTAGGATAGCTCGTCGCCAGCCAATCAGCAGGCACAGCGGCGCTGATGCGAAGGCGATACGTCTCCGGCAGTTCCTTCCAAATGGTGGTGCATTCGTTTTGCAAGCGTGCGACCTCGGCCCGCGCTTGGCGCTGCTGATTCTGTGCTTCGCGCCATTCGTCACGGGCTTCCTGATAGGTCTTTTGCGCAGAGGCAAGCTGCTCGCGCAAGTGTCGCTCAGCTTTTTGCGCCGCTTGCAGATCGGCATTGTCTTGTTTGAGGCGCTTCTCGGCACACCCAACGGCGTCGGTGCGACGGCGTTTTTCTTCTTGGAGATGTCCCGGCGTCAGAGGTTGGCCGCAGTGACGGCACATCTTCGCACCATCGAGTTGCGTGATCTCGCGCAAGGCCTCTTGCTCTTGCTGATACAGCGTTCGCGCTTCGGTCGCCTGCTCACTCGCTTGCCGTGTCGCTTGGTCTGCCTGTTCGACAAGCGGCTTCAGACGTTCGACCTCGGCGGCAAGGGCTTTGCCTTTGGTCTCGACTTGTTCCAACCGCTGCGACTCCGTTTGTTCGCGGTGCAACGCCTGACGCAGATCCTCGCGGCAGGAGTGTAAGCGTGACAAATGCGGCACAATTCCACTCAGAGCAGTCAACGCCTCGCACTTCTCCTGCAAGCGAACTACGTCGCTCGATGGATCGGCCGGCAAGGCGGACAGATCAGCCTCCAGGCTTTTCCGTTCGGCCTCGTGCCGTTCATGCTCTTTGAGTTTTTCCATCTGCACGGCGATGGCCGGTAGCTGCGCAGCCACCTCGCGCAACCGAACCTCTTCCCCAGCGATCAACACTTGCAGGGACATTCGCTTCTCACGGGCCTGTTTGAGCGCGCTGTCGCGCTGCGCCAACTGGTCGCCGGCCTTCTGCTTTTCTTGATTCAGACTCTTGGCCTTGATCTCCGCCGTATGAATCTCGCTGCGGAAACGAACGATGTCGTGTAGGCGCGGCAGCACTTCACGCAGCTCGCGCAGCCGCTCCACCTGGCGTTCGATGTCCGCGGCATCGCCAAGCAATCGCTGTGCTTGCTCCCAGCGCTGACGAGCAGAGGCGAGCCGGTCTTGCAGTTCCATCCATGCCTTCGCCTGGTGCTCCCGCTCCCGAAGACACTCTACCTCAGCGTGGGCTTCCTCGCGGGCCGATTCCGCGAGTTGTATGCGCTGTTCCGCCTCTGCAATTTCCTCCGGCTTGACTTCCGGAAACGTCTCCAATTGCTTTTTCAGGAGCTCCCAATCGTCCTTGAGCTTCTTCCGCTGTTCATCCGCCTTGGCGTGCAGCCTTTCGTAGCGCTCCAGATCGACGATGCTGGCCAGCACCGCACGACGTCCTTCCGGCTTGGAATCAAGCAGTTTTTCCGCCTTGCCCTGGAGCAGCAGCACCGAAGATGTAAACGTCTCATAATTAAGACCGATATTCTCACTTATCCATTTATTGAAGCCATCGCGGCTGCCGGTGTCCTCCAGCGGCACCCATTTGCCGCTGCCGTTGGACCCGGGATCAAAGCGGAATAGTTGCTGCGTTCCGCGAGCGTTGCCGCGCGTGTCACGCTTGAGGGTGCGCTTGGCCCGGTAGCCTTTGCCATCGAGCAGGAAGTCGAACTCAACTATCAGACCATCACTATCCTTATTGATGAGTTCCTGATTGTGCTGTCCTCCGCCGCGATGATGGCCGAACAACGCAAACGTCACGGCGTCGAAGATGCTCGACTTGCCGCTACCGTTGAGTCCGGACAGCATCCACAGCGTAGCATTGCTGTCGAAGCCGATCTCTTGCTCGTCCCGATAGCACAGGAAACCCTTCAACTTGACGCGTTGCGGGATCACGTCTACACCTCCCCCATGAGCGCTTCGGCCCGCGCCAAGATAGCATCGCGGAACGCCTCGTCATGGTTGCTCAGCTCCTGCCGCAGATAATCGCGCACCGTCTCCTCGAAGCTCTTGACCGGCCCGGGCGTTCCACCAACGAGCGTGCCGTTGAGCGCATTTCGTTCGATGATTTCTCGATCATACCAGCGCGGGAAGATGTCGCTCAATTCGCGTAAGATCTCCTCGCGATTATCCACTCCGGCGGTATAGGTGCAGACGATACGCACCAGCTCGTTCTGGGCATCGGGATAGCGCTCCCTCAAAGCAGGGATTTCGTCCTGCGGCGAATGAATTTGGATTTCGTAAATCGGCGTCGCGTCCAGCGGCAGCACTTCCGGCTCGCCGCGTAAGCCTTCCGGTCCAACGTCGAACAAAACGACTCCTTTGTGATCGTCCTTCTCACCCAGATCCATGCGTTCAATGCTACCGGAGTAGCGAACATGTTTCTGTCCAGCGAGGTATTGCCCTCGGTGAATGTGTCCCAGAGCGATGTAGGCGAAGCCGGTCGGTAAATCGGCGTCGGAAAACACCACGTCTTCCTGTTCGGTAATGCGGAACAGCGTGGGCAGCTCAGCGCCGCGAACGTGGACGTGGGCCGCCAGCACGGTTTGCAGGCGCGGATCGAAACGCGGATGGTTTTGAAGTTTGCTCAGCCTGTTTGTGTACGCCGCCATCAGATGGCGGTTCTTTTCGTCGAGACTTTGATAGCGCTGGCTCTCCTCGTCTTCCAAATAGCGCGTCGGAGTCGGATACGGCATGAGGATAAACTGGACCGGCTTTTGTGTCTCGCGGTCGATCAGACTTAGCAGCGTTGGGCCGGTGGCAAGATAGAGCCGGGCGGGTTCGACGATTTCGCCGAACTTGCCGGCGCTGGGAGCGGCCAAGCTCATCGCGTGTTTGAGCGTCTGGCAAAAGTTTTCCTTGTCGTGATTGCCGGTCAGCGCTAGAATAGTCCCCCCGTCGCTGAGGAATTGCTCAAACGTCTTTTGCAGATGCTTGATCGATTCGCGCAAAGCATCCGGCCCAGCCAACTCGCTGAAGAGATCGCCGGCAACGAGCAAGACATCAACTTTGTGTAAACGACAATAATCGGCCACCCGCTCGACAGCCCTGCGCAGATCGTCGGTGCGGTCGATGCGGCCGAGGCGGTCGGCGAGATGCCAGTCGGCGGTATGTAAGATGCGCATGAATCTCTTCCTGCTCGGGCGACACAATCTGGTGTATTATCGCAAAAATGGTTACGGATCATCAAACTCAGTAGCAGTATCCGCGGCCGGCAAATCCGGCTCAGCCTCAGCCTCACGCAGCGCCCACGGCGGAAATGGAATCTTTACCAGCATCGGCTCGCGGAAACTGTCCTGGATGAGCAGTTTTTCGGTCGGCAACAACATGGAGGCCTTGCGCCGAGCGGATTCGCTAAGGGATCGCCAGATCGGATGACTTAATTCCAGCGAACCACTCTTGCCCACGACGCGGATGCCGGCGTTTTCAACGACTCGTTTAGACACCAGCGATGCTTGTTGCTGCGCACCGAGCAAGATGATGCCCTGCGACCGCATCTCCGCAGCGACGTGTTCGATCAGCTTCGTGATGGGGTCGTTGGCATCGTGTGGAGCGAAGCGATTCAGCTCATCGAGAGTGACCAGGTAGATGAGTCCGCGTTGAGCCTTGGAGCCGGTGCGCTCTTCTCGGAGTTGGTTAAAAATCGTCGCTGCCACGAAACGCTGAAGCGAGGGAACTGCGGCGAGAGACGACAGGTCGATGACCTTTGGATTGCTGGTATCGCGCTCGGTGACGGTCAACGGCCTTCCTTGCTGGTCATTGCGTCGCAGCACTCCTTGCCCTTCGGAGAGAATGAGAAAAAGGCGGCGATACAGTTTCCGAATCGTTCCGCTGTGATGCTGCTTGCTGCTAAAGGGCGTGCCGGTACCCTCCGTCCAATCGCGGATTTCGCGGAGCAATTCGTCGAAGGTCTGCGGCCTGCCCGCGTGCCGCGCGAGCTGGCGTCTGCGTTCGCCATCACGCTCGGTTCGTTCTTCGGTCAACCAGCTGTCCAGATCGTGAACGAGTGCCGCGAAATTCGCATCCTGGCGATCATCTTCGGCAAACAGGTACAGCAAAAGGCCGCGTTCGATAATGTCCTTGAGGCTCCAACTATACGGAAGAACGTCTTCCTTCGGCCTACCGGTTTTGACGGCCACAGTGGAATTCGGCATCTGCGGTGCAAAGAACGTCACGTTTTGGAATGGGCCAGGTGCATCGATTCCCAAAGCCCGCCATTCCTCCGCTTCCTTGTTTGGATCAAAGCGCACACTGCGGCGGTCGATGTGGAAGAGGTCGAAATTTTTGACGTTGAGGATGATCGGCACGATACGCAAGCGATCTCGACTGCTTGGCCGCTCGCGCTGTTGGCGACGCGCCTCTTGAAGTAAAAGATAGTTCACATGCAGCAGAAAACTGGATTTGGTGCCGCGTCCGGCGACGCCGTTGACGTTCAAATGACCACCGTTGGCGCCCAGCAAATAATCGAGATCGATGCGTCCGGGGCCAGCGAAATGTGTCCCACCGTTCTTGACCAAGCCCACGGCCAACGGATTCTCGATCTCATCCGCGCCGTAGGCCATGTAGGCCTCGCGCTCGCCACCCAGAAAAACATTACTGGCTTCCTTCGGTGGCGTCATCACCGGCGGTTCCGTCCGCAGAATGGTCACGGCAGCGTAGGTGAAGCCCGGCGCATCAAACGGCGGTTGATAGTTGATGTCGCCGTCATGACGGTCGTATTCCTCGCCTAGATCGCTCTGCCGGCTTTGTCGATAGACTTCGCGGATCAGACCGTAGAATTTCAGCTCTTGACCTGCCACCTTGCATTCGGTGCGAACGATCTGCGATTTCTCAACCAGCGTATCCTGCGCAACCCAGAAGTAGAACTCCTCGCTCGTCGATTCGTGATCCGGCGGCGAAGCTACTTTGCCGATAGGGCCCGTGAGCGCCGGCTCTTGCGCTGTGTTTTGTGTTGATTTCAGAACATTATTCATCGTTACATTCTCCGAAGTATGCGCCTCATAAGCCGGTCAGGTGGTAAAACCGCTGGGCCAAAATTGCCGGCGGAGTGAGCAGCGATTTGAGGCTCTTCTCCGCATACACGATTGGCTCCATTGATACCGGCGCGCGGGCATAGCTGTTCTGCCGGCAACGCAGATGCAGCAAAGCACTCGAAATGCGATCAAGATAACGGAAGCGGCAGCGCTGGCTCTCGAAGTGGTTACAGCTAATCTCGACGCGAACGATACCCCAATTCGGCATTGTTCCGCTGGCACCGTCGAGTTTGAGATACCACGATACGACCGGCTGGCCTTGGCTCGTCAGTAGAAATGCCGGTGTGCGTTGCCCGGGTTCAAGATTGTAGAAGACGCTCCAACACTGCGGGTGCAGTCCCAGATAGTTCGTGCGATGCTGTTTGATCACGCCGATCGCTCGCGGATGCATAAGCCGTCCGAGCGGTCCATCAACCAGACTGAGCGTTTCGGTATCCTGACCTAACGCCCGCTCCTCCAATACGCGCATCTCCACTTGCGCTTGCGTGTAGGCCCGCTGGTCCATGCGGGCGAGATCGTAGGTCAATTGTCGTTGTTCGCCGATTTTCGGCGGCAGTGCCGGCGACAGACGGATGTTGAATTTTGCCAGATCCGCCTTAAAAGCCTCAACTTCCGCTTGGGGAAACGAATCGACGATCAAACAAACGATACGCTCCACATAAACGCTTTCCCGGCGCAGTGAATGACCGTTGCTACGCAGGCACACTCCACCGATCTCGGCCAAGCGCACTGGAATGGGATATGAGAGCGAATCCCGCAACCAAGCGACCGTTTGTCCCCAATGGCAGCCGTCGATGAAACGCTGGGGCAAGGCATTTCGATCGATCGATTCCGCAGGAATCGGACATGGTTTCCAAGCATCGAGCGGCATTTCGAATGCCAGATCAGCCTTCGGCTCCTCCTCGACATCGCTTTCCACAATGGGTTCGAGCGGCGGCTGCTCTGCATACTGCCGCAAACGCCGGCCGCCGTACTGATGGAGGAAATTCCAACCCATCGCCGCCTCCTTCTCCTCACTCATTGTCTCTAAGGATGAGCTGCGTTACAGTATTTTCTCACAATTCGAGATGCGGGGGAAACGAAATTGCGGGGAGATTGCGGATTGTGACGGTTGCAAGAGGAGAGGAAGTCTATCTCGCCGGCGGTGTCTTGCGAACGGCGATGAGTAGGTGTGTGCGCGGATTGCGCTTCTGTTGTAGGCCGGCTTCATCGACGAGGGTCCGCCAGATGGCCAGGCCCGTGAACACGGCGCCGCTCTTGGGCGCCGCGACAACAGCATTGGGGACTTTTCCCCCGCAAACATCGAAAAGCGCGCCTGCGGGAGCGCATGACGAATCTATTTCAAGAGACAAAAGTGAACTTAGAGGTCAAAAAGATGCGAGGCGTCAGAAGAGTGGAGATGAATGAGCGAGGAGCGTTCTCGCCGAACTATGATAAGCACTCTCTGACAACCTCGCATCAAGGCGCTCAAGGCGAAGAACTGCACGAGCAGTCACCGCCGGTGAAATAGCTGCCGACGATGGCGAGAATAGCGGTCCCGATGCTGGACAGAGTCAAGACAAGAAGGAGTACGGTGAACAGCCACCGCCAACTGGAAGGCGCCAGGCTGCGGAGCGTCGCGTCCTTCAATTCGCGGACCGAAGCCGAGATGAGATAGGTCGCAGCACCGGCCAGTTTGGTGCCCACCACAGTTGTCACAGCTTGCACCGTTGTTGTCACCAACAAGGGTGACACAACTGCTGGTTGCAGGTGCTCCGCCAACCAGATCGCCGGCAGGAGAATCGATAAGCCCGCCAGCCGAGATTCCAGGCGCTCACGCAGCAGCTCGCGGCCGCGGGCCAGGCGATACGACATCGAGCCGGATGGCCAACCGAGTCGGCGAGCTGCCTCCTCGTTGGTCATGCCCTCAAGGTAGCAAAGCACCAACGGTGCTCGATATTTCTCCGGCAAGGCCTGCAACTCCTCGTCAAGGACTTGCCGCAGCTCGCGCGCTTCCAGTTCCGAATCGCCGCTTAAGGTGGACAGCGTGGCCGCCTCCCGCTCGCGCTCGCTACGCCGGGAGGTTCGCCTCCGCGCATGCAGCGCAGTGCGATAGGCCACGCCGTATAACCAATTGGCCAGCAATTCCGGCTGTCGCAGGCGCGGAGCTTTCTCGGCCAAGACGAGGAAGGTAGCCTGAAAAGCATCTTCGGCGTCATGGCTGTTACGGAGCACACGGCGGCAGACGCTCAGGACCATCGGCCCATGACGACGCACCAAGGCCGCGAACGCAGCTTCCTCACGGTGATGCACGAACCACTCCAGCAACTGCCCATCGTTCAAGGCATCGTACACCAGCGAACCCGCATAGCGGCCGGACTGCGACACAGAATCGGCCAACATTTTTTCGAGCATCTTCTGTGGACCTCTGGTGTTTATTGCTTTCTCACTATAATACTGTCGCAACTCAACCGAACAAATGAAGAAAGCTGCATTTTCTTGCAATGGCAGTTGGTCCCTCTGAGGGGCCGTTTCATCGCTCTTGCAGCCCAACTCGTACCTACATAAGTATCTGTGAACATAGCTGAAGGAATCCTTCCATTCTTATCTTCCACGGATGGACACTCGGATGCCTGCGCGCGAAAATCAACCCTAAGGAGTCGCCCAGCAATACAGGGTTTCGCCGGCAGCACGAGCGGAGCGCTCGCGACGAAGGAACGCGAACGGTTTGTACGAGGAGTGGTTGTGAGCATGTCTTCGGGGCAACCAGCGCGCAACGTCCATATCCGATTGTTGCCCATTCTTTTCGCTCTCTTCGTTGCGGGCATCGTCATCGTCAAGGGCTGGCAAGCAGGACCGTTCGGCCGGCATCAAATCGTTGCGCTCAGTCCGCAACAAGAGTCCCAGCTCGGTGCGCAAGCGTTCCAGCAAGTGCTTAAGGAATCCGACGTGGTGCGCGAGGGGCCGATTGTTGACGCGGTTCGGCGCATCGGCGGGCGACTCGCAGATGCCTCGAACAATAAAGATGTGTTGGCTCGATTGCAATTGAAGCCGGAGCGCTTCCAGTGGGAGTATCGGGTCGTCCGCAGCCGGCAGGTCAACGCCTTCTGCCTTCCTGGTGGCAAGGTGGTGGTGTACACCGGCATTCTGCCGGTGGCCGAAACTGAGGACGGCTTGGCCACGGTGCTTGGTCACGAGATCGATCACGCCTTGGCCCATCACGGAGCCGAACGGATGGCTCAGCAACAACTGGTTCAGTTAGGGCAGATTGCCGTCGCACAATCGATTGGCGATCTCGATCCCCGTCAGCAGCGTGAAGTCATGGAGCTACTTGGTGCGGGTTCGCAGTTTGGCATCCTGCTGCCGTTTAGCCGCAAGCATGAGTCCGAGGCGGACCATATCGGCCTGCTGCTCATGGCCGGGGCTGGTTACGATCCGCGCGAAGCGATTCATTTCTGGCAGCGCATGGAGAAAATGGAAGGAACCCAACGATTGGAGTTCACTTCGACCCATCCCAGTCATGAACACCGCGTCCGCGATCTGAAACACTGGTTGGCGAAGCAGAACCGTTGTACGTCGAGAGCGACAAACAACGCGGACAACGCCGACTGCCACGCCCGTAAAGATGGAGAAATGTCTTATCGAGATCGACCGTCAACGGTTGCTGCGCGTTGCAGTTGGTCCTTCTCTTTGGCTATGCTGACACAGAGGGCGCTCGTGAGGAGCAATAGAGTCAACAAACGCTGATGGTAAATGGGGTATGAACCGTCTGAAAATCGGCATTCGTTTGGAATCGCTCGGGCTGCCCCTGCGGCGCGCATTAGCGGAAGCAGGGCGACTCGGCGTCCCCGGTGTGCAGGTGGACGCGGTCGGCGATCTGGCGCCGAACACGCTTTCGGATACGGGCCGGCGCGAGTTCCGCCACTTGCTTCGCGCTCACAACCTGGAATTGACCGCGCTGGGCTGTCCACTGCGCCGCGGGCTCGATTCGACCGAGAACCAGCAGCCGCGCCTTGAACACGTCCAAAAAGTGCTGTCCCTCAGCTTCGATCTTGGTCCGCGCCTCGTCATCGTGCAAGCCGGCGCAGTTACAGATGATTCGAACAATCCGCGCCTGCACGTCCTCCGTGAATCGTTGCAAGCGCTGGCTCACCACGGCGACCGCGTCGGCGCGACGCTAGCCCTTGAGACCGGCCTAGAGGACGGAGCGGTGTTAGCTGCTTTCCTTGATCGCTTTGACACCGGCGCTCTGGGCGTCAATCTCGATCCGGCCAATCTGCTTCTGCACGGCTTTGATCCTTACTCCGCGGTACAGGCGCTCGGCCGGCGCAGTGTCCACAGCCACGCCAAGGATGCTCGCCAGTCCAGCGCCAGCCGCGCTGCTCAGGAAGTGCCGCTCGGCCATGGCGACATCGATTGGATGAAATATCTCGCAACGCTCGAAGAAGTCGAGTATCGCGGCTGGCTGACCATTGAGCGCGAGACAGGAGAAAATCGACTCGCCGATGTCGCCGCCGGTGTGTCGTTCTTGCGCCGCCTGATTAGTTGAGCCGCTTGCTGAACGCGGCTCGCCTCCTTACCATGCCTCTGACCCACCTTGGTACGCGGTGGAGAGTAGTCGCTTGCCGTCGTCTCGGTCGTTCCGCACTCGAACAAAGCGCTGCTGTTCCACCCCGCTTCTCCCTTGAGGTAAACATGAAACGATGGTTGACAGGAGCATGCGCTTTGGCACTTGCCGTGAGTTGGATGGCCCTCGGTTCGGCGAATCAGGACAGAACGACCCAAGCAGAGAATAAAGCGCACAAGGCTTACACCGATCCCAAGGAGGCAGGGCCCGACTTCGCCTCTCAGGGCGAATATGAGGGCGAGATTGTCGGCAAAGGCAAGCTCGGCGCACAGGTCGTGGCGTTAGGCGACGGGAAATTCGACATTTATTACCTCCAGGGTGGTCTACCGGGTGCGGGGTGGGATGAGAAGAGGAGGACCAAGGAGACTGCAGATTTCAAAAAGCGGGGTGAGATCCAAGCCGGTCAAGCCAAGCTAACCGGCGTGACGAAAGAGGGTGATAAGTTTGAGCTGACGCAGGTGGAACGTAAAAGTCCAACGCTGGGCATGAAACCACCGCAAGGCGCGACGATCCTCTTCGATGGGACGAGCGCCGACGAATGGAACGGCGGCAAGATCGTCGAGGGCAATCTGCTCAACGCCGGAGTTACGAGCAAGAAGTCGTTCCAGGATTTCACTCTGCACCTGGAGTTTCGCTTGCCGTTCATGCCCTACGCCCGCGGCCAAGGGAGGGGCAACAGCGGTGTGTATTTGCAGAATCGCTGGGAAGTGCAGCTACTCGACAGCTTCGGGTTGACGGGCGAGAACAATGAATGCGGCGGCATCTACTCGCAGTACAAACCCAAGATCAATATGTGCTTTCCGCCCTTGTCGTGGCAAACCTACGACATCGATTTCAAGGCGGCGCGCTTCGACGGCGACAAGAAAATCGAGGACGCCTTGGTCACGATCCGGCATAATGGCGTCGTCATCCACGATCATCAGAAACTCGATAAGGGACCGACCGGCGGCGGCCAGAAGGAAGGGCCTTCCCCCGGTCCCCTCCAGTTGCAAAACCACGGCAATCCCGTGGTATTCCGCAATATCTGGATAATCGAAAAAAAGTGAACGCAGTCCTTCGTTTAGCCGCGAGCCGCCTAGTAGGTCCGGCGAGCCGAGCCGGACCCGCTACACCAGCCTGATAGGCGCTCTAAACGATGAGCTGATACCTCGCATTGTTCGCTTCCGGGGGTAACTTATAATTGAGGTAGTGGATTCCCTTCCTACCCAACCGAGGAACCAAAGAATGGCCGACGCTTTTCTTCTCTCCGCGGCCCGAACTCCCATCGGCAAATATCTCGGCTCTTTAGCGGATGTGCCGGCACCCCAGCTAGGAGCTGTCGCCATCACGGAGGCTTTGCGGCGTGCTCGCGTGCCCTCCGAGCAGGTCGAAGAAGTGATCCTCGGCAACGTCATCCAGGCCGGCGTTGGTCAGAATCCGGCGCGGCAGGCGGCGCTCAAGGCGGGATTGCCGGATTCCATCGCCGCTTTCACGGTCAACAAAGTATGTGGTTCGGGACTGAAAGCGGTGATGTTGGCGGCACAGGCCATTCGCGCGGGGGATGCAGATCTAGTCGTCGCCGGCGGCACGGAGAGCATGAGCCGGGCGCCCTACCTTCTGTTCGGCGCACGCGCCGGCTGGAAGTACGGCGATCAGAAGGCGGTCGATGCCATGATTCACGATGGCTTGTGGTGCGCCTTCGAGGGCTGGCACATGGGCGAGGCCGCCGAACACATCGCGAGCAAATGCAACGTATCGCGCGGTGAGCAGGATCGTTTCTCCGTGCAAAGTCAGCAACGCGCCGCCGCGGCATGGCAGAAGGGTGCGTTCTCCGCCGAAGTGGTTCCCGTAACGGTAGGCAGCGGCGCTAAGGCAAAAGTCGTCGCGCGGGACGAAGGCATGCGGCCGGAGACGACCCTTGAGACGTTGGCGAAACTGAAACCGTCCTTCCGCGACGGCGGCACGGTGACGGCCGGCAATGCCTCGATGCTCAGCGACGGGGCCGCCGCCGTTGCCGTCGGCTCCGCCCGCGCCGCCGAGCGATTGGGTACCAAGCCGATGGCCCGCATCGTCGCTTATGCCACGAGCGGCGTAGCGCCAAAGGACATTTTCATCGCTCCAGTATTGTCCGTGCGAAAAGTGCTGGAGAAGGGGAACCTGCGGATGCAGGACATTGATTTATTCGAGCTGAACGAGGCGTTCGCCGCACAGATGTTGGCATGCGGCAAGGAGCTAAAACTCGATGAGTCGAAGGTGAACGTCAACGGCGGCGCGATTGCATTAGGGCATCCGATTGGGGCATCCGGGGCGCGTGTGCTGGTGACGCTGCTGTTTGCGTTGGAGCAGCGCGGTTTGAAACGCGGTCTGGCGTCACTGTGTCTGGGCGGCGGCAACGCCGTGGCGATGGTGGTGGAACGTGTGTGATCGTAATACCAGCCCGAAGCGTCAGCGAGGGCTGCCCTCGCTGACGCTTCGGGCTGGTAATTCGGTGAGGAGCTACCATGAAACCGTTAGCGTTCCTGCTGACTTGGACCACCTATGGTAGTTGGCTGCACGGCGACGAGCGTGGTTGGGTTCAGTCGGGTCAAGCAGGGATTCAGGCGCCAGACTTAGATCGACAGGATAACGCACGCGTACGCATGATGGAACAAGCCGTCACTCTCAATGATGCACAGCGCCTGATGGTGGAACGAACGATTCGTGAGGTTTGTCAATTCCGGAAATGGACAATCCATGCGATCAACGTACGAAGCAACCATGTGCATGTTGTCTTGAGCGCTGAGCATCTTCCCGAACAGGTTTTGAGTCAACTGAAGGCATGGTGTTCACGTCGTCTGTCTGAACAGATAGGTCTGACTGTAGAAACAGACTCTCGAAATGGCAGAAAACGTTGGTGGACCGAACATGGCAGCACCAAATGGATCAACGATGATAATTACTTGCAAAATGCGATCCGCTATGTGAACGAACGACAATAACACCAGCCCGAAGCATCAGCGAGGGCAACCCTCGCTGATGCTTCGGGCTGGTAATTGGAGGGATCATGGCCACCGTCACCGACAGCGCCGCCCGCGAACGCTGGGAAAAGGAAATTGCTGCGGCACCGAAGCGCGAACAACCGCCAACCACGGTCAGCAGCGTGCCCATCGAGCCGCTGTACACGCCGGAAAGTCTCAACGGCTTCGATCCCGACGTCGATCTCGGCTATCCCGGCCAATACCCGTACACTCGTGGCGTGCATGCGTCGCTGTATCGCAGCCGTTTGTGGACTATGCGGCAATTCGCTGGCTTCGGCACGCCGCGGCAGACCAATGAACGCTTCAAGTTTCTCCTCGCTAAGGGACAAACCGGCCTCAGTACCGCTTTTGATCTGCCGTCGCTGATGGGTCTCGATAGCGATGATCCTCGCGCGGTCGGCGAAGTGGGCCGACTCGGTGTCGCGGTTTCGACGCTCGACGACATGCATGAATTGTTCGCCGGCATCGATCTGGCCAAGGTTTCAGTCTCGATGACCATCAACGCACCGGCCTGCGTGGCGATGGCGTTCTTCCTCGCCAATGCCGCGGACCAAGGTGTGGACTGGAAACAGCTGCGCGGCACGGTGCAGAACGATATTTTGAAGGAGTTCCACGCCCAGAACGAATTCGTCTTTCCGCCGGAGCCGCACGTCCGTCTCGTCTGCGATGTGATCGAATTTTGCACGCGGCATGTACCGCAATGGAACACCGTTTCGATCAGCGGCTACCACATCCGCGAAGCCGGCTCGTCCGCCGTGCAGGAACTGGCCTTCACACTCGCCGACGGCTTCCATTACGTCGAAACGTGCCTGGCGCGCGGACTCCATATCGACGCCTTCGCGCCGCGGCTGAGCTTCTTTTTCAACGCTCACAACGACATTTTCGAAGAGATCGCCAAGTATCGGGCGGCGCGCGTTCTGTGGGCTGAGGCGATGCGGCACAAATACGGAGCGCAGCGCGAAAACTCGTGGAAGCTGCGCTTCCATGCCCAGACGGCCGGTTGTTCCTTGCAGGACAAGCAGCCGGAAGTCAATCTCATCCGCGTCGCCTATCAAGCGTTGGCGGCGGTGCTGGGCGGCTGTCAGTCGCTGCACACCAACAGTATGGATGAAACGCTGGCCTTGCCCTCCGAACATGCCGTGACCTTGGCCCTGCGCACGCAGCAAGTCTTAGCTTATGAAACCGGTGTGACCAACACCGTCGATCCGCTCGGCGGCAGTTATTTCATCGAGACGCTGACGAAACAGATGCAGCAAGACGCACGAAGATATTTCGAGCGCATCGAGGAACTTGGCGGCATGATTGCGGCGCTGGAAGCCGGCTTTTTCCGCCGCGAAATCGCCGATGCCGCCTTCACCTATCAGCGCGAAGTGGATGCCAAGCGGAAGCTCATTGTCGGCGTCAATGCTTTTCAGGAAGCCGAGGAAAAGCCTATCGAAATTCTGGCCATCGACGAGGCGGTCGAGAAAGAGCAGATCGGACGTTTGAAGCAGATCAAGGCGAAACGCGATGGCGAGCAAGCGCGTATGATGCTCGATCAGATTCGGCGTATGGCGGCGACGAAGGAGAACTTGATGCCGACGTTGATCGAGGCGGCGCGCGTACGGTGCACCGTCGGCGAGATCATGAACGCGCTGGCGGATGTGTTCGGACGCTATGAAGGGGCGGCGAAGTGGTAAGTTGCGATAATGAGGAGAGATAAAATGGTAATAGAGATTGCGGAACCCTTGAGGAAGGATGTCGCTAATGAAGCCTTGCTGACCGCGGAAGAATTTATGTTCTTGCCCGACGATGGTAGGCCAAAAGAGTTGGTACGTGGGAGGGTTATTTACATGAACGTGCCGACACCTCGGCATGGGCAAATCTGTGTAAAAGTCATCCGCCTCCTAGCAGATTATGCGGAGGAGCACCATTTGGGTCATGTCGTCAGCAATGATTCAGGAGTTCGTACCGAACGTGGCCCAGATACAGTGCGCGGTGCCGACGTAGCGTTCTATAGTTTTAGCCGCGTCCCACCCGGGCCATTTCCACAGGGTTATTTGTCAGTAGCTCCTGAGTTGGTCTTCGAGGTCCGTTCGCCAACCGATCGGTGGGGCGCGATTTGGAGGAAGGTTGGCGAGTATCTCGAAGCCGGTGTAACCGTCGTATGCGTACTCGATCAGGTAACGGAACGCTGCCATGTCTATCGTAATGAAGAAGAAATTCAGGTAATTCAGCCCGAAGAGGAGTTGACCATTTCCGACGTGTTGCCGGAATTTCGCGTTGTCGTGCGGCGATTCTTTGAGTGAGATGAGAAACCCTGATGACTGATTCCCCTCCCCTCCGCGTCGTCCTCGCCAAAGTCGGCCTAGATGGTCACGACCGCGGCATTAAGATCGTTGCTCGCGCCCTCCGCGATGCGGGGATGCAAGTAATTTACGCGGGCCTGTGGCTGACGCCCGAAGCGGTCGTCCGCACGGTCGCCGACGAAGACGCCGACTGGCTCGGCCTGAGTCTCCTCAGCGGCGCACACATGACGCTGGTGCCGCGCGTGCTGCAATTGCTGCGTGAGGCGGGATTGGAGCATGTGAGCGTGATGGTCGGCG
>Ga0070739_10001532_pt1 | contig 34251 bp, 27 predicted proteins | sample Coa_R1_7_FD_66445 | JGI IMG/M metagenome (GOLD analysis project Ga0070739, IMG submission 66445) | Surface soil microbial communities from Centralia Pennsylvania, which are recovering from an underground coalmine fire - Coalmine... | ecosystem: Environmental > Terrestrial > Soil > Unclassified ...
AGGTACCGACCATCATCTCCAGCAGATAGATTATCGTTTGCCTGTTCATGTTGAGCAGCGTTGGCGCGGGCTTATGGATGAGCATGAGCAGGTTCACGAGCAGGCAACTGAGCAGGAAGCCGAACAGCGCGAGGGCGAAACAGACGATAGCGAGCGCCAGGTATTTCGCCAGCAGGTAGCGTGCACGCCTGACGCCGCGACTGAGCGCCAGCCTGATAGCTCCGCTGCTGAATTCGCCGCCGAAGGTCAGCGCACCGAGCGCCAGGGCAATGAATTCGCCGCCGCGCCGTCCCAGCGTCATTGGCTGGCCGATGGCACGGATCAGCGCGTCCGGGCCGCCCAGCAGGTGGCCCGTCTGAAAGCCATCGGGGCTTTTCATGGCGTAGTAGACCAGCACTGCCCAGGCCGCGATGACAAAAAGCAGATCCAGTACGAACAGTCCCCACACGAGCGGGCGACGGCGCATTTTGAATAACTCGTTGCGCATCAGCCGCCAGAGTCCCGGCGAGTAAACGCGCCCGGTTGGCGAAGAAAAGACAAAGGTCTGGTTAGACCACCTGATCTCGCTCATAAGCCGCTCTCCTGCTCCGTGAGTTCGAGGAAGATATGCTCGAGATTCTGCCCCTGGCGGTGTACGCTCTCCGGCCAGACGCCATTACGCGCGAGATAGTAGATGAGATCGCGCCCGCGCAGGTCGGGCGCGTCGATAATGGCACGGTCCTGCCTTACCTCTACCGAACGCACCACCGGCACAGCAGTCATCAGGCGGCGTACCTCTGCGGGATTTTCGCACTCCACCTCCCAGCGCGCCGCCGCGTTCAACAGTTCGTCTACCTCGCCCACGGCGATCAACTGGCCTCCGCGAATGATGCCGATGCGCGTACAGACCTGGCGGATCTCGGCGAGAACATGGCTCGACATGAAGATGGTCTTGCCCAGGCCGGAGAGGCGGCGCACCAGTTCGCGTATCTCGGCGATGCTCGGCGCATCCAGGCCATTGCCCGGCTCATCCAGGATAATCAATTCGGGATCGGTGAGCAGCGCGGCGCCCACGCCGAGGCGCTGGCGCATGCCCGGCGAATAGGTCGAGTAGCGATCACGCCCGCGCTCGCGCAGGCCAACGAGGTCCAGAACATCCCTGACTCGTTCGGCGGTCACGCCGCCGGTATAGTTGCCCACGGCCACGAGGTTATCGTAGCCGCTGAGATAGGGCTGGAAGGCGGGCTGTTCGATCAGCGCGCCTACGCGGGGCAACAGGCGAGGGGCATGTCTGGAAAGGAGCTGGCCGAAGAGACTGATTTCGCCGGAGGTTGGCCTGGCGAGGTTGAGCAGCATGCGGATGGTCGTTGTTTTGCCGGCGCCATTGGGGCCGAGGAAGCCGAAGACCTCGCCGCGCATCACCTCCAGGTTAAGATCTTTGACGGCGGTGCGCTTCCCGTAGACTTTAGTCAGTCCACGCGTCTGAAGCACGACTTCTTGCTGGGGAAGCTGCCGCGATAGCCCGATCTGCGGCATCTGCCATGTCGCCTGCGCCACGTTCGCCGTAGCCTGCTGAACCTGGGAGGCGCTGTTTCCATTTTGCGCTGTTAGCGACTCGCCTTGCATCCCTGGTGAGGGCATCATCTCCGTTGTCCTTACTTGTTGGGGCCAACAAAGCTTAGAATACGTCTGATCGCTGGCACAATCGCGTGCTCGCGCCTGCGGCGCTCGCTTTATTTATTTGATAGTGTGGAAAATGCGCTGCGCGCATTTTCCACACTATCAAATCTGTCTACTGCGCGGCTCCACCGCGCGAACACCTGGCAAGGGCGCGAGGATCATGTGATTCTTATGATATCAACGAATTATAGACGGGTTTTTTTGAGCGCTGGAGAGAATGGGGACTTTCGTACTAGCCAGGTTGTCGAAGAGGTTCTCTTTACACCGCGCGCATTCGCCGTTTCTGCCGTCAGAAGTACACACCGAGGGCCAGGCAGCACAGGGCGCTATTAGCATCTTTATGGGAGAAGCCGCATATCTTCCCTATTCCGCGCCTATGACAACGTTTAAGCATAGTATCTCACGAAGCCGAAAAGAAAGTAAAGGAGATAGTACTCTTCTTATTATCCCAGACTGATAAATTAACTCTTGACAAGGCATTTTCATGGTATATAATATGGCCGCCATAAAAGGACAGGTCGCCAACAGGGCGGCCTGTTTTGTTGCATATGAATGCCAATAAAGAACAGACGCCGGGTTTTTCACTCTGGCGTCTGTTCTTTTTGGCATTCATTATCATGCTCAAAAAGGAGTGTCCATCATGACCGAGAAGCGTTCTCTCATCACGCTGTCCGAAGAACAGGCTATTGCCTGGTATCAACATCACCTGCTGGTTCTGCATGGCTATGCGCTGGCTCTGGCTTTGAAGGCGGGGCTGAGTCCGGCACAGGCAGCGATTTTTTTCGTCGAGCCGTGGCATAGTGATCGAGTATCCATTCGCGCTCAGGCCACTGCGCAGATTCTTGAGCAGCAGGCCAGGCAAATCGCGGAGGTATCGGCGCTCAGCTACGGCGAAGAGCATGTGCAATTAACGCAACAGGACCAGAACTGGCTGGTTCAGATCACGATTGCTGATCCTGAGCCGCTTGAGCGCTATGGAGCGTCGCCTGAACTCCACACGCAGTGGGTTGCGGAGCAATTGCGCCAGGTCTGCGAGCCAAAGGGCATTCGCTGTCGCGTCTGGCAGGACCAGGATAGGCAGTACATTCAGCTCTCTCTTCAAGCTGAACAATAGCCTGCTGCTCGCGCCTGCGGCGTTCGCCGAATAGAGAGCAAGTTGCGGAAAAATGCGCTGCGCGCATTTTTCCGCAACTTGCTCTCTATTGATTGCGCGGCTGCGCCGCGCGAACGCTCGCGAGAGAGGGCGAAGAAGCTCTGTCAGTGCGACGCGCTCATCATGGTGCCGTCGTACTCGCTGGAATCTACAAAATCGCAGGCGGAGGCGCTGGTCTCCCTGGGCAGCACGCGCCAGAAGAGGCCCTGCATGCGCTGCCAGTCGCCGAGAATGTAGCTGGCGCGCTTGCTGCGTGTCTTGCGGGCGTGCCACTCGATCACGGTGCGCAGCGCCTCTGCCTCGCGCGGATCTTCGACACGCAGCAGGTCGACCAGTTCGGTGTTGCAGCGCGGTGGGAAGCGATTGTCGATATCCAGCACATAAGCGACACCGGAGGACATGCCGGCGCCAAAGTTCTGGCCGGTCTCGCCGAGCACGACGACCATGCCGCTCGTCATATATTCGCAGCCGTGATCGCCCACGCCCTCAACGACGGCAAGCGCGCCGCTATTGCGCACGGCGAAGCGTTCGCCTGCGCGCCCGGCGGCAAAAAGCTGCCCGCCCGTGGCGCCGTAGAGCACGGTGTTGCCGAGGATGGTATTCTCGTGCGCGGCAAAGCTCGCCTCGGCAGGCGGCATAATAATGATCTGGCCGCCGGTCATGCCTTTGCCCACGTAGTCGTTCGCCTCACCGCTGAGGATCAGGCGCAGGCCGGGCACGCAGAAGGCGCCGAAGCTCTGGCCCGCCGATCCCTGGAAAGAGGCGGTGATGCTGACGCCAGGCAAGCCAGCATTGCCGTAGCGATGAGCAATCTCGCCAGCAAGGCGGGCGCCGACGGAGCGATCATAGTTGTGGATAACGTGCTGGGTGAGCACGCTGCGCTCACCGGCCAGCGCCTGCGCGGCCTCGACCAGCAGTTGCTCGGCGACGGGCGACGGCGGGACGGTCCTGTGCGCTTCGGAATCGAAGCGCTCTGGCAGGGGCACGAGCAGGCTATCAAGGTCAAGCTCGCTCTCCTCGGCATGGCGCAGCAGGTCGGCGCGTCCGACCAGATCGTCCAGCCGCGCTACACCCAGGCGCGCCAGCCACTCGCGCACCTCCTCGGCGACGAGGGTGAGATAGTTGATGAGATGCTCGGGCCTGCCAGCGAATTTAGCGCGCAGATCCTCGCGCTGCGTAGCTATGCCGGTAGGACAGGTATTGAGGTGACACTGCCGCGCCATATCGCAGCCGATGGAGACCAGCGCGCCCGTGCCGAAGCCGAATTCCTCCGCGCCCAGCATGGCGCCAATGACAACATCGCGCCCGGTCTTGAAACCGCCATCGACGCGCACACGCACGCGCTTGCGCAGCCCGTTGCGCACAAGCACCTGCTGCGTCTCGGCCAGCCCGCGCTCCCAGGGCATGCCGGCATGCTTGATCGATTGCAGCGGTGATGCGCCCGTCCCGCCGTCATGTCCGCTTATCAACACATAGTCCGCATACGCTTTTGCCACGCCGGCGGCGATGGTGCCAACGCCGATGCTGGAGACCAGCTTGACGCCGACACGCGCGCGCGGATTGACCTGGTGCAGATCATAGATCAACTGCGCGATATCTTCGATGCTGTAAATGTCGTGATGAGGCGGCGGCGAGATCAGCGCGACGCCCGGCGAAGTGTGGCGCAGGCGCGCGATAAACGCTGTCACCTTGATCGGCGGGAGCTGGCCGCCCTCGCCGGGCTTGGAGCCTTGCGCCATCTTGATCTCGATCTCTTCGGCGCGGGCGAGATATTCCGCTGTGACGCCGAAGCGCGCGGAGGCCACCTGCTTGATCTTGCTACCGACGGGGGCGCCGTTGAGCGTTTCGTGATACCAGTTGGGATCCTCGCCGCCTTCGCCCGTATTGTTGCGCGCGCCGATGCTGTTCATCGCGGCGGCGATGGTACGGTGCGCTTCAGGACTGAGCGCGCCGAGCGACATTGCCGAGATGACGAAGCGTGCGCGAATGGATTCCATCGGCTCGACCTGCTCCAGTGGAATCGGCGTGGTTGGCGCAAAGGTGAAGAGGTCGCGCAGCGCGGTTGGCGGACGATTGTAGACCAGTTCGGCGAACTGGCGATAGTCTTCCATGCTGCCACTCTGCGACGCCTTTTGCTGCGCGCGCACGATAAGCGGGTTATAGGCGTGATATTCGGCATCGCGGCGGAAGCGGTAGCGGCCCAGGTCGGTGAGCTTGCGCCTCCGCCCGCTGGTATCCGGCACGGCCTGCTCCTGCTGGAGAGCCGCGCACTGCTTGATGATCTGGCTGGCAACTTGCTGCATGGTAACTTTGCCGGGATGCATGGCGGAGCCGGCGAAGCAGCGTTCGACGAATTGTGGATCGAGGCCGATCACCTCGAACTGGCCTGCGCCGATGATGTTGCGCAGTGTCGAGATGCCCATACGCGCCATCACTTTGCAAAGGCCGCTCTCAATGACATGGCGATAGCTCTCCACAGCCTGCGCCCGCGTCAGATGCTCCAGGCGCCGCTCGCCGGCCAGCGCGCGCACGCTCGCCAGCGCCAGTGTCGGCACAACGGCCTCGGCGCCGTAACCGAGCAGCACGGCGATCTGGTGCACATCGCAAACGGTCCCCGTCTCACAGAGCAGCGAGAGATGATCGCGCAGGCCGCGCCGGATCAATGCACGGTGCAGCCCACCCACCGCAATCGCCATCGGAATCGGCGCCAGTTCCGGCGTCGCGTCGTTATCGCTCAGGATGAGTAGCGTCACGCCCTCGGAGATGGCCGCGACTGCCTCCTGCTCCAGACGATCCAGCGCGGCCTCAAGCGCCTGTGGCCCTTCCGCGATGGGGAAAGTCGTGCTGAGTGTTCGCGCACGGAAATCGGGATCGTCCAGATTGCGCAGCGTCTCCAGTTCACTCTCGGTCAGCAGCGGCGTCTCCAGGTGCAGCAAACGCGCATGCTGCGGCGTTTCCATGAGCAGGCTGCGCCGGCGCCCAAGATAGCTGTCGAGCGACATGACAATGCGCTCGCGCAGCGGATCGATAGGCGGGTTTGTGACCTGTGCGAAACGCTGGCGGAAGTAATCGGAGAAGGAGCGCGGCTGCACCGAGAGCACGGCCAGCGGCGCATCATCACCCATGCTCCAGGTAGGTTCTTTCTTCTCGGTGAGCATGGGGCGCAGGATCATCTCAACATCTTCGTGCGTGTAGCCGAAAAGCTGCTGGCGGGCGAAGAGCTGGCCCGGGTCGGGAATATTCTCGTGGTCAGGAACGTCCTCTGCGGCGGGAACGTTCTCGTGGGCCGCTCTGGTAGCGGCCCCTACGGCGGCACGAGCGGGGCCTTCGACCTGTCTGAGCGTGGACAGGTGGATAAGATGGCTGTCGAGCCATTGGCGATAGGGCTGGCGCTGCGCCAGAGATTCTTTGATCTCGTGGTCGCGCAGGAAGACGTGGCGCTCGACATCGACGGCGACCATCTCGCCGGGGCCGAGCCTGCCCTTTTCGACGATCTCATGGGGCGCGCACGGCACCACGCCGGCCTCAGAGGCGACAATCAGCAGGCCATCGGCGGTGAGCGTATAGCGTGCAGGGCGCAGGCCGTTGCGATCCAGCGCCGCGCCGACAACGCGACCATCGCTGAAGACGAGTGCCGCCGGACCATCCCACGGCTCGACCAGCCCGGCATGGTACTCGCACCATGCCCGCTGCGCTTCATCCAGTTCGGGATCGTGCTCCCAGGCCGGGGGAATCAGCATCTGCATGCTGTGCAGCAGATCACGCCCGGAGACGGCGAGCAGTTCCAGTGCATTGTCGAGCTGCGTCGAGTCGCTGCCATTCTCCTGCACGACGGGCAAAAGGTCCTGTACGCTCTCTTCCCAGAGCGGGGAGGCAAACGCACCTTCACGCGCCTGCATCCAGTTGCGGTTGCCCTGGATTGTGTTGATCTCGCCATTATGGGCCAGCAGGCGCATCGGCTGCGCCAGAGGCCAGGCCGGAAACGTGTTTGTACTGTAGCGCTGGTGGAAAACGGCCAGCGCGCTCGTATAGCGGGGATCGACGAGGTCACGATAAAAGCGCGCAAGCTGATCCGGCGCCAGCAAGCCTTTGTAGACCAGCGTGGTGCGCGAGAGGGAGGCGATGTAGCAGTCGGTAATGCCGGCGTCACGCAGGCGCCGCTCAATCAATCTGCGGGCGCGGTAGAGCGCTCTATCGTATGCGTCGAGCGTGAAATGGTCGGGCCGCGCCAGTAATACCTGCTCAATGCTCGGCGCGGTCTCCCTGGCGCGCGCGCCGGGAACAGTGTAATCGATGGGCGGAATGCGCCAGGACAGGAAGATAAGGCCGGTCTCAACCAGCGTCTGTTCGATGATGCGGCGGCTCTCCATGTAAGCGGCGGCGGCGCGCTGCTGCGCGGGCAGAAAGATCATACCCACCGCCAGGTCGTCAGGCTTCTCCAGCGCGATGTGCTGCCGCTCAAGCTCCTCAGCGAAGAGCGAGCGGGGGATCTGCGTCAGGATACCGGCTCCGTCGTTCGTCTCAGCATCGGCGTCCTGCGCGCCGCGATGGGTGAGACGGGCCAGCGCCGCAAGGGCAGTCTCTACGATAGAATGGCTGGCCTCACCGGAGATACGGGCCAGAAAGCCGGTGCCGCAGGCGTCGTGCTCCCAGCGGCCCTCGTAAAGTGGATACGCCGGCTCAGAGATTTCGTGCTGATGCATGTGCATTACTCTCCCGGGAAGATTACACTATCGACTCGATCAGGAGGCGCCGGCGCTGGAGCCAGAGGGTTTCGACGATCAAACAGCGTTCGCCGAAGTCATTTAAAAAGCGGGAGGCGCAGGAGGGCAGCCGCCCTCCTGACGGAGTATGGGGCCGTCCCCATACATCTCTCTCCAGGTCCTATTGCATAGACTATCCAGGTCGGATGTATAAAAAGTACGCTGAATAGCGCACGTTGTCAGTGAATGGCAAAGGCCGGGAGCGTACCCTGAGAAGCATCATTGAGCGATGGGGAGCGACTTAGCTCTGAACAGAGGCGACGATACTATCTGCTTTGTTCGAGTATAGCATAAAGCGCGTCCCTCCAACAAGCTCTGAATATGTAAAAAATATACATACTCATAACAGCATTGTGGTCCTTTAGTGCAAATGGGTGGACGCTTGCTTATATGCTCCGCCAGATCTTAACGGTTCTATCGGCGCTGCCGGATGCAATAGCCTGACCATCGGGATTCCAGGCGACGGTATAAACGGGATCGCTATGCTCCTGGTATGTATAGATATGTTTTCCCGTCGCGGCCTCCCAGACCTGTACAGTCTTATCGGTACTTGCCGACGCGATCCTTTTCCCATCGGGCGACCAGGAGAGCGCCGAGACCGCTGTTGCCAGGTCTTTAGAGGATTGATAGGTCAGAGAATGTGCGGCAGTGCGCGCCTCCCAGATCTGTACGGTCTTATCCGCGCCTCCAGAAGCGAGCAGTTTCCCATCGGGCGACCAGGCGAGAGCATAGACGGCATCCGTATGCCCCTTATATGCGGCAACCATTTTCTGACTGACGACCTCCCAGACCTGCACCGTTTTGTCAACTCCAGCAGAAGCGATTAATGTGCCATCAGGAGACCACGCAACGGCGTAGACTGTAGCGGAATGTCCGGCGTAGAAGGCGACGAGCTTGCCCGTGGTAGCCTCCCAGACCTGGACGCTGTTATCCGCGCTCCCCGAGGCAACATGTGTTGCCTCAGGAGACCAGGCAACAGAAAGCACGCGGGCGGTATGCCCCTGATAGAGCGTGATCCGATTACCTGTAGCCGCTTCCCAGACCTGCGCCGTCTTATCCGCGCTCCCCGAGACGATCATGCTGCCGCTGCTGGCCCAGCTCACGCTAAATACGCTGTTCAGCAGCCCGCTGTGGCCGCGATAGGTATACAGGGTATCACCATTCGATGCGTTCCATACGCGCGCTGTTGTGTCCCCGCTGCCCGATACCACGTACAGCCCATTGGGAGACCAGGCGACAGCATAGACGGCCTCCGTATGACCGTGATAGGTAAAGAGCGTGGCGCCCTGCGGAGCTGCGGGACGAGAAGATGGCGTGGGAGATGGAGGAGCCGTAAAGCGCTCCGATGAAACTTTTTTGCCGGGCAGCGTCAGTACATACCATGTAAGCGCTCCCACCCCGGCCAGTCCAGCCAGCGCCGCACCCGCCCCGATGACGACCCGTCGCGGGATGCCGCGCTTCTCAGGAGGCACCTCGGGAGGCAGCGACGGTACATCAGGCGGCGCCCCTCTGCTGGCGGAATCCGCGCGCCGCGTCGGCGGCAAGGATCCGGCCGGTGCGACCCCGGTTTTTTCTTTGGAGGAATCACCTGGAGAGCGCCCGCAGGCAGAGGGCGGGGTACGGCGCATAGTAGGCGCTTCATCGGGCGCAAGCCGCTTTGTCTCGTTCTGGCATGCCTCCTCAAAGGCTGCCGCCATTTCCTCGATGCTTGCGAAACGCTGCTCTGGTTCCTTAGCAAGCGCCCGCGAGATGACAGCCTCAATGGCAGGCGCGATGCCTGATAGCTTCTCATGTAGCGGTGGGGGCGGAGTAAACAGGTGCTGGCTGCACACTTCGGTGAAGGAACCATGAAACGGCCAGTCACCGCTGAGCCACTCATAGAGCACGATGCCCAGTGCATACTGATCGCTGGCGGGTTGAGGATGACCCTGGATCTGTTCAGGAGCCATATAGGCCGCCGTGCCCACTACATCCTGCGTGGTTGATCCGCGCGTGCTCTGCACAATCACCGCGATGCCAAAATCGCTCAACACCACCTCATCGTGCGAGTTGAGCAACATGTTCTCAGGCTTCACATCGCGATGAATAACCTGCTGGTCATGGGCATACTGCAATGCCGATGTCACCTGTTTGACGAAAGGCAGCACCTCCAGCGCGGAGAGCCGCGCTCCCTTTGGATAGCGCTGGCGCAGGGAGCCATGAGGAGCATAATCCATAACCAGAAACGGGGCTGCACGTTCAATGCCAAAATCAAAGACACGGATGATATGTGGATGGATGAGCCGGGCAATGGTGCGGCCTTCCTGGTAAAAGTGTTCCTCTTCCTCGCTGAGCAGTGGAGCATGCAGCACTTTTAACGCTGCTTTCGTCCCAAGGTGTATATGCTCTCCCAGATAGACATCCGCAAAGCTTCCGCTTCCGATGAGACGCAGCAGGCGGTAATTTCCAAGCTGCTGATTGAGCAGATCGCTCATGAATTATAGCTCTCCCCATTTCCCGAACAATCACTTGCGCGCACCTGCGGCGCTCGCTGAATGGAGGATGTGCCGCGCAGCGCTCGCGCAAAAGGGCAAGGATGCCGAGTATCAGATACGCTCTGTGTACACGGTTATATACTATCACTTATTTATACGTATCCTGAACCCTTGCAGACCCGCCACCACAGGAAGCAGAGCTTTCCAGACAGGCGCGAGATGAGAATGTTCAGGATTTTCAGGATGGCGATTTTGAGTATTGAACTGTGCACATTGTCCATAACACTCGCGCCTGCGGCGCTCTCAACAGGATGACATGGAACAAGGGGCGAGGCCGGCGGATCCGGCCTCGCCCCTTGTTCCATGCTACACATTTCAGGAGGCGGCCTTCTGTTTGGGACGATAGCTTCCGGCAGGGGTGCGGAAGGCAACGTTCAGGCGGTTCCATGAGTTGATGGCGTTGATCGCCATAGTGAGGTTGACCAGCTCCTCATCGCTGAAGTGCGGGCGAACGCGTTCGTAGACCTCATCAGGAATATGATCCTCGGCAACCAGCGTGACCGCCTCGGTCCATTCCAGGGCAGCGCGCTCTCGCTCACTGTAGAACGGCGCCTCTCTCCAGGCGTCTATCAAATAGAGCCGCTGCTCGCTCTCACCTTCGGCACGGGCATCTTTGGTGTGCATGTCCAGACAATAAGCGCAACCATTGATCTGCGAGGCGCGTATCTGAATGAGCCTGATAAGCGATGTCTCCAGGCCGCTATTTTCGGCATACTCTGAAAACTGAAGCATTGCCTTGAAGGCTCCCGGCACGGCTGTGGTATAACGAATTCGAGTTTCCATATCATTCTCCTTTTCTCTGGTTGAATTTGTTGTCGGGACCAGCTATACTATCCTGGACAACTTCTATCCAGATTATAGATTCGTGGATAAGATTTGTCAAGGATAAAATTTATCCAGGATATATGCTGTTCCCGCGTCCTCCTGTGCCGCTCGCACAGAGGGTATGTTGTGAGAAAATGGCGCGCCGCGCCATTTTCTCACAACACACCATACGGTCCGGCAGGTGCCGCAGGCGCGAGCAAGCGCTGGAGGAAGAAGCCAACAGATGAGGAGGAGACGAGGATGAAACTGAGTGAGGGTGTTGAGTGGGGGCTGCACGCAGTGCTTCTGCTGGCAGGGCTGCCGCCGGGAGCCACTTTGCCAGCGCGGGCGCTGGCCGAATGTTACGCGCTTTCGGAAACCTACCTCTCCAAGCATCTCCAGGCGCTTACCAATGCCGGCATTATCGAATCGGTGCCCGGTCCCAGAGGAGGCTACCGCTTGACCCGCGCCCCCAGGGAGATTACGCTGCTGGAGGTCGTAGAGGCCATAGAGGGACGCGAGCCGGCGTTTCGCTGCACGGAGATCCGGCAGCAAGGCCCTCTTGCTATGGAACCGCAGGCGTATCGCCTGCCATGCGCCATCCATGTCGCGATGGCGCGGGCGGAAAGAGCCTGGCGCGAAGCGCTTCGCGTGCAGACGCTTGCTGACATCCTCACCGCGTACACGCGAAGCGTTGCCCCGGAGCAACAGCGACGCGGCGAGCAATGGGTTGCCGAGCATATGCGCCTGGCCCCACAGAAGTCGTAGCGATGATGAAATGTTACCAACCAGCATCGGCCATCGGAAGAAATGTTGGGAAGCCGTAGGGACGCCGCACCGCCCCGGGTATGCGACCCGGCCGGGATGCGTGCGGCGCAAGTCCGCGTCCTTATTGTCGAATATGCGCGCTCACCGCCACCATTGGAAATGCAGCGGCGGGATGCAGTGTCTGCTGGTAATGGGGACAGTTGATGGAGTCGCCAGGCATGTCGATGTATGGTAGAATTCAGATAGGGGCGCAACGACGGGCCGATGTCAACAGCAGAGATTCGCTGTCTTGCAAAAAAAATTGAGAGATAGCTATTATGCCAGAACAAGACCAGCGCAGCGATAAAGACGCCCCGCTCCGGCAGGATATCCGCATCCTGGGTGATGCTCTGGGCCGCGCGATCCAGCAGCACGGAGGATACGACGTATTCGAGACAGTAGAGCAACTGCGGACGCGCTGCAAGCGCCTGCGTGAATGCACCGGGCAGTTGTCCCGGAGATCGGAGATGCCGGAGGCAGAGCAGGAGCAGCTTCGCGCTGAGATCTCACAACTGGAGCAGGAGATCTCACACATCGTCAACCACTGCGACCTTGATACCGCCATCGACGTAATTCGCGCGTTTACCGTCTATTTTCATCTTGTCAATACCGCCGAGCAGCATCACCGCATCCGCCGGCGGCTCGCGCATGAAGCCAGCGCTACGCCGAGGCCGCAGCGCGGCTCCCTCGGCGCCCTGATCGACTTCTGCCGGCAGAATGACCTGGATGCCGCAACGCTCCAGCGGCTCCTCGACCAGCTTTCGATTGAGCTGGTCTTCACCGCGCACCCTACCGAGGCCACACGGCGCAGTCTGATTACCAAATCACGTCAGGTTGCCCGCTTGCTGGAGATGCACGATCACGATGAGACAATGACACCCCGCCAGCGCTCTCACTGGCAGCGCGAACTGGCCGCGACGCTCGACCTGCTCTGGCGCACCGATGCCGTGCGTCATGTGCGACCACAGCCCCTCGACGAGATCAAGATGGGCATCTATTATCTGAACGAGATCCTCTTCGATGCCCTGCCCGAACTCTACGAAGAGTTTGAAGAGTTGCTGGATGCCGCATACCCCGGATTGAGCGTGCCGCCATTCCTGCGCTTCGGCTCCTGGATCGGCGGCGACCAGGACGGCAATCCCTTTGTCGGCCCCGATACGCTGCTCACTGCGCTCAGACTGCAACGTGGCTACGTCATTGCCCACTACCGCGCGGCTATCGAGCGGCTGGCTACGGAATGCTCGCAATCGCTCAACCATACGCGCATCACCCCGGCTTTACAGCGGTCCCTCGAACGCGACGCGGCCCTCCTGCCCGAGTACGACCATGAACTCGGCCCTCAGACGGCGCTGGAACCATACAGGCGCAAGCTCTCGTTTATGTGGAAGCGCCTGGAAGCCACGCTCTCCCCCGGTACGGGCAGCAAAAAAACCACTGCTGGCTATGGAAGTGCACAAGAACTGCTCGACGATCTGCTGCTGGTGCGCGAGAGCCTGCTGGCGGACGGCGAGCGCGAACTGGCGCAGGGGCAGTTCAGCAAACTGATCCGGCAGGTAGAGGTCTTCGGTTTCCATTTCGCCGCGCTGGACGTGCGCCAGCACAGCGAGCGTCACGCGGCTGCCCTGGCCGAACTCCTGCGCGCCACCGGCCTGCGCAACGATGACTATACGAAACTCGAAGAGGACGAGCGCCTGCGTACTCTGGAAAACCTGCTCTGCGATCCGCGCATCCTGAGGCGGCCAGACTTGCAACTCAGTCAGGAGACGCAGCGCATCCTCGATACCTTCCAGGCCATTCGCCACGCGCGAAGCGAGTTCGGCCCGCAGGCGATCAACTGCTATATCATCAGCATGGCGCACACGCTGAGTGACCTGCTGGAGGTGCAATTCTTCTGCAAAGAGGTCGGTATCAATGACCTGCCCATAGTGCCCCTCTTCGAGACTATCGACGATCTCGGCTCCTGCACGGAGATCCTGGAGCGCGCCTTCGCCCACCCCAACTACCGCGCCTGCGTCGAGCGCTGCCAGCAGCGCCAGCAGGTGATGCTCGGCTACTCCGATAGCAGCAAGGATGGCGGCATCCTTACTTCCGGCTGGGAACTTTACAAGGCGCAGTTGCGCCTGGCCGAACTGGGGAGGCGTCACCGCATCGATATCGTGCTCTTTCACGGGCGCGGCGGAGCCATCGGGCGCGGCGGCGGCCCCATCTATGAGGCGATTCTGGGCCAGCCGCCCGGCACAGTCAATGGGCGCCTGCGTATTACCGAGCAGGGCGAGATGCTCTCCTTCAAGTATGGGCTGCGCGACATCGCTATCCGCAACATGGAGCTGGTCGTGAGCGGAGTTGTGCAGTCGAGCATTCCCAACGAGAGCATCATCGAAACACAGGTACTTCCGACCCGCTTGACTGACCCGCAGGGTAGACGCGGCAGCGGCGTTGTCAGGCGGAACAGTGAGGAACACCCGCACGCGCGCGAGGAGTGGATAGCGGCAATGGAGCGGCTATCGGCGGACGCACACGCCCGCTACCGCAGCCTGATCTACGAGGATCCAGGCTTCCTGAGCTTCTTCGAGCAGGCCACGCCGATCCTCGAACTGGGCTGGCTCAACATCGGCTCGCGCCCGGCGCGCCGGACGAAAGGACGTGATATCGAAGAATTGCGCGCCATCCCCTGGGTCTTCTCCTGGATGCAGAGCCGCTACGTGCTGCCAAGCTGGTACGGCGTGGGCAGCGCGCTTGAAGACTATATGAAAGAAAGCCCTGACCACCTGGCTCAGCTTCAACACATGTACCGTCACTGGCCCTTCCTGCGCGCCTTCCTCGACAATCTGCAAATGACACTCTCGAAGGCCGACATGCATATCGCCCGGCACTATGCGCAGCTCGTCGCCGATGAAGCGCTGCGCGAGAGGATATCGCGCGAGATCCAGCGGGAGTACGAGCGCACGCGGCGGCTGGTAATCGCCATCGTGGGCGGCCGGGAACTGCTCGATACCTCGCCCGTGCTGCAAGAGTCGATCCGGCGGCGCAACCCCTATGTAGATCCGCTCAGTTACTTTCAGGTCGTGCTCCTGCGTCGCCTGCGTGCGCTTGGCGGCCCGCTGACACTCGATCCCGAGGCCCACGCGACGGCAAGCGATGAGGACCGCGAACGTGCGCGACTGACCTACGCCGTGCTGCTGACGATCAATGGCATCGCCGCCGGGCTGAGGAATACAGGGTAATTATGATGAACGGAAGCCTGATTCTCCCCCATATTGGCTTGCGATCAATATGTATTAAATCTCGGTATCGGCGAAGAGGCCGAAGAGTTCGCTCACAGGCGCGAAGCTGCGGCGGTGGTGGGGAGTCGCGCCGTAGCGCCGCAGGGCGGCAAGGTGGTCGGGCGTGCCGTAGCCTTTGTGCTGATCGAAGCCGTAGTCGGGATATCGCTCGTGAAGCTGGCACATCAGGCGGTCACGCGTAACTTTGGCGATGATGGAGGCCGCGGCAATCGAGAGGCAGCTCGCATCTCCCTTGATGATCGAGCGCTGAGGAAGTGAAATATCGGCCAGCTTTACCGCGTCGAGCAGCAGCGCCTGCGGCGGCGGGGACAGCGCGGCGAGGGCGGCGCGCATGGCATGTTTTGTCGCCTGCAAGATATTGCGCTCGTCGATCAGCGCAACCGAGCCAGAGCCGACGCCGACTGCCACCGCGTTTTGCATAATCACGTCGTAGAGCCGTTCGCGCCCCGCGGCCGTCAATTGCTTGGAGTCCTGTACCCCGGCGAAGCGCTCCATGACCTTTTGCTCCCCCTCGGCCAGCGGCAGAATTACGGCCGCCGCCACCACCGGGCCGGCCAGGCAGCCGCGCCCGGCCTCATCGAGTCCGGCGACAAAGTAATAGCCCTGTTCAAACAGGGCCATTTCTTCTGCAAGTGTTGGTATCTGGCGCTTATGTGTTAGCATTGCCTTTGCCGCTCTGCGGCTGTACATTGATACCCCTGGCGAGCAGGGCACGCTTGCTGTTCGGGCGCAGATCCTTCAGGCGTGCAGCCTTACCGGTCAACCCACGCAGGTAGTAGAGCTGCTTGCGGCGCACGCGCGCATGTCGCACTATCTCAATCTTCTCGATCCTGGGCGAATTTAGCAGGAAAGTACGCTCAACTCCGACGCCATTGGTAACACGGCGCACGGTAAAATTGCGATTGACACCGCCGCCGCGCAGGCGCATCACCACGCCCTCAAACGGCTGGAGGCGCTCACGGTTGCCTTCAACGACCTTTACCTGCAAACGCACGGTATCGCCTGACCGGATCTCAGGTATATCTTTCCGTAACTGAGCACTTTCGACAGCGGCCAGCAACGCCCGGCCCGCAGGCTTCGTTACACCTTGTTTGTCAGCCATCCCTTAAAACCTCCTGGTGCGCCAGTGCTCAGCGATAAGAAATGGACGGAGCAGCGGGCGCGAGAAATTACTTTGCTGCGTTAAGCTGCTTCATGAGACGCGATTTGCGACGAGCAGCGTTGTTCTTGTGCAGGACGCCTTTTTTGGCGGCGCGATCCAGTTCGCTCACAGCCGCGCGTACCGCTGCGGTTGCTTCCTCAACACCGGCTGCGGGCGTGGCAATAGCCTGGCGCGCTTTCGTAATGTACGTCTTCACACGCGATTTGATACTGCGGTTACGCGCGCGGCGCTTCTGTTCCTGGCGCATGCGCTTTCTCGCAGAGGGATTGTTGGGCATATAAAAATTAGTCCTCCCCGAAACATCTGCCCCTTGACACGAGGCACTTCTACAAAAATGCCGGCATACTGCCTTACATTCAGCCGACGCGAAGCGTTTTTTGCTATTTCGCTCGGTAACGGCACTACCATGCCTGCTGCTGCGCAGTCAGCCGAGCGGCAAGGCTTGCGCAGCGGGAGCGGTGTGGCTGAATGAGCTATCAATTGGAGACCGCATTGCCGGCCTCGATGCCCGTAGATTATAGCAGAAGGGCATCTATCCTGTCAAACATATATGCATGTTTGCCAGAATAGCACTATCCAGCACCATCGCTTGCTCGCGCCTGCGGCGCTCGCTTGATATATGTTGCGTTGAGGAAAATGCGCGAAGTGCATTTTCCTCAACGCAACATATATCCATTGTATGGCGGACGGGTGAAGGCGCCGAGCATCAGACACCTGTGCTGGCTGGCGCCTATAACGCTCGCCCTGCGCCTATGTTGTGTGGGGCTGCGCGGCCCCGCTGCTATCAGTAGAGAATCACGGCGGTGCCGTAGCCTGTGTGGTTATAGAGCCAGGCGGCCTGCTGCTCCTGCATATTGATACAGCCGTGGCTGCCGTTGCCGGCGAAGGACTCATCGCCGCCGGTATCGTAGTGCGGGAAGTTGGTGCCTACGCCGTAGTTCACCCTCCACCAGCTATCATGGAAGAAGTAGCCGCCATCGTGATACTCCATCGCGTAGTTGATCCTGGTATCGGGATACCAGAAAGCCGATCCCTTCGGCTCGCTCGACTTGAAGATCGTTGGCGATTCGCGATCAAAGATGTGCCAGAAGCCGGGAGGCGAGGGCTTATCATACTGGCCCGAGGTGATCTGGAAAGCCTGCACCAGCTTGCCGTTATTGTAGAGGCGCAGAGTTTGCTCAATCAACGATACAACGATCACCTGCCCTGATGTCACTTTGTAATGCTGCATGAGCTGCATATCGGTAGCGTGCGGCTGATCCCAGGGCGTATGGTCGTTGTAGTCGGCCTCCATCGCCTTCAAATTGAACATTTCGTCGTTGATGGAATCGATGGCGCCCTGGTAATCGTCGAGCGTCTGCGCGGCCTGCACAGCATTGTCCAGATCGGAGCCAACGCCCTGCTCATCATACTCATAGTCCAGGTTATAGGAGTTGTTATCGAACGAATCATGATACCGATGCGCGTTGCCCCAGTCCGCGACCTCCCGATGGTACTGCTTGAGCAGGTAGCTGGCCTCGGCCCGCAGCAGCGGAAGCTGAATAGCGTTTGTATCCGCGTCGATCTGCGACGAGACTTTCAGGTAATCATGGATGCTTCTGGCGCTGTCAAGCGCGGCCTGATCGGCCTCTAATCGCTGCTGGAAGGAAGCGGGATTCTGCCCGTACTGTTTCATCTGTGCAATGTCGGCGCCGAGTTGCTTGAGCTTCGCCGCGCCGACGTATGGAATAGCCTGTGTGGAAAAAACCACCGTCTCCTGCAATTGCGCATTGATCTGGTCCATAAGCTGTGAGAAATCGGCGGGACTCTTCGCCGCACGGAACTGTTGAAGATCGTATTGCGCCTGCTGATTGAGCGCGGTGACATCCAGATGGGAAGCCTGCAACTGTTTTATCGTCTGCTGGAAACTGGTAAGATCGCTGTAAGCCGATCCCATCAGGCGCAGCGCCTGCGTGGAAGTCCTGGCGCTATTGCTGATCTGGAGGTATTGTTCAGGATAACGGGCCTGCGCCATCATTTTTTGATCGTGGGCTAACTGGTCGGCGAAGGTTTTAGCCTCGACGAATCCCTGCGCCTGCCGCTGCGCCAGGATGCCCTCAAACGTCTGAAGATCGAGCGTGGCCTGGTAGTCGAACTGCTGCGTTGCCAGCGCCTCCAGGCCATCCACCTGTACGGTCAGGAGGCGGTAGCGCTGATCGAGGTTCGTATAATATCTGGTGGCAGGCTGGTCCGAGAAGAGAGTGAGCGGTGCCGGGGCCTGGCCCAACTGCGTCGCCTGCGCCACAACAGGTTTGAGCATCGCTTCGGGCACACCGATGCTGCGAGCGTGAGCAATGGCCCGATTGAAATTGGCTCTGCTCTGTGCCGCCTGTTGCTGGATCCGGGGATTGCCGTTGCAGCCGCTTAAGAGAAGGATTACCAGTAATGCAATGCTGAGCGCTGTTATACTTTTACGCGCGCTCAGTGGAGTCGATAGAGATTCGGCGCGATATTTCATAATGATAAGGATGGCCTCCCGCTTTCCCATGATAGATCTTAGTTATATACTGGTTCTATATAGAAAGACGCAAAAAGATTTATATTATTATATCGATCTACAGGCATGAAACGTAACACAACAATGACCCTATGTAGAGACGGGGCTTGCCCCCGTCTACATAGGGTCAGGCGAGCGCCTGTTCCAGATCAGCGAGCAGGTCCTCGATATCCTCGATGCCGACGGAGAGGCGCAGCAGGGTATCGGTCAGGCCGCGCGCCTCGCGTATCTCCCTGGGAATGGAGCCGTGCGTCATGGTCGCCGGGTGGCAGACGAGCGATTCGACGCCGCCCAGGCTTTCGGCGAAGGTGAAGACCTTGAAGCGGCGCACAATGCGGTCAACGTCCTCCAGCGTGCCCTTGAACTGGAAGGAGACCATGCCGCCAGAGCCGCTCATCTGGCGCCTGGCTAACGCGTAATCGGGATGAGACGGCAGGCCAGGATAGTAGACCTTCTCGACGCGCGGATGCTCCAGCAGGTAGTGAGCGACGGCCTGCGCGTTATCGGCATGCTGGCGCATGCGCACGGCCAGCGTTTTGACGCCGCGCAGCGTCAGCCAGGCATCGAAGGGACCGGGCACGCCCCCGGCGGCATTCTGATAGAACTTGAGCGCCTCGTAAATCTCCTGGTTGTTCGTCACCACAGCCCCACCCACGACATCGCTATGTCCGTTGATATATTTCGTCGTGCTGTGCAGCACAATATCGGCACCCAGACTCAGGGGCTGCTGGAAGCAGGGAGTGGCGAAGGTGTTATCGACGACGAGCAGCAGGTGGTGGCGCCGCGCAATCTCTGCTACGGCGCTGATATCGGCGAGGCCGAGCAGTGGATTGGTAGGCGTCTCCAGCCAGATGAGCTTCGTATTGGGGCGAATGGCCCGCTCATAAGCGGCGCTCTGATTGGCCGGCACGTAGCTGGTCTCGACGTGATAGCGGCGCATCACACGCTCAAAAATGCGATAACTGCCACCATAGAGATCATCGCAGGAGACCACATGATCGCCGGCGCTGAGCAGGCTGAGCACCGCGCTCTCCGCGGCCATACCGGAGGCGAAGGCCAGCCCGTAACGGCCATTTTCGAGGGCCGCAATACATGCCTCCAGCGCGCTGCGCGTGGGATTGTCCGTGCGTGAATATTCAAAGCCTTTATGTCCACCCAGCCCCGTCTGGGCATAGGTTGATGTCTGAAAGATGGGCGTCATAATCGCGCCGGTTGATGGATCTGGCTCCTGTCCGGCGTGAATAGCTTTCGTTGCAAACTTCATTTTTTTATGAAACTCCTTAGAGTGTCTGATTGCTGGCGCCATCGCGTGCTCGCGCCTGCGGCGCTCGCCGGAGGTATGGTGTGGTGTGGGAAAATGCGCTGCGCGCATTTTCCCACACCACACCATACCTCCCTTGCGCGGCTTCGCCGCGCGGCAGCCCGGCAAGAGGCTGATTCTGGCGCCGGCGCGCTCAACGCTTTCTGTCTTGCGCGGCTTCGCCGCGCGGCAGCCCGGCAAGAAAGGGAGAGGACGCTGAGCATCAGATGCCCTCTTGATAAGCCCGCATATACTGCGTGCGGTCAGCATCTTTATACCACTAAGTACACGAAAGAGCAATGAGGAAGGACCTGTGCAACCTGCGCCATTGCCTGACCGTCTTACTATAGGTAGAAAGGTGCCGCCATTGAATTTACCAGAGAACAGGGAAGCGCAAAGCATGAGTACATCGCAGATGCCCCATGAAACCTCACAATCCGGCCCGCAGGGGTCGCCTGCGCAGAAAGCGGACGTTGGAGTGCTGCTCATACATGGATTAAACGGCAGCAGGCACGACCTGCAAGCTCTGGCGGATCTGCTGGCTGCCGAGGGCATGATCGCCGAAAATATGCTCCTGCCGGGGCATGGCACATCTATACGTGACCTGCTGCGCCTCGGCTGGCCCGAATGGGCGACGGCGGTGCATAGCGAACTGCGGGCACTCAAACAACGCTGCGAGAGGGTATTTCTGATCGGACATTCGCTCGGCGGAGCGCTCTGCCTGCATATGGCCGCGCACGAGGAGGTTGCGGGCGTCGTGGCTATGTGCCCGCCATTGCATATGTACACCTGGATACGCATCGGCGTGCGCCTCGTGCGCTATCTTACTCCGCTGCTGCCGACGATCCGCGAAGATATACATGATCCCATCGGGCGGCGCAGTCATCGTCATGAACACTATCGCTGGACGGCGCTGGCGCCCGTCGAGAGTATGCTTCAATATTTACCACAGCTGCGCGGCGAGCTGCCGCATGTTACGGCACCGGCGCTGATTATGGTCTCGCTTCACGACCATGTGGTTCCCGCGCGCGATGGACGCGATATTTACCGTCTGCTCGGCTCGCAGGAAAAGCATCTCGTTACCTTTTACCGCTCGTATCATGTGATTACGAAGGATTATGATCGCGAAGAGGTTTTCGCGAAGACGCTGGCATTTATCAGGCGTCATGCCGCCAGGCCCGGCGGGCACTTCTCATCATAATCGCTTTCGGGTATACTAACAGGCAATCATAGAAGGTGCCCGATGCTCTGTGCTCTCGCCGGGCGTTGGCGCGGATCCGTCGCGCAAGGAATGGAGAGTGTGGTGTGGACAAATGCGCTTCGCGCATTTGTCCACACCACACTCTCCAGAAAGCGAGCGCCACAGGCGCGAGCATGCGATAATGCCGGAAATCAAACGTATTAAAGGGAAAATCCAGGGAGTTACGAGTAGTCTTGACACAGCAAGTAAGCAGCGAGCAAGAAGAGAAACAACAACATATTTCACAGTCGCCACCGGAGCAGGACGCGCAATTTCCGCGCGTCAGCATCATCTCCCTGCTCGTAATCATCAGCTTGCTATTGCTTCTTTTCGCCGGCCTCTCACTGCGCAATCTACCCCAGGCCATCATTGCGCCGGGCACAGCAGGGGTGCCGCAAACCGGCCAGGCAGCGCCAGGCAATGGCGATCAGGATGATATGGGACCTCTTCAGACGCCCGGCAAAACGGTGACGACCCCGCTACAGGTCCCGGCGGGCTACGACATCGTGTATGAGCAGCAGAACAATCTCTACGTAGTCCCGTCAACCGGCGGCACGCCGCAGGAAATTACTACGCCGGGCTACATCTATAGCCGTTCGGTGCCGCCCATCCTGATGCCTTCGGGTCGGCTTCTCTACAGCGGCGACGGGCTGTGGGTGACGAATATCTTCAACGGCACGCCGCAGCAGATCGCCACGCTGCCCGCCGGCCAGGTCATTACCTCGCTGGCGCTCAGCCGCGACGGCACAACCATTGCCTGGAGCACCGAGCCGGTCAACGGCAAGGGCACGATTACGATCTATGCCGGCCCCCTGCACGCATCGGCGCCGGTCTACCAGCATTCCGCGAGCGACTGCCCCTGCTTTCGCGTCTTCTCCTTCTTGAACGTGGCGGGGCAAAAAGGGGATACTACGCTGCTGCTCACCGATGACCGCGGCGACCACGAGACAGCCCAATACGGCCTCTGGTTGTTCGATATCACGAGTGCGCCCGGCACCGGGCCGCGGGAGTTGCTGGGCGACGATACGCCGCGCTCTCCCCTGGCGCTCTCTCCTGACAACAACCTGCTCTTCTCGAACTATATGGGCGTGGTGCCCGCTCCCTCCAGTGGCGCGCCCACAGATATAGCCGGGCTGAGCTACGCCAATAGCCTCTCGATGACCACCATCGACGGCAGGGAGCCTTTGAGAAACAACGGGGAGCACGTGATTTTGCCGAGGCAGCACGGATTAAGCAATATCGCCGACTACCACTGGGTGACAACACCCACCTTCTCACCCGACGGCCATACGCTGGCCTATGTCGAGTTCTCCAGCGATGCCGAGGCTCCTTTTACCCGTCACAGTGCCCTGTATACCGTTCAGGTCAGCGGAACAGGGCAACACCTGCACGTCGGGCGGCGGCAATTGCTGGCGACGACGAGCGCCCATTTTGTCGAGCTTGGCGCCTGGCTCAACAGCCGCATTCTCACGTTCTACGCCGATGGCTCGCTCTACGCCCTGGACGTTAACAGCGGCGAGGTTGCGACTATCATCCAGACGGGAGCTTACAGCCAGGTCGTCGCCATCGCGCAGCAGAGCGCTATACAACCACTGCAGTCCTCCGGCACGCCAACGCCAACACCCACAAAATAAGCAAAGAGGATGATTATGACGCGTCTTCTCGATCTCCTGGCAGGGAGCCTTGTTTTGATTATCGCGGCCCCGATCATGCTGGTGGTTGCCCTGCTCATCAAATGCGACTCACGCGGCCCCATTATCTACGGCTCGCCACGAGTAGGAAAGAATGGCCGGACCTTTCTCCTGCTTCGCTTTCGCACCGTGGATATCAACAAACCGGCTCACCTCGACATGAAGCAGAGGCTGACGCGAGCGGGACGCTTTATCCGCAACTACTCGCTCGACGATCTGCCGAACATAATCAACGTGCTCAAGGGTGATTTAAGTCTCGTTGGCCCGCGCCCGACGGAACCCGAAAGCGTTGATCTCGACGACCCGGCCTGGCAGAAGGTTCTCACCGTCAGGCCGGGGTACATCAGTTGGGCAATCCTAGAGCTTGCCTCAGCCTACAATACAAGTCCCTGGCCCCTCAAGCTGCGCCTGGAAGAGGAATACATTCAGAAAAAGTCTCTGCTGTTTGATGTGTTCGCGCTACAGAAAGCTGCAAGAAGGCTGATCGCAAGCAAAGGCAATGTGAAAGCCAGGGGTGTGCCAGCGGTGCGGAAAAGGGAGCGCTAGCATACTTCAACTTTCCTGGGACTCTTCTGAGGGAATCCGTCTAAAGATCGCCTCGAACTGATTCTCCGCGATGAACTGACCGATCACTTCCTCAATACGCTGGCGACTGACGCGATCTATGAGGATCATATTGCTTGCCCAGAAGCAGGCACCCGAAAGGCACTCGCCGGTTTTCCTGTTCTTTTCCGTCAACGTTGCGATATTCTTGTAGGAGAAGAAGGAGGCAGCCCAGCGACTACCATCCTCACGCGTGACGATCACATCGGTGTTGTCGTCGTCCGGCGTCCATTCTCCAGGCGTCCATTCTTCCGCTTCGATCCAGACCGTATAGTTCTGGGATTCTCTGTTCATCTTCTTGAAACAAGTGTCGCTAACAGCATAATCTGGCCGACTACAGCAACTTTCATGTTACCATCTCTATATCATCCTTGTAATAGCATTTCCTGGCCGAAAGCGTAAAAAATCAAGCATAAAGCGGCCAGAAGTACTTTTTGTATGATATGATTGATAGGTGGAGCTGCTGCCCGGCTATCAATTAACCACATTGTACAAAATCAATCAAGTCCCTGACCACGCGATTGCTGAGCGTTTCACAGTATATCGCCGAGAACGGCGAGAGAAGCGGTTGCAAGGATATCATGAGGGGATAGGATGGATTGCGTTGTACCCTCAAGCAGAGCAGGTAGCACTGACATGGAGGCATATCGCATGGTACCTTGCGTAGCCTGCCATTTTGCGCGATCCGAAGGTGCGAGCACTCTTACACGACGTATGTCACGAGGTAGAGGAACATGCACAGGACCAACACAGCTCTACCTGTAAACGAGACCGTCACCGTGTTTGAGCGGAAACGATGAAAGGGGGCCAGTTCCATGGCAGATCCCATAGTTACACCCGGGCAGCACTCAGTAACCGCCGCCCACCAGGAACGACCTGCCAGCACCCTGCGCTTCGACCTGGTCATGGGCGTCTTAAGCATGGTGTTTGTCAGCGGGGTCTACCTCGACGGATGGGCTCATGCTCACGGGTTAGTAGACAGAACCTTTTTCACCCCCTGGCATGCGGTCCTCTACACGGCCTATCTCGTGAATGCTCTGGTCCTGGTCATTACCCTTGTCCTCAACTGCGTTCACGGCTTTGCCTGGAAATACGCCATGCCAGCAGGTTATGAGGCCTCGTTGCTGGGTGTCCCGCTGTTCGCCCTTGCTGGCATCGGCGACCTGGTGTGGCACACTCTCTTTGGCTTCGAGGTAAACCTGGAGACCGTACTCAGTCCGACACACCTCCTGCTGGCGTTCAGTGGCATCCTCATCATGGGGGGTCCCCTCCGTGCCGCGATGCTTCGCCCACCTATCCCACTGGAAGGAGGCTCCATCGGCATGCCGAGACAGGGATGGAAGGCCCTGGGTCCCATGCTCCTCTCGCTGACGGCTCTCCTGTCGGTCTTCACGTTCTTTACTCAATTCGCGCATCCCTTTGTCACCACCCAGGCAGTCGTCACCTTCTACCTGGTTGAGCAGGCGCACCTGATCGCAAGTATCTTGCTCCAAACAGGACTGCTCATGGGGATGAGCTTCCTGCTGCTCCGACGCTGGCAGTTACCGCCGGGAGCATTGACCCTGATCTTTACCTTGAACGGGAGTTTGATGAGCGTCCTGGCCGGTCAATACGGCCTCATCCCTACGATGCTACTGGCAGGCATCGTGGCGGACCTGGTGCTCTTGCTGTTGAAGCCAGCCGCAGCACGACTGTGGGCACTACGGCTCTTCGCCTTTGTGGTGCCGCTCGTGCTGTATCTCTGCTACTTTCTCACCCTGATGTTCACCGACACAGTGATATTTAACTGGCCAACAGATTTGTGGTTGGGTTCAAGCGTCATGGCAGGGATGACTGGCCTGGTGCTCAGTTACCTGCTGATCCCTCCAGCGGGGGCTGCTGAGAAGGCAGCATGACGCGCTCGGATGAGATACCCGCTCTCGCGTGAGGAAAAAAGAGGGAGCCGAGCAGGGGGGTAAAGGGCATGGATAGGATTGTTGTGACTCAGCCGGGTCACAGCGAGATTGCAAGCTCGACTCCCTGATTCCAGTGTACTGTTCCCTCCAACAAGCAAAGGGCGAATACGCCCCTCATTTAGGCGCGGCGGCGGTCCAGGCGCGGGTTGAGCAGGAAGGCAAGGATGATTCCCGCGATCAGACCACCCAGATGCCCCCAGACGGCGATATCAGAACCCGGGGCGAAGTCGAACACCAGATTCAGCCCCAGCCAGAACAGCCAGTTGCCGATAGCGCCCCGCCCATAGATGCCCAGGGAGCGCCGGTTGACGATGTAGAAAACGCCGAGGGCGCCGAAAACGCCAAAGATCGCGCCGGAGGCTCCCAGCGCCGTTGCGCCGGGCGATAGGAAGAGGAAGGCCAGGCCGCCGATAATGCCTGAAAGCAGGTAGATGACCAGGTAACGCACCTTGCCGAAGAATAGCTCCACCGGTCTGCCGATGAAGAACAGCGAGAGCATGTTCAGTCCGATATGCAGAATATTGGCGTGCAGAAACATGGCGGTGAAGATACGCCAGTACTGCCCCTGCATCACCAGATCGTTTTGCTGCACTCCAAAGGCGGTGACTATCGGGAAAAGGATGCTGAGGATAAACACGATGACGTTAATCACGATCAGCGTATTCGTCACCAGACCGGGATAGCGGCTGAGCATAAAGCGCGTGCGAATGACCTGGCGCTGCATCCTGTTGGGGCGCGACCATGCTGGCACCGGCTCCCGTTCTCGCTCCCTTTCAGCCGTCGTATCACTCCTCTCCAGCGCCGGCTCCGCGCCCTGCGACGGCGCAGCAGGGATGGAACGCCCATTGTAGCCGGAGGCGTAGGTCGTTTCAAGCGGAGGGAAACAATTGTCGAAGCGACCACCATATGAGAGGCGAGCGGCGCGCGCCCTTGCCAGGTTGGCATCGTAGTCCTGCCCCAGCGCCCGCAGCAGGTAAGAGCGCATCGCGTGGAGATAGGCATTGCCGGGATCCTCGCTGATGATGCTATCGACGTTCTGCAAGGCGCGCTCATAGCGCCGGTCCAGCAGATCGAGCAGCGCCTGAGCGGTCCTGTTCTCAATACCGCCCTGCGGCTGCAACTCCTGAACGCGGCGGCACGCCACCTGTACCACGCCGTAGTTGCCGAGCGCAAGGTTGGCTTCGGCTAAACCCAGGTGCACCATCGGGTTAGTCGGCTCCATCTGCGCTCCATGCGCATAAGCAATGGCGGCTTCGCGCCCCTGGCCCTGCGCCAGCGCTGTCCTGCCCCTTTCCAGATAAGTCTGGATATCGGTTTGTGCTTCCACAAGCTATCCTCCGGTAAAATGTAACGCGATTATTGCAAGTATCAGATATCTACTATATGCTATTGTGTATTACGGGGCTGGGGATCTCTTTGTTCGAAAGAATGCCTCCATCTTTATGGAGAAAACACCAGAAGGTGAGTCATTCAAACAATCTTACCAGCTCAAGCTTCTCCCGGCGCCGCTTCAAATTCTACATCTGTATAGGCATCCACGAGCGCAAAGCGCACACCCAGGCTGTAGAGGGTGATTTCGTCGCTGTTTTCAAAAGATTCGTAGATCCACCTGTTATCCTCTTTATGATAGCTTTCGACTTTGCAAGCCTGGGAGTCTACCAGCACATATTCTTCGATAGTCGCGTGAGAGCGATAATTCTTGAGTTTCCACGTCCGGTCTGTGAGTTCAGTGCTCGGCGAGAGGACTTCTATGACAAGGCGCGGGGAGCGAATCGCCTGGACAGTGCCCCGGTCGCGGGGATCGCACGATACTGTTACATCGGGATGGAAGTAGCGCGTCTCAGAGATATAGACTTTCATATCGGAACTATAGATGCGGCAGGGACTCCCACGGAGAAGACTCCACAGGATGCGCTGGAGATTCGATTTGATGGTATCATGATTGGCCGTTCCGCCGGCCATAGCATACACATGCCCGTCGATGTATTCGTAGCGCGTCCCAGGATCATTCTCTTCGAGTTGAAAGTATTCTTCAACAGTCATCGTCCGCCGATTTTCTATAGCCATAGCTCGCTCTCCCTTGCCCTTCTTCACGAATGGTGTGCCGCCTGAATAACATGATAGATCAGCACTATTATAGCATAGTGTGCCCCGCATCAGCTCGACGCGTCATCGCCCGGTCTGGAGATAGACGGAGAGCAGGGCAAGCGCCAGGGTGCCCGCAATGGTCAATACGGCCAGGAACCAGCGCCGCGAGAGGCTGTGCATATCGACGAAGGCGTGCGTGTCGGATAAGCGATAGAGCGGTGCGAACCACCACCCGAGCAGGCAGCCGCTGATAAGGCCGCCGAGGTGAGCGTAGTTATCAACATTCTGCACAAAGAGGCCGATGCTGAGATTCAGGCCAATGACCGCCACGAGCCAGGGAACCGCGAAGATCCCACCTCCCCGAAAGGCGTGGCGGTGCATGAGAACGAACATACTATAGGCGCCGACCAGCCCGAAGATAGCCCCTGAGGCTCCCACGCTGATATCCTGCGGCGCGAAGTAGAAGCTGGCGATAATGCCCACCACGCCCGTCACCAGGTAGATCAGCAGGAAGCGCAGGTGGCCGACGAGCCGCTCCACAAAAACGCCCATTACTACGAGATTGAGCATATTCAGGCCAACGTGCAGCGCGTTCACATGCAGGAAAATGGGCGCAACGAAGCGCCAGTACTGGCCGTGCACTATCAGGTCGTTATCTTTGGCTCCATAGGTAATCAGCACGCCGGAGAGCGCATCGTTATCTTTCGGCTGAACGTTGATCGCGTTAGCCAGAACGTTCGCCAGGATATCATGGAGAGTATGCGCGCCCACGACCAGGGCCGTTTCGTAGGCGGTAAAGCACCACATGACCATCGTCACGGCGACGATAGCCCAGGTTGCCCAGGAGATGCGCGAAAGACCCCGCTGCATCCTGTGCTGGTCGAGGGCCGCATGATAGCTCAGGCGTGTGTGCATTCTGCGCGCGTTAGCATCTTTTGTCGAGTAGAGCTTTTCCAACTTAAACCCGGTAAGAGCGATGCCTGCGGCTCGCCGTCCACGCGCCCCAGAGTCCCACCAGGCCGCCGATCATGCCCCAGATCAGCAAGAATACGATTACGACCACGACCCCGCCTGTCAGCGCGCCCACGCCGCCGGGAGCGCTGGAGGGCATATTGCCTGGATAATTGGGAATGTAACGCACGACAAAGCTGCCGAGGTAGTTAATGATTCCCACGAGCATACCGGCGATAAAACCAGGCTGGCGCCGGACCGCGATCCTGCCTACGACGAAACCGGCAATGAAACAGATTACCAGGCTGACAAAGAAATTCAGGCACTCCACGCCCAGCAGCGGGTAGGCCGTATTCAAGGAAAGGTTCCTGCCCTCGCGCAGCGCTTGCTGGAACAGAGGTGTATTCAGGAAGGTAATAGCGACATTGATCAGAACCGTCAGGATGCCGGCAATGATCCCGGTGATGACGGCTGATATCTGAACTTTTGTTCCAGTGGATTCATCAGTCGATGGGGCACGCTGTTCTGGCTCCCGGGCTGCTGGCTCTAGTTCTTGACGCGCTGGCTCCGACGTATACTGCCCCTCTGGATTGTGCATATGTTACAACTCCTCCGCACCTTACTGGTTTACCTTGAGCTGAGCATAGACAGCCGGGTAGGTTTTGATAAACTCTATATCATTCGTGGGCCAGTAGACCAGTACGGCTTTGCCGACGATAAAATCTTTTGGCACAAAGCCCCACCAGCGCGAATCATCGCTCACCTGGCGATTATCGCCCATCACGAAATAGGAATCGGGCGGCACTTTCCATATTTTGGCGAAAGGGTTGGCTGGCATGCTGATATACGGTTCGTTCAACAGCTTGCCATTTACCCAGACATGGGTGCTATCGGTCTGGATCGTATCTCCGGGCAGGCCAATGACGCGTTTAATATAATCCTGCGTGGTATCGCGAGGATAATGAAAGACGATGACATCGCCTCGCTCCGGGGCATGAAACAGGTAGGCGGCTTTGTTCACCAGCACATATTCCTGACTGTTCAGTCCCGGCTCCATGCTCAGGCCATCCACATGATAACTCTGGATCACCATGTGAACCACCAGGAATATGAGCAACGTCAGAGCCAGCGTCTCGACAATCTCGCGCGCCAGATGTGATCGTTTCACGGCAGAGCCTTGTTTATATTGTTCGCCTGTTTTGCTCATATATTCGTGCCATATTTCATAACGAGTCAGTGTTCAGGGAAGACACACATTCCCAACGTCTTCTCGGCGCAACACTGCGACGCAATTAACCACATTGAACCATTATAGCTGATTCAACGTTATGCTTCCAATAGCGGATGACCATCGGGCATAAGAGCGGGCATCCATAGCCATGCCTTTACAAATTTTTTACACGTTTCTGCCTGCTTTTTGATACGCCCCGCCTACACTTATCCTATTATCTCTCCGGCCCCCCGGACATGGTAAGGGCATATGAGCGCCTGCTGAAGGACATGGGCGTGGAAAAGGCACAGATAAAAACAGACTCCTTCTCCGGGCTTTAATCTTGCAAAAGCGTCTTCTCGTTGGCTACAATCAATGCACATACATTTCGCAAGGATGCCGGAATTCCGGCACCATCGCATGCTCGCGCCTGCGGCGCTCGCGGGATCTGGTGTGTGGTGTGGAAAAATGCGCTGTGCGCATTTTTCCACACCACACACCAGATCCCCGATGCGGCGGAGCCGCACGAGTGCTCGGCGAGAGAGCGAGGACGCTGAGCAGCAGATACACTCTGATGGAGACAGGGAATCCCTGGTTATGAAGAGGACAACGCCAACGCCAGAAGAATCGATCCTGCCGGTGCAGCCAAAGAGCAGATTACAGACCTTCCGCGCCCTCCAGTACCGTGATTTCCGCCTGCTGTGGATCGGTCTGGTGATATCCTCGGTTGGAACCTGGATGCAAATCATTGCGCAGAGTTTGCTTGTGCTGCATATTACGCACGGCAACGCGCTGGCACTGGGCGTCGTCTCGCTGGCACAGGCGCTCTCCTTCTTCCTGTTCGCGCTGCTCGGAGGCAGCGTTGCCGACCAGATAGACAAGCGCCGCCTGCTGCTCTTTACGCAGTCGATGTCGATGCTGCTCGCCTTTGTGTTCGCCTTTCTGACCTATGCCGGGGTGATTCAGGTCTGGATGATCGTCCTGCTGGCCTTCTGCTCTGGCACCGTATTGAGCTTCGATCAGCCCAGCCGTTCGGCGCTCATCCCCATCCTGGTGCCACGAGAAAACCTGATGAATGCCATCTCGCTGCAATCGATTGTCTTCAATGGTGCCGCTGTGTTCGGGCCAGCGCTGGCCGGGGCGACGATTGGCATCATTGGCTACGCAGGCAATTTCTTCTTGAATGGCGTTAGCTACCTGGGCGTCTTGCTGGCTCTATATATCATGCGTGTGCCGGAAGAGGCGGCGAAACAAAGCACAGAGCGGCGCGGGCCATTGCTCAACTCGATTCTGGCCGCGCTTGGCGCCGTCAGACGCGATATAGCACTGCCCTGGATTCTTTCTGGCTACGGGGCGCTGCTGTTCTTCGGGCCATCCTCGTCGCTCATCCTTCCAGTCTTCGCGACGCAGATCCTGCGTATCGGCGCCTTCCAGTTGGGGCTGCTCTTTGCCATTTCCGGCGCCGGTACGGTCATCGGAGCGCTGATTATCGCCTCGCTGGGCGATTTCAAGTATAAAGGGCCGTTGCTGATGGTCTCGTTCCTGCTCTGGGCCGGTGCACTGTTCCTGTTCGCGGTGAGCCGTCTCTTCTGGCTCTCCCTGTTCGCGCTGTTCCTGTTTGGCATGGCCCAGAACGGTATCGGCGCGACAACGATCACTCTGATGCAGACGCGAGTGCCGCCGCAGATGCGCGGGCGCGTCATGAGCCTGAACACACTGCTCATCATGGGTCTGCGCCCGCTGGGGGACTTTCCCGCTGGCGCGCTTATCACCCTGATCGGCGCTCCTCCAACTGTCATTGTGAGCGCCTCCATCGTTGCCCTGTATACCCTCTATCTCCTGGTGGCTCGTCCGGCAGTACGCACCCTGACATAACTCAGAGTGGTTTAAAAGTCGCTGTTCTGGCCCGCTTCGCGGGCTTGCAGGTTCAGATGGAGGGTGACGGCGGGCGCAGCCCGCCGCCACCCTCCATCTGAATGTTCGCGAGCGCCGCAGGCGCGAGGAGTAGCAAGGACACAGCAGCACAGTGATATAATGGCCGTGTATACTGAAGATCATGCACAACGAGGAGGATGATATGCTCAATAGCACCGAAGAAACCCGCATTGAGCGCGACTCCATGGGCGAGATGCAGGTTCCCATACATGCCTACTATGGCGCCAGCACACAGCGCGCCGTGCTCAACTTTCCCATCAGCGATCTGCGCTTTCCGCGCGCCTTTATCCGCGCACTCGGCCAGATCAAGCAGGCGGCAGCGCAGGTCAACGAGGCCCTGGGCACGCTCAACCCGCAGATCGCTGAAGCGATTGTACGCGCATCCCAGGAAGTGATCGACGGCAAGCTAGATAGCCATTTCGTAGTCGATATTTTTCAGACTGGCTCCGGCACCTCCACGAACATGAACGCCAACGAGGTCATCGCCAATCGTGCTGGAGAACTGCTGGGCGGCGCTCGCGGCTCGCGCAAGGTCCATCCCAACGATCACGTCAACCTCGGCCAGTCGTCCAACGACGTTATCCCCACCGCGATCCATCTCTCCGCGCTGGTCAGTATCGAGCAGGAGCTGATTCCCGCGCTGCAAGGGCTGCAAGAGGCGCTGGCACAGAAGGCGGACGAGTTTATGCCGGTCATCAAGACGGGGCGCACGCACTTGCAAGACGCCACGCCCATCCGGCTCGGGCAGGAGTTCCTGGGCTACGCGGGGCAGATCGAGCGCGGCATCTCGCGCCTGCGCTACGCTCAGAGCGAGCTTTCGGAGGTCGCGCTTGGCGGCACCGCCGTAGGCACGGGCGTCAATACGCACCCGGAGTTCGCGGCCCGCGTCTGCCAGCGGCTATCCGAGATGAACGGCGTCACAGTGCATGAGACGAGCAACCATTTCCAGGCGCAGAGTACGCTGGATAATATCGTCGCGGCCAGCGGCGCGCTCAACACGCTCGCGGTAAGTCTGATGAAGATTGCCAACGATATCCGCTGGCTCGGCTCCGGTCCGCGCGCCGGAATCGGCGAGATCGAATTGCCCGCCGTGCAGCCCGGTAGTTCGATCATGCCGGGCAAGGTCAACCCGGTCATTGCCGAATCGGTCTGCATGGTCTGCGCGCAGGTGATAGGCAACCACACGACCATCACCGTCGGCGGCCAATCCGGCAATTTCGAGATCAACGTGATGATGCCCATTGTCGCCTACAACCTGCTGCAATCGATCAGCCTGCTCGCGGCGGCGGCGCGCAACTTCAATGAGCAGTGCGTAAAGGGTCTTAAGGCGACGACGAAGGGACCGGAGATGGTCGAGCGCGGCCTGGCGATCTGCACGGCGCTGGCCCCGGTGATCGGCTACGATGCCGCCGCCGCGCTCGCGAAGGAGGCGCACCGGACAGGCAAGACGATACGCGAGGTTGCCCGCGAGAAGACGAATCTCTCAGAGGAGGAGCTTGCACGCATTCTCGATCCTGCCAGAATGACGGAGCCGGGCCTGGAGGGCGGTCCCGCCGCCGGGTAATGGATGCAGCGGGCCATGTCATCCTTCGCTGCGCACAGGATGACATGGCGATGGTGGACGGTAAACATCACTATTTGATAGAAATTCACACTAAGGAAGGTTTGTCGCATGACACAGACTCCCAGATCGAAGGACCAGGATGAAAATACCTACATGGTCGATGCCGAGAGCGCGGCGGAGATGGCCCGCCTGCTCGACCACGACAAGATCGGCAATGAGGCAATGGGCGGCCTCTTCCCAGAGCGGAGCGAGGAGGAGATGGTCGACATCGCGCGCGTTCTCGATATTGGCTGCGGCCCCGGTGGCTGGGTTCACGAGGTCGCCCATGCCTATCCAACCATCGAGGTCGAGGGCATTGATATCAGCCGCCCCATGATCGACTATGCCCGCGCCCACGCGAAAGTGCGCGGGCTGCGCAACGTCCACTTCCATGTGATGAATGCATTGAAGCCGCTCGATTTCCCCGACGAATCGTTCGATCTGGTTAACGCTCGCACGATTTTCGGCTTCGTGCCGCGCGAGGCGTGGCCGCGCCTGCTGCTGGAGTGCAGGCGCATTTTGCGCCCGGGCGGCGTTATTCGCCTGACTGAACTGGAATGGGGCTTCGCCAACACGCCGGCGTTCGAAACGTTCTGTGCTCTGGCGAGTCAGGCCATTAACCGCGCCGGACTGAGTTTCTCGCCCACAGGACGGCACTTCGGCATCACACCGATGCTCAAGCGCCTGGTACACGACGCTGGCTTTCACACTATCCAGCATAAGGCGCACATCCTGGACCATTCCTATGGAACCCCGGCCCACGAAATCACCTACCAGGACCTGCGTATCTTCTTCAAAACCATCCAGCCACTCTGCTTGAAGACGCAGGTTGCCACCCGGGAGGAGCTTGACCGCCTGTACGACGAGGTGCTGGTAGAGATGGTTCAAGAAGACTTTTGCAGCATAATGTTTATCCTGACGGTGTGGGGCGAAAAGCCGTAATTTCAATCGGGTGAGCGGGAGATGCGCGAAG
>Ga0070739_10001533_pt1 | contig 34243 bp, 31 predicted proteins | sample Coa_R1_7_FD_66445 | JGI IMG/M metagenome (GOLD analysis project Ga0070739, IMG submission 66445) | Surface soil microbial communities from Centralia Pennsylvania, which are recovering from an underground coalmine fire - Coalmine... | ecosystem: Environmental > Terrestrial > Soil > Unclassified ...
GACCCCGGCAAGGGGCTGGCCGCCCCTTGCAACCCCGCTTCTCAAGCAGCTCCCAAAAATTCGGGATGACTCATGTCTCTTAACTTTCGACGATAATGGCGATATCGAAGCGCCCGGACGCAGATATTGGCTTTTCCGGCATGCGTGGATTGCTGGAGAGGAGCGCCGGGCAGGAAAAGCTGCCCTGCATTCTATCAAGACCGGCCTCCTGAGTGGGCGTGTCGCTGGCGACCAGCAGCGAGCAGGTGGCATGTGGATTCATGGTCAGGTCCCAGGACGCGGCATTGTTCAGAGCGATCCTGACATCGCCGCCGTTGATGCCCGCTTCAAGGATATAGCGTCCGGGGCCGGTATAGCCGTAGAAAACAATCCAGAAGACATTGCCGCCGCCGGTGAGAAAGATGGTGAATTCTTTATGGCCGTGGCGCAGTTTGGAGGTCGGCGGCGTGGCTTTGATGGTGTAGGAACCGTGCAGCGCGCCATCAATGGTGAAGCTGGCGCTGCTGCTATCGTTCACCGGTGGGGGCGTTCCGGCCTGACGCACCGGCGCCCCTCCCGTATTGCCGGGCGTGGCTGCCGTTCCTCCCGCCGAGCAGGCCGGGAGGATAAGCAGAAACATTGAGATGATAGCGGGCAACAGATTAATATGGTCTGGCAAGAAGGAGTGATGCCGCCGCGGTAGGGGCGCGGCGCCGCCGTTCTGGGCAACGCACCGTGACTGGCCTGCGGCGCAAGCCCGCGCGGATTTCTTGCACCCACCATTCGTTTTTGGGGACCGGGCGGGCTTGCGCCGCAGTTCTATGATCGGGCTTGCATGTCCACGGCGGCGCCGCGCCCCTCCCGCGATCCCACACCTCTGCGCCCACTCCACTATTGTGCTCCCTCCTCTTTCCCCTTTTCGATATGCCCGCCGGTCATCAAGATGCCGAGCTGTTCTTCGGTGGCGTCGGGGCCGACGATATCGACGATCTGGCCCTCGTACATCACGGCGATACGGTCAGAGAGCGAGCGGATTTCGTCAAGTTCGGCGGAGACGAGCAGCACTGCTTTACCTGCGTCGCGCTGCTCGATCAGACGCCGGTGGATGAATTCGATGGCGCCGATATCGACACCGCGCGTCGGCTGCGAGGCCACCAGCGCTACCGGGTTGCAGGCCAGTTCGCGCGCGATAATCACTTTCTGCTGGTTGCCGCCAGAGAGCGCGCGCACTGGCACAGTCGCCGAAGGGGTGCGCACATCGAAATCGGCGATCAGCCTCCTGGCCCACTCTGTGATCTTCGACAGCAGCAGCACCAGGCCGCGCCACGAAAACTCCGGCCAGCGCTGCCGCCCCAGAATGCTGTTATCTTCGATAGACTCCGGCAGCACCAGGCCGCTGCCGCGCCGGTCCTCCGGGATATGCGCCAGCCCCATCTTGCGTGTGCTGCGCGCATCCAGGTGGGTGATATCGCAGGTCTCACCCGGCAGCCCGTCTTTGATCGGCGTAATCGTTACCTTGCCTTCCGTCACCTTGCGCATGCCGGTCAGCGCCTCGACCAGCTCCGACTGCCCGTTGCCCTCAACGCCCGCGACGCCCAGAATCTCCCCCGCATGGACATCGAAGCTGACACCGTGCAGCACCTCCAGGTCGAGATCGGAGAGCGCATGCAGGTTCTCGACGTGCAGCACCACTGGACCGGGTTTCGCCGGCGTCTTATTGACGCGCAGCAGCACCTCGCGCCCCACCATCAGGCGCGCGATCTCGGCCTGGTTCGTCTCGCGCGTGACCAGCTCGCCCGCGTTTTTGCCACGCCGCAGCACCGTGATTCTATCGGTCAGTTCCAGCACCTCGCGCAGCTTGTGCGAGATGAAGATAACCGTTTTGCCCTCCTGTACCAGCTTACGCAGTACCGCGAAGAGTTCAGTGGCTTCCTGGGGCCGCAGCACAGCGGTAGGTTCATCCATAATCAGGATATCGGCGCCGCGTGAGAGCATTTTCAGGATCTCGACGCGCTGCTGGAGGCCAACGGAGAGATCGGCGATGCGCGCATCGGGATTGATTGGCAGGCCATATTGCTGGCTCAGCGTCATGATATGGTCCCGCGCCTTCCGCGTATCGAGCACGTTCCAGACGCCGCCCGGCTCGCTGCCCAGAATGATATTCTCAGCCACCGTCAGCGGCGGGATGAGCATGAAGTGCTGGTGAACCATGCCAATGCCCAGGCGAATAGCGTCGCGCGGTCCGCTGAGGTGGACCTGCTGGCCGTTGACGAAGATCTCGCCGCTATCGGGACGCAGCAGGCCGTAGAGGATATTCATGAGCGTCGTTTTGCCCGCGCCATTCTCACCCACCACGGCATGGATCTCGCCTTTGCGCACAGCGAGATTGACGTGATCGTTGGCGACGACGCCCGGCCACGCCTTGCATATAGCGCGCATCTCTACGGCGAGAGGAGCGGCGTGCTGTTCATCCGGGCTGACAAGCGTACTTTCTTGCATCGATTATTCCCCTCCTGGCTCATACGGGATGCCATCGGCGGCGGGAGCTACCGTGCGCCCGACCAGTCCGACCAGTGCGATCAGCGTGATGATATAGGGCAGCGTGCTGAGCAGGTTGGGGCTGATGCCCGTATCCTGCATACGCACGCTCAAAGCCTCGCCCAGTCCGAAGATGAAGCAGGCACCCGCCGTGCCGAAGGGTGTATATTTGCCGAAGATCATCGCCGCCAGGGCAATGAAGCCTGCTCCTGCTGTCATGTCCGAATTGAAAATGCCGGCAATACCCATCGAGAGAAAGGCGCCGGCCAGCCCGGAGAGCGCGCCACTGCCGATCACGCACATATAGCGCACCAGTTGCACATTCACACCGGCTGTATCGGCGGCCTGTGGATGCTCGCCCACCGCTCTGATACGCAGGCCGGCATTGGTGTGGAAGAGCAGGAAATGGATGCCCAGCAGGATCAGTGCGGCAACATAAAAGACGATGTTCTGCTGGAAGAAGACGGGACCAATAAAGGGAATGTTCGAGATAGGCCCCAGCGATATATTGAGCAGGCGCAGGTTGTTGCCCAGCGAGGGCACACCCTGACCGCCGGTCTGGAGGGGCAGCAGATAGTTTGTCAACCCCAGAGCCGCGAGATTGATGGCGATGCCGCTGATGATCTGGTCGGCTTTGAAGTTGACGGAGACGATGGCATGCACGAGAGCCAGCAGCGAACCGGCAATGATGGCTATCAGCACCCCACCGACAACACTGCCCGTCGCTTTGGCGCCCATAACGCCGGCGTAGGCCCCTACCAGCATCATCCCCTCCATCGCGATATTGATGACGCCGCTGCGTTCGGAGATCACGCCGCCGAGCGCCGGAAGCAGGAGCAGAGCCGTGAACTGGAGCGTAGCCGCCCAGAGATCACTGGAGGAGATGACGCGCAGGAATATGTGCCAGAACATGGTTAATCCTCCTCTACCCGCTCAGAGTGTCGCTCAACTGTCGCGGAGTCGGTGGCCGCAGCATCACCTTCCACGGGCACCGGCTCTCCATTCGAGGAAGCGGCCCCCTCGCGCGGCAGGTCTATGACGGTTGGCTCTTTGATACCGGTCGCCAGCGCCGGTCGCCTGCTAAAACTCATCCAGGCAGGCAGGGCACGCTGGATAGCCGGCAGGAACTCGGCGGCGATGCAGAAGAGCACCAGAGCCTGGATGATATACACGAGGTCGCCCGGTATATTGGCGTTCAGTTGCATGAGATAGCCGCCCTGACGCAGACCGCCGAAAAAGAGCGAAGCGAGCAGCACCCCTATGGCAGTTGTTCGCCCCAGCAGCGAAACAGCAATGGCATCGAAGCCGGTGGGATCGATGCTGAAAGTCGTAGCGATCAGCGTATAGGGAAATTGCCCCATCAGGTGGATCGCCCCGGCCAGGCCGGAGAAGGCTCCCGAAATCGCCATGACCAGGAAGATGTTGCGTCCGGTGCGAATGCCGGCATAGCGAGCCGCTTTGGGATTCTGCCCGATCACGCGCAACTCGTAGCCAAAGGTTGTGCGCGCGGTAATAAACCAGTAAACAACCAGGGCCAGCAGGGCCAGCAAGAAGCCAACATCCAGGTTATAGGCGTTGGGATCGATGCGTGGCAAAAAGCCGCCGAGCAACTGGTCATAGGCGGTAGAGATGCGGGGAAGCGTGGCCTGCGCCGGCAGCGGAGGCGTCTGTGTGGCCTGGCTGGGCGCCTTGAAGGGGCCATCGATGAGATAATCAGTGAGATAAAAAGCGATCCAGTTGAGCATGATCGTCGTCACGACTTCGTGGGCACCGCGCCACGCTTTGAGCCAGCCGGCGATGCCGCCCCATATGGCACCGGCGATGATGCTGGCAATGAGCATGAGCGGAATAAGCGCCCATGCGGGCCAGTGTGGCTCTTTGAAAGCAATCATCCCGGCGACCATTGCCCCTATCGCGAGCTGGCCCTCGGCGCCAATATTGAATAGTCCCGCACGGAAAGCTATCGCCACACCCAGGCCGGTCAGGATGAGTGGCCCGACTCTGACCAGGGTGAACGATATGCTCTGCGGATCACCGAACGAACCCTGAAAAAGCGTTTGATAGGCGCTGGCAGCAGCGCCGGGCGAGCCGCCGGGGCTGATCATAATCACAATGGCTCCGGCGATCATCGAGAGGACGACGGCGAAGACCGGGCGGCCAAGCGAGTTACCGAGCTTACGCGCCCAGGCCAGGAGCCAGAACTCAGGGCGTGGTTCGGGGGACCGGGGTTGCACTGTTGGCACAGCCATATGGCACCTCCCTGATGTGCAGGCAGCGGCTGGCAAAACCGCTCTCGCTGAAAATATTTGACTTCTATGATACAGGAAGAAGGTGAAAGAGACAAGCGCCTCACTGACCCACTGAGAGCGACGAAACCGCGATGCGTGTTATAATGGGAGGCGACAGTCTATCCAACAATGTATACAAAGAACTATGCAAATACAGCCCGAAGATCAGCTAGAGGAGAGCATATCGCTGCTACGCAAGAATCGCGCTCTCGCGATTCTCTATGATATTGCCGGCTACCTCAACCATAAAGTCGATGTCCACGAAGCATTACAGGACGTTCTGGCACGCGTAACGGAACTGCTCGGCCTGCGCACTGGCTGGGTATGGCTGCTCGATGAGCAGGGATCTCCCTACCTGGCAGCGTCCAAAGCGCTGCCACCCTATCTCGGGGACCATCCGCAGCGCATGACCGGTTCCTGCCAGTGCCTCGACACCTTCCTGAGCGGCGGCGAGGAGGATGCGGCCAATATCAATGTGCTGCGCTGTAGCCGCTTGAAGAACGCCGAGCGCGATAGCGATCCCTCCGCGCTGGGCCTGCGTTTTCATGCCAGCGTACCCATCTATGCCGGAGATAAGCTGCTCGGCGTCCTGAATGTCGCCAGCGAGGACTGGCGCGAACTGCAAGAGGAAGAATTACAACTGCTGCATATCATCAGCGACCAGATCGGCCTGGCTTTGCAGCGCGCGCGCCTCTCCGCGCAGCACACACGAGCCGCGACCCGGCTGGCAACAATTGAGGAGCGCAACCGGCTGGCACGCGAAATTCACGATACGCTGGCCCAGGGACTCGCCGCGATCACATTGCACCTGGAGACGGCCGATGCACTGGCCGGGAAGCGTCCGCAGCGCGCGCATGAGGCGATCCAGCGCGCGCTGAGCCTCGCGCGCAGCAATCTTGAGGAGGCGCGGCGCTCTGTAATGGACCTGCGCGCCGCTCCTCTCCAGAATCATACGCTGCCCGAAGCGCTTTCTGCTCTGATCGCCAGCGAAATTACCGCCTACCAGCAGCCCGATAAGGGCGAGGCGATGCCCGTCGTGCAATATACTTATACGCCCTCACCGGATTTCCCACCCCTGCCCGCTCGCATCGAGGCCGGCCTCTATCGCGTCGCGCAGGAGGCGCTGGCGAACGTGCGCAAACACGCGGCGGCGCAATCCGTCGAGATGACGCTGACCGCCGATGAGACGCATGTCTACCTGGTGATTCAGGATGACGGGCGCGGCTTCGACGCCGATTCGCTTATGCAGCGTGGCCGCGACGGGCATTTCGGGCTGACCGGCATGATCGAGCGCGTCAAGCTGCTCGGTGGCGATCTCTGCATCCAGAGCGAGGAAGGGGCGGGCACCTGCCTCTATATCTCTGTGCCATTTTGAATGAAAGGTGTGCAGCTTTATGGTTCGCATTATCCTCGCCGACGATCATCCTATCGTGCGCGAGGGCCTGCGCGCACTGTTGGAGACGCAGGCCGATTTCGAGGTCATTGCGGAGTGTGCGAATGGCGATGAAGTTGTGCGTCTGACGACGGAGCTTCGCCCCGACATCGTTCTGCTCGACCTGGAGATGCCGGTGATGGATGGCGTGGAGACGATCCGGCACCTGCGCCACCAGGCTCGCGTCCCCCGCGTCATTGTCTTCACAGCCTTCGATGACGATGAGCGCATCGTGCATGCTATTCAGGCTGGCGCGGATGGATACCTGCTCAAGAACGCGCCGCGCGAAGATATCTTCAATGCCATTCGCGTAGCCATGCGCGGCGGTTCGCTGCTCCAGCCCGTTATCGCTTCAAAGTTGCTGCGCCACGTCGGCCAGCAGCCAGGGGGCGATGGCCCCTCCCGGCTCTACCAGACCCCACCCGTGGAAGAACTCACCGAGCGCGAGCTTGAGGTTCTGCGCCTGCTGGCCCAGGGCATGCCCAATAAGGTCATCGCCGCCCACCTGGTCATCAGCGAGCGCACCGCGAAATTTCACGTCAGTTCGATCATGAGCAAGCTGGGCGCGACCAATCGCACGGAGGCCGTTTCGCTGGCGGCCCAACGCGGCCTGATTACCCTGCGCTCATGACACCCTGACAATTCCCCCGAATACGATAGATGTGCGCAGGCGCGCGATCCATCGCGCCTCCCTGCACCCGTAGAGCGCTTTCAGGCGCGGTGGATCGCACCGCCACGCCCCGGCTATTACCAGCTATACAAGCAGCGTGCATTCGCTTATAATGGTAGTACTGAGCGCAAATCCTTTCGTTATGTGCGTCCAGACCGTTCAAACCGGAAATACATCTCTAGCGGCCACGGGCGGTAAGGTAAAGAAGGCTTGAATCCGGGCTGCGCTCCGCGTTCACCGCCTGGCAGTGGTCGCTTGATATACGAGGAATAATCATGCGTAATCTCCCAAATCTACTGAGCCTGAGCCGGCTTGTAGCCACAGTGATCGTGTTCATACTGGTGCTGGTCGATCAGCCCTGGGCGTTCCTGGTAGCGACGCTCGTATTCGTGCTCGCTTCAATTACGGATTTTTTTGATGGCTACCTGGCGCGGCGCCTCAAAGTAGTCTCCTCCTTCGGCGTCTTCCTGGATCTGACTGCCGATAAGGTCTTCGTCTCGGCCATCCTGGTTGCTATGGTGCAGATAGCACTGGTGCCGGCCTGGATCGTGCTCATTATTATCACGCGCGAGTTCCTGGTAACGGGCCTGCGCTCTATGGCAGCGGCGAAGGGAACGGTTATTCCGGCGGGCAAGTGGGGCAAGCAGAAAACCTTTATTACCCTGCTCGCTATCGGTGGCATTTTACTGGCAAAAGGGTTGGGGGCGCACCTGCTCACATTATTCCCACCCATGCTCACATTTAACAGCGAGACGCTGGCCCCCGCCGAGATCCTGCTGCTGCTGGCCGATATCATGATGCTTCTCGCCACAGTCTGGACGGTCTTTTCCGGCATCGAGTATATCATCGGCGCTCTGCCAATCTTCAACGAGGGCGGAGCCAGCGAGCCGCACGCTTGATATCAAATCCGGCAGGTCCAGGAAAGGAAGGCGCGACAGAGGGTTCGTCACGCCAGGCATTTGTGCGGCTGTACCGCGCAAATGATGTATAGTGTTATATGGGAATGTGCGAAGAGCATTCCCATATAACACTATACATCAGGCGAGCGCCGCAGGCGCGAGCATGTGATGAGTTTGCTATGAACAAAGATTACCTGTTGGGAGAAGTGCTCTGTCCCGGGCGAACGGAGGGGATGTTCTCCTTCTGCCCCAGTTTGCGTTCTGTGCCGGCCAGCAGGCGCCCGATATTATCGTAATGTAAACCGATGACCAGCGCGGGCGCGAGAATCATAAAGACGAGCTGGGCCAGGCTGACCGCGCCAAAAAAGGTGGGATGGGAGAGTCCTACAATATAGAAGATAATGCCGCAGATGATGGTGCAGAGGCAGCCGACAACCGAACCCAGGGAGACGTAGCGCCAGATAGCGATTGTGCTCAGCGTGATTACGGCAGAGATAGCAAAGGTCAGGGGCGAAATAATAATCAGCGCGCCGGTGCCGGTCAGGACGCCACGTCCGCCTTTAAAGCCTATGAAGACCGGGAAGCAGTGGCCCAGAAGAGCCAGCAAGCCGGCCACAGCGGGTCCCCAGCCAGCCCCGTGCAGCAGAGGGATCAGCGTTGCCAGCAGCGTTGGTCCCACGCCCTTCGAAAGATCGAGGACAAGCACAATGATCGCAGGGACGGTTCCGAGCGTGCGCTGCACGTTGGTCGCGCCGATTTTATGGCTGCCGTAGTCACGGATATCAAAATCCTTGCCGCGCAGCAGCTTCCCCATCAAATAACCGAACGGGAGTGAACCCCATAAATAAGCGATAATGGCAGTGAGCACGAGCGAACCGATGATACCCAGCATCGCGGCCTCCTTGTTCCTTACGCTCTGTGATGGTCAGGATGGGCATCTTTTTGGTACTCGCCGGTGAGCCAGCACGCTGACCATCCCCGCTCCATTATAGACCGATTCGGTGCAAATTTCTAGAAGGCTTTTAGATTTGCCCGGGTTTGTGGAGGAGGTGTGGGAGGCGAACGCAGTCCGCCTCCCACACCTCCTCCACAAACGGATAAGCCGCCGGAGGCGGCAAGGGCACCTGAAGAGCTGTACATCTACAAGATCCACTGTCCATCCTCAGCCCATAGTATATTATCGATGAGACGGACGGCGCCCACCTGGACGGCGGCGGCCAGAAGACAGCCCGGCGCGGCATCCGTTAACTCTGTGAGAGCATCAGGATGGCAGAGAGCAGCGCAGTCCAGCGCAACCAGGGGCGAGGCGGCGAGGCGCGCTGCTATCGCTTGCTCAATCGCGGTGGAGCGCCGTTCGCCGCCTTCTATCAATGCTTTGCCGGCGAGCAATGCCTGGTAAAGCGCGGGCGCCTGCTGGCGCTCCGCCGGGGAGAGATGGCGGTTGCGACTGCTCAGTGCCAGACCATCGGCTTCGCGCACAGTTGGAATAACGCGCAGGCTCACATCGATATTGAGATCGCGCACAAACCGGCGAATAACGGCGATCTGCTGGGCATCCTTGCGCCCGAAGTAGGCGATATCAGGTCGTACCAGCTCGAATAATTTGGTGATCGTCGTAGCAAAGTCGCGTATGACGTTCGGGATCGCTGGCCCTTCCAGACGCTGCGCCAGCGGCACCATTGGAGTCACGTAGGTTGCGAAATCGGATGGGTAGAGATCCGCGAAGCGCGGCAGGAAGATCACATCCACGCCCAGATTATTCAGATCTTGCAGATCGGTGGTCAGATCCCACCGAGGCTGAGCGACGGCGCCGATGGCAGCGGGCTGCGGCCAGTTGTACAGAATGCAGACCACAACAATCTCGCAGCCTTCGCGCGCAGCCTGCACCAGTTTACGGTGCCCCTCATGCAGCGGACTCATAAGACAGACAAAACCAACGCTCCCTCCTGCAAGCCACCCCCTGGCAGTCTCGGTCATTTCTTTCAGGTCGTCAATGGTTCGCATAGTTGCTTCTCACAGTGTGGAGCGCTTCGCTTCGGGAAATCGCGGGATTCCTTGTACGTAGAATATGTGAATTAACGCTTAATTCCAGATTTGTAGTTTGCATAACGTATGGCACTGGCTCTGGTAACATGCTATACTACTTACACGCCATAGCGTAGGCGAAGGAGGCAATACATGCGTAGCGTTGTGCGATGCCTACGAGTCAGCCTTGTAGCGCTTGCTCTTAGTTTCTCTGGCACACTGGTCATTACGCTCAGGTACATTTTGCAAACCCCCCGGCCGCTGGATAGTGTCCTGCCTGGAGATGCACATCTATATAAATGGACGCGAGGACACGTCTTCTATAAAGTGCTGGGGGCAGAGGATGCGCCGCCGCTCGTGCTGCTGCACGCACCGGGGATCGCCGCATCGTCATATGAGATGCGCAAAATCACGGGTGGGCTAGCAAGAAATTACCATGTCTATGCCCTCGATCTACCCGGATTCGGCCTTTCGGATCGTCCCAAAATTGAGTATACTGCTCATACGTATATCAGAGCATGTCAGGATTTCCTGCGGGACATCGTTGGACAGCCTGCGACACTGCTTGCCAGCGGACTGAGCTGCAACTACGCGGTGGCCGTGGCAAGCGAGACGCCCGAACTGTGCCAGCGTTTGATACTGCTGTCGCCGATCTCATTGTTCAAGGGGGAGCAAAGGCGCCCCTGGCTCTCGGCGCTGCTGAGGATCCCCGGCCTCGCCCTTGTGCTTTATGCGCTCCTCACGCCGCGCGCCGTGCTGCGTCGCGTCGTCGCGTGGCAATCCGGAATCAGCGCTCGCTCCATCACCGGCGAGGCGCTGGATCACTACTTTGCCAGCGCGCACCGCTTCGGAGCGCAATACGCGGCGCTGGCCCCGCTTACGGGCGCGTTGCATATCGATGTTGCTCATAAATTTGAAATGTTGCAGCAGCCAACGTTCATTATCTGGGGAGGGCAGGCATTGAACAGAGCGCCCACGCTCTCGGGCCAGCACCTCCTGCCAGCGCATCCACAGATCGCCCTGATCGGGAATGCAGGCGCGCGCGTGCACGAAGAATACCCCGATCAGGTCGTCGCGAACGTACTGGCATGGCAGGCGGAAGATAGGCGGGCAGCGGCAGGCGTGCAGGCCAGAAATTCCATTGCCGCCGCAAGCGAGTCCGTTCCACGCGCACAGCCGGCTCCGCAACCTGCCCCGCAGGCCGCGCGTGAGCAGGACAGCGAGGCAGAGTCGGCCGCGACCCAAACCGAACCAGAATCAGAACCGGCCCCGAAGTCCGAGGAAGCAACGCCTGCGCAGGAGGAGATGCAGGCATACTGCGTCAAGTGCCGGCAAAAGCGCGCTATCCAGAATCCCCGCAAGATTGTTACCAGGAAGGGGCGCAGCGCGATAGAGGGAACCTGCCCCGCCTGCGGCACAAAGCTTTTCCGCTTTGTCGCCGGCCAGTAGGAATGCTACTGCGACCTCATCATTAAGGAATAACATAAGGAAAGAGGTGGTTTCGCAACAGGAATAGAACGCTACACAAGTTTGTTTCTGGAATCGTAATCGGAGCGTGAAAAGGTGACGTTAATCCCTTGACGTACCACCATTCACAACGTATAATCACCCTCATGTGTGTTGAGCGCCTGCGTTTCACATTCACCTGGGGCGCAGCCGAGTGCCGCCTCGCTTAATGCAGGGATGCAGTAAACCGCTACTGTATCCTGCCGTTGCTGCCTTGAGAAGTTCATCTTCTTTTCGGCTCATATTAGATCCGGTTGAAGAGAGGGTAAGCGGGAGAGCGCAGGGATACCTATCCCTGGACAGCGTTCCGGCGGTTCCTTGACAGGGTGTGGTGGTCCCACTAACCACTCTTTCAACGGACACCGGGCAGGGGAAGTGGTGCAGTGGAGGGACCTGAGAGGGAAACGGGGATCGCGGACAGAGAAAAAAGTGAGAAGTGGAATATAAAGAGCGATGTATGCAAACAGAGATGAACAGCAAAAAAGAGGCGGATATCTGGAAGGGGCCAACCATAGAGCAGCCCCGTTACCAGGAGGAGTTTTGCTATGAGTATTGGTGGACAGAGTGACGCAAAGTCTGAGCGCAAGATCTATCATCTGACTCCCGAAGGCTTTGCCAAGAAGCAAGAACGTTTAGAATATCTACGCACAGTCAGGCGTAAAGAGGTTGCTGATTACATTCATGAGGCCAAAGAGGCCGGAGATGTCAGCGAGAGCAGTGCGTATGAAGACGCAAAGAACCTGCAAGCAAAGGTCGAAGGCGAAATTTTAGAGCTGGAGCGTCTGCTCTCAATGGCCGAGATTATGACGCCGGATATGCATGGGCCGGAGGATGGTCCACCCACCGTGCGCATCGGCATGCAGGTAGAGGTAGAGACCGACAGGGGAACGAGGCGCACCTTCAAACTGGTTGAAACATTCGAGGCCGATCCTAAAGCTGGTTTGATTTCCGATCAGTCACCCGTTGGTAAGGCGCTGATGGGCCATAAGGAGGGGGACGAGGTGAGCGTTTCAACTCCCGGCGGGGTGACGAGCTATACGATTCTCTCGATCAGCCCGATGCTGTAATCTACACAAAAAATAACAGGGCATCATTGTGATGCCCTGTTATTTTTTGTTACTGTTGTGTGCTCGCGCCTGCGGAGCCGCGCGAATACCCTCTTACATGCCGGCTGGCTGCTGTGGCTCCGGGATGCTGAACCAGCCCAGGATGCCGGAGAGCGCGATCAGGATGCCACAGGCGGCAAAGATGACGTTGACGGGTAAAAATTGTCCCAGGTAGCCGGAGAGGCCAATCGAGATCAGGCTGGCGGCGTACATGCTGGTATCGATAACCGATTGCGCGCGCCCCATCATTACGCGCGGCGTGCTCTTGATGAGCAGCGGCCCGAAACCAACTTCGATGGCCCCCTGCGGCATGCCCATGAGGAAGCTGATGACCAGCGCCGCAATATACCAGGTCTGAAACGCGTAGATGGTAATGCCAGCTCCTGTCAGGATCACGCCTCCCGTCAGCAGGCGCCGCGCCGACACCCATTTCGCCATGACGCCGGCCCCGATTGCTCCCGCCAGCGCACCTATGCCTCCAACCGCGACCAGGAAGCCGTAGATCGACGTGCTGACATGGAGGTTGCGGCTCACGAAGACGATATCGAGCGCGTTCAGCGATCCCGAACCGAGCATCGCTACCAGCGCCATGACCACAATCATGAGCAGCGTGCGCGTCTTCACCACAAAGCCGAAGCCGCTGCGTAGTTCGCCCAGCACGGCGTCGATGCCCATTACTGTGCCGCGATCCCGCTGAAAGGCGTAGGGATGCAGCGCGCGCCGTGGCGCTCTGAGCGCGAGCAGGCTGAGGGCGGAGACGAGGTAGGAGGCTGCGTTGATGAGCACGGCGACAACCGGGCCAACCACGAAGTAGAGCGGCGAGGCCAGCGCCGGGCCGACAATGATCGAGAGGGCAAAGGTTGCCTGGCTGATAGAGGCGGCCTGCGGCTGCTGCCTGTCGGCGACGATGACCTGCAATACAGCGGATTTCGCGGGCATGAAAAAGCGCCCGCAGCCCGCTATGACGGCGACACTGGCGTAGATGGCCGGCAGTCGCAGGGGCGCCGGCGCAATCAGGGGCAGCAGGGAGACCAGCGCGCGAATCATATCGGAGACGACCATCGTCCGGCGGCGGTCCCAGCGGTCCACAAAAACGCCGGCGATGGGACCGAGCAGGAAAACCGGCGCGTACTGCGCCACCAGCACGCCGCTTACCGCCGCAGCCGAGTGCGTCAGCGCGAAAACCCAGATCAGCAGCGTTGTGCTATAGACAAAATCTCCGATATTGGAAATAGCCTGACCAGCGGCCAGTAACGCGAAGTTGCGGTTAATCAGGAGGCCCTTTCCAGGGGGAACAGGTCCAGGATCAACGGCGGTGAGCGTTTCTGTTTGCTGCATAGAGAGTCTCTCTTTATTGCTTTTCGCATATCTCAGGTTGTTTTACGCTTGACGATTTCCTGCACGGCGGATAGCGGTCCGGTCACGCGATCAGCGGAGTCCGGCGCAGTCTCTTCGGGATACATAATGATCGTGCCCAGCATCTCTCGCTCCCCCTCGATGCCGCGCGGCGTTTCAAAAGGCTTGAGCAGTTCGCCTATCTGCTCCCCCACCCGCTTCACTTCATCGGGCGTCAGATAGACGCGCGAGAAATTATATATCGCCTGTATCTCCTCATTCTGCTGCGTAATGGCCTTCTGGATGGTCTGATACAGGCCATCGCGAAGTTGCCGGAACAGGGTATCAAGCAGCATCATGGTTTCATCGGGCGGCGCCGAGAGCAGCAGGCCATCGGGGACCGTGATTTCGCGCGCTATCGCCTGATAATATTTCTCCAGGATGCCGCCCTTTTCGCGGGCTTCGACCAGGCGCAGCAAACCTACCTTCTCCAATTCACGTACATGATAGTGAACCTTCGCGGGCGGCTCGCCAATGCGTTCAGCCAGCTGCGTAACGGTCAGGGGCTGCTCGCGCAAAAGGTCAACGATACGCAGCCGCCGCACATCGGCGATGGCACGGAGCTGCTCAAGAGTTTCGATTTTGTAGTGCTCTTCCATCAGTTATTCCTGATCGATAAAATTTTTTTGATCGTGTAAAAAGAATAAATTATGGATAGCGCTTTGTCAAGAGGCTCTTTTTTGAACTTCTCGCCACCTTCGGTGGCTCACACGAGGTGAAGGGAGATGTTGTCGTATTGACACTTTCTGGCAACAGAGGTAATATAAAGACACGCCGCTAACAGAAAAGACTGGGCTCTTCGCGGTAGTGCCAGCGGAAACGCGATAACCTGAGAACTTTTCTCAGGCAGCTTGATGGAACTTGATGCAGATGGTTCCTTGCCCGGCTTGGGCCACCCACCCTCTAAAGAGTGCGGTGTGCTGCATGTATCAGGCAGTAATCAAAGTGTGTCACCTTTGACTACATTTTGAAAGGCAGTTTACAAGTTGTTGACATATGAAGATATGACCGGCCATTTCCTGAAGGCGGCGACCAGCCTGGGCCTGATGACGCACCCCGAGTACTGGCTCAACTCACGCACCCTCGAACGCGAATTCGCCTGCACCTGCCATACCGGGACCTGTGAGGAGGCGGAGCATCATAGCTCCTGCACCGTCTCTTTTTCCTGGGGGCCACTGGATACGGCGCTCTCGCTGGAAGGGCCGGCTGGCGTCTGTGAATTCTTCCATGAGTCGGAGCAGGATTGCCCACACCTGCATACAAGCGCTATTCCGCCACTGGTGCTCGATCTATCCTACACGCTGGCGCTGAATGGCGTCGCTATCTCCGAGGATACCCTGCTTTCGCTCACGCAGATGCTCAGGCTGCATGCCAGCGAGCACAGCCGGCGCACCGTCGAGACCAGGCCGGGCATCAGCATGGTTCTGCACGAAAACCGCCTGCGTCCCGATATGCTCACTTTGCAGCAGCGCGTTGAACTGCCCATCTGGCATCCTGATGGCCTGCATGGTCTGCACGATGATCCGCATACCACGCCGCGCCGCCGTTTAGAGCGCCGCCGTGTGCTCAACGATGACGACGGCGAGGAGGTTGAAGTGATCGCCGATAATCCCCACCCGGAGGAGTGGCTGCCGCAGGTGATGGTGCAGGTGTGTCAGGATATCCTGCACGTACTCGAAGCGCTGGATGCCACGCTCTCTTATAAACTTTCTGACAACCCCTGACTTTTAATGCTCGCGCCTGCGGCGCTCGCCGGATATAATTTGTGTTGTGGAAAAAGGCGCTGCGCGCCTTTTTCCACAACACAAATTATATCTCTGGCGCGGCTCCGACGCGCGAACGCTCAGCGAGGGCCAGCGATGCCTGGCTTACAAATTGTGGTGTGAGAAAATGCGCTTCGCGCATTTTCTCACACCACAGAATTAATCCCCGGCGTGACGGAGCCGCGCGCAGGCATCCCCTTAATACATGCGCGGGGGCCTGCGCCTGCGCTCAGGTGGGAGCAGCACATCAAGGGCGTCATCAACCGTCACCACGCCCTCAAGGATACCATCGGCATTCACAACGGGCACGGCCAGCAGATTGTACTTTGCCATAATTTCGGCAACCGTATGCGCATCGCTATCCGGCTGCACCGTGACGACATCGGTCTCCATCAGGTCGCGTAACACCTGCGTTGTGTCCGCCGCCAGGAGATCCCAGAGCGAGACCACGCCAAGCACCCGCTGTTCCTCCTGCGTCTCGTCCTCCGTGCAATAGATGTAGGCGATGCGCACATCATTCTCCAGGATATTCGCGCGCACCGACGCCAGGGCTTCGGCCACGGTGCGCGTTTGATCGAGCACGATGTAGTCCGTGGTCATCAGCCCGCCGGCGGTATTCGCTTCGTACTCCAGCAGTTCCCGCACATCCTCGGACTCTTCGGGGTTCATCAGGCGCAGTAGTTCCTGAGCGCGATCTTCGGGCAACTGCGCGAGCAGATCGGCGGCCTCATCAGGCCCCATTGCCTGCAAGATATCGGCGGCGCGCTCGGCCTCGATATTTTCCAGGATGTGGCGCTGGCGCTCGGTATCAATCTCCTCCATCGTATCGGCGGCGGTCTCGTCGTCGAGCGTTTCGAGGAGGCGCGCGCCCTGACCGGGAGTGAGCTGATGCACGATCTCGGCAATATCAGCAGGGTGGAGATCGGCCAGGTGGCCGCTCGGCGAGCGCACCACGGGATGCGGGCCGGTCTCGATGCGCTCCTCCTGCTCCTCCATGTTCTGACCGCCGACAAGCTCGACGCGTTTCCACGGGATCAACGTCGCTGAAACGCGGCGGCCACTGGCGCCCAGCAGCCAGGATGGCGCGATGCGCCGCACCACTCCAAAGATGCTATCATCAACGCCCAGAACCTGCCAGTCATCGCCGAAGCAGATGTCATTGACGCGCACCGCCTTCTTGCGCGAGATATCAATGATCTGCTTATCGAGCACGTCGCGCGCAAGATAGATCTCCTGCTCCAATGGCTCCTCTGGCTGTCGCTCAAGCTGCTCTACCGGCATACGCAGGCGCAGCGCACCATCGAGCCGTTCGATAGCGTCGAGGGTAATGAGCCAGGATTGCTCATCCTCGCCTTCGACCAGCAGCCGGTCAGGATAGACCGCTGCACTCTGCCCTATCCGTGCGGCTGAAACCAGCACATCAGTGATTTTTCCCACACGCTCGCCCTGCTGGTTATCAACCGGCATGCCGAGCAATTGGCTCAGGTATAGCATATTCTTTTATCACATCTCGACGCGCGATTCCGAGCGGGCGCAGCTAGGCTCCAGCTCGAATAGCGCATCCTCTTTCTTACGCCTCTGCTGCATCGTTTGCACGCACGCGCCGATGAAATCGCGGAAGAGCGGATGCGGGCGCGTGGGGCGGCTCTTGAACTCGGGATGGAACTGGGAAGCGACGAACCAGGGATGCTGCGCCAGTTCGATCACCTCTACCAGACTGTTATCGGCGGAACGACCGCTCACGACCAGCCCGTGCGTCTCCATGCGTTTGCGAAACTCGTTGTTGAACTCGTAGCGATGGCGGTGTCGTTCGAAGACAATTGGCTCACCATACGCTGCATAGGTCCTGGTGCCCGGCGTAAGGCAGCACACCCAGTTGCCCAGGCGCATCGTCCCGCCCTTATCCGCGACCTGGCGCTGCGTGGGCATCAGGTCGATGACGGGATAGGGCGTCTGCGGATCGAACTCGGTGCTGTTCGCGCCGGCAAGGCCCAGCACGTTGCGGGCCAGTTCTATCACGGCAACATGCAGGCCTAGGCACAGGCCCAGATACGGAATATTCCTGCGCCGCGCAAAGCCAGCGGCCTTGATCTTGCCCTCGATGCCGCGATGGCCGAAGCCGCCAGGCACGACGATGCCCGCGACATCCTCCAGCGCTTCGGCATAGCTTTCGCCCATATGCTCCAGCGCCTCAGAATTGATCCACTTCACATGCACATCTACATCATGGAACCAGCCCGCGTGATGCAGCGCTTCCGTGACAGAGAGGTACGCGTCATGCAGATCGACATATTTGCCAACCAGCCCGACGGCCAGTTCGGGGCGCGAACGCTTGATCTTCGCCACCAGATCCCGCCACTCCTGCATACGCGGCTCCTGCTGCTTCAATCCCAGTTCCTGCACCAGAAACTCGCCCAGGCCCGCCTCCTCAAGCACCAGCGGCACCTCGTAGATCGTCTCGGCGGTCAGCAGGGGAATGACAGCGCGCGCCTCGATGTTGCAGAACAGCGCGATCTTCTCACGCAGTTCATCGGAGACCGGGTAATCGGAGCGGCAGACGATCACATCGGGCTGAATACCGACGCGCAGGAGTTCCTTGACGCTGTGCTGCGTCGGCTTCGTCTTTAACTCCCTGGTGGCGCCAAGATATGGCAGCAGCGTCACATGCAAATAGAGCACGTCGCGCCGGCCTACATCCTTGCGCATCTGGCGAATCGCCTCCAGAAACGGCTCGCCCTCGATATCGCCGACGGTGCCGCCGACCTCTACGATCACTACATCGGCATCCGAGTGGCGCGCTACCGCGTGGATCCGCTCTTTAATTTCGTTGGTAATATGGGGAACAACCTGGATGGTGCCGCCGAGATATTCGCCACGCCGCTCCTTGCCAATTACCGAGGCATAGACCTGGCCCGTGGTCACATTGTTCGCCTGGTAGGCCGGTTCGTCGGTGAAGCGCTCGTAATGACCCAGATCCAGGTCGGTCTCGGCGCCATCATCGGTCACAAAAACCTCGCCATGCTGGTAAGGGGACATGGTGCCGGGATCAACATTGATATAGGGATCTAACTTCATGAGCGAGACGGAGACTCCGCGATTTTTGAGGAGGCGCCCCAGCGAGGCTACGCTGATACCTTTGCCCACTGATGACGCTACACCGCCTGTTACGAAGATGAATTTTGACATAGAAAAACCCTCCTTAATTATGCAGGAGTCTGACCGTTCTAAGAGAGATCCTGATGCTCAGCGGCCTCGCTCTCTCTCGCCCAACTTTCGTGCGGCTTCGCCGCACCTGGGACGATCCATTGTGGTGTGGAAGATGCGCACAGCGTATCTTCCACACCACAATGGATCGTCCTCAAGCGAGTGCCGCAGGCACGAGCACGAGAGGATGTCAGCAATCAGGCACACTCTAATAAACGAAGAACGCATTAAAAACGAATAATACGAATTACCTTTATGACCGTAGAGATAATACCATCACCTGCGTCTCCGCAGGCAGACTATTGCGTGTGACAACGAGCTTACTCTGTATGTTCGCCGCTTCAATACCCATCTCCCGGCAAAATTTGTCGAGGGGGTCAGGCGCTTCGCCTGTAGATGGACGGTAATGCATAGGAATGACGATACGCGGCTCTACCTGGCTGATGATCTCCGCCGCCTGCGTCGCATCAATGGTATGGTCTCCCGCGATGGGCAGCAATAAGACATCGGCGTCCGCGACCTCTTCTAACTGCTCTTCTTGCAACGTGTGGCCCAGGTCTCCCAGGTGGCAGATCACCAGATCGTCCATATGAATAACGTAGATGGTGTTGCGTCCGTACTGCTTGCCACGCTGGTTATCGTGGTAGGCAGCAACGCCCGTAATCAGAACGTCACTGATCTCGTACTCGCCTGGCCCACGTACAATACGCGGGCTGCCGCCCACGCCCTGGACATAGTTATGCCCGGGATGCTGGTGGCTGACGGTGACGATAGAGGCGTTGATCTTACTCAGCCGGGAGGCTCCCCCCTGCGCGGGGACCTGCTGAGGAGAGAAAGGATCGGTGACTAAGACTACATTTTTCCCACGCAACACGAAACAGGAGTGTCCCAACCAGGAAATTTCCATAGCGGCGCTTCGCTTCTCTCTCACACAAGTTCGGGCGGGGACCTGCTGTCCTCGCCCGGATTGTATTATACCATCACGGATATGTGTTCTACAAGGGTATAGCCTTTTTGATCGGATTGTCAGGAACACAGCCTCGTGCGCCTCCGCCTATGACTTATGCAGGCTTTCCCTTCTCCCACCACGCGCGATCCGCACCCGTTCCCTCTTTTCGAGCAGGGCGAAGCCCTGCGAGTCTTGCCTGATGCATTCGAGCAGGAGAAAGCCCTGACGACTTATGCGGCACATCTTGTCCACTCGCTACTCCAGAGGTTATAGTAGAGAGGTATGCCAGCATCGGATGAAAGGAATCGCAACATGGCAGCTATTGAATGCATAGAACTCAGCAAAGTCTATAGCAGGCGCTTTACCGCGCTTAACAATATCACGCTTACCATCGAAGAAGGCACAACCTTCGGCCTGCTGGGAGAGAACGGAGCAGGCAAATCGACGCTGGTACGCATCCTTATGGGCTTCATTTTCCCTACCTCCGGGCGCGTGCGTGTGCTTGGCGAAGAAGAGGTGCAGCGCGCACACCGGCGTATCGGCTACGTTCATGAACGCCCGATCTTCGAGACGCGTTTCAGTGGTCGCGCCTATCTCTCCTACCTGGGGCAGCTTTCCGGCCTGTGGGATCACGCGAACCGCGCGCGCGTCGCGCACGTGCTTGAAGAGGTTAAACTGCACGAGGCGGCGGACCGCGCCATCGCTACCTACTCGAAGGGCATGCTCCAGCGCCTCGCTATCGCTCAGGCGTTGCTCAGCGAGCCGGAGCTGTTGATTCTGGATGAGCCGACAAGCGGGCTGGATCCGCGCAGCCAGTGGGAGGTGCGCCAGAGCATTGCCGCACTGCGCAAACAGGGCAAGACCATCCTCCTCTGCTCACACTATCTCGCTGAGGTCGAGGCCCTCTGCGACGCTGTGGGCATTCTGCGGCGCGGGAGACTGATCCTCAGTGGCAGCGTCGCCGACCTGCTGCACTCGCCGGGCGTGGTGGAGATCGCGCTGGCTGCCCGGCAATCGGCGCAGTCGGTGGTGGAGCAATTGCAAATCGCGGATCAGATTATCGAGACACAGGGCAATCTGCTGCGCTGCACCGAAGCTGCTCAGCCGGCGATTCTCGCCGCGCTCGTTTCCGCAGGCATTCCTATCGTATCGCTCAACCCCGTGAGCCGTTCGCTTGAGGAAGTCTATGTGAGCACAACAGGCGACGGCGATGGTCCAGATACGCCCATCGCCAGCGGCGCGGCTCGCGCCCGCACGGAACAGGAGGGTAAGCGATGAGGGAGATCGATCTTCAGCCGGCCAGCGTAGCTTCGTCGTTCTTGCGGGCGCTTATGGCCCTGTGGCGCGGGCCGGAGCTAACCGTGGCACGCTTCACACTCAAGAGCTATGTGCGCAGCGGCTGGATCCTGGGCGATATCGTCTTTGTCTGGTTTTTGTACGCGCTGTTCTTCTACGAGTTCGGCGGCAACGTCACGTATTTCTACGGAACGGCGGGACAGGGACTTGGCGTTCTCGCCATCCTGGATACGATTGTGATGGCGCGGCGGGCCATGAGCGCGCGCCTCTACCTGCCATTAGCGCGGCTCTCTTCGCGCTCCTCCTACCTGCGCGGCCTGGTCCTGGCAACGGCGGCGCTGCGCATTCCGCTCTTCCTGCTGACGCTGCTGCTGGCGGCAGGCTATCACGCTCACATTCCCGTGCTCGGCATTCAGGGCGCGACGGTGAGCAATATGCTGCCCGGGGCTATCGGGCTGCTACTGAACTGTATGATCCTCTCGACGCTGACCGTCGCGCTCTCGACACCCATCGCCACGCGCAGGATACAGATTATCTTTCTGGCCTGGCTGGCCGGCATCCTCTACTCCAATACCAATCCCGGTATTGTCGCGCAATATCTCACCGTACTGCGCATTCCGCTGGCGCCGCTCAGCGCCAGCTATGGTTTCGGCCAGGGGACAGCCATTGATCTCTATGGGGCGGCGATGCTATTGCTGGCGGCGGGCTATATCGTAGGATTGACCTTGCTGGCCGATTTCTGGCTGAGAAGAAGAGATCTGATCCTGCTATAGCTGCGTTTTGCCCCGGGGACTATACAATGGACATTTTTGATACTATACTTTCTGAAGTAAAAAACCATACAGTATCTTTGAGAAGGAGAGCATTACACTATGTGTTACGATGACAATGCACGTCCTCCTGTGCCTCCTGGCGCCAACGGCGGCGCACGCGGCGAAGATATCGTACTGACGGCCGCGGACGGCAATCGCTTCGCGGCGTATGCTGCGCATCCTGAGCATCCCACGGGAGCGCAGATAGTGATCTTTCCCGATGTGCGCGGGCTGCACCAGTTCTACAAAGACCTGGCGCTGCGTTTCGCCGAAACCGGCACCAAAGCGGTGGCGATTGATTATTTTGGCCGTACCGCCGGTCTGACCGCGCGCGACGACTCGTTCGAGTACATGCCACATGTGCAGCAAATACAGCAGCAGACTTTCTTCGCCGATGTCGACGCCGCGCTGGCTTACCTGCGCACGGGCGATGGCAGCGGCCGGCCAACCTTCACCGTCGGCTTCTGCATGGGCGGCACCTTCTCTTTCATTGCCGGCACCAACCCGCATTTTGGCCTGGCCGGCATCATCGGCTTCTACGCTGGCATGACGCGCAACCTCGGCGGCCAGGGCACGCTGCTTGATCGCGCCGATAAGCTGACCTGCCCCGCGCTCGGCCTCTTTGGTGAAGCCGACCAGAGCATTCCGGTGAGCAATGTGCATCTACTCGATGAAAAACTGGACCAGGCCGGCGTTGAGCATGAAATCGTTATCTATCCGGGCGCGCCCCACAGCTTCTTTGATCGCAGGCAGAGCGAATTCGCCGAAGCCTCCGCTGACGCCTGGAAGCGCGTGCTCGCCTTCATCAACGCGCACACGCCCACTCATACGCCGGTAAGCGAATAGCGCTGCAAAATGCATCCTTTTGCTGGCATGTTCGTATTGTCGATAGGAAGTTAGTGCCAGAGAAGGAGCATATGCAATGCATAAGAAGCCGCCGGTTGGTAAAACGCTGGCCTGGGCCTACGCTGCTGTCGCGGCGTTCACCGCGATTTCAGTGGTAGTGCCGATTATCATGGATCGTATAGGGCGCAAAGCTAAATGAAGGAAAGATGCAAGGGCAGTCGCATACGTGACAGCCCTTGCATCTTTCCTCTATTTTCGCTATACTGGTCCGGTACATACAAACAACGGAAAATTCTCCAACGTTGATGAAGAGGAGTAACCCGCGAGGGATAGCAGCGAGCCGATAGATGGTGCGAGGTCGGCAATTCGTAACGGGTGAAGGGCGCTTCGGAGTTGGAATTTGTGAGAATGAGTGGCTTCACCGTTTGAAGGTGAAGAAGCAGGGTGGAACCGCGCATGTCGCCGCGAGACGTAGCTGCCCCAGGCGCTACGCAGGCGCATTCGTCCCTGGGCGTATTGAACGCCTGGGGATTTTTTTGTGGAGGTTTTACCACTCATGACGCAAACAGAAGAGAGAAAAGCGATTCAGGACACGCCTCTGGTTCCCATCGAGAAGATCGTTTCACTGTGCAAACGGCGCGGCTTCGTCTATCCAAACTCCGAGATCTATGGCGGCGTCGCGGGCATCTACGACTTTGGTCCGCTCGGAGTGGAGCTGCGCAACAACATCAGGCGCTACTGGTGGTGGTCGATGGTGCAGCTCAACGATAACGTCGTTGGCATCGAGGGCGCGAACATCACTCACCCGCGCGTGTGGGAGGCCAGCGGCCACGTCGAGAACTTCGTTGATCGCCTGGTCGAGTGCAAGAACTGCAAGCGCCGCTTCCGTATCGACCAGTTGCCGGTAGAGAACCTGGAACAGCATAAGTGTCCCGTCTGCGGCGGCGAACTGACCAGCGAGCCGCGCGTCTTCAACCTGCTGATGGAGACCTACCTCGGCGTGGTCGAGGGCGAGCGCATGAAGACATACCTGCGCGGCGAGGCGTGCCAGAACATCTACCTGGACTACGATAACGTGCTGAAATCCTCGCGCATGCAGATCCCCTTCGGTATCTGCCAGATCGGGAAGGCGTTCCGCAACGAGGTCACGCCGGGCAACTTCCTGTTCCGCCAGCGCGAATTCGAGCAATGGGACCTCCAGTTCTTCGTGCATCCCAGTGAGATGCAGAAGTGGTTCGATTACTGGAAGCAGTACCGCTTCGAGTGGTACCGGGGCATCATCAACCACACGGATCGCCTGCGCTTCCGCGAGCACGGCCCCGACGAACTCGCCCACTACGCCAGACAGGCATTCGATATCGAATACCAGACGGTGCTCGGCTGGCAGGAGTGGGAGGGCATCCACTGGCGCCAGGACTGGGACCTCTCACGACACAGCCTCTTCAGCGGCCAGGACCTGAACTACACCGATCCGGTGACGAAGGAACGCTATATTCCCTGGATCGTCGAGACCTCCGGCGGCGTTGATCGCACCTTCCTCAATCTGCTGCTCGACGCCTACGAAGAGCAGCCGGATCCGATGGGCAAGGGCAATGATCGCACGGTGCTGCACCTGCATCCCTGGCTGGCCCCGGTGAAGGTTGCGGTGCTGCCGCTGCAAAAGAACAAAGAGGAGCTTGTCACAACCGCTAAAGACATCTACCGGAAATTGCAGCGGTTGATGGTCGCGCAGTACGACGATATCCAGAATATCGGACGCCGCTATCGCCGCCAGGACGAAATCGGCACGCCCTATTGCGTGACCGTCGATTTCCAGACGCTTGACGACCAGACGGTGACGGTGCGCGAGCGCGACGAGATGACGCAGGTGCGCGTGCCAATCTCCGAACTGCCCGCGTACCTGCTCGAACGTGTCACCTGGAAGTAGCCCCATCACCACCTCCGGTGGCCTGTCCGGGAGAGGTGGAAGCGTGAAGGTGCGCACCTTCACGCATCCACCTCTCTCATATGCGAAGCGCCGCAGGCGCTGAGGCATCCGGGCAAGAGAGGACCTGAGAGTTACGTGTCTTTTGCGCTTCAGATTCCGTCTGATATAGTGGAGATATATATCACCAACGCGAAGGACACGATGAATAGATGACACGTATTGTTTCATATAATATTCTGGCTGGCGGCTACAGCCTGCGGCAAAACGGGGAGCGACGCTCCCCGCAACTGACGCACATCATTCGCTCGGCTCAACCCGATATCGTTGGAGTGGTCGAAGCCACTCACGAGCAGATGAAGCAGCGCCCCCTGGTGATCGAAGAAATAGCGGAGGCGCTGGACATGCAGCTTATCAAAGGGGGGCACGTAGATCGTCCCAACGATTACCCTTCGGCCCTCCTTACACGCCTCCCGGTTGTCTACTCGCGCGTCCATGCGCGCCCGGGCGTGCTCGAAAGGCCGCTGCTGGAGGTATGCGTCGAGGAGAGCGATGGGCAGCAGCTCACAGTCTTCGTCGTGCATCTCTCGGCGGCTTTTAGCCAGGGATGGGCGGGCGATCACCTGCGGCAGCGCGAGGTGCGCGAGATCCTGCGCATCACGGCGCCGCTGCGCGAAGAGGGCAGGCCCCATGTGCTGATAGGCGATTTTAACTCGCTCGCTCCGGGCGATCCCTTCAAAGCCAGCGCCCTCCTGCGCTACATCGTGCATCTGGATGCGACGAAACGGCTCAGGCTCCCCGATGGGCACCCGCATCTCAACTTCGTGGTGCCGCCGCGCCTGCGCTTTCTCAATCCTCTGCTGCGCGCCATCCCGCGCAGCAAGCTGTTATCCATGCTCTTCGATGCCGCCGCTTATTGCTACGCGCCGCGCGGCACCATTCGTCTCCTGCGCGCGGCGGGCTACATTGACTGCTACCGGCGTATGCACCCGCACAGCCCCGGATTCACCTGCCCGGCGGGCGCCCCTGCCGGACGCATCGACTACATCTTCGCCTCTCCAACGCTGGCCGCGCGGCTGGCATCGTGCTCCGAGATCACGGAGAGTGAGGGGCTGCCGGGCAGCGACGCCAGCGATCACCTGCCAGTGATGGCGGAATTTGGGACAGCAGTACAACCTGTCCCATCGGTGGTAGAATGGGATAGTGCAACAGCGAGAATGTCATCCTGAGCCGGCCACATGTCATCCTGAGCGGCCACATGTCATCCTGAGCGCTCACATGTCATCCTGAGCGGCCACATGTCATCCTGAGCGCAGCGAAGGATCTGCCCCGCGTGAAACAAGGGGCAGTCTGGACTCGCCCTTGCTGCGCTCGTGCGAGATCCTTCGCTGCGCTCAGGATGACAGGGTTGGCTCAGGATACACGGTTGGCTCAGGATGACATGGACCGTTCAGGATAACAGAAGGAGGTTTAGCAATGAAGCTCGATCCCAGGTTCAACGGACGCTATGTGCCAGGCGCGGGTGGCACGCGGTTATTTGTAGAAGAGATTGGAGATCGTGGCAAGCCCTCTATCCTCTGGCTGCACGGCTACTGCCAGTGTCGCCTCGCGTGGGACCGTCAGTTCGAGGACCATGATCTCGCCACGCGCTTCCATATGGTGCGTATAGACCTGCGCGGGCATGGCCTCTCCGACAAGCCCACCGACGCGGCGGCCTTTCGCAATGGCAAGGACTGGGCCGACGATGTGCACGCGGTCATCACGGCTTTGCAGTTGCGGAAACCCGTGCTGGCCGGCTGGTCCTATGGCGGCTACATCATCTGCGATTACATCCGCTATTACGGTCAGGATAACATCGGCGGAATCATTCATGTCGCCTCCGCTACAGAGATGGGCCGCGATGAGGCGAACGCCATGCTCGGCCAGGAGTTCTTGCAACTGGTCCCCGGTTTCTTCTCCAACGATTATGCCGAAGGAAGTGCCGCTCTCCAACGCCTTATAGAACTGGTCCCCTACGAAGAGCTTGACGCGCACACCTTCTATTTCCTCATGGGCTTCAACGCCGTTACCCTGCCAGCATCGCGTACAGGTATGTTCACACGCCAGCTGGATAACCGGGAACTGATGCAGTCGATTACCGTTCCCACATTGATCGTGCAGGGGAACGATGATCGCATCGTGCTGCCCAGTTTCGCCGACCATATCGCGCGCCATATTCCCCACGCGCAGCGCGCCAGCTATGATCGCTGCGGCCATGCCCCCTTCCTGGAAGCGCCCGAACAGTTCAATCGCGACGTAGTGGCATTCATGCAGCAAATTCACGATTAAGCAGCCAGGTTATCGGGAGCCTGCGGCTCCCGATAACCTGGCTGCTTAATCGTGAAAAAAAATCTACCAACCTGTCAGATTCGGGCATCCGCCGCCGTCTTTACTAATGACTGAAAAATTAAATGAAAAACATATGTGGCAGGGAGCGGCTGGAAGAACCGGGAGGACAGGGCTGTCCTGAAAACGCTGCATTATCGCCATAAGCTGGAACCATTGGCCGGGGCGGGACAGTAACAGAGTGATGTCTGTACGAGGAGTCAGAGATGGGATATCGGACCGAGGATGGTTCTCCGTTGGGTAGAGAAGACATCGATCCGTCGCTCAGTGTGGACGCGCTGGTCGTGCGGGCACAAAACGGCAACCAGTTTGCCTTCGAGGCCCTCTATACGCGCTATAGCGATCAGATCAACAGCTATTTGAGTCGTATGGTAGGCAATGATGGCGTCGGCTGCGAGCTAACACAAGAAGTATTTCTGAAAGCCTGGTCAGCTTTGCCGGGGCTGCGCAGCCCTGAATTCTTTGTCAGGTGGCTCTATCGTATTGCCCTGAATTGCGCGCGTGACTATCAGAAACGCCTCAAGCATGTACGCATGGTTCCCCTGGACACATCCAGCGAAGGCGGCGCGGAGTTCAGCGTGCAAGGACCGGAGGAAGGCGTTGAAAATGCCGAACTGGTGCAGATTGCGCTCTCCCATGTTTCTCCTATGTACCGCTCCTGCCTCATTCTGTACGTCATTGAAGGCTTGCCGCAGCAGCAGATTGCGGAACGGCTCAACATAAAGGAAGTCTGTGTGAGTAAATACGTAAGTCGTGGGAAAGAAGAACTGCGTCAAATCTACCATCAGTTGCTTAGAGGACAGGGTAGAGTGCAAATGAAGGGAAGGAGAGGGCGATGAGCAGCCATCCACCTTGCGCAGCCTGGGCAGAAAAGCTAGCGCTCAGGCGCGAAGATCTTTCTCCCAGTGACCGTGAGGCGCTGGACGCCCATCTCGCGCATTGCACCATCTGCCAGCAGGCACAGGAGGACTATCATTTTCTTGACGCCATGCTCAGGGCGCTGCCCCCGCCATCGGTGAAACCGCTGCCGCGCCTTTCCCTCCTGCTGGAAGCGCGGGAACTCACCGATGTGCCTCTACCGGAACTCAAAGGGGTCGATGCCGAAAGATTACCACGTAGAAGCAATCAACCGCATGCCAGCAGGAGCGCTGCACGCGGAAGGTCGAGGAAACTGTTTCCGATCCTGGCGGTGGCCTGCATCCTGCTCCTCTTCCTGGCAGGCGGCATGTTCCGGGCGATGACAAATGTGGCCCGCTCATCGGGTACGGCTCTCTTTACCTATCGCGGGCAGGTCGATTTTGTCAGCGCCGTCGCCTGGTCGCCTGGCGGCCTGCTGGTTGCTACCGGCAACTGGGATAAGACCGTCAGCGTCTGGAATGCTAAAACCGGCGATGTGCTCTCGACTTACACAGGACATAGCGAACTGGTGGACGCGGTGGCCTGGTCTCCCAACGGGCGCTATATCGCCTCGGGGAGCTGGGATCACACCGTGCAGCTCTGGGATGCTTTCAGCGGCCAGCCCATATGGCCCTATCCCGCTTACCAGGGCGCCGAGGTCAGTTCACTGGCCTGGTCTCCCAACGGGCGCTATATCGCCGTGGGAAGCTGGGACCGCACCGTCAAAGTCTGGGATGTCTCCACCGAGAAACCCGTGTTGACCTATACCGGCCAGGGAGAATTTGTCTACGCGGTAGCCTGGTCTCCCGATGGGCGCTACATCGCCTCGGCTGGAGGCAATAACCTGGTGATGATCTGGGATGCGCTTACAGGGATGACGCATATGATCTGCTCCTACCCGCTCGGCTATCCCGTCGATGCGCTGGCCTGGTCCCCTGATAGCCAGGAGATCGCCATTGCCGGGCGCGCTAAGACCGTGCAGATCTGTAACGTCAGCAACGGCAAGAACGTGCTGACCTATGCAGGACATGGCGCCGAGGTGGACGCGGTAGCCTGGTCCCCCAACGGCAAATATATCGTTTCAGGTAGCTGGGATCATACCGCGCGCGTATGGAATGCGAAGAGTGGCGCAACCATACTCATTTATCAGGGCCACTCAGATATCGTGGATGCTGTGGCCTGGTCTCCCGACAGCAAATATATCATCTCAGGAAGCTGGGATCGCACGGCGCAGGTGTGGAAATCGGGGGTGTAATGCTGCCGCTGCTTAGCTTGCTACACAGCAATATGCTATAAGAGAAAGCGGGGCATTCGGAGAGAGAGGATTACAACGCTGTTTTTCCAGGTATGAATTGCCTTTCAGATATCTTTATAACATCGTGTGCGTAACACGCAAGGAGGAATTGTATGAACGTCTATGATCGTCGTGACCGGAAAGCTCTGGATCAACTCGTCGAAGAGTACACCACAACCAACAACATCAACCGGCGCCAGTTTTTGCAGCGGGCAACCGCTGCGGGCCTGAGTTTCAGCGCGGCCTCGGCGCTGCTGGCGGCCTGCGGTGGCGGCAGCAGCAGCGGCGGCGTCAGCGCCGGCAGCGCGCCCCCCAAAGTCACGTCTATTGATGCCCTGACCGAATGGAGCGGAGAAGAGCTGGATTCGTTCAACGCCATCAACGCGGCCTTTACCAAGAAGACCGGCATCAAGGTCAACGTCGAGTCCACACGCGACCTGCCTGCGGTCCTGACCACGCGCGTCAAGGGCAACAACCCGCCCGATATCGCGGGCATGCCCAGCGTTCCCACATTCCAGCAGCTCGCCTCCGAGGGGAAGCTGGTGCAGCTGGATAATATCCTCAACATGTCCCAATACAGGCAGGACTATGCCCAGACCTGGATTGATTTTTCCTCGGTGAACGGGCACGTATACGCTGTACTGCCCAAGGCCAATAGCAAGGGTACCATCTGGTACAGTCCCAAGCAGTTCCAGGCTAACGGCTATACCGTTCCGCAGACGTGGGACGACATGATCGCCCTCTCCAACAGGATTGCCAGCCAGGGCAAGTATCCCTGGTCGATGGGCCTGGAAAGCGCCGCGTCCAGCGGCTGGCCTGGCGCCGACTGGATCGACCAGATCTACCTCAGCCTCAACGGCATCGACATGGCGAAGCAGTGGGTTGCGCATAAGATTCCCTGGACGCACCCCAGCGTCAAACAGGCGTTCCAGATGTTCGGCCAGATTGCCAACGGCAAGCACTACATCAATGGCGCGCCGCAGGCCATCCTGGCGACAAACTTTCAGGATTCCTCGTACCTGCCGTTCGATAATCCGCCGAAGGCGTACATGATCTACCTCGGCGACTTCGCCACAGGGTTCATCGCCAGCCAGTTCCCCAACGCTCAGGCGGGGACAGATTACAACTTCTTCCCCTTCCCGGTCATCAATCCGCAGTACAAGGGCCAGATCACCGGCGGCGCCGACATCATGGTAGCGATGAAGGATAATGACGGCACGCGCCAGTTTATGCAGTTCATGGCCTCGGCTGAGGGACAGTCGATCTGGCCGAAGCGCGGTGGGGCCACGTCTGTCAATAAATCGGTGCCACTGAGCGTCTATCCCGATCCCGTAACAAAGGCCGTCGCTCAGCAATTGACGCAGGCAACCGCGGTAACTGTGGGTGAGGACGACCTGATGCCACAGGTAATGGAGAATGCTTACTGGAAGGGCGTGCTCGCTTACGTCCAGAATCCGTCGCAACTGGATAGCATCCTCAGTTCTCTGGAAAGCACGGCGCAGCAGGCATACTCGTCCTGAGGTATTCACAGTGCTCTAAAGAGAGTCTCTGAGGCTCTGCGCCCTCTCAGGCAGAGCAGTGGCGCAAGGGAGCTGTGCAAAGAATGGGTAGTGTTTCGCGGAACACTACCCATCAGGCAGGCGCTGTGGGCGCGAGCAAGTGATGGCGCTGGCATCAGACATCCCCTGATGAGGCCAATACGTTCCCTGCAACGTTCGGCAAGCCGCCGGGGACCGTCACACATTGATAGAAGGAGGCAACGTATGGCAACGCTTGCCAGACAAGAAAAGGTTCCTACCACCGCCCCGGTCCGCAGAAGGAGAGAGCCGGGCGCCTCTCCGTGGGCCTGGGCATGGATCGGGCCTGCCGTGATACTGCTGCTGGCCTTTTTTATCTATCCATTAATCAACACGTTTATCCTCAGCTTTCAAAACGCCGATTCGACGCGCTTTGTCGGGCTGAAAAACTATATCACCATCTTCACCAGTCCCACCATGCTCGGCGTGTTGAAGAATAACCTGCTCTGGCTGGTGCTGGGTACGACATTGACGGTAGGACTCGGCCTGATCGTCGCCGTCCTGGTGGACAAGGTTAAGATCGAGAGCATCATCAAGTCCGCCCTCTTTATCCCGATGGCGATTTCGATGGTGAGCGCAGGCGTGATCTGGCGCTTCGTCTACATCTATGAGCCGCCCAACCAGCCGCAGATCGGTCTGCTCAATGCGATCCTGGCGCTTTTTCATATCCCGCCGCAGGTATGGCTCATCAACCAGAATATCAATAACTTCGCGTTGATCGTGGTATATACCTGGATGTGGACAGGCTTCTGCATGGTGATCCTCTCGGCAGCCCTCAAGGGTATCCCGGACGATGTTGTGGAGGCGGCCAAAATCGATGGCGCGAATCGCTGGGTGATGTTCTGGCAGATCACCATTCCGATGATCGGTCCAACGCTCGGTGTTGTCACCACGACGATGATTATCAACATTATGAAGATCTTCGATGTCGTCTATGTGATGACCGGAGGCAACTATAACACCGACGTGGTTGCGCAGGAGTTCTGGAACCAGTTATTCAGCTTTCAGAATTATGGCATGGCGAGCGCGCTGGCGGTGATCCTGACGATTGCGGTCATTCCTGTCATGTACATCAATATTCGCAGAATGCGCGCGGAGGAGAGGACAAGATGAGTACGTTAGAGGAACAGGCAGTCGCGGCAATGCAGCCGAAGAAGACCACTGGCGCGCCACGCACCACGGAAAATTACTTCGTGCGCAGCCTGAGCAACGCTCTGATCACGGCCATCGTTGTCGTGATCGCGCTGCTCTGGTCGGTGCCGACCTTCGGCCTCTTTGTGAGTTCGTTTCGCCCGCCGCAACTGATCTCGACTACCGGGTGGTGGCAGGGGCTGATCCCACCCTGGAACTTTACCATTACGAACTACATGCAGGTCATCACAGCGCAGGGCATGGGGCAGGCATTTCTCAATAGCCTGATTATCTCCATACCGGGCACGCTCTTTCCACTGCTGCTCGGCTCCTTCGCCGCCTTCGCCTTCGCGTGGATCAAATTTCCCGGGCGCGATTTCTTCTTTTTCGGCATCGTCGCGATGCTGGTGATTCCAGGGCAGATCGCGCTGGTGCCTCTGCTGCAAATATTCACGGCCATCGGCTTCACCGGCCAGTACTGGGCGGTATGGATCGCGCATACGGCCTTTGGCCTGCCCTTCGCGGTCTTCCTGCTGCGCAACTTTTTCGCCGCGCTCCCCCGCGACCTGCTGGAGTCGGCATATGTTGATGGGGCTTCGAATTTCCGCTCGTTCTGGACGATTGTGATACCGCTATCGGTGCCGGCGCTGGCCTCGCTGGCGATCTTCCAGTTCATGTGGGTATGGAACGATCTACTGATCGCCCTGATTTTCCTGGGTGGCAACCCGCAGCGTGCGCCGATGACGCTGAATATCGCGGACCTCGTTGGCACCTATGGCAATAACTACCAGGTCTTGACGGCGGCTGCATTCCTCTCGATGGCGCTGCCGCTGATCGTGTTCTTCTCGATGCAGCGCTACTTTGTACGCGGCATCCTGGCCGGCTCGGTCAAAGGATAGAGCAGAGTGCAAAAAAAGGCAGGGGGCTTTAGCTCCCTGCCTTTTTTTGCACTCTGCTCTACCTATTTTCGTGACGAAACGCTCCCAATGTGTTAAGGTTCATTTGAGCGATGCTTCCTGATCGATTTACCCGGGAGGCTCCTCTACCGGGCAACTCTTACAATCTAAAGAAGGGGACACGCGCTCGTCTCTATATCCAGTGAGGGAGGATTTATGCGCATACTTATACTGGGCGGCGATGGCTATCTCGGCTGGCCCCAGGCCCTCTACCTTTCCGGCAAAGGGCACGATGTTACGATCTTCGATAATCTGATGCGCCGGCACTTCGATCTTGAACGCGGCTTCAATAGCCTGGTCCCTATTCAGACGCTGCATGAACGCGTCGCTGTATGGAAAGCAGTCTCCGGGCGGCAGATCAGATTCTTCATCGGCGATACAATGGACTATGAAGCCCTATCCAGGGTGTTTCGCGAGTGCCAGCCGGAGGCCGTGGTACACTTTGCCGAGCAGCGTTCCGCACCGTACTCCATGATTGATCGCAAGCACGCGGTCTTTACGCAGACCAACAATATCGTCGGCACGCTCAACGTTCTCTACGCTATCAAGGAATTCGCGCCCGATTGCCATCTGGTGAAGCTGGGGACGATGGGCGAGTATGGTACGCCCAATATAGATATTGAAGAAGGTTTTATCGAAATTCACCATAAAGGCCGCTCAGATATCCTGCCGTATCCTAAACAGCCAGGCTCAATGTATCACCTGAGTAAAGTCCATGATAGTCATAATATCATGTTCTGCTGTAAAATCTGGGGCTTGCGTGCTACCGACCTGAACCAGGGAGTTGTCTACGGCGTCGAGACAGACGAGACGACACAGGATCCACGCCTGGCAACGCGCTTTGATTACGATCAGATCTATGGCACGGCGCTCAATCGTTTCTGCGTGCAGGCCGCAGTGCAGCATCCCCTCACTGTGTATGGCAGGGGCCGGCAAACGCGCGGCTACATCAATCTGCGCGACACGATACGCTGCATCGAGCTAGCCATCAGCTCGCCGCCCGGCGCGGGCGAGTATCGCGTATTCAATCAGATCACCGAACAATTCTCTCTCATTGAACTGGCGGAGATGGTTGCCAGCCACAGCCAGCGCTTCGGGCTGGAGGCATATATCAAGCACCTGCCCAACCCGCGCGTTGAGGCCGAGGAGCACTACTATAACGCGGCACATACGCGGCTCATTGAACTGGGACTTGAGCCACACCTGCTGGATGGCTCGGTGCTCGAATCGCTGATCCGGCTCGTGCTCGAAAATCGCGAGAATATCGACAGAAATCTCATTATGCCGACGGTCAACTGGCGCGCAACGAAGAATGAGGTATCTTAACCTCCCTCGCCGGGTGGTCGCGTGGGCGCGAGCAGGCTTGCGATA
>Ga0070739_10001534_pt1 | contig 34240 bp, 34 predicted proteins | sample Coa_R1_7_FD_66445 | JGI IMG/M metagenome (GOLD analysis project Ga0070739, IMG submission 66445) | Surface soil microbial communities from Centralia Pennsylvania, which are recovering from an underground coalmine fire - Coalmine... | ecosystem: Environmental > Terrestrial > Soil > Unclassified ...
GCGCAGGCGCTCGACCACGACGTCGCCTCGCTGCTCGGCTACTCGCTCCGCCGCGCGACGCCTCGTTTCCTGCAACCGGCCCGCCGCGGCCCGCGCGGCAAGGGGGTCGAGTTCTCGGCCTTCAGGATCCCCGGCTCCCACCTCGAGCTCCTGGTCGCCTCGTTCGCACCCCGGACGACGTTCGACGACTCGATCACCCACGCCGGGATCGACGTCGCCTACATGGCGCAGGGCGAGCTGATCCTCGTCGTCGACGGCAACGACTACGTGCTGGAGGAAGGCAGCTGCGTCGTCTGGCCCTCCTCCCACCCCCATACCATGCGCAACGACAGCGACGCGGTCGCGATCGCCGTCGGCTTCACGACCGAGACGGTGCATTGACGACCGAGATGCGCCTCTACGACCTGCGCGTCACCGTCGAGCGGATCGAGGGCCGCTCCGTTTGCGGCCTGCAGGTCGGGGACTATTTCGAGCTGACGGAGTCGAGCCGCCTCCGCATCCCGGCGGGCCGGCACTTCTGCGTCTACGCGCTCCAGTCGGTGCTGCCGCTCCTGCCGGCGAAGCAGCGCAGGCTCGCCGACGAGGACTGGCTCGAGCAGGACACCCTCGTCTGCTGCCCCGACCCGGACGAGCGGGTCGTCATGCGCATCGAACGGATCGGCGAGCGCGACCTGCGGACCGAGGATCTCACCTGAACGAGCTCGAGCTCGGCCTCGGCATCCAGTCCGACAAGCCGGCCGAGCAGTACGTCGCGATCGCGCGCCGCGCCGAGGATGCGGGGTTCGACGTCCTCTCGGTCTTCCACGACCTCTTCTTCCAGCCCTCGATCTTCCCGCTGCTGCTGATGGCGCGCGAGACCGAGCGGGTGCGCCTCGGCCCCGCCGCGCTCAACCCGCAGACCCTGCATCCGGTCGAGATCGCCGGGCAGATCGCCGCGCTCGACCACGCCTCCGGCGGCCGCGCCTACCTCGGCCTGGTCACCGGCTCCTGGCTCGACCGGCTCGGGCTCGCGGAGGACCGCCAGCTCACGCGCCTCCGGGAGGCCGTCGAGCTGGTATGCCGCCTGCTGGCCGGCGACCGGAGCGGCTTCGCAGGCGAGCGTTTCGCGCTCGCCGCCGGCGCCGGGCTCGCCTACGAGCCGCTGCGACCGCGCGTACCGTTGATGATCGGCACCTGGCACCGGCGCGCGACCCGCTACGCCGCGGCGGTCGCGAACGAGCTGAAGATCGGCGGCACGGCGAACCCCGACATGGTGCGGCTCGTGCGCGGCTGGCTGGGCGACGCGCCGACCCGGATCGTCGTCGGTGCCGTTACCGTCGTGGACGAGGACGGCGACGCCGCACGGGCGCGCGCCGCTTCCGAGGTCGAGATGTACCTCGACGTCGTCGCGCGTCTCGACCCGACGCTCGAGCTGAAGGAGGGCGATGCTGCGCCCCCCGACAGGTTCACGCTCGCCGGCACCCCGGAGGAGGTCGCCGAGCACGCGCGATCGCTGATCGACGCGGGCGCGGCGCGGGTCGAGTTCGGCACCCCGCAGGGCCTGACGACGGAGCGCGGCGTCGCGTTGCTCTGCGACCGGGTGCTCCCGCTGCTTCGCCGCTAGCCCGGCTCGGGAGCCCTTCAGTCGCGCCAGCGGCGGAAGACGAGACAGGTGTTGTGCCCGCCGAAGCCGAAGCCGTTCGAGATCGCGAGCTCGACCTGCTGCTGCCTCGCCTCCCCCGGGATGTAGTCCAGGTCGCACTCCGGATCGGGCTGCTCGAGGTTGATCGTCGGCGGCAGCACGCCGCGCTGCAGGGCGAGCACGGTGAACACGGCTTCGACCGCCCCGGCCGCGCCGAGGGGATGGCCGGTCGCGCCCTTCGTCGAGGAGATCGGCGTGCGGCGGGCGGCTTCCTCGCCGAGCGCGCGCTTGAGCACACGCGTCTCGGCGGCGTCGCCGGCGGGCGTCGACGTGCCGTGGGCGTTCACGTAGCCGATCTCGTCCGGCCGGACGCCCGCATCTGCGAACGCGAGCTCCAGCGCGCGGGCGGGGTTGGTGCCGGTCGGGTCGGGGTCGGAGACGTGGTGCGCGTCCGAGGAGCTGCCGTAGCCGGCGAGCTCGGCGTAGATGCGCGCCCCGCGCGCGCGCGCGTGCTCCAGCTCCTCCAGGACGAGCATCGCAGCCCCCTCCGCGATCACGAAGCCGTCGCGGTCGGCGTCGAACGGCCGTGACGCCCGCTCGGGGTCGTCGTTGCGGCGGGAGAGGGCGCGCATCGCGCCGAAGCCGGCGAGCCCGACCGGCGTCACCGGCGCCTCGGTGCCGCCGCAGATCATCACGTCGGCCCGGCCGAGGCGGATCTGGTCGAGCCCGTCGCCGAGCGCCATGTTCGAGGCGGCGCACGCGGTCGACTCGGTCAGGAGCGGTCCGCGCGTGCCGAGCAGGATCGAGATCCATCCCGCCGGCAGGTTCGGGACCATCTGGACGACGGCGAACGGGCTGACCCGGGTGGGGCCGCGGTCCTGCAGCTGCAGCACCGCGTCCTCCAGCGAGCTCAGGCCGCCGATCGCCGTCGCGACCGCCGCACCGGCTCGTTGCCCGGCCGCGGCGAGCTCCAGGCCGCTGTCGGCCTCGGCCTGGCGGGCCGCCGCGATTGCGAGCTGGCTGCAGCGGTCCATCCGCCGCGCGTCCTTCCGGTCGACGTAGTCGGACGGCTCGAAGTCGCGGACCTCGCACGCGAACGTCGTCGTGTGCCCGTCCGCGTCGAACCGGGTGATCGGCCCCGCGCCCGAGCGCCCCGCCAGCAGCGCGCGCCACGAATCGTCGACCGTGTTCCCGAGCGGACTCACCAGGCCCAGCCCGGTGACCACGACACGCCGACGCGGGCTCATCGGATGCGGAGGCTACCCGCAGCGAGCGGTCGACCCGTGGGCCGCGGCTCGCGGCCGAATGAGCCGCGAGACCTATGCGGTCGGGCCGCGTCGCTGCGAGGCTGGGCGATCACCGGCGGGCGCCGCCCGTCGCGAAGGGAGGCCGGGGTGGCGAGGGAGACGATCCGGATCGTGCTCGTCGACGACGACGCGTCGCTCGCGGAGCTGTTGCGCGTCAACTTCGAGCTGGACGAGCGCTTCGAGCTCGTCGGCCACGCCTGCGACGGCGACGAGGGCGTGAGGCTCGTCGCGGAGCTGCGGCCCGATGCCGTCCTGATGGACCTGCACATGCCCGTCCTCGGCGGCGTCGCCGCGACGAGGAAGATCGTCGCGGCGGACCCGGATGCCTGCGTGATCGCCTTCACCGCGTCGCGCGATCCGGGCGAGCACGAGGCGGTGCGGCGGGCGGGCGCGGCCGCGGTCCTCGCGAAGCCGTTCGACCCGCTGACCTTCCTCGACGCGGTCGACGGGCACGCGCGCGCCTGCACCGCCCGCGCCGACGCCGCGTAGCGGCCGTTTGCCCGACCTCCCGGGCCGGGTATGGGCGACTCGAGCCGATGCCCGCCGACGACCTCGAAGCGCAAGTCCCTCCGTGATCGCCGTCACCACCCGCTCACGCGCGCGCAGCCTCCGCCACGTCGCGCCGATGCTGGTCGGCACGAAGCTGATCGAGCGAGACCTCGCGACGGCGCCCGGCTGCGATCGCTACGCGACCGTCGTGACCGGGCCCAAGGAGGTGTGGACGCTCAGCATCTGGCGCGACCCGCAGGAGATGCGCTCGTTCATGCGCACGCGCACGCACGCCGGGATCATGTGGAACCAGCCGGCGTGGCTGGAGTGCTACTGGGGCATGCGCTGGAGCCCCGGCGCCGCGCAGGCCGGCAGGTGGGAAGGCCGCGAGTGGTCGTTTCCATCCGCCGCGTCCGGAGAGGACGACTCCGCCGAGGCGCCGCTGCCCGCGCTGTGGATGGAGGCCGCCCTCGGCCAGACGGTGCCGGTCGAGCGCCGCGCCCTGGCCGGAGCGATCGGTGCGACGTACCGCGTGAAGGCGCCGCCGTGGCGCGTCCCGGCCGCGCTGCGGGACCTTCGCCGCCTGCGGCGGTGGGCAGGCGCCGACCCGGACGCGCTCACCGTGTCGCTCGGACTGGGGACGCGCGGCGCCCTGTGCCTCCTCGTGATCATGGGCTCGCCGGAGGGAGCACGCCGCCTGCAGGAGGCCGCTGCGCACGCACACCTGCTCGAGCGTTGGCGCGAACTCGTCTGGTGGTCGACCTGGGAAGCCGAGTCCGAGTTCGGCCAGTGGAAGAGCCGGCGTCTGCGCGAAGGACAGCTCCACGACGCACCGTTGCTGCTGGACGTCGCGTTGCCGGTCCATCCGGCCGCGGCCGGCGAAGCCCGGGGAGCGCTCGGCGCCCGCCTCGGCGCACGCGACAGCGCGAGCCTGCACACGCTGATGCTGGTCACGACCGAGCTGGTGACGAACAGCGTCCGACACGCCGGGCTCGCCGCGAACGACCGGATCGGTCTGCAGGTCCGCAGTCGCGACGACTGGATCCGCGTCGACGTCGTCGACCGCGGCCGCCGCTTCGTGCCGCACGTGCCGACGGTCAGGGACATCGAGGAGAGCTCCGGCCGCGGCCTCCTCTTCCTCGACCGGATGGTGGAGCGGTGGGGGATCAGTCAGCACGCGGCCGGGCGCCGCCACTGGTTCGAGCTGCGCGTGCCGCTCGAAGGCCTCGGCGAACCTTGATCGTCCCAGGCTGAGCACCCCGGCACGCGCGGTAGGGTCAGCCGGCATGCGGGCGGTGGCGAGCGGGCGTGGAGCGGCAGCTGGCTTCGTGATTCTGCTCGTCGCGTTCACGGCGGCCGCCTGCGGGGGCGGAGGCGCACGGCGGGCAGGCACCGCGACCGCGCCGCAGACGGCTGCGTCACCGGTCTGCCGGACGCTGGTCGCCGCGGCGGTCGACAACGGCAAGGCGCTGCTCCGCGCCTACACGGGCGTCGTCAGTCCGGGCGACCTCGCGTTCTACGACCTGCGCGAGTCGCTCGGCTTCGCGCAGCGGCACGGCTGCCGGCCGCGCGACCTCGGTCGGGCGCTCGACGCCGGCTTCACGGACGCGCGCTTCGCCAGCCTGCTGAACGACGTACCCGCCACGTACGTGCGCTACCTGCGCCAGGCGCTCGCGTGCTTCCGCGGGCAGCTGCCGGCCGAGCGCTGTGTCCGTCCGGCGGCGGTGATCGAGCCGCCCGGGGCCGGCAAGCCGAGCGGCACGTCGCACCCGCTGACGCCGTAAGGGCCTGTCCAGCTCACGGGCCGCCGGCGTCGGGGCCGCCGCCGGAGACGCCGACCGCGGCGGGCGTCGCGGCCGGGTCGACGACCAGCGTGATCGTCCCGGCGTAGCCGTCCGCCGCCCGCGCGCCGAGCTTCCGCAGCCTCAGCAGCTCGCGCGGTCCGCCCTGCTCGGTGTAGACGCGGTCGGCGGTGTTGAGGACACGCGCCGCCGTGTCGGACGTGTACGGCGAGAGCCGGTACACCTCCGTCGTCGTCGCGTCGTCGAACAGCAGCTGCCCGGTGTGCGAGACGTGCCCGCCGCGGTACCCACGCCCGACCGTCTTGCCGCCGACGTGCACCTTGACGTGGATGTGGGTCGTGCGACCCGCGTAGTGGCCGGGATAGATCGTCAGGAACTCGGCCATGCCGTCGGCGCCGGTCAGCTGCACGCCGCGGAGCCACGTCTGGCCGACCGTCTGCTCGGACGGCTCGTCGGAGTACACGCCGCGGGCGTCGCAGTGCCAGATGTCGCACGCCGCGCCCGTGACCGGCTTGCCGGCGGTGGTCACGACCCTGATTCGCAGGTGCAGCGGCACGCCGGGCCGGCCGAGCCTGACGTCCTTCCGGATCTTCTCGAGCGCCACGTAGAACGGGCCCTCCTCCTGCTCCGGCGTCAGCCGCAACCTCGACGAGCCCGAGTCGTGCGCGGCCGCGTCCAGCGCGGCGAGACCGCGCGCCGCGCCGAGGGAGCCGCCGGCGGCGGCGGCCACACCGAGCGCGCCCGCCTGCCGCAGCAGGCGCCGCCTGGTGAGACGCGTCTTGCCGTCCTCGCCGCTCACGGCAGCTCCTCGGGCGAACCGTGCGGGAAGCCCGGGGTCGAGAGCGAGCGGCCGTCGGCGAGGAACGTCAATGCCTCGTAGCCGCGCAACCGCGCGGTCCACGCCGCGCCGCGGACGCCCATCGCGAACGCGGCGGTCGCGTACGCATCCGCGGTCGCGAGGTCGGGACCCGCGATCGTCACCGACAGCACGCCATCCGGCGGCCGCCGCGTGTACGGGTCGAAGACGTGCCGCCCGCGCGCGTACTCGCCGGACGTCGCCACCGCGAGCGCGTCGCCGACGACGACGGCGGCGACCCGCTGCCGGTCGAGCGGGTGCTGGATCCCGACCCGCCACACCGGCTCCGGCAGCGCGCCGCCTCTGAGCCGCAGGTCGCCGCCGGCGTTGATCGCGTAGTTGCGCCAGCCGAGACCGTCGGCGATCGCCGCCGCGCGGTCGACCGACCAACCCTTGACGAGCCCGGACGGGTCGAGCCGGTCGGCGCGCGCGGCGCGGACGTCGAAGAAGCCGTTCGTCTCGGCGCGCAGCTGCTCGCAGCGGGCGAGCACCTCGCGCACGTCCGGATGCGCGTCGCCGAGCGAAAGCTCGCCCCGATCGAGGCGGCTGATCTCGCTGTCCTCCCTGAACGTGCTGAACGTCCGGTCGACGAGCCGGAACCAGTCGTAGACCGAGTCGAGCTCGGCCGGATCGTCCGCGTCGCGCACGTCGACGACGATCGGCGTGCCCATGACCTGCTCGACGCGTGCGACGCCGACGCGCTCGGCGGCGACGGCCACGGCTACCAGGCCCTCGCCTTCAGGATCGCCGACTGCAGCGACTGGTCGAACCCCATGCTGGTGTCGGTTGCGCCCGAGACCAGGTCGATGCGCGTGCTCTGCGCCTGCATCGTCTCCTGGATCAGGATCGGGAGCGCCTGCTGGTTGATGAAGACGGAACGGTCGGTGTGGTTCGGGTAGACGGGGACCGTCACGGCCGTGATCCGCCGCTTGACCGTCTTCTTCTTCGTCTTCAGGTTCGTCGTCGTGGTCTTCCTGACGACGATCGTGACCTGCACGTCGCCCCACCGGTCCGCCGCTCCGGCGACGCCGGTGAACGATCGCTTCGCCGTGACGACCCTCGTCTTGGCGGTGCTCGCGTGCGTGGTCGCCGCGGCCACGGCGTTCGCGTTGGGCAACGCCAGCGTGGTCGCGCCGAGCACCGCCGCGGTTGCTCTACGCATCTCCCGTTCTCCTTTCGTGCGTGGTGGTCATGTGAGCGCGAACCGCTCCAGGTGGATGCGCCGACGCGGCACTCCGGCCGCGCGCAGGTTGCGGCCGATCGCGTCGGTCATCGCCACCGGGCCGCAGAGGAAGACGTCCCGCTCCACGGCGTCGGAGACAAGCTCGTGCAGATGATTGGGCGAGAGCAGCGACGCGCCGGCGCCGCGGTGGTCGCCGACGACGTAGTGCACCGCGAAGTCGTTCCTGGCGGCGAGCTCGTCGAGCTCGCGCCTGAAGATGAGATCGTCCTCGCTCAGCACGCGGTAGATCACGACGACGTCGCCGCGCATCCGCTCGACCAGCGACCGGACCGGCGTGATCCCGATCCCGCCGGCGATCAGCAGCACCTTGGCGCGGCGGCGGCGAGCCGATTCGGTGAAGACCCCGAACGGGCCCTCGGCGAGGACGAGCGTGCCCGGCCGCACGTCCGCGATCCGCGCGGTGTGGTCGCCGAGCGCCTTCACGGTGATCCGCAGCGACGAGCCGTCCGGTGCCTCGGAGAGCGAGAACGGGTGCGCCGACCAGACACGACGACGGTCGAGGAACCGCCAGAGGAAGAACTGCCCGGGCTCCGCGCGCAGCAGATCGAGCCGCCGCCCGGCGATGCGCAGCGAGACGACGCCCGGCCCCTCCTCGACCGTCTCCACCACCCGCAGCCGGTGGCGCGCGAGCTGCACGAGCGGCAGGACGACCCGGAAAGCGAGGAGAACGGCGATCGTCGCCGCGTACAGCGCGCGCCAGTAGTCGGCCGCGGCGCGGTCGAGCACGAGCTCGTTGCCGGTCGGGATCTCGTGGAACCACGAGAGCGCGATGCCCGCGTAGGTGAGCAGGTGGACTGCGTACCACCACTCGTAGCGCAGACGCCGGCGCACGATCACGACGGACGTCGCGACGACGCCGAGCAGCAGCGCGGTCCCGATCGTCGCGGTGATCATCCCCGGATAGACGCCGCCGCCGAGCATCGTCGAGAGCTCGCCGCCGACGGAGAGCTTGTCCATCAGCGCGTAGCCCCAGACGGTGAAGACGACGTGCGCGACGACGAGGTCGATGCACGCGTGGCCGTTCCAGCGGTGCCACACGCTCAGCCGGTCGAAGCCGACCGCGCGCTCCAGCGCCGGCAGCCGCGCCAGCAGGATCACCTGCAGGAGCGCGAGGTACGCGGAGAGCAGCCCGGTGATGCGCCCGACGCTCGTCAGCGCGTCGCCCGTCGACGTGGGACGCAGGTTGCCGCCGTGCGCCCAGAGCCAGACGATGACCCCGGCGTTCGCCGCGACCGTCGCGAAGACGAGCCCGGCGGCCGCACGGCGCCTGAGCACGAGCGGCCGGCGGGCGGTCGCCGTCGGGCGCGTGAGCTGGACGACCTCCTGCACGCGCGCCACGCTAGGGCGGCCCCGTTGGAATCGGCTAAGAAACGGCTGAGACCCCGGTAGGGCCTGTGCGGGAAAGTGCCCGGGCGCAGGCCCGTCGGCTGCGTTACTCTCGAGCCGTGTCGGTCGCGGCCGCCGAGATCCGGGCTGTCGATCCCCAGGACGAGCCGGGCGCCGACCCGCCCGCCACCCGCGCGTCGCGTCTCTCCGGCACGGGGTCGGCAGGGGGCCGGCACGCGGAGACCGCGCGCCTCAGGGTCCTGCTCGTCGAGGACGAGCCGTCGATGCGGCTCCTCTGCACCTTCAACCTGGAGCTCGGCGGGTTCGAGGTGACGAGCGTCGAGACGGGCGCGGAGGGTCTCGCCCGGGCGAGCGAGGGCGGCTTCGATCTGCTGCTGCTGGACGTGATGCTGCCCGATCTCGGCGGCTTCGAGGTCGCGCAGCGCCTGCGCGAGAGTGCGGAGGCCCCGTGCACCCCGGTCGTCTTCCTGTCCGCGCGCGGCTCGGAGACCGACCTCGCGCGGGGCCGGGCGGCGGGTGCGATCGACTACGTCGTCAAGCCGTTCGATCCCGTCGCGTTGCCGCACCGGCTGCGGGACGACCTGGCCGAGCTGGCGAGGTCCGGAGCTGACGCGGTTCGCCGTCGCCGCTTCGGCGGGCGAAGCGGCGAGCCGGACCTGTAGCGGTGGTCGCGCGAGCCGGCGCCCGTCTCGAGGAGCCGTTCACGGCTCGTGCCGGGCTCCGCACCGACGGCGCCAGGACGGCGCGCCGCACCGTTCGCGCCGCGCTGGTCGTGCTGATCGCGCTGCTGGTGGCGTCCGTCGCAGCGGCCGCGGTCTCGGTGCGCCGCATCTACACGCTCGCCAACACGCGCTACCTCGAGCAGGCGGCGCCGATCTACGCGGCGACCCAGGACGTGCTGGTCGAGATGCTGAACCAGGACACGGCGGTGCGCGGCTACCTGATCTCGGGGGACCCGTCGACGCTCGAGCCGTACCGGGAGGGGCGCGCCCGCGAGGCGGCCGAGCTGGCGCAGATCGCGGCGAACGCGTCCTCCGACCCACGGGTGCCGGCGCACCTCGCCGCCGTGCGCCGGGACGTCGCGTGGCTGGAGCGGTTCTACGCGCACCAGATCGCGCTCTTCCGCTCGGGGCCGGCCGGACAGCGGCAGGCGCGCCGGGAGGTGCTGAACGGCAAGGCGCGCTTCGACCACTTCCGCCTGCTCGCACTCCAGCTCGAGGCGGACGCCGGGCGCGTCGTCGAGCGCGCACGCAGCGCGCAGCACGGGACCTTCGTCAACGCGCTCGTGTTCGTGATCGCGATCGGCGCGCTGGCGGTGGCGATCGCGCTGACGCTGCTGCTCCGCGTGCCGGAGCGCCTCTACCACCTGTACCGTGCCGAGGAGGAGGCGCGCCGCGGCGCCGAGGAGGGCGCGGAGGCCGCGCGGGCGCTGGCGCACGTCGGCGAGGCCGTGATCCTCGTCGACGACTCCGACACGGTGCGGTACTGGAACCCGGCGGCCGAGCACCTGCTCGGGCTCTCCGGCAGCGCGGTCGTCGGCCGTGCGCTCGCCGCCGCCACGCCGGCGGTCGATCGGGCGCTCGAGGCGACGAGAGGCGGCGAGCCGGCTGCGGTGACGATCGACGACCGGCGGCGCTGGCTGGAGAGCGCCGAGTCGCGCTTCGAGGGCGGGCGCGTGATCGTGCTCCGCGACCTCACCGAGTCGCGCGAGCTCGAGCGGATCCGCGCCGACTTCGTCGCCACGGCCGCGCACGAGCTGCGCACGCCGCTCGCGGCGATCTACGGCGCCGTGCGCACGCTGCTCCGCGAGGACCACCATCTGCCGGACGCGACTCGCGCGCGCTTCCTCGCGATGATCGAGAGCGAGTCGGAGCGGCTCCGGCGGCTGATGGACCAGCTCCTCGTCACAGCACAGCTCGACGGAGAGACGCTGGTCGTGCACTGCGAGACGGTCGACCTCTGCGCACTCTGTCGCAGCCTCGTCGACAGCACCGGGCTGCAGCTTCCCGAGACGTTCGACCTGAGTGTCGACATCCCCACGGCGCCGCTCGACGTGACGGCCGACCCGGAGCGGCTGCGACAGGCGATCGGCAACCTGCTCGAGAACGCGATCAAGTACTCGCCCGACGGCGGGCGGATCGAGGTGCGCGTCGGCGCGCGCGACGGCCGCGCGCACGTCGAGATCGCGGACTCCGGAATCGGCATCCCGCCGGAGGAGCAGGAGCGGATCTTCGACAAGTTCTACCGGCTCGACCCGACCATGACCCGCGGCGTCGGCGGCTCCGGGCTCGGCCTGTACATCATCCGGCAGGTCGTCGAGCGGATGGGCGGGGAGGTCGGCGTCGACTCCGAGCTCGGCAAGGGCTCGACCTTCACGATCGCGCTCCAGCGCGCCTGAGGGCAGCACGAAGGTGTCCGACACCGCAAGGTGTCAGACACCGGACACGTGAGCCTGAGGGCAGCACGAAGGTGTCCGACACCGCAAGGTGTCAGACACCGGACACGTGAGCCTGAGGGCAGCACGAAGGTGTCCGACACCGCAAGGTGTCAGACACCGGACACGTGACGAGTAGGAGTGGTTTGCGCGCCAGCGAGGACGGAGACTGCGGCTGCGTGAGGGGTGCCCGCCGCTTCGCCGTGCTCTGCCTCTCGATCGTGGTCGCGTTCGGCTCCGCGAGCGCCCGTGCCGCGCACCGAAACGATCCGGTCACGCGCGCAACGCTTCTGCAGACCGCCGAGAGCGGCATCACGCGCATCGACCAGGTCTGGTGGAACCCGGTCGCCCACTGGTACACGACCTATCCCTGGACCCAGCGCGCCGGCGCCGGCGGCCTCGCGACGCTGTGGGACGCCGCACCGCTGTTCGAGACGATCGACCTCGTCGCACTCGCGGATCCGACCTCCGCGAACAAGGCGGCGGTGACGCAGTTCGCGGTCGGCGCCGAGCGCTACTGGGATCCGCTCGCGAGCGCGATGGGCGCCTACGTCTACCTCCCGGACAAGCACAAGTCGATGGGGGCGTTCTTCGACGACGACGGCTGGTGGGGCCTCGGCTTCTTCGACGCGTATCGCGCGACCGGCAACCGCCGCTTCCTGCGCGACACGCTGCGCGCGTTCGACTTCATCGAGCTGAAGGGCTGGGCGCCGCAGGGCGGCGTCTGGTGGAGCACCGACCACACCCGCACGACAGCCGAGCCGCTCGCGGCGGAGGCGCTGCTCGGCGCGCTGCTCTACGAGCGGACGCACGCGACCGCCTACCTCCGCGTCGCCGAGCGCTACATCGCGTGGGCCGACAAGCACATCTGGAACGCGAGCCGCGGCCTCTACCAGCGCGCCCCGGGCGACCCGACCGTCCTGGACTACGTCGAAGGGATGATGATCGGCGCCGACGCGGCGCTCTGCCGCTCCCTCCACCGCTCGGCCTACTGCCGCAAGGGCGAGGCGCTCGCGCGCGCCGCCGCCGTCGCGTTCCCGCCCTCGTACCACTGGGCGCCGGAGACCGACGCGATCTACCTGCGCTGGCTGCTCGAGCTCTACAAGACGAACCACCACCGGCAGTGGTACGACCTCGTGAATGCGCGAGCGCAGCAGGCATACGCGAACGCGCGCGACCCGCAGGGGCTCTTCACGAAGAACTGGGACGGCTCGTTCGCGAGCAACGACCGCCTGCTCACCGACGCCGGCACGCTGATGCTGTTCGCCGCGCTCGCGGGCGCGCCCGCGCCCTAGGGGGCTGTCCGGAAAGTCGAACACTTTCCGGACAGCCCCCCAAACCGACGAACCTGGTTCGTCGAGGACGAACCAGGTTCGGGAGCTCCTCCGCGCGTACGCTGCGGCGCGTGGGGATGTTCTTCCACTCCGCCGCGGCCGCCCCCGAGCGTCCGGCCGACCCGCAGGTGCGCCGCGCGAACCTGCGCCGCGTGGGCCGCTTGTTCGCGCCCTACCGGCTGCGGCTCGGCTCGGTCCTGCTGCTGATCGTCGTCACCTCGGCGCTCGGGGTCGCGCCCGCGTTCCTGCTCAAGCGAGCGCTGGAGGCGATCGCGAGGGGCGACACGCGCTCGCTGTCGCTGAACGCCGGCGGGATGATCGCGATCGCGATCGCCACGGGCGTGCTGGGCGTGATCCAGACGCTGCTCTCGAACCAGGTCGGCCAGCGGGTGATGCACGACCTGCGCGCGGCGGTCTTCCGGCACCTGCAGCGCCTGTCGCTCGCCTTCTTCACGCGCACGCGCACCGGCGAGGTGCAGTCGCGGATTTCGAACGACATCGGCGGCGTGCAGAACGTCGTCACCAACACGGCCACCTCGATCGCCTCGAACGTGACGACGGTCGCCGCGACGATGGTCGGCATGCTCGTGCTGGACTGGCGGCTGGCGTTATTCGCATTCGCGCTGATCCCGCTCTTCGTGCTGCTGACGCGGCGTGTGGGCAACGAGCGGCGACGGATCGCGAAGACGACGCAGGAGACGCTGGCCGACATCTCCAGCCTCGTGCAGGAGTCGCTGTCGGTGTCGGGCATCCTGCTCGGGAAGACGATGGGCCGCGGCGGAGAGCTCGCGGACCGCTTCGAGGCCGACTCGCTGCGCCTCGCCGAGCTCGAGGTGCGGCAACGGATGGCGGGTCGCTGGGTGATGGCGTCGATCCAGACGAGCTTCGCGATCATGCCCGCCGCCGTCTACTGGTTCGGCGGGCTCGCCTACACACACGGGTCGCACGCCGTCTCGATCCCGCTGCTCGTCTCGTTCACGACCCTGCAGACGCGCCTGTTCTTCCCCGTCGGCTCGCTGCTCGGCGTCGGGCTGGACGTGCAGACGTCGCTGGCGCTGTTCGACCGGATCTTCGAGTACCTCGACCAGCCCGTCGACATCGTCGAGCGTCCGGACGCCGTCGCCGTCGGCCGCGCCGGCGACGTCGTCTTCGACGGCGTGTGGTTCCGCTACGGTGAGGAGTGGACGCTGGAGGACGTCTCGTTCACGGTCGCCGCCGGCACCACCACGGCCGTGGTCGGCGAGACGGGCTCGGGCAAGACGACGCTCGCGTACCTGGCGGCGCGGCTGTACGACGTCGACCGCGGCCGCATCACGATCGACGGCGTCGACGTGCGCGACCTCGGCTTCCAGGCGCTCACCGACCTCGTCGGCGTCGTGTCGCAGGAGACGTATCTCTTCCACGCGTCCGTACGCGAGAACCTTCGCTTCGCGCGGCCGGAGGCGACGGACGACGAGCTCGAGCTCGCCGCGGACGCCGCACGGATCCACGACCTGATCGCCTCGCTTCCCGACGGCTACGACACGGTCGTCGGCGAGCGCGGCTACCGCTTCTCGGGCGGCGAGAAGCAGCGGATCGCGATCGCGCGCACGATCCTCCGCAACCCGCCGATCCTCGTGCTCGACGAGGCGACCAGCTCCCTCGACACGGAGACGGAGCGGCTCGTGCAGGATGCGCTCGACCGTCTCTCGGCAGGGCGCACCACGATCGCGATCGCGCACCGCCTCTCCACCGTTCGCGACGCCGACCAGATCGTCGTCCTCGACCACGGTCGCGTCGTCGAGACCGGCAGGCACGACGATCTGCTGCTCGCCGGCGGCCGCTACGCCGCGCTCGCGGCACGCGACACGAGCTTCGACCGCGCGGAGCCGGTGCCGTGATCTCGCTGGACGATGTCGCAGCGATGGCGCTGGAGCTGCCGGAGGCGAGCGAGGCGGAGCGGCACGGCAACCGCACGTGGTTCGTCGCGGGCGAGGCCTTCGCGTGGGAGCGGCCGTTCAGCAAGGCGGACATCCGGCGCTTCGGCGAAGCGACGCCGCCCGAGGGGCCGATCGTCGCCCTGCGCGTCGCCGACCTCGAGGAGAAGGAGATCGTCCTCGCCGCCGACCTGCCCGGCTTCTTCACGATCCCGCATTTCGACGGCTACGCCGCGGTGCTCGTGCAGCTCCGCAAGGCGCGCAAGAAGGTGCTCCGGGACGCGCTCGTCGACGCGTGGCTCGCCTCGGCACCGCCGCGCCTGGCAAGCGCGTTTCTCGCCGCCGAGAACGACTCAGCCTGAGCCGTCTGCGAGCGCCGGCAGCGCGCGCAGCGCCCGCGTCGCGCCGGCAAGCGCGAGCGCGGTCGCGCAGACCATCACCGCCACCGGCACGATCACGTTCGCGACGAGCGGCGACGCGGCGGCGCCCGCCGGCCGGCCCTCGAAGAACCAGGGTGCCGCGCTCGCCACCGCGCCCCACCACACCGCCGCCGCCAAGGTCATCACGACCATCGCCGCGCTCGTGGCGGCCGCCAGCCCCGCCTCGAGGCGCAATTGCCGCAGCGAGAACGAGATGCGCCTCGCGGTCGCCGACGCGGCAGCGGCCCACGCGAACAGGCAGGCGGCGACGAGCACGACCCAGCCGACGAAGACACCCGCGTACGAGGCGTCGTGGCCGTTGCGCGCGGCGGCCGTCAGCGAGTGCGCCCACGCAGCGAGCCCGACGGTCGCGACGACCGTCGAGACGCTCAGCGCGACGGCGACGAGGATCGGCAGCCGGATCGTCCGCCAGCCGCCGCGGCGGACCAGACCGGCGAGCGCCGGCAGCGCGACGGCGACGCCGAGCAGCACGAGAACGGAGCCCAGCGCCGCGACCACGACGAGCACGTCGAAGCCGAGAGCGGGCAGCGTCCTCTCGCCGCTCGGAGTCGCGGCCTGCCAGTGCTCCGACGCCTTCTGCACGCCGAAGCCTCCCAGCACGAACAGCATCCACGCGTAGAGCACGAGCACCGAGCCACGTCGCACCCGCTCGCGCGGTGCGCCGCCGCCGAGCACGAGCACCCGCGCCCGCTCGCCGAGGCCGGCGCGGACGACGTCGAGCCGGACGCGCCAGGACATCCGCGCGGCGCCGTCGAGATCCTCGAGCAGCGCGACGAGCTCGTCGCCGTAGCGTGCACGCCACGCCGCCGGATAGACGCGCAGCAGCCTCACGCGACCGTCCGTGCCGCGGCCGCGCCCGGTCTCGCCCACGCCCGCAGCCGCGCGGTTCCCTCGTCGACGATCGTCCGAAGCTCGGCGAGCGCGGATTCGAGCGCTGCCGACCCCGAGGCGGTGAGGCGGTAGGGGCGCGTGCGCCCGGAGCTCTCCACCGGCTCGATCAGCCCGCGCTCCTCGAGCCGCCCGATCGCGCCGTAGAGCGTTCCCGGCCCGAGGCGGACGGCGGCGAAGTCCTCGATGTCGAGCAGTAGCGCGTAGCCGTGCTTCGGCCCCGAGGCGAGGCTGGTCAGGATCAGCAGCGGCGGGTCGTTCTCGCGGGCCATGGCGGGATCTTACTACGCGGCACGTAATAACGCAAGACGTAGCTCGTGGCGTCACGACGCGACCGCGTGAGTAGGCTCGCCTCGATGGCGCTCGACTGGACGACGCTGCCGCCCGACCTGCCCGCGCCCGAGGACGACGGCGCCGCCGACCACCTCGCGGGGCTCGAGGTGCCCGAGCTCGTCCTCGACTCGTCCCGCGGGCCGGTCGACCTGGCAGAGCTCGCAGCGGAGCGCGCGGTTCTCTATCTCTATCCGCGGACGGGCGCGCCCGGCGTGCCGATGCCCGACGGGTGGGACGCGTATCCCGGCGCACGCGGCTGCACACCGCAGTCGTGCGCGTTCCGCGACCACGCGGAGGAGCTGGCCGGGCTCGGCGCACGTGTCGCCGGCGCCTCGGCGCAAACGCTCGACGAGCAGCTCGAGTTCGCGGCGCGCCACCACATGCCGTTCCCGGTGATCGCCGACCCGGAGCTGCGGCTGCGCGACGCGCTCGGACTGCCGACGTTCGAGATCGCCGGCATGACCCTCTACAAGCGGCTCGCGCTCGTCGCGGAGCGGAGGCGGATCGTGAAGGTGTTCTACCCGGTATTCCCGCCCGACCGGAACGCCGCGGACGTCGCCGCCTGGCTCCGAACGTTTCCGTTCGCGCGAGGCGGCTAAGCCTTTCCTGAGAATCTCCCGGCTCTCAGCATTCGTTGAGGAACCAGGGGTACCACTGGAGCAGATGAAGACACTCGCTCGGCGACACGTTCTCCTCCCCGTCCTGCTCGGGCTCTGCGTGCTCGTGGTGGGTGCGGGCTTCACCTTCGAACGCGGAGCGGCGGCCCGGCCCCTCGGCCGCGGCATCGTCCTGATCAACACCAACCTCGGCTACGAGGGCGGCCGCGCAGCGGGCACGGGGATGGTGCTGACGTCGTCGGGCGAGGTGCTGACGAACAACCACGTGATCACCGGTGCGACGACGATCAGGGTGACCGTCCCGGGCACCAAGCGCACCTACGCCGCCCGCGTCCTCGGCTACTCGGTGCAGCGCGACGTGGCGCTCCTGCGGCTGCAGGGCGCGTCCGGCCTGAAGACGATCTCTCCGGCCACGTCCGCGAGGCTGAAGGTCGGCCAGGCGGTCACCGCGATCGGCAACGCGAACGGATCCGGGACGCTCACCTCCGCGGCCGGCACGATCACCGGGCTCGGCAAGACGATCACCGCCACCGGCGAGCTCGGCCGCTCCGAGCAGCTGCACGGCCTCATCGAGACCGACGCGGACGTGCAGCCCGGCGACTCGGGCGGGCCGCTCCTCGACAGCAGCGGGCATGTCGTCGGCATGGATACCGCCGCGTCGTCCGGCGGCGGCGGCTTCGGCTTCTCCTTCCGGTCGACGAACGGCAACGTCGCCTATGCGATCCCGATCGGAACCGCGCTCGGCGTGACCAAGCAGATCGAGGCTGGCACCACGACCGCCTCGGTGCACATCGGCGCGACGGCGTTTCTCGGCGTCGAGGTCGAGGCCGCCCAGCAGGGCTACGGGCCGCCGACCGCCGGCGCGCTCATCGCCGGGGTCGTCCCGAGCGGGCCGGCGGCGTCCGCGGGGCTGGTGCCCGGCGATCTGATCACAGCGGTCGAAGGTCGAGCGATCCAGACGCCCGACGCCCTGACGACGGTCGTCCTGACGAGGAAGCCGGGCACGTCCGTGCAGATCGCCTACACGGATCGCACCGGAACCCCGCAGAACGTGAGCGTCACGCTCGGCAGCGGTCCGCCGCAGTAGTCGCCCCCTCTCACCCGTCGTAGGATCGAGCGCGTGGCCGCGCGTCGATTCGCCCCGAGCATCCTGAGGGTCGCGCTGGCGACCACGGCGACGGTCGCGATCACGTACCAGCTCGCCGTCCTGCACGAGCGCGGCACGCTGCGCGTCGGCAACTTCTTCAGCTTCTTCACGATCCAGAGCAACGTGCTCGCCGTGTGTCTGCTTGCGCTGCTCGCGATCGTGCGCAAGGAGGAGCGGACGCCCACGTTCGACGCGGCACGTGGCGCGGTCACGCTCTTCATCTCGACCACGGGCGTCGTCTTCGCCCTCCTCCTCGAAGGTCACCAGGAGACCGTGCAGACCGCCGTTCCGTGGGTCGACACGGTCGTGCACAAGGTCATCCCGGCGGCGGTCTTCCTCGACTGGCTCCTCGACCCGCCCCGCCACCGGCTCCCCTGGCGGACGGTCGGGCTGTGGCTTACCTATCCGGCGGCGTGGTTCGCGTACACGCTCGTGCGCGGCGCGGTCGAAGGCTGGTACCCGTATCCGTTCGTCGACGTCCACGCCCTCGGCTACGGCGGCGTCCTCGGCCGCGCCGCGATCCTGCTGCCGTGCTTCGCCGCCGCGGCCGTGGTTGTCGCCTGGATCGGCAACCGGCGCGTCGGTGCGGCGCCGCGGTCGGCGCTCGCCACTTAGGGGTTGGCTCAGAGTCGGCGCCGGCGGCCCGGCGCGGCGGAGGGCAGACGCTCGAGCTCCTCCAGCGCCTGCCCGGCGCCGCGCGCCACCGCGGTCAGCGGCTCGTCGGCGATCGTCACGTGCAGCCCGGTCTCCCGCTCCAGCAGTCGGTCGAAGCCGCGCAGCAGCGCGCCCCCGCCGGCCAGCGTCAGCCCGCGGCGGCCGAGGTCGGACGCGAGCTCCGGCGGCGTCCGCTCCAGCACCTGCTTCACCGACTCGACGATCTGCGCGAGCGGCCGCTGGATCGCCTCGCGCACCTGGTCCGCGGTCACCGTGGCGCGGCGCAGGAGTCCGGTGGTGAGATCCCGGCCGGCCGTCTCCGTCGCCTCCGGCGCCTCGACGCTCGACACGGCGGCGCCCACCTCGATCTTCAACGCCTCCGCCCGCTCCTGGCCGATCAGCAGCCGCTGCTCCTCCTGGAGCGCACGGATGATCGCCTCGTCGAGGTCGTAGCCGCCGACGCGCACGGCCTGACTGACGACGAGCCCGCCGAGCGCCGTCACCGCCATCTCCGACGTGCCGCCGCCGACGTCGACCACCAGCGACCCCGACGCCTCCGCGACGGGAAGCCCCGCGCCGATCGCCGCCGCCATCGGCTCCTCGATCAGGAAGGCGTGCGCGGCGCCGGCGGCGCGCGCCGCCTCCTCGACGGCCGAGCGCTCGACCGGCGTGGCGCCGCTCGGGATGCAGACCATGACGTCCGCGCGACGCCCGACGCCGCCGAGCGCGAGGCGGATGAACGCACGCAGCATCTGCTCGGTGACGTCGAAGTCGGCGATCACGCCGTGGCGCAGCGGCCGGGTCGAGCGGATGTGCGCGGGCGTCCGGCCGATCATGCGCCGGGCGGCCTCGCCGACGGCGAGGACCTCGCCGCTCCGCTCGTCGACCGCCACCACCGAGGGCTCGAAGAGCACGACGCCGCGTCCACGCCGGAACACGACCGTGTTTGCGGTGCCGAGGTCGACCGCCAGCCGCCGCTCGGACCGCGGCCGGCTCCACGCTGCGCGACCCCCCAGAACCACCGCAGGCACCGTAGCGCCGCGGCGGCGGGGAGCCGCGCTTCAGCTACTCAGTGCCCGTCGGCGAAGCTGCGGTGGTCGGGATGGAACGGGTGATACCCGTGCCACGACACCGCCGCGTTCGCGCCCGCAGCGGTCGCCAGCGTCACGGCGAGCGCAAAGAGCGCTGCGATCTTCCGCATAATCGTCTCCTCCCTCGTCTCTAGAACCGGAAGTCCTGAAGGGTTTCCGCCGCGCGCCGGTACTGCCGCGCGGCCTCCGTCGCGTCCCCGCCCGCGAGCGCGAGCTCGCCGCGGACACTCCACACCGCAGCGAGGTGGCTCGCCGAGGACAGCTGCGCGAGCGTCGACTCCGCCGCGTCGAGCGCGGCCGCGGCCTCCGGCAGCCGACCCTGGGCGAGCAGCGCCCTGCCGAGCCGCAGCTCGGCGGTGCCGGCGACGTCGAGGACGTCGGTGCGGCCGTGCAGCAGCGACAGCGCGTCGCGCGCGTGCTGCTCCGCGTCGGCGAACTCCGTGGTCGCGAGCTTCACCTGCGCGAGCGAGCAGAGCGCCTGCGCGGCGTCGGGCTCGCTGCCGAGCTCGCGGGCCAGCGCGAGCGCCTGGCCGAGCCGCTCGACCGCCTTCCCGGTGTTGCCGAGCAGGAACTCGAAGCCGCCGAGGTTGTTCAGCTGGCGGCCGACGTTGATCCGATCGTCGAGCTGCTCGTACAGCGCGCGCGCCTGCTCGGCGAGCCGGCGTGCAACGGGCCAATGACCTTCGCGCTCGGCGACGAGCGACGCCTGGAAGAGGGTGTTCGCCTCGAGCTCGGGGTCGTCGAGGCCCTGCGCAAGCTCGAGCGCGCGCTCGATGTCGTCGCGGGCCGCCACCCAGTCGCGCTGCCGCCGGTAGCAGCGGGAGCGCCAGCCGAGGACGTCCGCGCGCAGCCGGTCGCACGGCAGCCCGGAGCTCTCCGCGAGCTGCAGCGCGTGCTCGAAGAGGCCGACCGCGACCGCGATCGACGACAGCTTGTACCGGCAGCAGCCGAGCCGGAAGAGAACCTCCGCCTGCTCGAGCGCAGCGAACGGCGGCTTCTCGGCGAGCGCACGCGCTTCCTCCAGCAACGCCAGCGCGGTGTCGAGCTCGCCCTCGTACATCCGGCCCCAGGCCTCGGCGAGCAGCGCGCGCAGGTGCAGCTCCGGCGCCTCGGGGGAGCCGACGAACGAGCCGAGGACGTCGACCGCCTCGCGGTGCCGCTTCGCGGCGAGCAGCGTCTCGGCCTGCGCGACGAGCGTCTCGCTGCGCGCGTAGTCGCCGCTGGCGACGCCGCGCTCGAGGTAGATCGGGTCGACCCCGAGGCGCTCGGCGAGCCAGGCGACCGTCTCGTCGGTCGGCCGGGTCTTGCCCCGCTCGATCTGGCTGACGTACTCCTTGGAGCAGTGGCCGGCGCCGAGCTGTTGCTGCGTCAGGCCGCGCTCGACGCGGAGCCGACGCACCCGGGCGCCGAGACCGAGGTCGGGGCGTGCCCGGACCGTCCCGGCGTGGGCTGTGGGCGTGGACGGGAAGCTGCGGCTCGACATCCGATCCCTCCCGGGAGGCGGCGACTGGTCGCGGCACGTTCGCCGCGTGGCCCCACCCTCTCGCCCGCTGCCTGCCCGTGCGTCCCCCGGACAGGCGCCTGGCGATCACCCTTTCGGTGGTTCACCTGCCCGCTTCACCGCCCGCGGGAGCTCCGCCGCCTCAAGTCGCGCCCGTCACAGGTCGATGAGCTGCTCGTGCGGCATGTCTCGTTCCTGCGGCTCGCGGCCCTCGCCCTCGTCGTCGGCGGCGCCCTCGCCGGCTGCGGCTCGAGTGGGGGCCCGCAGCGCCACGCCGCCTCGGTGCTGGTACGGGAGCGCGACTTCCGCATCCTGGTCAGCCCGACGCGCATACCCGCAGGCCCGGTCCGGCTGACGATTCGCAACGCCGGGCCCGCAGACCACGAGCTGATCGTCGTCCGCGCGCGCCGGGTCGGGCTGCCGCTCCGCACCGACGGGCTCACGGTCGACGAACAGGGTCTCGCCCACTCGACGCTCGCCTCGCTCGAGCCCGCCGGCCCGGGCGCCGTCCGGCACCTCGACCTCGACCTGAAGCCCGGCTCGTACGAGCTCTTCTGCAACATGGCCGGCCACTACATGGGCGGGATGCGCGCGTTCCTCGTCGTGACGTGACGATCCGTCCCGCATCCACGGTGCAGCAGTTCGCGCGGCGGAACCGGCGCGTGATCGTCGGCATCCTCTGCACGTTCGCGCTCTCGTCGGCGCTCACCGTCGGCATCTCGATCTGGTCGACCTCACGGTCCGAGAACCAGGCCGCCGTCGTCGAGGTCGCGGCCCGCCAGCGCACGCTCGCCGAGCGGTACGTCGAGCAGATCCTGCTCGTCCGCGACGGCGAGCAGGCCGACCCGTACGTGATCGGGCGCGACCTGAAGGCGAGCGCGCAGGCGCTGCTCGACGGCGGCACGGCGCCCGGCATCGCCGGCGACGACGACGGGACCGTGCTCCCCCGCGAGAAGAACCGCGTCGCCCGCGCCCAGCTGGTGCAGGAACGCCAGCTCGCGCACGACCTGACCGCGACCGGCGCCGCCGTCCTCGCTCGGCGGCCCGTCACGAGCGTCCACCTCACGGCGGGCGAGCATCCGGCCACGACCGATCCGTTCCGCCGGCTGCGCATCCTCGCGGCGCTCGAGTCGAACATGGCGCTGAACGCGACGCGCACGATCGCCAACGCGACCGACCGGAACATCGCCGACCTGATCGTGCTGCAGGGCGCGCTCGGCGGCGGCGGCTTGCTGCTGTCGCTGCTCCTCTCGTGGGCGCTGATCGCGACCACGCGCCGGCAAACCGCGCAGTTCCGCAGCGTCGTGCAGGCGTCGACCGACTTCGTGCTGGCGTTCGGCGCGGACGGCTGCCGCTACGCGAGCCCGTCGTTGATGCGTCTCACCGGGCGCGAGGAGCACGAGCTCTTCGGCAGCGCGGTCTTCGCCGCCGTGCACGACGACGACCGGCCGCAGGTGCACGCGGCGTCGCAGACGGGCGAGCCGCGGGAGCTGCTCTTCCGGCTCCGCGACCGCTCGGGCGGCTGGCGCCGGCTGGAGGCGCACGTCAGCGACCTGCGGGCCGACCGCCAGGTTCGCGGCATCGTCTTCAACGCCCGCGACGTCACCGAGCGCCTGGAGCTCGAGGAGCAGCTGACGCGGCAGGCGTTCCAGGACGGCCTCACGGGCCTGCCGAACCGAGCGCTCTTCCGCGACCGCCTCGACCACGCACTGGCCCGCAGCCGCCGCTCGAGCGAGCCGCTCACGGTCATGCTCGTCGACCTCGACGGCTTCAAGCAGGTGAACGACAGCCTCGGCCACGACGCAGGCGACCAGCTGCTGCAGGAGGTCGCCCGCCGCTTCGACGACTCCGTGCGCTCCAGCGACACCGTCGCCCGCTTCGGCGGCGACGAGTTCGCGGTGCTGCTCGAGGGAGCCGACGCGCGACAGACGACCGCCACCGCCGACCGGCTGCTCGAGAACCTCCGCGAACCGATCGCCGTCGCCGGCCGCGAGCTGGTGCTGACGGCGAGCATCGGCATCGTCACCCGCGCGGGCAACGCCGACACGGGCGAGTCGCTGATCCGCGACGCCGACATCGCCATGTACGCGGCGAAGGAAAGCGGCCGCGCGCGGCACGAGCTGTTCCACGACGACATGGCGCGCGAGCTCGGCGAGCTGCTCGGCATCGAGCACGAGCTGCGCGTCGGGCTCGAACGCGGCGAGTTCAGCCTCCACTACCAGCCGATGGTCGACCTCGGCTGCGACCGGGTGATCGGCGTCGAGGCGCTGCTGCGCTGGACGTCTCCCACGCGCGGCGAGGTGCCGCCCGTGCGCTTCATCCCCGTGGCGGAGAGCACCGGGCTCATCGTCGAGCTCGGAGCCTTCGTGCTGCGCGAGGGCTGCCGGCAGGCGGCGGCGTGGGACGCCGACGAGGCGCTCGGCGACGTGATCACCTGGATCAACGTCTCGGCCCGGCAGCTCGCACCCGGCGGGTTCGGGGCGCTCGTGCGGGAGACGCTCGCCGCGACGGGATTGCCGCCGAGCAGGCTCGGGCTGGAGATCACGGAGAGCGCGATCGTCGAGCCGGGCAGCTCGGGCGACAACGCCAGGCGCGAGCTCGAGGAGCTGCACGCGCTCGGCGTGCGAATCGCGATCGACGACTTCGGAACCGGCTTCTCGTCGCTGGGCCAGCTCCGCCACTTCCCGATCGACATGATCAAGGTCGACCGCTCCTTCGTGCAGGGAAGCGAGCTCGACTCGAAGGACGCGACGATCACCTCGAACCTGATCAGCCTCGCGCACGCGCTGAACGTGGTGGCGGTCGCGGAGGGGATCGAGTCGAACGGCCAGCTCGACTCGCTGCGGCAGTTCGGCTGCGACGGCGCGCAGGGCTTCCTGTTCTCGCGCCCAGCTCCGGCCGCCGAGATCTACAAGGTGCTGCTCGACCCGGGTGTCGACGTGGCTGCGGCGCCCGCGGACGCGGCCGCGTAGACCTTTCTACGCGGCAACCGCACGCGCGCTGCAGCGGGCGCGCGCCTGCGGTGTCGCGAGCAGGCTCGCCCGCGGACCGTGCAGCGGATCGTCGAGGCGCACCCGGCCGACGAGGAAGCGCCCGACGCGCCGCGCCGCGAGCACGTCGTCCGCCACGGTCGCCGTCGCACGCCGGCCGGCGACGACGTAGACGATGCGGCACGCGTCGCGTCCGGGATGCACGACCGCGAGCCGCGGATCGTGCGGCAGATACCACTCGAGCGGCGAGCGGAACGCGTAGGGGCTGCCGAAGACGAGCACGGGCTCGGCAGGCCGCCATCCCTCCGCGACCAACGTGTGGGCGATCCCCGCGTAGGGCGCGGCCGGCACCGCCTGGTCCCGCACGAAGCCCGCGACCGCCGCGGCCGCGAGCGCGGCGGCCGCGGCGGCTCTCGCGCGCGGCGCCAGCATCGAGACGGCGGCGGCGGCGCAGACGGCGCCGAACGCGCCCACCTCGATCAGGTTCCGGACCGCGTAGACGCGCAGGCCGAGCCGCCAGGCGAGCGCGGCCGCCGCGAGCGGACCGAGCGCGAGCGCGGCGCACAGCCGGCCGCGAGGCGAGTGACGCGCGAGCCGGAGCGCTCCCGCCGCAATCAGGACCAGGAAGGCCGCCGCCACCCACTCCGCGTGAACGAGCGGCGTGAACAACCGGAACATCGTGTTCGCGACGACGCGGGCGTCGAACGGGCCGATCCAGCCGTACCGGTCGGCCCGGTACTGCCGGAGCGCGAACGGCAGCCACGGCGACGCGAGCGCCAGGCCGGCCGCGATCGCGACGCTCGCGCGGCGGCGCGCGGGACGCGCGTTCGGCTCGAGCCACAGCCAGGCGGCGCCCGCGGCGACCGTCAGCAGGAAGAAGTAGTGCGTGAGCGCGCCGGCGGCGGTGACCAGCGCGAGCGCGACCGCCCACCTCCGCTCGGGGCGGCGCACCGCCGCGTCGAGGGCGAGCGCGAAGAGGGCCGCGAGCAGCGCCAGGAGCGCGTACGCGCGCAGCTCGCTGCCGGCCGCCGCGAACTCCCCACCGACGGCGACGAGCACGCCCGCGAGCACGGCCGGCGCCCGCGGCACGAAGGAGCGCGCGGCGATCACGACGAGCCCCGCGAGCGCCGCGCCCGCGACGGCCGAGAGCGCGCGGACGTCGGCCAGCGGCACACCGGCGTGGTGCACGAGCCAGCCCAGCGCGTACCAGAGCGGCGGCGTCGACTCCGTGCGGGCGACGCGCGCGAGCATGCCGGCCGGCGTCGGCTCGCGCAGGATCCGCGCCGAGGCGACCTCGTCCTGCCAGAACGCGTCGCCGAGCCGCGGCAGCCGGAGGAGCAACGCGGCGACGGCGACGCCGAGCGCCGTGAGCGCGTCGATCCGTCGGCCGGGGAACCGGATGGGGGCTCTCACGCCGGGACGAGGTTAGGCGCCGCCCCGTTAAGCGAGGAAGAAGCTTCGGCGAGTCTTAGAAGAAGATCTCGACGCCGTCCGAGCTGACGGCGATGCGGCGTGCCCGGGTGTCGACGTCGCTGACGTCGGCGGCGTCGATGATCCGTACGCCGCGGGCGAAGCGGCCGCGACGCACGGAGAGCGCCGACGGGTGCGAGCTGTCGTCGCCGAACAGGACCGCGTCGACGACGCCGAGCTTCCCCTGGGACGAGCGGACCGCGAAGCCGACGCAGCCGTTCAGCGAGCCTGCGTCGTCCAACTGCCGAACTGCTCTCACTGCCGCCTCCTTCACTCGTCTCGATTGCCACTCGAGACGCTACGTCGGCCGCGTTCGGAGACGCTGAGGAGTTCGTAAGCCTTCGTAAGCGCCACGTGTGCGGACCGCGTACGCGAATTCCTCGCAACGAGCGAGGAACGCCGCCGGCGCGCCTTGCGCGCGGCGACGCGCGCGTCGTATGGTGCAGACCTCGCCGGGCACGGAGCGCGACTAGGTCGAAGCCCCGCCGAGCGACTCGAAAGCGCCCTCGGGCGTGACGGGCCGGTCGGCAGGGTGGACGAAAGCGCCACCGACCCGGCGTTTTGCTGTCCCCGAAACTGTTTCGGGGACATGTCCCCGAAACAGTTTCGAGCGCTGCTTCAGCTCGGGCGCGTGCCGAGCGTGGCGTGCAGCGTCTGCTTCGCGCCGTTGCGGGTGACGGTCAGCGTGATGCTGTCGCCCGGCTTGTGGGCCGCGATCGCGGCGCGGAGCGCGGCCGCGGTCCTCGTCGGCTTCCCGTCGAGCGCCGTGATCACGTCGCCCGTCTTCAGGCCGGCCTTCGCGGCGCCGCTGCCGGCCTGAACCGAGGCGACGCGGACACCCTGATTCGCGGTCTGCGGCTGCACGCCCAGGAACGCGTGCTCGACCTTGCCGCTCGCGATCAGCTGCGCGGCCACCGACTTGACGGTGTTGGAGGGGATGGCGAAGCCGATGCCGTCGCTGCCGCCGGAGTCGCTCTCGATCTGCGAGGTGATGCCGATCACCTTGCCCTGCAGGTCGAACAGGGGCCCGCCCGAGTTCCCGTGGTTGATCGCGGCGTCGGTCTGGATCGCGCCCTCGATCGGTGTGCCGTCGGGAGCCTGGATCTCGCGCCCGACCGCGCTGACGATCCCGCTCGTGACGGTGCCCGCCAGGCCGAACGGGTCGCCGATCGCGACCACGCCGTCGCCGACCGAGACCGCGCTCGAGTCGCCGAGCTGGAGCGGCGCCGGCTTCGAGGACGGCGCGTCGACCTTCAGCACCGCGACGTCGGTCGAGACGTCGCTGCCGACGACGGTCGCGGTCGCCGACGATCCGTCGGAGAACGTGACCTTGACCGAGCTGGCGCCCGCGATCACGTGCTCGTTCGTGACGATGTGCCCGCTCGTGTCGTACACCCAGCCGGTCCCCTCCGCCTGGCTGGAGCGCCCGCCGCCGAACGGCGTCGACGAGCCGGACTCGCTCGCGGTCACCTCGACGACGCTCTTCGCGTACTGCTTCGCGAGCTGCGCGACCGTGAGCTGTGACGTGACGTTCGCGGCCGGGACCGCGCCGGTCGTGACGGTCGTGCTGGAGCCGCCGCCTCCGCCGTCCAGGCCGAGCACCGCACCGGCGGCGGCCCCTGCGGCCAGAACGGCGGCGGCCGCCGCCACCGCGATCGTCGTGCGTGTGCTGTGCATCTCCGGCCTCCTCGTCGTCGTCTGCACACCATGGCACCGGCACGTGCTGTGCGGCGGCTGAGCCGAACCTAGGAACCGGCTGAGAAGGCAGAGTTGCCGGGTGCTCGCCCTGCGCCCGCTCCTTCGCAGGCGGCTGCCGCCCGCGCTGCTGCACCGCGAGTTCCGGCGCCTGTGGCTGGGCGTGCTCGCGGCCGGGCTCGCGGAGGAGATGCTCGCCGTCGCCGTCGGCTGGCAGGTGTACGCGATCCATCGCAGCGCGCTGGACCTCGGCCTGATCGGGCTGGCGGCGTTCGTGCCGCTGCCGCTGCTCGCGCTCCCGGCCGGGCAGCTCGCCGACCGCCTGCCGCGGACCGCGGTCTTCGCCGGCTCGATCGCGGTCGAGGGGACGGTCGCCGCACTGCTGCTCACGGTCACCCTCACCGGCGCGCACCGGCTCTGGCCGTTCATCTCGCTCGCCGCCCTCACCGGCGCGGCCGGAGCGTTCGGCTCGCCCGCGGCCCGCGCGCTCGCGCCGGAGCTGGTCCCGGCCGAGCTGCTCGCGGGCGCGCTCGCGCTGCGCTCGATCGCCTTCCAGGTCGCGACGGTCGCCGGCCCGGCCGTCGGCGGGCTGCTGTTCGCGGTGCGCCCGGAGCTCGTCTACGCGGTCGCGATCGGGCTCTCGCTGCTCGGCGCCGCGACCATCCTCCGCGTCGCCCACGACGCGGTCGCCGAGCCGGCCGACGCCGAGCCGCCGCCGAGGCTGGAGAGCCTGCTGCTCGGCATCCGCTTCATCCGCCGGACGCCCGTGATCTTCGGCGCGATCCTGCTCGACCTGGTCGCGGTCCTCTTCGGCGGCGCGGTGGCGCTGCTGCCGCTGTACGCGCGCACGATCCTGCACACCGGCCCCGTCGGCCTGGGCGTGCTGCGGAGCGCGCCCGCGGTCGGCGCGCTCGTCGCCGGCGTCCGGCTCGCCAGACGACCGCTCGGCAGGCGCGCCGGACGGACGCTGCTCGTGGTGGTCGCGGCGTTCGGCGCGTGCATGGTGGTGTTCGGCCTCTCCCGCTGGTTCGCGGTGTCCGCGGTCGCGCTCGCGGTGAGCGGCTTCGTCGACATGTTCTCGATGAACATCCGCGCGACGACGGTCGCCTTCGCGACGCCGAACCCCGTCCGCGGACGCGTGAACGCGGTCGAGTGGGTCTTCATCAGCGCCTCGAACGAGCTGGGAGCTTTCGAGTCGGGCGTGGCCGCCGCGCTCCTCGGCGCCGTCCCGGCCGTCGTGGCCGGCGGCGCGCTGACGGTCGCGTTCGCGGCCGTCTGGGGCCGCTTCTTCCCCTCGCTGGCCCGTGTCGACCGGATGGAGGAGCTGATCCCCGGCTCGGAAGCCAGCGCGCAGCGTGCATAGTTTGCGATTGTCTGTATACTTTTCAGCAGATGGCCACCGCCGCGATCATCGGCTGCTCCGGCTACGTCGGGCAGGAGACGCTCGACCGGCTGCTCGCGCACCCGGAGCTCGAGCCGCTCGCGCTCGGCTCCGACTCGCTCGCCGGACAGCCGCCCTCGGCGCTCGACCCCAGGCTGGACGGGGAGCTGCCGTCGTTCGTCCCGAACGTCGAGGCAGCGGCGTGCGGCGCCGACGTCATCTTCCTCTGCATCGACACGGCCGACGCCGCCTCCTTCGAGCCGCCGCCCGACGCGGTGGTCGTCGACCTCTCGGGCGCGCACCGGCTCGCGGACCCCGACCAGGCGCTCGCCTGGTACGGCGCCACGCCGGGCGCCTGGAGCTACTCGCTGCCGGAGCTCTACCCGCCGCAGGGCCGCCTGATCGCGAATCCCGGCTGCTATGCCACGGCGGCACTGCTCGCGCTCGGCCCGCTCGCCGGTTCCATCGAGAGCGCGATCGTCGACGCGAAGTCCGGCGTCTCGGGCGCGGGCCGCTCGCTCAAGCCCGCGTCGCACGCGGGCGCGGTGCTCGAGAACCTCGCGCCGTACGCGGTCGGCGCCCACCGGCACGCGCCTGAGATCGCGCAGCAGCTCGGCGTGGCCGTCTGCTTCGTGCCGCACCTCCTGCCCGTGCGACGAGGACTGCTCGCGACCTGTTACGTGCAGACCGACGCCGACGTCCGCTCGCTGCTCGAGGAGGCGTACGGCGACAGCTCCGTCGTGCGCGTGCTGCCTCGTGGGACATCGCCCGAGCTGTCGCGCGTGCAGGGGACGGACGCAGCCGAGGTCGGCGTGTTCGCCGACGCGGCCACCGACACCGCGATCGTCGTCTGCGCGCTCGACAACCTCGGCAAGGGCGCCGCGGGCCAGGCCGTGCAGAACGCGAACCTCGCCCTGGGCCTCGACGAGACCGCCGGCCTGCGGCTGCGCGGGGTGCTGGTGTGAGCGTCACCGCCGCTGCCGGCTTCGTCGCCGCCGGCGTGCACGCCGGCATCCGTCGCGAGCGGAAGGACCTCGCGCTCGTGCGCACGCTCGGCGCCGGGACCGGCGCGGCGATGTGGACGCAGAACCGCGTGCAGGCGGCGCCGGTCGTCGTCTCGAAGCGCCATCTCGAGCGCGCGCAGCCGCAGGCAGTCGTCGTCAACTCGGGCGTCGCCAACGCGGCGACCGGTGCGCAGGGCGAGGCCGACGCACGCGCGACGGCCGAGCATGCCGCAGCCCTGCTCGGGCTCGAGCCGGAGCAGGTGGTCGTCCTCTCGACCGGCGTGATCGGCGCGCCGCTGCCGCTCGACCGCGTGCTCGCCGGTCTCGACGCGGCCGTGCCGGCGCTCTCCGAGGACGGAGGCGACGACGCGGCCGAGGCGATCCTCACCACCGACACGAAGTCGAAGACCTCGGTCTCGCGCGGCCCCGGCTTCGCGGTCGGCGGGATGGCGAAGGGCAGCGGGATGATCCATCCCGTCCTCGCGACGATGCTCGCGGTCGTTACCACCGACTACCCGCTCGAGCCGGGGGAGCCGCTCGACGTCCTGCGCCCCGCGGTGGACGAGAGCTTCAACGCGATCTCCGTCGACGGCGAGTGCTCGACGAACGACGCGGTGGTGCTCCTCTCCTCCGGCGCGGCCGCCGTCGATCGCACGCCGGCGAGCGACGAGGCGTTCGCGCTTGCATTGCAGACGGTCTGCAAGGACCTGGCGGCGCAGATCGTCGCCGACGGCGAGGGCGCGACGCTCGTGGCCGAGATCGAGGTGTCGGGCGCCGCGAGCGCGCCGGAGGCGCGCGCGATCGCGCAGCGGATCGCCACCTCGCCGCTCGTCAAGACGGCGCTCTTCGGGCGCGACGCGAACTGGGGCCGCATCCTCGCCGCCGCGGGCAGCGCTCCGTTCGACGGCGGCTACGCCGAGGTCGACCCCGCGCGCGTCTCGCTGTCGTACAACGGCACCGCGGTGCTCCTCGCCGGCACGCCGCAGCACGTCGAGCCTCCGGTCGACGGCGGCGTCTGCACGATCGCGCTCGACCTGGGCCTCGGTAGCGGCAGCGCCAGCTACCTCACCAGCGACCTCTCCTACGACTATGTCCGCATCAACGCGGACTACCGGACGTGACGAGGCTCGTCGTCAAGGTCGGCGGCGCCGTCGCGTTCGAGAGCGCCGACCGGATCCTCGGGCTCGTCGAAGACGGCCATCAGGTCTGCGTGGTGCACGGCGCCGGACCGCAGATCACCGACGAGATGAAGCGGCGCGGCATCCGCGTCGAGTTCGTCGGCGGGCGGCGGCGGACGACGCCCGCCGCGCTCGACGTCGTGCGCGAGTCGCTGCAGGAGGTCAACGCGCAGCTGTGCGCTGCGATCGGCGAGCTCGCGGTGCCGGTCTTCGGCGAGCGGGACGGCATGCTCGCCGTGCCGGTGCCGCCGCTCGGGCAGGTCGGCGATCCGCTCCCCTGCCGGCCGCGGCGCGTGCTCGACGCGCTCACGGCGGGGCGCGTGCCGGTGGTCGCGCCGATGGCGATCGGGCCGCTGAACGTGAACGCCGACGACGCCGCGGCCGCGCTCGCGCTCGGGCTCGGGGCACGCCGACTCATGTTCCTCACCGACGTGCCTGGGTTGCTTGTCGACGACGAGGTCGTCGACGCGATCGACGCGGCCCACGCCACGCGGATGCTGAACGCGGGCCTGTTCGACGGCGGGATCGTCCCGAAGCTGCGCGCGGCCGCGATCGCGGCGGCGAGCGGGATCGCCGCGGAGATCGGGCGGACGGCGGTGGTCGCGTGAACGTCGCGCTCGAGCATGCGGCCGTGCTCCCCACGTACGCGCGCCTCGACGTCACCTTCGTCGAGGGCGACGGCGCCTGGCTCGTCGACGACGACGGGCGCCGCTACCTCGACCTGCTCGGCGGCATCGCCGTCGTCGGCCTCGGCCACCGCCACCCCGCCCCGCTCGCCGCCGCGCACGCGCAGCTCGACCGGCTGTGGCACGTGTCGAACCTCTTCTGGACGGAGCCGATGGAGCAACTCGCGGGCCTGCTGTCGGCGCGCTTCGGCGGCGCGTCCGCGTTCTTCTGCAACTCCGGAGCCGAGTCGGTGGAGGCCGCACTCAAGTGGGCGCGCAAGACGACCGGTCGCGTCGAGGTCGTCGCGCTCGAGGGCTCGTTCCACGGCCGGACGCTCGGCGCGCTGTCCGTCACCGGCCAGCCTGGCAAGCGCGCCGCCTTCGAGCCGCTCCTCCCCGGCGTCCGCTTCGCGACGCCGGCGACGCTCGCCGAGCACGTCGGCCCGGAGACGGCGGCGATCCTGCTCGAGCCCGTACAGGGCGAGGGCGGCGTGCATCCACTGGCGGTCGAGACGCTCGCGGAGGCCCGCGCGCTGGCGGACGCGCACGGCGCGCTGCTCGTGCTCGACGAGGTGCAGACGGGCGTCGGCCGCTGCGGCGAGTTCTTCGCGTGGCAGCGGCTCGGCGTGCGACCGGACGCCGTCACGCTCGCGAAAGGGCTCGCGAACGGGCTCCCGATCGGCGCGCTGCTCGTCGCCGACTCCGCGCCGACCGGCTTCGAGCCCGGCGACCACGCCTCGACGTTCGGTGGCAATCCCGTGGCGTCCGCGGCCGCGTGCGCCGTCGTGGATGCGATCGACGACGTGCTGCTCGCGCGTGTGCGCGCTCTCTCGGACCAGCTCGCTGCAGGCCTCTCGCCGTTCGGCGAGGTTCGTGGGCTGGGGCTGCTGCTCGCGCTCGAGCTCGACCGGCCCGCCGGTCCGCTCGTCGCGGATGCGCTCTCGCGCGGGCTCGTCGTCGGCACCGCCGGCGAGCGCGTGCTCCGCCTGACGCCGCCGCTGACGCTCACCGACGACGAAGCCGACCTCGCCCTCGAATTGCTCGCGGAGGTGCTCGGATGATCGAACGCACACGAACCTGGTTCGTCGCAGACGAACCAGGTTCGGGAGTCTCGTGATGACCACCAAGTACGAGCGGCAGGGGCTGATCCTGCGGCTGGTGCAGGAGCGGCCGCTGTCGACGCAGGCCGACGTGGCGGACGCGCTGCGGGCGCGCGGCGTCGACGCCGTGCAGGCAACGGTCTCGCGCGACATCTCGCAGCTCGGCCTCGTGAAAGTGCGGAACGCGGAAGGGCGGCTCGTCTACGCGCTGCCCGGCGCCGCCGACCTGCGCCGGCTCGAGGAGCTGACGTCGGCGCTGCGCCGCTGGCTCGGCGGCATGACGTCGGCAGGCCAGCTGCTCGTGCTCGAGACGCCGCGCGGCTTCGCGGCCGCGCTCGCGGATGCGATCGACGCGGCGGCGCTGCCCGAGGTCGCCGGCACGATCGCCGGCGAGAACACGATCTTCGTCGCCGCGCGCGACGGCTTCAACGGCGCGGACCTCGCGGAGGAGCTCCGCCACCACCTCGAACGGGACGGCCGCGAGTGACGCTCACCGCCACCACTCCCGGTGGAGCGATCCTCGCGTCGCTGCCGGTCGGCGAGCGCGTCGGCATCGCGTTCTCCGGCGGGCTCGACACGTGCTGCGCGATCGCGTGGATGCGCGAGCACGGCGCGATCCCCTACGCCTTCACCGCCGACCTCGGCCAGTACGACGAGGACGACGTCGCGGCGATCCCGGAGCGAGCGCTGCGCTACGGCGCGGAGGAGGCGGTCCTCGTCGACTGCCGCGACGCGCTCGCGCGCGAGGGCATCGCCGCGCTCCAGTGCGGCGCCTTCCACGTGCAGACGGCCGGGCGGCGCTACTTCAACACGACGCCGCTCGGACGCGCCGTCACCGGGACGATGCTGGTGCGCGCGATGGCCGAGCACGGCGTCGACATCTGGGGCGACGGATCGACCTACAAGGGCAACGACATCGAGCGCTTCTACCGCTACGGGCTGATCGCCAACGAGCACCTGCGCATCTACAAACCGTGGCTCGACGCCGACTTCGTCGGCGAGCTCGGCGGCCGCGCCGAGATGAGCGAGTGGCTCGCAGAGCGCGGGCTGCCGCACGGAACGTCGGCGGAGAAGGCGTACTCGACCGACGCGAACCTGCTCGGCGCGACGCACGAGGCGAAGGACCTCGAGCTGTTGTCGACGTCGATGAAGATCGTCGAGCCGATCATGGGCGTCGCCCACTGGGATCCGGCGGTCGCGATCGAGCCGGAGGTCGTCACCGTCGCGTTCGAGAACGGCGCTCCGGTCGGCGATCCGCTCGAGGTGGTCCTGCGGTTCAACGAGATCGCCGGGCGGCACGGGCTCGGCATGTCGGACCAGATCGAGAATCGCGTGATCGAGGCGAAGAGCCGCGGCATCTACGAGGCGCCGGGCCTGGCGCTGGTCCACGTCGCGTACGAACGGCTGCTGAGCGCGATCCACAACGAGGCGACGCTCGAGCTCTACGCCGAGCAGGGTCGGCGGCTCGGCCGGTTGCTCTACGAGGGCCGCTGGTTCGACCTGCAGGCGCTGATGCTGCGCGACGCGCTGCAGCGGTGGGTCGCGGCGCCGGTGACGGGCGAGGTGACGATCGAGCTGCGCCGCGGCGACGACTACACGATCCTCGACACACGCGGCGACGCCGTCACCTACGACCCGGAGCGGCTGAGCATGGAGCGCAGCGCGACGGCGTTCACCGCCTCGGACCGGATCGGCCAGCTCGCCGTGCAGGTGAACGACATCGCCGACACGCGTCGG
>Ga0070739_10001538_pt1 | contig 34199 bp, 28 predicted proteins | sample Coa_R1_7_FD_66445 | JGI IMG/M metagenome (GOLD analysis project Ga0070739, IMG submission 66445) | Surface soil microbial communities from Centralia Pennsylvania, which are recovering from an underground coalmine fire - Coalmine... | ecosystem: Environmental > Terrestrial > Soil > Unclassified ...
CCGCTCAATCCGGCTGCTGCCCGACGACCGCAAGTTCGAGCCGATCAAGATCTACGAGCTGTGGTACGAGGCGACCGGGGCGAAGGTGCTCGGCGTCGGCTTCGCCAGCGTCCGCGACCTCGTCTCGTTCCTCCGCTACGACGGCGGCGTCTCGAACCCGCTCACGCAAGGCGCCGCCGCCATTCGGCACGCCCTCGCCTTCGGCGTGTCGCAGAGCGGCCGTTTCCTGCGCCATTTCCTCGAGCTCGGCATGAATGCCGATGGCGCCGGCCGCCGCGTCTTCGACGGCGTCTTCAGCCACGTTGCCGGCGCCGGCAAGGTCTTCGCCAATCACGGCTTCGGCATGCCCGGCCGCACCGCGACGCAGCACGAGGACCGCCTCTACCCGGAGAACTGGTTTCCGTTCAGCACCGCCACGACGACCGACCCGATCTCCGGCAAGCGCGGCGCCTTGCTCGGCGGCGCCGCCGTGGACCCGAAGATCATCGAGACCAACACCTCGACCGAATACTGGCAAAAGGGCGCCTCGCTTATTCATACCGATCCCGGTACGCGGCGCGACCTCGCGCTGCCGCCGAACGCGCGCGCCTACCTGATCGCCGGCACCCAGCACGGCGGCCGCCCCGGCGTCGATCCCCGCCCCGGCCCGTGCGCCAACCCGCGCAACGCGCACAGCGCCACCCCGGCGCTGCGGGCGCTGTTCGCCGCGCTCGAGGAATGGGTGACGCGGGGCGTCGAGCCGCCGCCGAGCCGCGTCCCCTCGCTCGCCGCCCGCACGGCCGTGCCGGCCGAAGCGGTGCGCCTGCCGCGCGTGCCCGGTTTCGCCCATGCACCGGGCAGCAATATCGTCACCGCGCCGGTCGATTGGGTCGATCCGCCGGAAGGAGGCCCGACGCGCGTCTACGAGACGTTCGTGTCGGCGGTGGACGCGGACGGCAACGAGGTCGCCGGCATCCGCCTGCCGCCGATCGCCGTGCCGCTCGGGACCTATACCGGCTGGAACGTCTACCGCGCCCAGCCCGACGAACTCGCCGACCGCGACGGCTCGTTCATCGCCTTCGCCCGCACCCGCGCCGAGCGCGACGCCGCCGGCGACCCGCGCCCGTCGCTGGCGGAGCGCTACGGCTCGCGCGCGGCCTACGTCGCGAAAGTGAAGGCCGCCGCCGACGCGCTCGTCGCCGAACGCCTCCTGCTGCCCCACGACGCCGACGCCTTCGTCCGCGCCGCCGAAGGCGCTGAAGGCCTTACCGGACCCACGGCGGCATAGTGAGACGGCTCGGGAATTGACGCCCGTGCTCGCGCGTTAGCTCGATGCCCGGAACGCGGCGGAGTAGCGGAAATGCGTGCGGCTGGATTGATGTGCGGAGCGTTGCTGGTTGCGGCTTCGGCGACGCCGGCCCTGGCATGGCGTGACGGGATGGGCGATGGCCCCGAGGCCCCGATGAGCTACCGGATGGCTGGCCCGATGAGGGACGGGCCGTTTTACGGCCGCGCTCACGATCCCGGATATTGGCGCGGCCGGGCCGACATCGATCACCGCTACCACGGCGGCTTCGGTTTCGGTCATCCGTACGAGGGCGGGCCTGGTTACGGCGTCGGCTTCATGCCCGCTTATGGCGGTTATTGGGGCGGCTATGCTGCACCGATGCTCTATGCGGGTCCGATGCCCGCGGCCGAATATGTGCCCCCGCCGCCACCACCGGTCCATACGGATACGATCGTGGAGCGCGATGTTCCCGTCGTGGAGAAGGTCGTGGTGGTCCGCGAAGTGCCGGTTCCCGTGCCGGTCTACCAGGCCCATCGCCCGTATCGGCACCACGTCACTTATCGCAAGCCGGCAGCCGCGCCCTGTACCTGTCGTTAAAGACGCTCTGATGTGAGGACCCGACGCTCTCGTTCGTCGTCCCGGCGCAAGCCGCGCCTCAGCCGCTCGATCATTTGGAAAGGTGGATGCCGGCGTGCGCCGGCATGACGACGGCAGGAGCGAGCCGAGTGCAATGAACCCCAGGATTCCAAGAGGAATATTCGACACGACTTGTACCGAGGACGACCCCGGTTCGACAGATATCCTTCTCGAAGCGGTGCCGAAATTGCCATAATCGCATGGCATAATCTCTCACCCAAACCCAGCCGGCCGAGGAGGCAGAATTGCTGCGGAAGCAGCGGCGGGTGAATAGCGGTTGCGGGCGGGAGGCCTGTTCTTTTCCTGATAATAACAGCGATAACAGGGTCGGGCCGTGCTCCGGCGGAGTGGTGGCCGTGCCGGGCCGCGGCGGATCCGGGACTCGCCAGTAGCGCTTGTTCTGCGGCGGCGGGCGGGGCAGCATGCGGCGCGAGAGAACGGGAAAGAGGGAGGGGAAAATGCCTGGGGTGGCGCGGATCGCAGGGGCCTCGGCGGCGGCGTTGATGCTTGCCGTGTGCGCGGCCGGGACGGCGCGGGCGCAGCTGATGATCGTCGGCAACGACGAGAAGCCCGGGTGGGACCAGAACGGCAAGCCGATCTTGAACGCGCCGGGGCATGACAACCTGACGATCATCGACATGTCGAAGCCCGACGCGCTCAAGATCGTCGCGACGATCCCGCTCGACAATTCGATCGTCGGGCCGCCGACCAACCTGGCGATCACGCCCGACCAGAGCCTCGCGCTCGTCGCCAACTCCGTCAACGGCGTCAAGAAGGACGACGGGTACGCGATCGTGCCGGACGACCGGCTGTTCGTCATCGACCTGAAGGCCAACCCGCCGGCAGTCATCAACACCTTGCATTTGGGCAAGCGCCCGTCAGGGCTGGCGATCAACGCCGCGGGCAACATGGCGCTGGTCTGCAACCGCGACGACGGCACGATTTCGGTGCTGTCGATCAGCGGCAAGGACGTGAAGGTCGCCGACACCGTCACGGTCGGCACCGGCGCCGACTCGGTCTCCGCCGTGACGATCAGCCCCGACGGCAAGCGCGCGCTGGCCGCCAAGGCGGCGGCCAACAAGATCGCCGTGCTGACGATCGACAACGGCAAGGTGAGCTATACCAAGGATGACCTGCCGCCCGGCATCTTCCCCTACAACGTGATGATCGCGCCCAGCGGCACGATCGCCATTACCGCCGACAACGGCCACGGCGGCAGCTCCGACGGCAACGTCGATACCGCGAGCGTCATTGATCTCGAAGCCAACCCGGTGCGGGTCATCGAGCACATCACGGTCGGGGATTCGCCCGAGGGCCTCGCGATCAGCCCGAAGGGGAACCTCGCGGTCACGGTCGAGGCGCGCGGCTCGAACCAGCCCAAGAGCAGCTGGTTCTATCATCCCGGCGGCGCCGTCACGGTGCTGAAGATCGACGGCAAGAAGGTCACGCGCGCCGGCGAGGCGACGGTCGGCGCATTGCCCGAGGGCGCGGTGTTCAGCCCCGACGGCAGCTATCTCTACGTCGGCAACTTCATCGACTCCGACCTGTCGATCCTGCGGGTGGACGGCGACAAGCTGACCGACGCCGGCCGCTTCAAGCTCCCCGGCCACCCCGCCTCGATGCGCGGCGGACCGCAGTAGCTCTCCCGCCACTGGTCACCCGCGGGCTTGACCCGCGGGTCTCGGGGGGCCGCAGATGGCCGGGTCGAGCCGGCCATGACGAAGGCGGTCACTACTGCAGCTGCGGCTTGACCTCCTGGCAGAGGAGGCGGATCGCGTTCAGGACGCGGTCGTGCGGGATGAGGCCGCCGCAGTTGAGTTCGGCGAGGATGCCGTCGACGCCGATTTCGTCGCGCAATTCGCGCAGCCGCCGCGCGACGCTGTCGGGCGTGCCGACGATGACGTTGCGGCCGAGCACGTCGGCGTAGGTCAGGGTGCGCAATTTCTCGGCGCGCTCAATGAAGGCCTGGCGGCCGGAGCGCCGCGCCGACTCGGCGATCAGCTCGTATTGCAGCCGGTAAAAGTGGGTGACGCTCTCCTCCGCCTCGGCGCGCGCCCGCTCCTCGGTCTCGGCGATGTACATCGGGGCGCCGACATAGACCTGGCCGCGGCCCGGACGGCCGGCGCTCTTCCACCCTTCCTGGTAGCTCGCGACCTGGCCGGCGATGTCGCTCCACGGGACGTGACGCGTGCTGGCGAAGACGGGGTAGCCTTGGGCGCCGATGGCGGGGAAGGTATCGGGCGTGCTGGCGGCGACGCGGATCGGCGGCAGCTTGTTGCGGTACGGGTGCGGCACGCAGGCGACGTCGTGGAAGCTGTGGAAGCGGCCCTCATAGGTGAAGCGCGGCTCGCTCCACGCCTTCTCGACGATCTGCAGGATTTCGGCAAAGCGCTCGCGGCTCTCGTCGTACGGCACCTGGTAGGCGTCATAGGTGCTGACGACGCCGCTGCGCCCGACGCCGAAGATCAGCCTGCCCTTGCTGATCTGATCGACGGTCGCGGCCTCCTCGGCGAGGCGCAGCGGGTGGCACAGCGGCAGGACCTGCACCGCGATGCCGATCTTCATACGCTCGGTGCGCGCCGCGATCGCGCTGGCGATGCTGAGCGGCGCCGACAGATAGGTCCGCTCCGGCGCGAAGTGGATCTCGGCCAGCCACATCACGTCGAGGCCCCAGCGCTCGGCGGCGTCCACCTGCGCCATGCTCTCGTCGAACATCTCCGTCTCGCCGCGCCCCGGCACCGACGGGAACTCGTGGAACATGCCGATTTCCATCCTGCATCCTCTCGCCGATTATCTGAGCATTCGCGCCGCTACAGGCTCTGCGTGCGCAACAGCCGGGCGCGGTTTCTCTGCCAGTCGCGGTCGCGCTCGGCCTGGCGCTTGTCGGCCTTGCGCTTGCCGCGGGCGAGGCCGAGCTCGATCTTGGCGCGGCCGCGCTCGTTGAAATAGATCGACAACGGCACCAGGGTCATCCCCTCGCGCCGGATCGCGCCGAGGAGGCGGTTCATCTGCTTGCGGTGCAGCAGCAATTTGCGCGGCCGTCTCGGTTCGTGCCCGAAATGCGAGGCGGCGCTGTATTCGGGGATGTTGGCATTGACGAGGAACAGTTCGCCCGCCTGCTCGTCGGCGTAGGCCTCGGCGATGCTGGCGCCGCCCTGGCGCAAGACCTTGACCTCGGTGCCGCGCAATACGAGGCCCGCCTCGATCGTGTCCTCGATCAGGTAATCGTGGCGGGCCCGCCGGTTCTGCGCCGCATAGCGGTCGCCCGAGCGCATCAGTTGAGGAGGCCGGCGCCCCGCATCGCGCGCTGCACCTTCTCCTGCGTCTCGGGCATGATCGGGCACAGCGGCTGGCGCACCTGTGCGCTGCTCTTGCCGAGCAGCGAGGCGGCGTACTTGACCGGCGCCGGACTCGTTTCGGCAAACAGCGCGTCGTGCAGCGGCATCAGCCGCTCGTTGAGCGTGCGCACGGTCTTCACGTCGCCCTTCTGCCACGCCTCGTGCATCTCGGCGCAGAGGTGGGGCGCGACGTTGGCGGTGACGGAGATGCAGCCGTCGCCGCCCTGCGCGAGATAGGCGACAGCGGTGCCGTCCTCGCCTGAGAGCAGCGCGAACTCCGCGCCAATTTCGAGCCGCATCTTGAGCGGGCGGGTGAGATCGTTGGTGGCGTCCTTGACGCCCACGACATTGGGAAGTTTCGCGAGCCGCGCCATCGTCGCGTTCGACATGTCGACGACGGAGCGGCCGGGAATGTTGTAGATCACGATCGGCAGATCGACCGCGTCGTGCACCGCCTTGAAGTGGTGGTAGAGGCCTTCCTGCGTCGGCTTGTTGTAATAGGGGCAGACGATCAGCGCGGCGTCGGCGCCGGCCTCCTTGGCCTGCCGCGTCAAATGGATCGTGTGCTCGGTCGAGTTGGTGCCAGTCCCGGCGATGACGGGCGCCCGCCCCTTCGCGACCTCGACGCACAGCGCGATGACACGGCGGTGCTCGTCGTCGTGCAGGGTCGGCGACTCTCCGGTCGTGCCGCACGGCACCAGCCCGTGCGTGCCCTGGCCGATCTGCCAGGCGACGAACTCCTGGAAGGCGGTTTCGTCCAATCCCTTGCCGCCGTCCTTGTCCCGGAAGGGGGTGATCAGCGCAACGAGCGATCCCTTGAACATGACGTCCCTCCGGTTGACGATGCGACCGCGGCAACGATAGTCGCCGTTGCCGCCGGCTTCAACAAGAGCGAACGCCTTGGCAACCGGCCCGTCTCATTTTGGTTAACCACCGCCGCAGGGAATTCGCCGCCGACAGGAAAAGGAAGAGAAAGCCGGCGGCCTCAAATTGAGGTGAAATAGTAAGATCTGCTTTCACCTCGCAGTTGTTTCTCGCGCTTCGGCGCCTTTTTCGCGCCGGCGCGGCTTGCCGAGCACCATGAAAGCTCTTAAACAAAATTGACATCCCTCTTGGCCTCGCGGGGGCGGCCGCTCGTGCTTCTTTCCCGGTTTGCCTTTGTGCTTGCCGTTGCCTCTGTCACGTTGCCTTTGGCGGCGGCGGCCGAGGGCGGCGCCGACATCGACCGCCAGGCGATGCAGGCTGTCGTCGCCGCCGCCGACAGCGGCGATTGGAAACAGGCGTTCGCCCGCGCCGCGCAGATCAAGGACCCGCTGCCGCTGAAGATGGTGCAGTGGCTGGAATACACGCGCGGCAATACCGCCGCGCGCTTTGCCGACATCGCCGCGTTCATCGACGCGAACCCCAACTGGCCGCACCAGAAGACGCTGTGCCGGCGGGCGGAGGACGCGCTGCAATTCGAGTCCGACGAGACCGCGGCGGCGTGGTTCAAGCGTCACCCGGCCACCAGCGCGGCCGGGAGAGTGCGCGAGGCAGAGATCCTGCTCAATCGCGGCGACACCGCGCACGGCATGGCGGCGCTGACCGCCGCCTGGATCAACGGCGACTTCACGCCGCTCGAAGAGCGCAGCTTCTGGACCCGCCACGGCAGCCAGATGCGGCCGGAGGACAACTGGAAGCGTCTCGACCGGCTGATCTGGGACAACCAGGTCGAGCCGGCGCGGCGCATGCTGTCGCTGGTCTCGGCCGACTACCGCGCCCTTGCCGAGGCGCGGATCGCCCTCGCCACCGGGGCGCCGCATGCCGAGATCTTGGCGGCGCGGGTGCCGGCCGCGCTGAAATCCGATCCGGGCCTGCTGTTCGACCAGCTGCGCTGGGACCGCAAGAAGGACGCGGTCGATGCCGCCGCGCAAATCCTGCTGGCGCAGTCGGGCGACCCGGTGCACCCGGCCGCGTGGTGGGGCGAGCGGCAGCAGATCGCGCGCCGCCTTCTCGCCGGCGGCAACAGCGAACAGGCCTACAAGATCGTGCAGCAGCACGGCGCGCTCACCGGCGACGCCTATTCCGAGGCGGAGTTCCTGTCAGGCTATATCGCGCTGCGCTTCATGAAGAAGGCCGACCTCGCCTTCGACGACTTTGCCAACATTCTGGCGCGGGTCGGCACCGCCTCGGGCAAGGCGCGCGCCGCTTATTGGGGCGGCCGCGCCGCGGCGGCCGAGGGCAAGGCCGAGCTCGCCACTAAATGGTTCGCCGCCGGTGCCGATCACATGACGACGTTCTACGGCCAGCTCGCGGCGCATCAGCTCGGCAGCAGCGCGCCGCCGCACCCCGATCCCGAACCGCGGCCCAGTCCGGAACAGCTTGCCCGCTTCAATGCGCAGGAGCTGGTGCGGGCGGCGCGGCTGTTCCTCGAAGCCAGCCCCCGCGACCATCACGCCAAGGCCTTCCTGATGCGGCTGGCCGAAACGGCGAAAGCGCCGATCGACTTGGCGATGCTCGCCGACCTCGCCGAGTCGCACGGGCGGATCGATCTCGCCATCGCGGTGGCGCGCCGCGCCGGCGAGGACGGCATGCCGCTGCTGGTGCATGGCTATCCGGTGACGGCGCTGCCGAGCGGCGGGACGACCGAGCGCCCGCTGCTGCTGGCGATCGTGCGGCAGGAAAGCGGCTTCGCGCCCGACGCGGTTAGCCCGGTCGGCGCCCGCGGGCTGATGCAGCTGATGCCGGCGACGGCCGCAAGCGTCGCCAGCAAAATCCAGCTGCCGTATTCCGCCGAGCGGCTGACCGCGGACGGCATCTACAACGTCACCCTCGGCCGCGCCTATCTCGAAACCCTGCTCGACGATTTCGGCGGTTCCTACGCGCTCGCGATCGCCGCTTACAACGCCGGGCCGGGGCGGGTGCGGCAATGGCTGCACGAATTCGGCGACCCGCGCGGCAAGGACATCGAGATGGTGGACTGGATCGAGATGATCCCGTTCACCGAAACTCGCACCTATGTGCAGCGCGTCCTGGAAAACCTGCAGATCTACCGCGCCCAAAGCGGCAATCAGGCGAGCGCCTTCTCCCTCGTCAGCGACCTCGCCCGCTAGAGCGGTTCCGTTCAGATGCGAACGTTCCTATCGCGTCATCGCCGGGCTTGACCCGGCGATCTTGGGCGCACTGCAGATGGCCGGGTCAAGCCCGCCATGACGGCTTGTACGGAGAGGGCCGGACACCGCGCTAGTATCCTGATCACGAAGCTCATGAGGTTCCACCCGGTCATGGTATTGTCATGCCGGCGTAGGCCGGCATCCACCTGTCCAACAATCGAGCGGCTGAGGGGTAGGTCCCCGCCTGCGCTGGGACGACGACATTGAAGCGCGGCAATCGGCGAAACTCCGGGATCAGGAGACGAGTCTTTCTCGCTTTTCGTTCCGAAAAGGCAGCACCGTGACCCAGCCGAACGACCCCCGGTCTGCGCGGATCCCGAACACGGTGCTGGTGCTGATGGGCGTCTCGGGCTCCGGCAAATCGACGATCGCCGCAGAACTGCAGCGGGTTCTCGGCTGGCCGTTCCAGGAAGGCGACGACCTCCACCCGCCCGCGAACGTCGAGAAGATGCGGTCGGGACACCCGCTGAACGACGACGACCGCCGGCCCTGGCTCGAAGCGGTGGCGCGGTGGATCGACGCCCGCCTCGCCGCCGGCGAACCCGGCATCATCACCTGCTCCAACCTCAAGCGGGCCTATCGCCGGATCACGATCGGCGACCGGCGCGGCGTGACATTGGTGTACCTCAAGGGCCGGCCGGGTCTGATCCAGGGCCGCATCGCGGCACGCACGCACCGCTACATGCCGGCCTCGCTGTTGCAAAGCCAGTTCGACACGCTCGAGGAACCGGGCGCGGACGAGCATCCGCTCGTGGTTCCCGTCGAGGGCACACCGGCCGAGACCGCGGCGCGTCTGCTGGAGCTTTTTGCCGCGAGGAATGAGACGACAGGGGCGCAGCGTTCGTGATGTAATTCCATCCTCGATGAAGCATTGGCGAGGGCGGCAATGGACGGCAAGGAGCGGGCTCTGATCGTCGGCGCCGGCGTGGGCCTCAGCGCGGCGCTGGCGCGGCGTTGCGCGAAGGAAGGAATGGCGGTCGTCCTCGCCGCCCGCGACGCTCAGAAGCTGGCGGAGTTCGCGCGCGAGATCGGCGCCACCGCCGTCGCGTGCGACGCCAGCCGCCGCGCCGATGTCGAGCGCCTGTTCGCCGAGGTAGACGCCGGCGGCGACCGCCTCGATCTCGTCGTCTACAACGCCAGCGGCCGCGCGCGCGGCCCGATCGCCGAGCTCGACCCGGATGAGGTCGAGAGAAGCCTGATGGTGACGGCGTTCGGCGGCTTTCTGGTGGCGCAGCAGGCGGCCCGCCGCATGCTGAAGCAGGGCCACGGCACGATCCTGCTGACCGGCGCCAGCGCCGGGGTCAAGGGCTATCCGCGCTCGGCGCCGTTCGCGATGGGCAAGTTCGCGTTGCGCGGCCTGGCGCAGAGCATGGCGCGCGAGCTGCACCCGCAGAACGTCCACATCGCGCACATCGTCATCGACGGCTCGATCGCGCGGCCGAACGACCCGCGTCTCGCCGAACGCGGCCCCGACGCGATGCTGTCCGCCGACGCCATAGCCGACACCTATTTCCACCTCCACCGCCAGCACCGCAGCGCCTGGGCCTGGGAGATCGAGCTGCGGCCGTGGGTCGAGACATTCTAGGACGCGACCCCCTGCAACTCGTTGACTTTCGCTACGAAAGTGCTATCTAGGCGCGTCATGCACCCAACGCGCGACGAGCGGCGACTTATCATCTCGGCGTCCCGGTAGACGCCGACCCGTCTCGTCTGTCCCCGATCCGGGGAATGATCTCGCGCCTGGTGAACCGTATGACCTTCTACAGATACCGCTCCGGCACCCGCCGAAAGACCCTGCGCCTGCGACTTAGCACCGGCCGGCGCGGCTGACGCGCCGGCCGTTCTTGGCGATCTCGTTCAGGCGACCGCCGCCCGAGAGCAGGGCGCGGTCTTGCAGCAGGAGTTTTCGATGCCCGGCATGCCGATCCACAAGTACCGTCCTTTCCCTGCCATCGATCTGCCCGACCGGCGCTGGCCGACGCGGGTCATCGACAAGGCGCCGCTGTGGTGCAGCGTCGATCTGCGCGACGGCAACCAGGCGCTGGTCGAGCCGATGGGCCCCGAGCGCAAGCGCCGCATGTTCGAGCTTCTCGTCAGGCTCGGCTTCAAGGAGATCGAGGTCGGCTTCCCGTCCGCCTCGGAAACCGACTTCGCGTTTGTGCGCGAGCTGGTCGAGCAGGACCTCGTGCCGGAGGACGTGACGATCCAGGTGCTGACCCAGGCGCGGCCTGAGCTGATCGAGCGCACCTTCGAGTCGATCCGGGGCGCCCGACGGGCCATCGTCCATCTCTACAACTCGACCTCGACGCTGCAGCGGCGGGTCGTGTTCGGCCTCGACAAGGCCGGCATCACCAAGATCGCCGTGGACGGCGCCAAGCTGATCCGCGAACTGACCGCAACGGTGCCGGAGACTGAGATCGTCTACCAGTATTCGCCGGAGAGCTTTACCGGCACCGAACTCGACTACGCCGTCGAGGTGTGCGAGGCGGTCATGGACGTATGGCGGCCGACGCCGCAGAAGAAGGTCATCCTGAACCTGCCGGCGACCGTCGAGATGGCGACGCCGAACGTCTATGCCGACCAGATCGAGTGGTTCGGGCGCCACATCCGCGACCGCGACAGCATCGTCCTGAGCCTGCACCCGCACAACGACCGCGGCACCGGCGTCGCCGCCGCCGAGCTCGGGGTCATGGCGGGGGCCGACCGGGTCGAGGGCACCCTGTTCGGCAACGGCGAGCGCACCGGCAACGTCGATGTCATGAACCTGGCGCTGAACCTCTATAGCCAGGGCATCGAACCCGGCTTGGAGATCAAGGACATCGACGAGATCGTCCGCACCGTCGAATACTGCAACCAGCTGCCGGTGCACCCGCGCCATCCCTACGCCGGGGAGCTGGTCTACACCGCCTTCTCCGGCTCGCACCAGGACGCGATCAAGAAGGGGTTTGACGCGCTCGCCAAGCGCAACGACGAGTTGTGGGAGGTGCCCTACCTGCCGATCGACCCCAAGGATCTGGGCCGCACCTACGAGGCGGTGATCCGGGTCAACAGCCAGTCGGGCAAGGGCGGCGTCGCCTATCTTCTCAAGGAGGACCATGGCCTCGACCTGCCGCGCGGGCTGCAGATCGAGTTCAGCCGCATCGTCCAGGAGGCGACCGACCGCACCGGCAAGGAAATGACCAGCGCCGACATCTGGGCGATGTTCCAGGACACCTATCTGAGCCGCGACGGCATCCAGCTTGTCGATTACAACCTGCTGCCCGAACCGCGCCATCCCGACCTTCGCCGCATCGCCGCGACCGTCGTCGCGGACGGCGCCGAGCGGCAGATCGAAGGGGTCGGCAACGGCCCGATCGCCGCCTTCGTCGATGCCCTCGCCCGCGACTGCGGCATTCCGGTGACGTTCGTCGATTACCGCGAGCACGCGGTCGGCGCCGGCGCCGATGCTGTGGCGACGGCGTATGTCCAGGTGCGCGACCCGGCGAACGGCGACGAACTCTACGGCGTCGGCATGGACGGCAACATCGTCACCGCCTCGCTGCGGGCGGTAGCGAGCGCCGCGACCCGCGCGGCGCAGCGTCGCACCGTCTGAACTCCCTTAACCTTCGGCCGACGCCGCCCCTAGGCAGATGGGCGGCGCGGCTTTAGGTTCGCGCCCGCGGCAGGACCGTGCCGACGGCGAGGGGGATGTTGATGCGGACAGCGGCTGCCGTTCTTGCGATCGGGCTGGCATATGCCGGGCCGGCGCTGGCCAACGACTCCTCAGCGGAACTCGCCGCCGGGGGACTGGTCTTCATCCAGAATCCGAACGTCGAGATGGCCTCCGAGGAGTTGTTCGTATCGCCGCCGGAGATTCGGGTCACCTATCACTTCTTCAACAAGAGCGACCAGGACGTGACCAACCTGGTCGCCTTTCCGATGCCGGACATCACCTTTGCGTCGGAGGACACCAATCTCGCGATTCCCACCGCCGACCCGCAGAACTTCCTCGGATTTTCGACGAAGGTGAACGGCAAGCCGGTGACGGCGCAGATCGAACAGAAGGTCTTTGCTAAGGGCGTCGATCAGACGGCGCTGCTGCAGCAGCTCGGCATCCCGCTGGCGCCGCAGTCGCCGGCAACCGGGGCGGCGCTCGACGCGCTCCCCAAGGACAAGTGGCAGCAGCTGATCGATCTCGGCCTCGTCGAGATGGTCGAGTACGAGGACACGCCGCCCCCCTCGCCCGACAATCCGGGCGCTCCCGGCATGCCCGGAGGGTCTGGCATGCCGCCGGGAACCTCGGGCAGCGATGCCGGCGCGGCGGCTGGTCCCGGAGCGGCGTCGGGCGGTCCCGGCGCGGACGCCGGAGCGGCGCCGGCCGCACCGAGCGGCGGAGTGCCGCCACCCTCCCCCGGAATGAAGCAGCATCTCGACCCGCGCTGGACGCTGAAGACGACCTACTTCTGGCAGCAGACCTTCCCGGCGCACCAGGAAACGATTGTCGAGCACCGCTATCAGCCGAGCGTCGGCGAGAGCGTCGAGACGCTGATCGGCAACCCGCAATTCCCGGACCATCCCGAATACCAGAAGAAGTACTGCATGAGCCCCGATTTCCTCGCGGCCGCGAGCAAGGCTTGGCAGCAGGCGGCGAAAACCGACAGCCGGCAATACGCCGAGGAGCGGATCGACTACGTCCTCTCGACGGGAGCCAACTGGGCCGGGCCGATCGGCGACTTCACGCTGATTGTCGACAAGGGCGATTCGAACGCCTTGGTCAGCTTCTGCGCCACCGGGGTGGAGCAGCTGTCTCCAACCCAATACAAACTGCACCTGACCAATTTCACGCCCCCCTCGGACCTCGCGATCCTGATCCTGACCAAGCAGCCGATCCAGTATTAGCAAACCCGCAAAATCGTCATGGCCGGGCTTGACCCGGCGGTCTGCGGTGCGCCCCAGATCGCCGGGTCAAGCCCGGCGATGACGACAAAACGATCGCACCTGATAGGGTTCGACTCCTCGCCTAGATCCTGACGTCCCCTGAAGACCCCGGTTGGCTATTATTATCGTCATGCCGGCGGAGGCCGGCATCCACTTGTCCGATATCGAGCGATTAGTCTAGTGAGTGGGTCCTGGCCTGCGCCGGGACTACGATCCCTATCGCTATTTCAGGCCGGCACCCGCTCCCGCGCTTCCGGCATCGCACACACGCGGTCCCGCCCGGTTTGTTTGGCGCGGTAGAGGGCGCGGTCGGCCTCGGCGATCAGCTCGTCGGCGCTGCCCCGGTCCTGGGCCATGACTTGTGACGCGACGCCGATGCTGACGGTGACGATGTTGTCGTTGTTGTCGGGGTGGTCGATATTGAGGTCGCGCACCGCGAGGCGGGCGCGTTCCGCGATGACGAGCGCGCCCGCCATCGTCGTATTGGGCAGCACGATCGCCAGCTCCTCGCCGCCATACCGCGCCACGAGGTCGCCGGGGCGCCCCGGCACTCCCTTGAGCACCTGGGCAATCGCCCGCAGGCAGCGGTCGCCGGCGGGGTGGCCGTAGCGGTCGTTGAAGGCCTTGAACCGGTCTACGTCTACCATGATGAGACTCACCGTGGCGCCGTCGCGCCGCGCGCGGCGGATCTCGGCGTCGAGCCCGGCATCGAAATAGCGCCGGTTCGCCACCCCGGTCAGCCCGTCCTCGTTCGCCAAGTGCTCCAGCTGGCGGTTGGCCTCCGCCAGCTGGTCTTCGGCCTCCTTGCGGCCCGTGACGTCCCGCAACGTCACGACGTACCCCCCGTCCGACGCGACCCGCCGGCGGCTGGCCTCGACCCAGATCACCCGGCCGTCCTTGCGCACGACTCGATAGCGGCTGGCGAGCGCCTCTCCCGCGATGACGTTTCCGTCGGCGTAAATGCGATCCCACAACTCCCGATCCTCGGGATGCACGACATCGCAAGGATCCTGCCCCATGAGCTCTTCCGGCTCATAGCCGATGAGGTCGCGGGAGGCGGGAGAGACATACTGGCGGCGATGGTCGGGGCCGAGCCGCACGATCATGTCCCGCGAATTCTCGGCGATCAGGCGAAATGCGGCAGCGGTGTCGCGATACGCCTCTTCGAGCGAGCGCGCGACCCGGATCTGCCGCGCGAGCCACGCGCCGAGGGCGCCGATGACGACGACCAGGGCGAGGGTGCGCGGGATGCGCGAAGCGGCGCCGGCCCACCACTCCGCCAGCACATCGTCCTCCGCGAACGCCACCGCGATGACCAGCGGATAGGGCTGCAGACGCCGGTAGCTGTTCAGGCGCACGACTCCGTCGGTCGATGAGGTCAATTCGACATCGCCGATGGGCTGGGCTTCGAGGTCGCGGCGAAAAATCCCGGCGTTGCGCAGGCTGCGCCCGACATTCGCTTCCTTGAACGGCCGCCTCACGAGGAGCCGGGGGTCGGCGGCGTCGAGCGCCAGCAGGATCGCCCCCGTCGAACCGATTTCGAAGGTGTCGTAGTAGTCATGAAAGTACGAGACGCTGATCCCGGCAACGACGACGCCGCCAAAGCTGCCGTCGGGCTTGTCCACCCGGCGCGACACCGGAATGATCCAGGTGTCGGTGCCGATGGCGCGAATTGGCGCGCTCAGATGCGGCCCGCGATCCGTATGGCTGCGGTGAAATTCGAAGTCGGTCCGGCCGGCGAGCGTGCATCCCGCCGGGATTTCGGGCACGGCGAGGGCAAGGCAGCGTCCGGAGCTATCGGCGATGACAAAGCTGTGCAGCGCCGGAAACTGCGCGATCCGCCCCATCATGATCTGCCGCAGCTTCTCGACGGTGGCGGGGCCGAAGCCATCGATCTCCAGGCGCTGCGTCAGGCCGACGATCGAGACGTCGGCCAGCCGCATCGTGTCCTCGGCCTGTTCGCCGAGCGAACGCGCGAGGTTGGCAGCGTCCCGCCACGCCTCGCGCATCTCTTTGCCGCGCTCGTTCCAGATGTTCAGCGTATCGACGCCGACGACGGCGACGCAGGCGAGGAAGACGAAGCAGATCGTGCCGAACTGCAGCGACGGATGCGACCGCCAGCGCCCGCGAAGGCGACGGATAGCGCTGAAAATCGACCGCATCGTCCAAACGCCCGGTAGGTCACGTGGTCAGGGCGCCGAAAACTCTGGGCCGACAAGGTTAAGCTTTCGTTTACGGCGCGGAGCAGCCCAAACCCGAGTTGCCGAAGGCAATTCGGTCGCCCGGCTCACGCGGCGGACGTCGCTCCACTTCCAGCCAATCCAGAGGCTACTTCGAATTACGGTCGCGGCGCTGATCGTGGGGGCAACGGCAGATGAACGCCAACAGTATGGGACCCGGATCCGTCGAGCCCGACGTGCTAAACCCCGGAGTCTCCCGCCCGTTGACGTTCAATCTTGCCCCCGATGCGTGACGGTCAAGTCATCAGGCCGATGATCATGAGATCAGACCTGACGCCTGAACGGCCGGCCCGTTAACCGCGGACAACCGGAACCGCAGGCGGTGGCGCTGGCGGCGGAGGTGGGGCCGGAGCGGCCATCGGTTCCGGCGGCGGTGGCGGCGGCGGCGCGGGCTGAGCGCAGCCCGCGAGCAAGGCCGCTGGAATCACCAAAGCTATCAGCGCAGTCTTGCGCAGCTGTCCAAGGCGAGGCAGTTTTTCAGCAATTTCAGGCATTCGCTTGCTCCATAGTTGAGGTACCCCACGCAATCGGACAACCGGGGAGTGATTGACAGCGGGAGCAACGCCGGGGCGCTCCATTTGGTTCCCAGGGCTGCGAAAAATTTATTTGCCGCCGCAGCTTTCCACAATTGGCCTCGCGGGAATACCATAGGTCGAGCGACTACGTTCTTGCATTTACCATTGCTTGAAGCAACTCATATCCGGGCACGATCGTCTCACGGGCTATCATCGTGAAGATTTTGGGCCATCTTAATGCCGGACGGGGAAGGCACCCCACCGTCCTCTGTTGGCGGCTGCGCGAGTATCGAGCGAATCAGGTCATCGGCGCGGCTGCCCGGTTATCATCATTTTTCTGCTCGAAGAGGCCACTTCTGGGATGGGTCGGGACGTTTGCGGGCTTCGCGATCCTGTTCGCGGCCGCATCTGCCTTTCCCACGCCTTCAGCGCTTGCGGCGGACGGGACGCTTCGAGAACCCGCAATGCGGGCGCCGCGCGTTCCGGCGGTATATAGCGACACAGACCTCGGCAGGCTGCTCAACAGCGGATCCGAGTTAACCGTCGCCGGTGAACGGCTGAACGCCGGATTGCTCCGGCGCTTCTACGCGCGCCATGGCTTTGAGCCGGTATGGACGACCCGGCCGGTGCAAGCGAACGCACTAATGCATGCGGTGCTGCGCGCCGGTGAGCATGGCCTCGCCCCGCAGCTGTTTCACGCCAACGCGCTGCTGTCGCCCCTGGCACCGACATTGCCGCGGCTTGACCGGGAACTCTTGCTTTCGGACGCCTTCCTGACCTACGCCGACGCGTTGGCCCGCGGGATGATGCCTGTCGAGCGACGCAGAGACGATGAGGCGTTGACGCCTGAGCCGATTGACGTCGCTGCCGCACTTGATGCCGCTCTAGCCAGCCCTGACCCCGCAGCGGCGGTCGAAGCATTGGCGCCGGCGACGCCGACCTACCGGCTGCTGCGGCAAGCTTTGCAGAGTTTTCACGGGGGTTCGGCCGGCAAGACTCCGACAGCCCGTCTGCGCGAGATCGAGGTAAACCTCGAACGGGAACGCTGGCTGCCGCGGCGGCTGCCCCCCAACCGCGTCTGGGTCAACGTTGCTGATGAGCGGCTGGTGCTGTACCGCGACGACCGGCCGGTTTTCTCGACGCGGGTCATCGTGGGTCAAGATGAGCTGCGCAATCAGAGCCCGGAGTTTGAGGCTAAAATAGACGGCGTGCTGTTTAACCCGCCGTGGAACATCCCACAGGACATCGCCGCGCACGAGATCCTGCCGAAGACCCTTCACGACCCGGATTATTTGGCGCGGCATCGCATGGTCATGCTGCCCGATGGCGGATTGCAGCAGCTGGCCGGACCCAACTCAGGGCTCGGCCAAATAATGCTCGAGATGAAGAATCGGTTCGACGTTTATCTTCATGACACCCCGCTAAGAAGTATGTTCGGCCGCGAGGACCGCCGCATCAGTCATGGCTGTATCCGGGTGGAGAATCTACGCGAGTTGACTGCTCTGCTGATGCAGCAACCAGTCGGCACCGTCGATCGAGCCATCGCGCTAGGCAGCACCACCCAAAGCGGCCTGCCGCAGCCCGTACCGGTATTTGTGGTCTATGAAACCGCGTTTGCGGATGCTGACGACAGGTTGCAGTTTCGCGCGGATGTCTATGGACGCGACCCCGAGATCTGGCAGCACTTGGCTCCGGAGGCCGTTCGCTGAAGTGCGGACAGCCGGCACGCATTGGCGGAAGAGCGATGCTCTGCGCGACATCCGTTCGTCGGCAAGATCAAATACTTCGCGGCACAGCTGCGCCTTTGCGCAGAAATGTGCTCGCACCGCTAGGACGCAGACAGGGATAGGGCCTGACGTTTACTGCCGCAGCAGGCGGCGGGCGATGATGACGCGCATGATCTCGTTGGTGCCTTCGAGGATCTGGTGCACGCGCACGTCGCGCAGGTAGCGCTCGATCGGAAAGTCCTTGAGATAGCCGTAGCCGCCATGGAGCTGCAGCGCCTCGTTGCAGACGCGGAAGCCGGCGTCGGTCGCGAGCCGCTTCGCCATCGCGCAGCGCGGCGTCGCCTCGGGATGGCCGGCGTCGAGACTGGCTGCGGCATAGCGCACCATCTGCCGCGCCGCCTCGAGTTCGGTCGCCATGTCGGCGAGCTTGAATTGCAGCGCCTGGAAATCGGCGAGGCGCTCGCCGAACTGGCGGCGCTCCAGCATGTAGTCGCGCGCCGCCTCGAACGCGGCACGGGCGCCGCCGAGCGAGCAGGCGGCGATGTTGAGGCGGCCGCCGTCGAGGCCCATCATCGCGATGCGGAACCCCTCGCCTTCCGTACCGAGCCGGTTGGCGACCGGCACCCGGCAGTTGTCGAAATTCACCATCGCGGTCGGCTGCGTGTTCCAGCCGAGCTTGCGCTCCTGCGCGCCGAACGATAGGCCGAGGGCGCCGTTCTCGACGACGAGGCAGGAAATGCCGCGCGGCCCCGCCTCGCCGGTGCGCACCATCGTCACGTAGAGGTCGCTGCGGCCGCCGCCGGAGATGAACGCCTTCGACCCGTTCAGCACGTACTCGTCGCCGTCGCGCTCGGCCCGCGTCGCCAGCGCCGCGGCGTCCGAGCCGCTGCCCGGTTCGGTCAGGCAATAGCTGGCGAAGTGCGCCATCGTCATCAGCTTCGGCAGAAACCGCGCGCGCTGCGCCGGGTCGCCGAAGCGGTCGATCATCCACGCCGCCATGTTGTGGATCGACAGATACGCCGCAGTCGAGACGCATGCCGCCGCCAGCTCCTCGAAGATGATCGTCGCGTCGAGCCGCGACAGGCCGCTGCCGCCGTGCTCCTCGCCGCAATAGATGCCGGCGAAGCCGAGCGCCGCCGCGGCGCGCAGCGCCGCCTCGGGAAATTCTTTGCGCTCGTCCCACCCCGGCGCGTGCGGCAGCCATTCCGTCAGCGCGAACTGACGCGCGGTCTCCTGGAACGCCTCCTGCTCAGGCGAGAGCTCGAAGTCCATCGCCAAGATTAAGGCGCGGCGCGGCCTCGCGACAATGTTCGGCCGCGGCGCCCGCTCAGTGCTTGATGCTCGAATAGGGCAGGATCACGTCGCCGTTCTTGTACTCCTGCGGCCACAGCACGGTTTCGCCCTTGCCGCCGCGGAAATCGTCGACGCTGGTGCCGGTGATGTTCTGGAACTGCACCGTCATGATCCGCGCCTTGGTCCATTCGCCCTTGGCGCCGAACGACACGTCGCCGACGACGGTCTTGAAGGTGTGGCTGCGGATGTAGTCCGCCAGCTTGTCCTGGTCGAGGCTCTTGGTCTGCTCGACCGCCTCGCCCAGCACCTGGAGATCGGCATAGGCCCACGGGCCGAGATAGTAGCCGAGCGGGTCCACCCCCTCCTTCGGCGCCCGCTCCTGGTACTTCTTCAGGAAGTCCATGACCCCCGGGAACTGCAAGGCCGGCGCCGGCAGCCACCAGTCGAAGGTGATGATGCCGTTGAGCATCGGCCCGAGCGAGGTCTTGATCGACGTGCTCTGCGGCCCGGTCGGGCTGCCGCCGAAAATCTTGGTGTTCAGCCCAAGTTCATGGACGCTGCGGATGAAGCCGACGCTGTCGTTGGGGTAGGACGATAGGTAGACGATGTCGGCGTTGGTCGCCTGGATGGCGCGGATGATCGGGCTGAAGTCGGTCGTGTTCAGCGGGTAGGTCTTGTCGTAGACGAGCTGCAGCCCCGCCTTCTTGGCGTTCTGCCGCGCGCCGTCGGCGCCGTTGCGGGTGGCCTCGCCGTCGCCGACCGCCAGCGCCATCGTCTTGAGGCCGAGCTTGTCCTTGTTCTGCTTGACGATCTCGAAGAAGCCTTCCGAGATCGCGGGCCGCGGGTCCGGCCCTACCGGCAGCATCGAGAAGTATTTCGGGTATTTGAACTCCTCGTTGATGTCGAGCGCGAACAGCCCCATGAACGTCATGTTGTGCTGGATGATGACCGGCATCGCCGGCGCGGCGATGTTGGTGCCGTAACCGGAGACGACGAGATCGACTTTGTCGACGTCGAGGAGCTTCGTGTAGATGCCCGGCACCAGCGACGGGTTGGTCTGGTCGTCGTAGAAGTCGAGCTTGACCGGCCGGCCGAGGAGACCGCCCTTGGCGTTCTGGTCCTCGGCCCAGATCTGCATCGCGAGGAGGCCGCTCTTGCCGTTGACCGCGAGGCTGCCGGTCAGCGCCATCGAGAAGCCGATCACGATCGGCTTGCCGCTCGGCGCCGGCTGCGCCCCCGCCCCCGTCGCGGCAAGTGCGAGCACACTAACCAGAGCCGATGCCAGCGCCGATTTCCTGAAATTCATGTTCTTCCCCCTCGCGACCGCCCGGCGTCGTCAGCCCGGCACGCGCATATGACCATCTCGCGCCCAGCCCCAACAATGACCGATCTGGCTCGGATCAGCTATGAGCAGGGCGCCCGGCTTAGCCTTAATTCGATTGCCGTGCGTCCTCGCGGATCATTGCGGCGCCCTTTTCGGCGATCATGATCGTCGGGGCGTTGGTGTTGGTCGAGGTCACGGTCGGCATCACCGATGCGTCGATGACCCGCAACCCTTCGAGCCCGTGCACGCGCAGGCGGTCGTCGACGACGGCCATGCCGTCCGGTCCCATCCTGCAGGTGCAGGTGGCGTGGAACACGGTCGAGCCGGTCTGCCGCGCATAGTCGAGCAGCTCGTCGTCGCTCTGCACGCCCTTGCCCGGCAGGATTTCGCCCGCGGCGTACGGCGCCAGCGCCGGTGCCGCGAACAGCCGGCGCACCGCCCGCAGGCCCCCGACGACGGCGCGGCGGTCGGTCTCCTCGCCGAGATAGCGCGGGTTGATCGCGGGTGCGACGCGCGGGTCCGGCGACTTCGCCTCGACATAGCCGCGCGACAGCGGCCGCATCTGCCATATGCCGCCGGTCATGCCCGGCTTGTCGTCGAGCCGCCGGATGGGGCCGGGCGCGAAGCTGCCGTTCGCCAGCAGGCATTGCACGTCCGGCGTCGCGGATTCTTCGAGCACCTTGACCGACGCGGCGACGAGCGAGGCGGCATAGGTCAGCATGCCGGTGCCGGCGACGAGATAGCGCATGACCTCGCCGGCGAACGGCAGGCCGCGCGATTTCTCGTTCAAGGTGGGCGCCCCCTTCACCTCGCACGTGACCCGCGCGAGGAAATGGTCCTGCAGGTTCTTGCCGACGCCGGGCAGGGCGTGATGCACGGCGATGCCGACGCGCTTGAGATGTTCCGGGTCGCCGATACCGGACAATTGCAGTACGTGCGGGGAGCCGATCGCGCCGCCGGCGAGGATCACCTCACCGGCCGCGTCCACCCGCTCGATCCGGCCGCCGCGGCTGTATTCGACGCCGGTCGCTTTCGTCCCGTCGAACAGCACGCGATGCACGAGCGCGTGCGTGACGATCTGGAGGTTCGACCGGTTCTTCGCCGCCCGCAGATAGGTGCGCGCGGCGCTCTGCCGGCGGCGGCCGCGGCGGGTCTGCTGCACCCAGCCGATGTTCTCGCCGGCGCCCGGCGGCAGGCGGTTGACGTCCTCGTGGTATTCGAGGCCGAGCTGCATGCCGGCCTCGATGATCGTCTGGCACAGCGCCGGCTTGTCGGCGGTGTGCGAGGTCAGCAGCGGCCCGCCCTTGCCATGGAATTCGTCCTCGCCGCCCTCCCAGTCCTCGGCCTTCTTGAAGAACGGCAGCACGTCGTCCCACGACCAGCCGCGGTTGCCGAGCTGGCCCCAATGGTCGAAATCTTCCGGCTGGCCGCGCACGTAGATCATGCCGTTAATCGAGCTCGACCCGCCGAGGACGCGGCCGCGCGGATAGAGGATCGCGCGGCCGTTGACCCCGGGATCGGGCTCGGCCTTGAAGCCCCAGGTCAGGGTCGGATGGTCGAGCAGTTTCATGTAACCGGCCGGGATATGGATCAGCGGACTCCAGTCGCGGCCGCCCGCTTCGAGCAGCACGACCCGCTTGCTCTGATCCTCGCTCAGCCGGTTGGCGAGCACGCAGCCCGCCGAGCCCGCGCCGACGATGACGTAATCCGCCTGCATGCCGTCTCTCCTCCCGCTAAGCCGAGGTTATACCGTCCCCTCCGACCTCTATTATAGTGACCGCCGTGGGTACGAAGCGGAAGGAGGCGGCGTGACCCCGGAGGACATTCTCGTGCACCCGGCGCGCGTACTGAGCGAGGCGCAGCGCCGCTTCTATTTCGACAACGGCTTTCTGGCGGCGCCGCGGCTGATCCCGGCCGCTTGGGTCGAGCGGCTCCGCGAGCTTGCCGATGCCTTCGTCGAGGAAAGCCGCCAGCTGGCGGCGTCGAACGACGCATTCGATCTCGGCTCCGAGCATTCGCCGCAGCGGCCGCACGTCCGCCGGCTGCGGGCGCTGGTGGACCGGCATCCGGATTTCTGGCGCTTCGCCAGCGAGTCGGTGCTGTCGGACATCGCCGCCGACCTCGTCGGTCCGCACGTCAAGTTCCACAGCAGCAAGCTCAACTACAAATGGCCCGGCTCGGCCGAGGTCGTCGGCTGGCACCAGGACATCCCGGCGTGGCCGCACACGAACTACAGCCCGGTCACGCTCGGGGTTCATCTCGACGATGTGACGGCGGCGCAGGGCCCGCTGACCTGCGTGCCGGGCAGCCATCGCGGGCCGATCTTCGTGCACCGCAATTCGGCCGGGAAATGGACCGGCGCGATCCGCGACGAGGACGCGGCGACCCTAGACCTCGCGCAGGCCCAGGACCTGACCGGGCCGGCGGGGACGGTCATCGCCATCAACTGCCGCACCGCGCACGGCTCGCGCGCGAACCTGACGGCGCGGGTGCGGCCGCTGCCGTTGTTCGTGTTCAGCTCGGCCGACGCCTTTGCCTGGATGCCGGCGCCGACGCCGACCAGCCACACCGGCGACATCGTCCGCGGCGTGCCGGCGGCGTTCGCGCATCTCGACCCGACCCCCTGCCCGGTGCCGCCGGACTGGAGCCGCGCCGGCTACGGCTCGATCTTCACCGCGCAGCGCCCCGACGCTTAGCGAGGTGGCAAACAACCCGTCGTTCCCGCGAAAACGGGACCCCGAGATACAGGCGCTCTGCCGGCGGCCCTGGGCCCCCGCTTTCGCGGGGGCGACGGAAATTGACCGAATTCTGATACGCGAGGAACGCCATGCCCCTGCTGTACGAGAAACGCGGCCACATCGGCATTCTGACCCTGTCGCGCCCGCACGCCCGCAACGCCTGGGGCGAGGACTACAACGAGGGGCTGAAGGAGGCGCTGCCGCAGCTTGAGGACGACCCGGACATCCGCTGCGTGATCCTGACCGGCGACGACTCCGGCGGCGCCTTCAGCGCCGGGGCGGACCTCAAGAACCCCAAGACCCACACGACCAGTTCCGCCGCCGAATTCATCGAGAGCCTGCCGAAGCGGCGGCGCTTTCAGGCGATGAACCTGCTGTCGGATTTCCCGAAGCCGCTCGTCGCCGCCGTCAACGGCTACGCGGTCGGCATCGGCTGCATCGTGACCTATTGCTGCGACCTGATCGTCGCGTCCGAGAAGGCGGAGTGGCGGCTGCCGCAGGTCGCGCTCGGCATTCTGCCGGCGCAGGGCGGCACGGTGCGGCTCGCGCGCTGGATCGGCCGCGGCCTCGCGATGCGCGTCGCTTTGGGCTTTCCGCTGAGCGCCGAGGAGGCCTATCGCGCCGGCCTCGCGCAGTGGCTGGTGCCGCACGAGCAGCTGACGGCGAAGGCGCTGGAGGTCGCGGGACACGTCGCATCGCTGCCGCCGCTGGCGGCGCGGCTCGCCAAGGAGTCCGTCGTTTTCGGGCAGGACGCGCCGCTGCGCGAGGCCGCCAACGCCGACCTCTACCGCTTCATGGCGCTGGAGCAGACCGAAGACAAAAAGGAGGCGCACCAAGCCTGGCGCGAGCGTCGCAAGCCGAAGCTGACCGGACGCTGAGCGCAGGGAGGACGGCGATGAAGCGCAGCACCGACCGCATCCTGACGACGCATGTCGGCAGCCTGCCCCGACCTGATGACCTGGCGCCGCTGATCCAGAAGAAGGCGCAGGGCGAACCGATCGACGAAGGGCTGTTCGCGGCCAAGGTCCGCGAGGCGGTCGCGGCGGTGGTGCGGCGGCAGGTGGAGGCCGGCATCGACATCGTCGCCGACGGCGAGATGGGCCGCGTCGGCTTCATTCCCTACGTCAACGAGCGGCTGGCCGGCATCGAGCCGAGCCCCGGCGGCGACGCGGCCAATTACTGGAGCCTGTCGCGCGAGTACCGCGCCTTCCCCGAATTCTACGCCTGGACCGCCTCCCTGCCCGGCACCGCCGGCCGGACCGGCCGCACCCGCTGGGTCTGCACCGGCCCTGTCTCGTACAAAGGCCACGCGGCCCTGCGGCAGGCGATCGACGACCTCAAGCGAGCGCTCGCCCGCGTGCCGCACGAGGAGGCGTTCATGCCGGCGGTGTCTCCCTCGAACCTAGCCAACTGGAACCGCAACGAATACTACGAGCGCGAGGACGACTACCTGCTCGCCCTCGCCGAGGCCTTGCGCGAGGAGTACCGGGCCGTCATCGACGCCGGCCTGATCTTGCAGGTCGATGACCCGCTCCTCGCCTCCTATTACGTGATGCATCCGGAGGCGAGCGTCGAGGCCTGCCGCCGCTGGGCCAACGGCCGGGTCGATGTGCTGAACCACGCGCTGCGCGGGCTGCCCGCGGACCGCATCCGCTACCACACCTGCTACAGCATCAACATCGGCCCTCGGGTCCACGACATGGAGTTGCGGCACATCGTGGACATCATGCTGCGGGTCAACGCCGGCGCCTATTCCTTCGAGGCCGCCAACCCGCGCCACGAGCACGAATGGCAGGTGTGGGAGACGGTCAAACTGCCCGCGGGCAAGTCGCTGATCCCGGGCGTCATCACCCATTCCTCGAACATCGTCGAGCACCCCGAGCTGATCGCGCAGCGCATTGCCCGGTTCGCCGGCGCGGTCGGGCGCGAGAACGTCATCGCCGGCGCCGATTGCGGCTTTGCCAGCTTCGCCTCGACCTGCGAGGTGCACCCGACGGTGGTGTGGACGAAGCTGGCGGCGCTCGGCGAAGGCGCGCGGCTGGCGAGCAAGGCGCTTTGGGCCGGGTGAGACCGAGCCGCCCAACTTCTTCGCGGCCGATCGCGATCTGTTAATATCGGCCGGGACGGCGCCGCAGCAGGAGAAGCCGGATGGACCTGGACGCGCTCAAGGAGGCCGCGATCGAGGCGACGACGCGGGCGCTGCGCCAGAAATTCGATATTCCGCCCGACGAGGACAGCGAGGAGTGGGAGGAGGAGTACCGCCGCCAGTTCGCCGCGCTGAAGCAGCGGCATGGCGATGTGAAACTCGCGCCGGCCCGCCCCGCCCCTGCCGCCACCGAGGCCAAATGGCCGGAGCTGACGGGGACGCCGGAGCAGCTGCGCTGGGCCGCGACGATCCGGGCCGAACGACTGCGCGAAATTCCGAACGAGGCGATGCGGACGTGGCTCGGCCGCACCTGGACGCGCGCCAAGGTATGGGTCGATACCCGCGACGTGCCGACCCCGGTGCTGCTGCAGCGGCTGCAGCCGCAATACGCGGAGTACCGCAAGCAGGCCGCGGCGCAGGCGCAGGCCCGCGCCGCCGAGGAACAGGCCAAGGCCGCCGCCCTCGCGGCGCACCAGCAGCGCCTGCGCGAGGCCGGCATCACCCCCGAGGGCCTCGTCGAGCTGATCGACGCCAGCGAGCGCGCCGACCCGGCGCCGCTCCAGGCCAAGATCGCCGACATCACGGTCGAGCATCGCCACCTGAGGGTGTTCGAAACGGCCGACCCCAACGTGCTGCTGGTCAAGGAAAAGCACGGACCGCTGAACAGCGAGTACGGCATCGAGAGCGACGACGGCCTCATCGCCGACCTCAAGCTGTTCGCGCAGACCCCGGGCTAATATCGCCTCGCGTCACCTTTATTTGTCATTCCCGCAAAAGCGGGAATGCAGGGCAACCGCCTCGCCCCCGCCTCTGGACCCCGCTTTCGCGGGGGTGACGACGAGAATGTTGCCCTGACAAAAGCAGCGCCGTTGGCGCGTCCGGCCATACCGGCACTGCATGGCGGCGTCGCCGCGGCAGCGGTTTGCGCGGGCGCTGAGGAATGGCGCCGCCGAAACTTCGGGGCTATCCTGCGCCGCGGAACGTGGGACAGCGCGAAGGAGCTTTTCGGATGCCCAACGACGTGCGCGGCGCGATCAGGAACGACGCGAAGCCGGAAGCTCTTTACGCAAAGCTCGAAGAGCGCATTCTGGCGCGCGACCAGAAGGGCGCCAGCGACGTCTATTACGACCTCGTGCGCCAGGGCCGGCCGCTGACCGAGGTGGTCGCCGAGGGCGTGCGCATCCATGCCCCCTACACGCACGTGCCCTACCACGAACGCATCGACGACGGCTACGTCAACTTCGTCAACAACGACCACTGCCTGCTGTCGGCGCGCGCCGCGATCAACCTGACGAAGCTGATGCCGCCGGAATTGGCGGCGCTGCCCTACGCGCAGACGGTCTGGTACATCCCGACCGGCCTCGACATCTGGAACCAGAAGATCCTGAAGGCGCCGGGCCATTACGCCCGCGCCCCCGGCTGGTCGATGCCGCCGGGCCCGCCGCCGATGCCGGAGGTGGTGTGGCCGGACCAGGAACCGGAACGGCTCGACGGGCCGCTGCAGGAGCGCCTCGACCACTGGATGACGTTGGTGCATCGCGGCAATGTGCTCGAAGCCTACCGCGTCTTCCTCGGCCTGATGGAGAACCCCGCCGAGCGCAAGGAGGTTCTGGCGCAGCTGTGTCATGCCGGCCTCATGGATGTGCAGGACCGCGCCCTCTACAACCGCTCCTACACGACCGGCCACAAAGCGTTCCGCGCCCGCGCCACGGTCGAGCTCGGCAACTTCCTCGGCTGGGACAACGCCCACGACGTGGTCTATGCCGGCGCCGTCGATATCGCCGTCGGCCCGCGCTGGTACTCGACCTACGAGATGGCGTGCAACGTCATCAAGATCTTCCTCGAAAAGCAGACGGTTTCGGCCATTCCCTACGGCGGCGCGTCGAAGGAGGAGCTGGCGATCCTGGCGGACAACAAGGCGCCGTTGTCGGAGGAGGAGGCGCGCGCCTTCGAGGACGCGCTGATCCGCCAGCCCGAGCCGAAATTCCTCGAAATGCTGTCCGACCTGCTGCTGGCGGGGAAGAGCCCGCGCCGCATCCTCGACGCGCTGCAGATCGCCGACGCGCAGGTCATCCTGGAAACCCAGGGGGTCAACAACTTCTCGCTGCCGCAGCACTGCTTCGAGTACCTGAACACGCTGGGCTGGTTCTTCGACAATTTCGAGCACAAGCACCAGGTCAAGCTGCTCTACCTGGCGGCGTCCTACCTGAACCGCGCGGCTTGGCACCAGAAGGGCATCGGCGACGCCGAGCCGGTGGCGCCGAGAGCCGCTTCCGGCGCCGACAAGCTCACGCCGGCGCAGATTCTCGACCGCATGGATGCGGCGGTGCTGGCGCTCAACGGCCCCGACAGCGTCGCCTGGACCAAGGCGTATCTCGACAGCGGCGCCGACCGGAAGCCGCTGATGCAGCGCCTCGCGGTGCTGTCGTGCCGCATGGGTAACGACCCGCACAACCAGGAGATCGGGCAGGTCTTGCTCGAAGATTACGGCAAGAACCAGGGCTGGGATCGCGATCGGCTGCTGCTCGCCTGCGCGCACCACACCGCGGTGCACCGCAAGTACGGCAATCCGCTCGAATGCGCCCAGCGCTTCGGCGCCGCGATGGGTATCGCGACGCTGCAATAAGGGGATCGGAGGAGCCATATTTCCTCCCTTAGGCGGGGAGGGCCAGCATGCGGCGGCTTTAAGGGTAGTACAGTTGAGAGCCCGCCATGGCTTCCTTGCCGCTGCTTTGGCCGCGGCCCTCGCGGCCCCGGCGAAGGCGGAGGATGTCGCGGCCCTCTACACCGCCTCGTGGGCCGGCATGCCGGCCGGCGGGATCTGGTTCAGGGCGCATGACGACCCCGGCGGTTACCGCTATGAGATCAGGATACAAACGGCGGGCCTACCGCATGCCGTAACGCATTTTCGAGGTTACGCGGTCAGCGAGGGCGAGCTGAGGCCGGACGGTACGCCGGCCCCGCGGCACTACGCCGCGACCTACGACTTGCGCAAGCGCCGCGACCGGCACCTCGACATGCAGTTCGTCGTCCGCAACGGCGCCACCGTCGCCGAGCGCGGCCCCGCCGACACCAGCGACAAGCCGCCGCTCGCGGCGCGGTTCCGCGAAAACGTAGTCGATCCGATGACGGTCGTGACCATCGTGCGCTCGCGGCTTCGCCGTGGCACCGAGGCGAGCTTCACGATTCCGGTCTACGACGGCGCCCGCCGCTTCGACGCCGTGGGGCGGGTGCTGCCGAAAAAAGCGGGGGACGACCGCCTGCGCGTCGATCTGGTATTGCGGCCGATTGCCGGCTTCAAGGGCGAAAGCAGCAGCGACGGCAACCCCGGCACCTCGCCCCGCCGCGTCGAGCTGAGCTTCACCGATGATCGCCGCCTGCTGCCGCTGTCGATGAGCGTCCCCGTCTACTACCTGCCGCTCGACGTTCGCTTCGAGCGGCTCTGCACCGCAGCAACGCCCTGCCCCTGACGAAAAAGCCCCCGAATCGGGGGCTTCTTCGTTAGCTTAGCTAACGAGACGGCGATCAGCGCCAATGGCCGTGCCACCCGCCATGGTGCCAGCCGTGGTGCCAACCGCCCCAGCCGCCGCCAAAGCCGAAGTACACGCCGCCCGGATAGCCGTAATAGGCCGGGTAGTACGGATAGCCGTAATAGCCGTAGTACGGGTAGCCATAATACGGCGCATAACCCCAGGCGGGCACGCCCACGCCGATGAACACCCTCGCGTCGGCCGGCTTGGTCGGCACGGTCACCGCGCCGAGGGTAAGCGCCGCGACGGCCGCCAGCCCGATCCGCCTGAACCAGGTGCCTTTCCTTGTACCGGTCATCGTCAAACCTCAACTGCTTGTGGCCGCCGAGGCGGCCGTACAGGGATATAACGCTCCGGACCCGTTTTCTAATCCCTCACTCGCGCGAGCCGAAAATGCCGCCGGCGATCGCGCCGATGACGCCGAGCGCGGTATTGCTGGCGGATTGCGCGTCGCTCTGGCTGGCATGCTCGGCCGCCGAGCTTTCGACGCCGGCCGACATCGATTGCAACGCGAGGCGGCCCGGCCCGGTGAAGCGGTTGCAGGTCAGCCGCATGCCGCCGAGGAACCCGGCCGCCAGACCCTGGAAATTCGTTTCCATGGCGACGCTCGGGTCCTTGTACAGCCAGCCGCCGGGCTCGACGTCGAACTGCTCGCCGTCGAGCAGCGTCTTCTCGAAGACGTTGCCGTGGCCGTGCAGCCACACGACGCCGTAGCCGTCGACCGCGCGGAACTTGTCGATGAAGAAGCCGGTGCCGCCGAGCAGCATGTTCGAAATGCCCTGGACCCGCTCCCAGGTGAAGTCGATGTTGCCGGTGGCGGCGAGGAACTGATGCTCGCGCACGTGCAGCTCCTCGCCAGGCCGCAGCACCACCGGGAAGACGTGGCCGACGCCGTCGCGCGAGAAGGCGACCTGCCCCGGGCCGACCGCTTCAACGATCAACAGCTCCATGCCGGCGATCATGCGCTTGACCATGCCGCCCAGCGGCCGCACCCCGAACTGCAGGTTCGGGTCCTTCCACAACAGGATATGGTGCTCGAAATAAACGCTTTGTCCGGGCTGCAGATCGATCGCCAGGGCCGGGACCAACTCGCCGGCGATATGATAGGTGACGCCGCCGGCCTGCGCGTCTTGCGCCCGGGTCGGCAGGAGTTGCGGCGGCTGGCTCAGGAACGACATCGGCGTCACCGGGATGGCTGCATGCGCGCAGGCATCATGCGCATGCCCCGACGGCCGATCAACAGACGAAGGGCGCCTGCGGCAGCCTCGTTTCGCGCTGCGGCTGGCGGGACGCCAGTTCGAGCAGCAGATCGAGGCTGCGGCGGTCGAGGCCGGCATCCTCCATCGCGACGCCGACGGCGGGTTCCTCAAGTAGCTGTTTCAGGGAAAACTCGATGCGCTGCGTGTTCATCGTAGCCTCCGTTTGCAGCAACATGAGCGGGGATGCGGACAGGGTCAATTTCGAGTAAATCCGCAGATTGCCGCCGCAATTTCCGGATTCGTTCCATTTTGCGATTGCCAAACGCCCTGATTATGACGGCCGACCCCGCCAAAGCCGAGCCGATCGACAACCGGCTCTTCGTGCTGATCCTGCAGCACCCGCAGGAGCGCAAGGCGCCGCTCGCGACGGCGGCGACCGCGCGGTCGCTGCTGCGCCGCGCCGATCTCGTCGTCGGGCTGTCGTGGCCAAACCTGCGGCGGCTGCTCGGCCGCCCAGTCGAGCCGCATCGTTGGGGCGTTCTCTATCTCGGCTCCGCGCGTCCAGCCGGCGACCGCGAGGTCGTCGTGCTCGACCGCCGCGGCGAGCCTCTTGCAGACCCCGACCCGATCCTGCGCCGCCTCGAAGGCGTGGTGCTGCTCGACGGCAGCTGGAAGGAAGCCAAGACGCTGTGGTGGCGCAACCCGTGGCTGCTCGGGCTGCACCGCCTCGTACTCAACCCGCCGCGCCCGTCGCGCTACGGCCGGCTGCGCCGCGAGCCGCGCCGCGAGGCGCTCTCGACATTGGAGGCGATCGCCCTGCTCTTGGAGCGCGTCGAGGGCCGGCCGGACGCCGGCGCTCCCCTGCTGACAGCGCTCGACCGGCTGCTGCGCGAGGCCCGCGGAGCGGCGCCGCCCTCGGTCAACGCGTAGAGCAAGACCGCCGCCGCCGCGGCGACGTTCAGCGACTGCACCCGGCCGCTGCCGGCGATGGTTACGACCGCATCGCACGCCGCGAGCGTTTCCTCGTCGAGCCCCTTCTCCTCGTTGCCGAGCACGAGCGCGGTCGGCCGCGAGCCGTGCGCCGCCCGCAGCGGCGACCCCCGGCCGAGGGCGGTGCCGAGGACGCGGTAGGCCGGCTTGAGCGCGGGCAGCGCCTGCGGCAGGCGGGCGCGATACAGCAGCAGATGGTCGAGGCCGCCCTCCGCGATGCGGTAGCTCGCGTCCGACGCCAGCGCCTGCTCCGGGCGGTCGGCCAGGACCAGCCGCTCGACCCCGAAGAAGGCGGCGGCGCGGGCGATGGCGCCGAGATTGTGCGGATTGCCGACGCCGTCCAGGATCAGCAACGGCGCCCGGCTGCGCGCCCACCCCAGCGCCTCGCGCGGATCGAACTCGCGCAAGGGATGCGGCCGGGCGACGGCGACGACGCCGCCATGCAGCACGGTGCCGCCGACGCGCGCCAGTTCGTCCTCGTCGAGTTCGCGATAGGGCTTGCGCGCCTGGGCCAGCAGCTGGCGTTCGGCGGTCAGCTGCGGCGCCAATGCGGCGGCGAAAAACAAGCGCTCGACCCGGCGCGGGTCCCGCGCGAACAGCGCCCGCACCGCCGCGAGGCCGCAGACGCGGATCAGGTCGCGGCGATGCTCCGGCGGCGGAGGGGGTTTCTTCGCCGGCGACCGCGGCGGGTCATTGCGACGCGGCATTGGCGGCCGAGAACAGTTCGGCGGCGTCCTGCGCCAACGCGGCCCGCGACGCCGGCCGCAGATACATCATGTGGCCGCCCTCGTAGACCCGTACCCGGATGTCCTGGCGCACCGCATCCGGCACCGCGAGCTGATCGATCAGCCAGCGCGAACCGAGATAGGGCGTCACCAGGTCGTAGCGGCCGTTGACGACCAGCGCCTTCATCCCCGGGTGCTGCAGCAGCGCGCTCTCCAGCGAGGACAGCGCCAGACCCAGGCCGCCGACATGCGCCTCCTGCCAGTTCCAGTGCTGCGACACGTCGCGCGGCAGCACGCGGTAGGGCTGGTCGGTGCGGTAGCCCAGCTCCTTCGGCGCATAAGCCTCGAAGGCCTGCGTAAACGTGGCGACGGCAGTATCGAGCACGGGGTCGCCAGCGTCGTCGCCGCCGCTCTCGCCGGTCGTCGCCCGCTCCACCGTCGCGTCGTAGATGCTGACGATTTCGCCCTCGTTGCGGCGGATCTCGCGGGCGAACACCCGTGCCGGCACCCGGCCGCGGTTGCGGCGCACGGTATCCTCGCGCAGTCCGACGATCTTCGCGACGCGGCCGATGAACGGATCGCCGGGCGCCAGCCGGCCCTTCAGCGCGGCGAGGCCGACGAGATAGTCCGCCAGGGCGAACCGCTCGACCGCCGCCGCGTCGTCAGTCTTGCCGGTCAGCGCCGCCGCGGCAGCCGCCTCCGACGGCAGCTCGACCGCCGAAGCGACGAGGTCGCGGCTGTCGGAATGGATGACCGACAGGTCGAGCGCCGGCGAGATCATGACGAGGCCGCGCGGGACGATGCCAACGTCGCGCTCGACGCTGTTCGACATCGCCGCAACGCGGAACCCACCGTAGCTCTCGCCGACGAGGAAAATCGGCGAGGCCCAGCGCTGGTGCCGGGTCAGCCACAGCCGCATCGCCGCTTCCAACGAGCGGATATCGCCGTGTACGTCCCAGAACGGCTTGTCGGGATTGTCGCCCTTGCCGAGGGCGCGGCTGAACCCGGTCCCGACCGGATCGACGAACACGAGATCGGTGAAGGGCAGCCACGTCGAGGGGTTGTCGGCGAACCGCACCGGCGGCGTCGGCACCGCCCCGTCCGGGGAAACCTCGATGACGCTCGGTCCGATCGCGCCGAGATGCAGGAACACCGAGGCGGCGCCGGGTCCGCCGTTGAAGATGAAACTGACCGGACGCGGCTCGCCGGCAGGATGTTCGGCGACGTAGGCGACGGTGAAGATGGACGCGGTCTGCTCGCCCTTCGAGTCGGTGAGCGGCAGGGTCTCGGCGATGGCCTCGTAGTTGAGCGAACGGCCGCCGAGATTGAGCGTGTGCCGGGTTTCGACATGCGCCGGCAGTTCCGGCGGCTTGGAGCCGGCAGCCGGCCTCTCGTCGGCGGCAGCGGCGGCGGCGCCGGACAACGTGACGACAAGGAGAAACGCGCCCAGCCATCTGGTCATAAAGGCCCTGCCCTGCCCCGCCGCGACCGCGCGACAATGACCGCATTGGCGGGCGCCGGCAACGCGCCTGCCGCGCCCGCCCAACCGCCGGTCGAGCCGGCTCTTGCCTACGGCGTCCGAATGAGGGAAGAGAGAGGGTTCGCCGAGGGATTAGCTGCAATGCGTGCGCTCGCCGTCATTTGCCTGTGTCTGTTGGCCGGGTGCGTTGAAAGCCCCCGCATCGAGGGCTTCGAGGCCAGAGGGCCTGCCGCCTTCGTCTACACGGCGCGCACCAATACAGTCATGACCGCCAACGACGACGGCACCGCCGAGCGGCTTCGCCGTGAATGGCTCGCCGACGCGTTGCAGGCGCACCGGATGTGCGCCGCCGGCTATGTCGTGGACACCCGCCGTTTCGTCCCCCACCCCGTCCAGAACGGCGGCGACATCGTCTATTCCGGCCGCTGCCTCTAGACTTTCCGCTGTCATGCCGGCGGCCGGCATTCATACCGCCGAGGGTTAAGCGGCCGAAAACTGGGCCTGGGCTGCGCCAAGACGACGGGAAAGTCGGGGAACAGTCACTAAGCAAAAATGCGGTGCGCCGGCAATTCAGGCCCGGCCGCAGGCGCCGACAGCTTCGCGCCAGCGCTGAACCAGCGGCCCTTCCCCGCCGATGACCGGATCCGCGGCCGGCAGCGGCACCGCGGCGACGTTGCGCCGAGCGCGGTCGAGGTCGGCCGTTCCGGCGTTGCACATGTCGGGGTCCTGGCCGCGCGGGTAGGCGCCGACAACGAGCAGGTCGGCGCTCGCCGCCTCGCGCTTGTGCGCGACCCCGGCCGGAATGACGACGACGTCGCCGGCGCGCAGCTCGACGCTGGCGCCGCCCTCGCCGCCGACCCTGACGCGGGCCGAGCCGGCGGCGATGCCGAGCGCCTCGTGCGCGGTGCTGTGATAATGGTGATGGCCGTAAATGCCGTTGCGCCACGCGCCGGGCCAGCCGTTGCGCGCGAACATCGCCTCG
>Ga0070739_10001539_pt1 | contig 34197 bp, 25 predicted proteins | sample Coa_R1_7_FD_66445 | JGI IMG/M metagenome (GOLD analysis project Ga0070739, IMG submission 66445) | Surface soil microbial communities from Centralia Pennsylvania, which are recovering from an underground coalmine fire - Coalmine... | ecosystem: Environmental > Terrestrial > Soil > Unclassified ...
GCCGGAAGCCCTTACGCCGAACCCGGCAGCCTCCGCCTGCGGCGCGGTCGCTACACGATTATACGCACCTTCCGAGAAGCCGAGCCGGTCGAGGGCCGTACTATCGACCTGCTCTCCCCCACGCTTTCCGTCGCGACCCACCGCACGATCCCGTCCGATTCGCTCGCGCTGCTCTGCGACCTGGATACGAATGCATCGCGCCCCTCTATCGCCTTCGTCTCCGGCCGCGTGCAGGCCCGGATCGAAACAGACGCAGAGACCGCCTTCTTCGCGCGCGGCCCGCTCGGCACAATGGGGGTTGCACGCCTCTATGCGGGCAGCCGGCAGCTTCTTGGCGCGCGAGGCTTCGACCGGCTGGGCCGTCCGGTCTCGCTGGAAGCCATTCAGGAAGGCGATACTGTCCTCCTGCGCTATCCCAACGATCCGGACGGCATCGTGGTGCGTGCCGGCTGGCGCTAAAACGGGAACAATGCGAGCAAACAGGACGTTATACGCTCGGAATTGCCCGCCATCGCGGATTTCACCAGGCGGCTAACACGAAATCGATCGGTCATCGTATAGGAGAGTAGACATAGGACGACTGGCACGGGAATTCAGAGCCGGAAAATTTTCCGGCAGGAAATCTCCGGTGGCTGCCGATAATAGGAGGATAGCTCGTTAAAACACCGGGATACGGGCTTAAAAATAGGGTCTAGTCGGAACTGGCGGATTATGATATAATCCAATTGATGGGGCGTTCGCTGATATGCCGACCGCATAGGGCTGCCCCGCCATGGAGCGCCAGCAGTTCCGGCGTCGCTTCCCTTTATGGGACGGCGTCCGGTGGCCTGTTCCTAACAATCGTACGGTCAGATCATGAAGTCGCCGTCTCGGTGGGCAGGGCCACGGCTTCCACCGGGACTTTTTGATTCATCGGTATATTTGGCGGCGCGTATTTCGTCCGCCGGCCGGCCTGTTCTTTTCGCACTACGGCGGATCGGCGCCAGAGGACAGGTGGCACAGGAGGTAGAGATTCATGGGGATTACTATTAACCCATCGGAGTTTCTGAAACAGGTTGAGGAACAGCGCAGCCAGGAGCGGGCGCTGGCCTGGGAGGGCACTTTTGCCGACTATCTGAAGATCGTCTCCGAGAACCCCAAGGTCGCCGACCTGGCGCATGCGCGCAGCTATAACATGATCATGGCTGCCGGCGTCGAGGACGGCGAGGATGGCCAGCCGCGCAAATACAAGTTCTTCCTGGAGGACCTGTATGGCATGGAGCGCACCCTGCAGCAGTTGGTCGAGGAGTACTTGAATCCGGCCTCGCGCCGGCTGGATATTCGTAAGCGCATCCTCATGCTGGTCGGCCCGGTCGGCGGCGGTAAGTCCACGCTGGTGACCTTGATGAAGCGCGGCATGGAGAAGTACAGCAAGACCGATCAGGGCGCGACCTACGCCATTAAAGGCTGCCCGATGCATGAAGAGCCGCTGCATCTCATTCCGGAGGAGCTGCGCCCCGACTTCAAAAAGCAGTTCGGCGTCTACATCGAAGGCGATCTCTGCCCGGTCTGCCGCTATCGCCTGGAGCACGAGTGGGAGGGCAACATCCACAACGTGCCGGTGCAGCGCGTCTTCCTCTCCGAGCGCCACCGAATCGGCATCGGTACCTTCAAGCCGGCCGATCCCAAGAGCCAGGATGTGGCCGAACTGACCGGCAGCGTCAACATCCAGGCCCTCACCGAGTTCGGTCAGGAATCGGACCCGCGCGCTTATAATTTTGATGGGGAGCTCAACATCGCCAACCGCGGCGTGATGGAATTCATTGAGATGCTCAAGGCGGAGAAGCGCTTCCTCTACGAGCTCAACACCGTCGCTGGCGAGCAGACCATCAAGGCCAGCCGCTTCGCACTTATCTATTGTGATGTCATGGTCATCGCCCATACCAACGAATATGAATACAACTCCTACTTCTCCAATAAAGAGAATGAGGCGATGATCGATCGCATCTTCGTGGTGAAAGTGCCGTACAATCTGCGCGTTGGCGAAGAAGTACGGATCTACGAGAAGCTGATCGGCCAGAGCGACGTGCATGACCTGGGCCTCGGCGCCGACGTGGACCTGTCGCATTTCCACATCGCGCCGTACACCCTGCGCGTGGCCTCGATGTTCGCCATTCTGACGCGCCTGAAGCCGAGCAAGAAGGCGGGCCTATCGCTCATGACCAAGATGAAGCTCTACGATGGGGAGAAGCAGGTCGGCGATTGGGACCAGCGCCACGTTCGGGAGCTGCACGATGAGTATCTGGACGAGGGCATGACCGGCGTGTCGCCGCGCTTCATCATCAACCGCATCTCCTCGGCCCTGGTCAAAGGGGGAAAGGCGTACGTCACGCCTATCGACGTGCTGCGCTCGCTGCGCGACGGCATCACCGAATACACCAACAACGAGGAGGAGCGGCGCAAGCTGCTGGGCTTTATCGACGAGGTTCGCAAAGAGTTCGACGAGATGGCTAAGAAAGAGGTCCAGCGCGCCTTTGTCTACTCCTACGAGGAGTCGGCCAAGACGCTTCTGGATAACTATGTCGATAACGTCGAGGCCTACTGCAACCGCGAGAAGGTCAAGCACCCGATCACAGGCGAGGACGTGGACCCGGACGAGCGGCTGATGCGCTCCATTGAGGAGCAGATCGGCGTCACAGAGAACGCCAAGCGCGAGTTCCGCGAAGGCGTGATGCGCTCGGTCGCCTCTCTGATGCGCCGTGGATCGACCTTCTCCGTCTCCTCGGACGAGCGCCTGAAAGAAGCCATTGAGAAGAAGCTGTTCGCCGACCTCAAGGACATCGTCAAGATCACGACGAGCACCAAGACGCCGGACGCCGAGCAGCTTAAGAAGATCAACGAGGTCGTGGACCGGATGTGCCGGGAACAGGGCTACACGCCCGAATCGGCCAACGAGTTGCTCCGCTACGTCGGAACGCTGCTGAACCGGTAAGACCCATCAGGCGCCCACCCCCTTCCCCTCCCCCAAATTTGGGAGAGGGGGGACTTTGATGAAAGCTAATACCTTCTCCCTAAAGCTTCTCCTACCCACGAACAGGGGCACAAGAGAAGAACAAAATCTCCCCTCCCCTAAAATTGGGGGAGGGGAAGGGGGTGGGGGCCTTCGGAAGAGGTGTGAAACTATGTCGCAGTTTTCCTTGAGCGCGGATACCTGGGACCTGCACCGCCGCGCGGATCGTGACCGCCAGCGGCACAATGAGAAGATCAAAGAGGTCATCAAGCGCAATCTGGGCGACATCATCAGCCAGCAAGACATTATCACGGCGGACCAGGGCAAGATCGTCAAAATTCCGATCCGTGGCCTGGAGCTGCCGCGCATCCGCTTCGACGACCAGGAGCGGGAGCGCGTTGGCCAGGGCAATGGCGGCACGAAGCCGGGCGACGTGCTCGGACGCGCGCCGCAGCAGAACGGCCAGGGTACGGGCAAAGAGGCCGGGCATGAGGCCGGCGTGGACTTCTACGAGGCCGAGCTGACCCTGGAGGAGCTGACCGCGCTGGTGTTCGAGGACCTGCACCTGCCCAACCTGGAGGAGCGCGGCGTCAAGCAGATCGTCTCCGAGCACACGGAGTTCAACAGCATCAGCAAGCGCGGCATCGCCAGCAACCTGGACCGCAAGCGCACCCTGCTGGAAGCCTACAAGCGCAACGCGTTGGCGGGCAAGCCGGGCTGGGAAATCCGCAACGAAGACCGCCGCTATAAGACCTGGGAGGTCGTCACCGAGCCGCAGCGCAACGCCGTCGTCTTTGCCATGCGCGACGTCTCCGGCTCAATGGGCGAGTTCGAAGCCTACATCTGCCGCTCGTTCTACTTCTGGATGCTGCGTTTCCTCCGCAAGAAGTACGCCAGCGCCGAGATCGTCTTCATCACCTGCCACACGGAAGCCAAAGAGGTAGACGAGCACTCTTTCTTCAGCCTGGGCGACTCGGGCGGCACGAAGATGAGCGAGGCGTACAAGCTGGCGATGCACATCATCGAGAAGCGGTACAATCCGCGCGAGTGGAATATCTATCCGTTCCTCTTCTCGGACGGCTACAACTGGGGAGACGCCGAGTGTGTCGAGCTGGTCAAGCAGATGGTGGACATCTCCAACCTGGTCGGCTACGGCGAGATCGCCAACGACGTCTGGAGCCAGTCGCCCCATTTCGCGCCGCTCGGCCAGGCCTACCAGGAAGCTTTCGCCGACGAGCCGCGCGTCTGCCTCGTGAAGATCAATTCCAAAGAAGATGTCTGGCCGGCGTTGAAGAGGTTTTTCAGCAAGCATCCGGAAGTGCAGGAAGTAGAATAAGATGAACCTGAGCGAACGCGAAGAACTGGAAAAGTGGATCGACATTATTCAGGAGAAGGCCGTCAGTTACGGGCTGGACTTCTATCCGACCCACTTCGAGGTCGTGCCCGATCACGTCATCTATGAGCTGGGCAGCTATGCCCTGCCCGCCCGCTTCTCGCACTGGACCTTCGGACGCGACTATCACCGGCAGAAGACGATGTACGAGTACGGCATGGCCAAGATCTATGAGATCGTCTTCAATACCGATCCCTGCCAGGCCTTTCTGCTCGACAGCAACTCCATGCTGGCGCATAAGTTCGTCGTCGCGCATGTGCTGGGCCACAACGATTTCTTCAAGAACAACGTCTATTTCGAGCATACGGACCGGGACATGATCGAGAAGGTGCGCGTCCACGGCAACCGGATCCGCAAATACGAGGAAGAGTTCGGGCCGCTGGTCGTCGAGGAGTTTCTGGATGCCGTGCTCTCCATCGAGGAGCATTTCGACGTAGGCCTGACGGCCTCGTTCCGCCACAAATCTCCACAAGAGTACGAGGCGGAGCGCCGCCGACCTTCCAAATCGCCCACCGAATACGATGACCTGTGGGATATCTCCGGCAACAAGATGGGTCCGGAGGCACCCCGGCCGCGCAAGTTCCCGCCGGAGCCGGAGAAAGACTTGCTCGGCTTCCTGCGCGACTACGCGCCGGAGCTGGAAGACTGGCAGCGCGACGTCATCAATATGCTCCGCGAGGAGATGATCTACTTCATCCCTCAGATGCGCACCAAGATCATCAACGAGGGCTGGGCTTGCGCTGTCGGCGATAGCCTGGTCATCACAGAACGCGGATTATCGCGGTTCGACAACCTAGTAGGTCGGGGCGAGAAGCTGCACGTCGGAAGCGGCGGCAGCGGCGCCAGGCATGCTATCACGGATTTTCATAAAGAGGAACAGGTTCCTACCATCCGCATCACCACGCGGCGGGGATACAGCATCGAGGGAGCGCTCAAGCATCGCGTGCAGTTAGCGGACGGTTCCTGGGCTTTCCTCAAAGACCTCAAAGCCGACGATCGTGTGGCGCTCGCCATCGGCACGGAAGTCTGGCCGCAGCAGTCTGTGGCGCTCGATTACGCACCGGCAGAGCCGGACACCACACTTACCGACATCGCCGCCGCAGCGGAAACGTCACTCTGGACGGTGCTGCGCCATCGGGCAGGCAAGAACACGCTCAAAGCGCAGCAGATCGATGCGGCGCTCGCGCAAAAGAGTTACAAAGAGGGCAGGGTTGGCAAGAAGATTACCACGCGCCAATCGCTGCGCCTGCCGGCATTCCTGACGGAAGGATTGGCCCATCTTCTCGGCTATTTTGTGGGGGACGGCAACGTTACCAAATCCGGCATCTGCCTGACCTGCGGCGATACGGACTACGCACAGGAGCTGGCGCAGCAGATCGAGTGTTTGCTCGGCATTCCCGCTACGTTGCGGCCCGATCATACCGGGACCGGCAATCGCTGGCGGCTCGAGGTCCACTCGCGGGAGCTGCTTCGCTTCCTGTCCAGCCTGGGTATCGATCTGAAGGCGCGAGCACGCGCGAAGCAGATACCCGACCCGGTGTTGCGCTCGCCGCGCCCGGTCATGGCCGCCTTTCTACGCGGTTACTTCGATGCCGATGCCTATGCCGGCAAGGGCGGCGTGATCCTCTCGACGGCCAGCCGGGAGATGGCGCGGACCGTCCAGATCCTGCTGCTGAACTTTGGCATTCTCTCCCGAAGTAGGGAGCAGGCGGATGGCTGCGTCCAGGTGCGTATCACGGGCGCTTCGGCGGCCCGCTTCCACAAAGAGATCGGCTTTGACCTGGAGCGCAAGTGTCTGGCGCTGCACCATTACGTCAACGCGCGCCGCTGGTTCTGCCGCGAAGATTCTGCCGATACCATCGTGAAGATCGATCATGGCAAGGCAGACGTGTACGACATCACGGTGGATGAGGCGCACGCCTACGTCGCCAACGGCTTTATCAACCACAACTCCTTCTGGCATGAGCGCATTCTGACGGACCTGCCGCTCACGCCCGAAGAGCACCTGGAGTTCCGGCGCATGCACGCGGCGGTACTGTCGCCCGGCTCGCGCATGTCCATCAACCCCTACTACGTCGGTTACAACATCCTGCACGACATCGAGCGGCGCTGGAACGGCGAAGAGGATAAGGATTATCCGGAAGAGAACTGGCGCGGCGAAAAGCTGCGGCGGCCGAGCGGCGAGGGCCTGAAGAAAGTGTTCGAGGTGCGCCGGGACGAGGCCGACATCTCCTTCCTGCGCAAGTACCTGACGCGCGGCCTGATCTCCAAGCTGGACATGTATACCTACAAGCTGGAAGAGGTCAACGGGGAGATGGCCTGGGTCGTGCAGGATACGGACTGGGAGCGCGTGCGCGATACCCTGGTCGACTCCATGACCAACTTCGGCATCCCCATCATCTACGTGGAGGACGCCGACTACAACCGGCACGGCGAGCTGCTGCTTACCCACGCCTATGATGGCAAGCCGCTCGACCTGGACTACACGGCCCGCACGCTCAAGAACATCTATTTGCTCTGGAAGCGGCCCGTCCACATCGCGACCGTCATCGACGATTCACCGACCATCCTCACCCATGACGGCGAAGAGTTCACACAGGAGCCAGAGGCCGAAGCTTGATCCGATCATTCAGCCGAGCCGTGAACGACCTGACTAGGGGTCCTTCGGACAATCGCCCTGGCGGGCGAAAAGGCGCACAAAGCTGAGACTTCCTGCTAAAACACAAAAGCCATTTGCAGGCTGTACTTTGTGCTGCACCAAGACGAAATGTTCCATCTAGTAGGAAAGCAAGCATTATGAAGGAAGGTATGAACAAACTAATAAACACAGCGTTTATGAAACTCCCAAAGCGCGCCGAGCAAACTAGTGATCGAGCAAAACTTGTGGCGACCTTTGTTGATGTTGGTCCGCTATTTACACTTTTATCTAATATTGACCATCAAGTTTTATATGGTCGGCGAGGAACAGGCAAGACACACGCATTTTCTTATCTGGCTGAGACAAGGAGAGAGCGGGGCGACATAGCAGTCTATATAGATATGCGAACTATCGGATCTACTGGCGGTCTATATAATGATGCATCCTTACCAATTTCTCATCGCGCTACCGGACTGCTAATAGATTCCGTAAAAGCTATCTATACCGGCCTATATGAGTTCTTTGTAGACTTGGCTGAGGAACTTGATCTTTCTCGGACAGGTCCGCTACTCGATAGATTGTCAGATGCAATAACTGAGATAGCTGTTATTGGGACAGTTCAGCGCGAGAATAAAATGCTAGATAGCATCGATACAAGCGATAAATCGAAAGCTGAAGCCTCTCTTAGTGAAAAAGGGCTAAAGGTTTCTTATGGTGAAACAACCGAGCAAAAACAAAAGAATCAGGTGGAGCAGCGAATTACTGAGTCTGGAGTAGCAGAACATCGCGTACATTTTGGCGCGCTAGGGCAAGTGTTCAATGATATCGCGGATGCAATGGGGAACAAACGGCTTTGGGTACTACTCGACGAATGGAGCAGTGTTCCGTTGGAACTTCAGCCCTACCTTGCCGATCTCTTAAAAAGATCAATGTTCCCCGTAGCAAAGATAACTGTAAAGATAGCTGCTATTGAGCAAAGGTCGAGATTCCGTCTTATCACGGGACACGGAGATTATATAGGGGTTGAACTTGGTGCGGACATTTCAGCAGATCTTAATCTGGATGACTACATGGTGTTTGATAATGATGAGGAGCGTGCCAAGGACTTTTTTCAAGAATTACTGTTTAAACATTATAGGGAAACAGACGAGCTTGAACTTGCTTCTGGCCCACAATATTCCGACGAATTAATACGGCACGCATTTACACAACGTAATGTTTTCGATGAGTTTGTTCGAGCTACAGAAGGGGTTCCGAGGGATGCTATTAATATCATCAGTCATGCGGCCCAAAAGGCTCTAAATGACCGTATATCAATGGCACACATAAATACAGCAGCTCGCAATTGGTACCAACGAGATAAGGATGCTGCAATAAAGGCGAACGAAGATGCTCACGATCTTCTGCATTGGATTGTTGACAAGGTGATAGGGGAAAGACGTGCGCGGGCCTTTCTATTGCGTAGCAATATAGATAACGAGCTGATTAATACTCTGTTTGATGCCAGGCTCCTTCATATTATGAAAAGAAATATATCGGCACGTGACCAACCAGGCATTCGGTACGATGTCTATGAATTAGATTATGGCTGCTATGTAGACCTCAAAGGGACTGATCGCGCTCCTCTCGGGCTACTTCAATCTGGAGATGAAGATGAAACATCTTATATTGAGGTACCTCCCGATGACTACCGCGCCATACGACGAGCCATTCTCAACCTAGATGAATTCGTTGGGAGAACTCGGACATTAGATATCTAAACGCTTGCTCCCTGTGGTCCATAGGATTTCCTCATCTAATATAGCTGGCAGGATGCTAGGAGCGGCGGCGCCAGGTGTCGTTGATGAGGATGCTGAGGATCAGGGCGAATCCCCCGCCGGCGGCGACCAGGAAGCAGATCATCGCCAGGCCCGGATAGCCGAAGAGCTGGAAATGAGTCTCGACGCGCATGAGCATGGCGGCTCCAATGATGAGCGCGGCCAACACCACCCCCAGCGAAATTCTGTTGGCGACCTTCTGAAAGCCTTCGATGAGCGTGCTCTCGTCGAAGGCTTCGACATTGATCTTTAACTGGTTCTTGGCCAGCATGTCCAGGATGCGATTGACGCGGCGGGGCATCTCCTCGACAAAGTCGCGGACCTCCAGGGCGGCGGAGAGAGCGTTTCCGGGCGAGAGCTCTTTGAAGGCGCGCTGACGGATGAGGCTGGCGGTATTGCGGCGGATCGATTCGTTGGGATCGAACTCCGGGGCCAGCGTGCGGGCGACCTCGTCGAGATTCAAGAGCGCCTTGCCCAGCATCGTCAGCTCCGGCGGCATCCAGATGCCGTTGTCCGCAGACGTCTGGGAGAAAGCCAGCATCGCTTTGCCCACCTGGATGTCGGCCGATTTGGCGCCTTGCTGCCCGAAAATGATCTCCGCGACCCGCCTTCGGAACTCCGCTTCCTTGAAATCCTTCTGAATATCCCCGATTCCCACCGCAATGTCGGCGGCCTCCTCGCTGTTGCCCTCGCTGATGGCGATCAGTATCTTGAGCAGTTTTTCCTGCAGGGAGGGGGTGAGGTGGCCGACCATTCCCAGATCGATCAATGCGATCCGGCGATCATCCGTAATGAAAACATTGCCCGGATGCGGGTCGGCATGGAAGAACCCGTCCACGAGGATCTGCTTGAGGTAGGCGCGGAACAACTGCTCGGCCAGCGCCTCCCCGTCGATCTCCATCCTCGTTAGTGGGCTGAGCGTAGTGACCTTCGTACCGCGGATATAATTCATCGTAAGCACGCGGGAGGTCGTATAGTCGGCGATTGGACGCGGCACCACGATCCGGTCAAACTCCGCCAGGTTCTCGCCGATTCGCTCCATACTGCGGGCTTCCTGCCGGTAGTCGAGCTCGCGCAGCAGGTCGGCGCGGAACTCGTCAAGAACCTGGGTGAACCGGTAGCGCTCGCCCGCCTGCGTGTGCTTGTCCAGAAACTCGGCGATAGTCTCCAGCGCCTCCATGTCCTCGGCGATCTGCTTGCGGATACCCGGCCGCTGCACTTTGACGGCGACCGGCTTGCCGTCGTGCAGGACGGCGCGGTGAACCTGGCCGAGCGAGGCGGCGGCGATAGGCGTGGGATCGAAGGAAGAGAACGCTTTGGTGAGCCGCACGCCCAGCTCTTCTTCCACGATCTCCCGCACCTCCGAAAACGGGAACGGCTCCAGCCGGTCCTGCAGGCGAGAGAGCGCTTTGAGGTAAGACGGCGGCAGCAGATCGGCGCGGGAGGAGAGAATCTGGCCCAGCTTGATAAAGATGGGTCCCATCTTCTCCAGGTCGTCCGCCAGCTCTTCGGCCTGCGGGTCGGACACGACCTCGGTCTCACGCTCCGACGCCGGCAGCGCCTCTTCCAGGCCGGCTGTCGGCAGCAGATCGGAGTGGCCGTACTTGATCAGCAGGCGCGCAATATCTTTGTACCGTTTGAGATGTTCCGGTTTCAGCGAGATGCCCATAACGCTTTGACACGCAAAAGGACCTTACAGGTCTTGCGGCTCCTTGTAATTCAATCTCTTTACGCAAGGAACACCGAACTGTTCGCATAGCCCCGTGGCGTGCCCGATACCTGGCTGGACGAAGCAGCGGAATTGCTGTACAATGCATAGAGTGCTATCTCCATTCCGGCGCGCGGCTGTTGCGCTGGGCGGAGGCAGGAGAGGAGTATTATCTACGTGAACCATTCTCGCACGACCTTTATCGCGACCGCCGCAACGGTCGCTTTGCTCTTCGGCCTGGGAGCGTCCGCCGTGGCACAGGGCGCTGGCACGGGCAGCCCGCCACCGCCATTCGGCGCCGGAATGCCCATGCTTATTCCCGGCGCTCTTCGACCGGAAGATCCCACGCATTCCACGGAATGGGTCCTGCTGATGGCCCATAAGGAGGTCGGTACGGAGATCGGCCTGGACGACCACCAGCGCGAAGCCCTTGCCGATCTGCAGGCCAAGTCTCATGACGAGATCCTGAGCCGGATGCGCGCCGCTGCCGCAGGCAACCCGGAGGAAGCGAACGAGACACCGGAGGAGCATCGCGCTCAGTTTCAGCAGCGGATGGCCCAGCAAAGAGCCTATATGGAGAGCTTTCCCGCCGAGATGGCGAAGCGAGCGGAGGGAGTTTTAAAGTCCGCGCAAGTCAAGCGCCTGCGAGAATTGGACCTGCAATGGCGCGGACCGCTGGCGCTGGCCGATCCGAAGGTGGCGGATGCGCTGAAGTTGAGCTCGGAGCAGCGCGATAAGGTTGCGGCGGTCCTTCGGGATTATCAGGCGGCTGTCGTGAATATCCGCATGCAGGCCCGGCCCGGCTTTAACGGGGCAGGCACGGTGGGAGCGTCACAAACTGCACCGGCTCCGCCAAGCGTCGAGGAGATTAGGGCCCGCATGACGAAAGCGCAAAAAGAGATCGATCAGGCCCGGCAAGAGGCCGGGGAGAAGACGCTGGCCGTTCTCAGCCCGGAGCAACAAAAGCGCTGGCAGCAGATGCTCGGCAAACCCTTCGCCTTCTAAAAGCAGGGACTAGGGACTGGGGACTTCGGCGCTGCGCGCCTGGGGACTAGGGAAAAGCTTAGCTGCAGGGGGAGATGCCTCCAACAAAGACTTTCACCAGTCCCCAATCCCTAGTCCCCAGTCCCCAATATCTTGTCCACGCGGGCGCTGACATCGCGCAGATAGGCCTCGTCGCCACCGGGCAACTCGGTGTTGAGATAGCCGTGGTAGCCGACCTCCGCGAACGCCCGACGCACCTCCGGCCAGTCCACATCCCCCTCCAGCAGCGGCACGAACTGATAGGTGGCACGCTTGAAGTCTTTGAGATGCACCTTCCTGATGCGCCGGCCCAGCGTGCGAATCCAGTCCTCCGGCCAGCCGAAAATGACCACATTTCCCACGTCGAAATAGACCTGTACCAGCGGGTGCCGGAACGAATCGATGTAGTGGGCAAACTCCAGCGGGCTGAGCAGGAAGTGGTTCCAGACCTCCTCGATGCAGATCATTACGCCCAGCTTCTCGGCGGCTGGGATTAGCGCATGCACGTTTTTGCGTGAGCGCTCCCAGGCATCGACGTAGCGGGTCCGGGCATCCACTACGGCGGGCACCAGAAGGATGTCCTCGGCGCCCATCCATCGGGCGCACTGCAGCGCATGGCGGGCGCTGTCCAGGCCGCGCGCCACGACCGCCGGGTCGGAGCTGGAAAGCGGGGCTTCCCAGCCGCCGTAGATAATGGAGTGGATCGGCAGGCCGGCCTTCTCCGCGGCGGCGCGCATCACCTTCGCCTCGCTTTCGTCGGCGACCGGCGGCGCCTCGACCCCCTCGAAACCTATATCGCGAGCCAGCCGGAACCGCGCCTCCAGGCTCAGATTCTCCGGCAGCATGGTGAACATCACCGATTTCTTCGGCCGTTCCGTTGGCGCAGAGGAAGGGTGGCAGGGCGCTTCGGCATGAGCGCTATCGGCTTCCAGTGCCAGAGCGGCAGCGGTTCCTCCCAGAAATTGGCGGCGGTTGATGGCGGGTTTCATAACGAACCTCCGAAGATAGCCGCTTGTGCAGCGAGCGGTCACACGCCATTATTATGGACGAAAAAACGCGGCGGTATCCACAACACTGGGGATACCGCCGCGGGAGGGAAATCTCCATTTAAAGGAAGGCGCTCAATGAGTCAGGTCGTAGTAGACCTTATAGAGAAACCGCTTGATGGCGGCCTGAAGAGTTGCGCCCGCCGCGAACACCTTGACCGTCTTCGTCCCGTTCGGGCCGGTGGCCGTGATCGTGCCGGTGATGTGGTAGCGGCCATCCGAATAGGTGATGGTCCCCGACCCGGTCAGATCGTAGGTCGTGCCGCTGGTGGTGACGGCCTGCGCGGACGCGGTGAACGTATTGCCATTGAGGGTGACATCGTAGGTCACCTTCGTGCCGTCCGGCAGGGTGTACGAGCCGCTGTAGTTCTGGGCGTGCGCTGCGCCCGGCAGGAAAATAAACCACAGAGCGGCCAGCAAGGCGAGGAGTGAGAGTTTACGCATACCGTACCTCCATTTAGAATAAACACACGCATATAGTATTCTCTGCCATCGCCTGTCTCTCCTTCCCAATTTGCCAATTCGAGGCGAAAAATAGATCAAAAGTTTAGGCCGTGAACCCTCTTGTATGGTCTCCGGAACAGAACGCACGCCTCTCCCGTCTTCCGCATAAGGTGGATTGGCCGGAAGAGGAGACCACTATGTTTAAGAAGGGATGGCCTCTGCTGGGCCTTGGGCTGATCCTGGCTGGATGTTCGCCCCAACAGCAGCAACAGACAAATCAAAACCTGCAGCAAGCCGGGCAGAAAATCGAGCATGGCGCGCAGAACTTAGCCCATAACATCGGGAAGGCGATGAGTAATGAAGATGTGACCTTCCAGGTCAAGAAAGCGCTTGGCGCCAGCGCGAAGCTTAACGGATCTCACATCGACGTCTCTACGCAGGATGGGACAAGTCCCAATACCAAGATAGTTACCTTAAGCGGTACTGTCGCGAATGCCTCTCAGAAAGCGCTTGCGGATCGTATCGTTTCAGATACGGTCGGCTCGAATGTCAAGATTGTAGATGCCATTCAGGTCGGCACGCCGAAAAGCTGAGGGGGAGAGACCTCACCCCCTAACTTACCACGGGGCTCCTGTCACCACGGGCCTTGCGGCCCTGCCTGCCTCGCCTTCGTAAGCAGAGGGGAGATTCAAATTGAACTCTCCCCTTCCCTAAAATCGGAGTGGGGGCTTTTCTCCCGGTCACTCTTCACCCGTTCACCCGGTCAGCATTTTCCGGGTATACTCTCAACCAGATCCCTCGCTGGAGAAGAATCTCATGACCCGAACCCGGTTCGCCCGGTATGTCTGGGGCGTGCTGGCCTACAATCTGGTGGTGATCGTCTGGGGCGCCTACGTGCGGGCCACCGGTTCCGGAGACGGATGCGGCGGACACTGGCCTTTCTGCAACGGACAGGTGATGCCCCTGAAGCACTCTCCGCTGGCCACCCTCATCGAACTGTCCCACCGCCTCTCGACCACGCCGCTGCTGCCTCTGGCGCTGCTCACCCTGGTCTGGGCGTTTCGCATCCTTCCCCGCCGCCACCCGGCCCGCCTGACCGCCATTCTCTGCCTGGCGTTCACCTGCACGGAGGCCCTTTTTGGAGCCGTCCTCGTGCATTTCCGGCTGGTGGCCCATAACGATTCGGCGCTCCGCGCGCTCGTGATGGGCGCGCACCTGACCAATGCCTTCATGCTGCTGGGCGCGCTGGCCCTGACCGCTTTCTGGGGTTCCGATGCGGGATCGTTGCCTCCTTCGTCGGGTCAGGGTGGGGGAAGTAGTCCTCTCCTTCCCCGGTTTCGCAATCAGGGGGTCATCGGGCCGGCGCTCCTCCTTGCGCTGGCGGCCACGCTGCTGCTGGGCATCAGCGGCGCGGTGACGGCCCTTGGCGATACGCTCTTTCCTTCCAAAAGCCTGCTGGCCGGGCTGCAGCAGGATATCTCCGCGACCGCTCCACTCTACATCCGCCTGCGCTGGATCCATCCGCTCATCGCCGTGTCGGTCGGACTGTATCTGGTCTTGATTGCCGGGCTGGTCAGCCATCTGCGCCCGACGTCGCTCGTGAAGCGGATCGCGCGCTGGGTCGCGGGCCTGTTCCTGGCGGAGTTGGGAGTAGGCGCCCTGAATCTGGTCCTGCTGGCGCCGGTCCGAATGCAGCTTTTCCATCTGTTTGTGGCGGACCTGCTCTGGATCGCCGTAATCCTGCTGTCGGTGGCGGCGCTGGCCCAGGAGTCGCCGCGTATCGAGCTGCCGGAAGGAGCGCCGGAGGAAGCGGTCGTCGCCGCCCGCGTGACCCATGCGGCTACGTGGCGAGACTATCTCGCGCTCACCAAGCCTCGCGTCATCAGCCTGCTGCTGTTCACGACGCTGGCGGCGATGGTCATCGCGGCGCACGGCTGGCCGGGACTGAGCCTGTTTCTGGCTGTCGCTGCGGGCGGCTACATGGCCGCCGGAGCGGCGAACGCCATCAACATGGTCATCGACCGCGACATCGACATTCGCATGGCGCGCACGTCCCGCCGGCCTACGGTCACGCAGACCATTCCAGCCTCGAGGGCGCTGCTGTTCGCCTTCGGGCTGGCGCTCGGCTCGTTTGCCCTCCTCTGGGGCGCGGCCAATCTTCTCACGGCCATGCTGGCTCTAGCCGGGTTGGCCTTTTATGTGATCGTCTATACGCTCTGCCTGAAGCGGCGTACCTGGCATAATATCGTCATCGGCGGAGCGGCCGGCGCGTTTCCGCCGCTGGTGGGATGGGCGGCCGTTACCGGGCATCTGAGCGTCCTTGCCTGGTACCTGTTCGCCATCATCTTCGTCTGGACGCCGGTCCACTTCTGGGCGCTGGCGCTGCTCATTAAAGACGACTACGCGCGGGCCGGAATCCCGATGCTGCCGGTCGTCTATGGCGAGCGGGCCACGGTCCTGCAGATCGGCCTTTACGCCATCTTGACCGCGATCATCTCCCTGCTGCCCTTCGCGCAGGGCAAAGTCGGCTGGATCTACCTGGTCGCTGCGCTCCTGCTCAACGCCTCGTTATTGGCGCGCAGCTTCCAACTCTATCGCAGCCCGGAGCGGCGGCAGGCCGTCTCGTTGTTTCACTACTCGATGATCTACCTGGCGCTCCTGTTTCTGATCATGGCCGTCGACAGCGCGATTCGGATTTAGTTACCGGGTCGTAAACGAACCGCCTGACAGGCGGCTTTGCCGCTTCGCGTTCCAGCACGGGGTTTTAACCCCGTAATCAGGGAACCTTTTGGAACAGGGGACGTACTAGGGGTGCCATACGGCCCGTAAGAATGCGGGGGCACTGTATACAAGGACGTAGAGTGTGTGCTATAATCATGCGGTCAGTTCACCTGACCGGCAGGCCCAGACTGAAATCCTGGTCTTCCGGCTCTGCCGCCGAATCCCCGTGCGGATTCTCCCATTCCGACGCTGAGAAACCTTAGCGCCCGCCTGATAGGCTGGTCTTACGCCCGGTATCGTGAAAAAAGGCACAATCAGCCGGAGTCTGTTCTTGACTCACCGGATAGGAACACAGGTATACTTCTTGCGGTTCGGACCGAGCGCACGCCTTCGGCTTCGCCCCGCTGATTTCCCTGAAGGATAGTGAGCACCAGATGGCTCAGGTCTTTTCTCCCATCCACAACACGCTGGCCCGCCTCAGTCTCCTGGCGGCTCTGGCTCTCCCCGCCGTAATCATCGTCGCCAGCAGTGCCGTCACCCGCTCCCCGTATGGTACCAATGCCAAGGTCGTCCTCGACCAGCCGGTGCCCTTCAGCCACGAGCACCACGCTACCGAGCTGGGAATCGACTGCCGCTATTGCCATACCAGCGTGGAGACCTCCGAGACCGCCGGCGTGCCCCCCACGCAGACCTGTATGACCTGCCACTCGCAGATCTGGACCAACAGCCCTCTGCTGGAACGCGTGCGCCAGAGCTACTATACCGGCGTTCCGCTCCAGTGGAACAAGCTCAACAGCGTCCCGGATTTCGTCTACTTCAATCACAGCATTCACATCAACCGGGGGATCAACTGCAACGTCTGCCACGGGCCGGTCCAGCAGATGATGATTACCTACAAGGGCCGCTACTTCTACATGGCCTGGTGCCTCAAGTGCCACCGCGAGCCGGAGCGTAACATCCAGCCGGACGGCGCCAAAGCGGTCTTCCAGTTGTATCAGGACTACCAGCGCGGGGATCTGAAAGACGCCAGGGAGCGCGCCCTGGCCGATGGCGAAGAGTACGATCCCACCCCGGCAGAGGTCGAGAAGGGCCGGCAGACCCTAGAGAAGTACCATATGACGGCGACGAAGAAACAGCTTACGGACTGCTGGACCTGCCACCGGTAGGAACAGGGTGTTAGGATTACGCATCCATGCAGAACAACGAACACAAACGGCTCGACCTCAAGGAGGTCCGCGCGAAGCTGGAAGGCAAGCGCGGTCCGCAGTACTGGCGCTGCCTGGAAGAGCTGGCGGAAACCGAGGAGTTTCAGGAGTTCCTGCTGGACGAGTTTCCGCAGCAGGCGCGCGGGCTGATGCCCGAGATGGACCGCCGCAAGTTCCTGATGCTCTCGGCGGCGTCTCTGGCGCTGGCCGGTCTCTCGGGCTGCCGCTTTCTGCCGGCGCGCAAGATCGTGCCGTACGTGCAGCGCCCCGACGAGATCATCCCCGGCAAGCCGCTGTTCTATGCGTCGGTCCATCCTTTCAACGGGGACGCCATCGGCATCATCGTCACTAGTCATGAGGGACGGCCCACCAAGATCGAGGGCAATCCGGACCACCCCGCCAGCCTGGGCGCCACCGACGCGATCACGCAGGCCTCTATCCTCAATCTCTACGATCCCGACCGCGCCCAGAACGTAACCAACCTCGGCCAGATAAGTACCTGGGACGACTTCCTCAAGGCGGCGCGTGACACGCTGGCCCGACCGGGCGGCGGCGCGGGGCTGCGCATCCTGACCGGCAACGTCACCTCCCCGACCCTGGCCGATCAGATCGCCACGCTTACCGGGCGGTATCCTGGCACGAAATGGCACCAGTACGAGCCGGTCAATCGAGACAACGTCTACGCCGGCACGCGCCTGCTCTTCGGCGCGCCGCTCAATCCGGTCTACCGCTTCGACCGGGCCAACGTGATCCTGTCGCTGGATAGCAACTTCCTGCTCTCTATGCCCGGCCACGTGCGCTATGCCCACGATTTCGGAAACGCCCGGCGCGTGCGCTCGAAGGCGGTCTCGACCAACCAGCCGGCCCACAACACGATGAACCGGCTCTATGCTATCGACAGCATGCCGAACATCACCGGCGCGATGGCCGACCACCGTATCCCCGTTCGGGCGAGCGAGGTCGAGGCCGTCGCCTTCGCGCTGGCCCAGCAGCTCGGCGTGGCAGGCGTGACCGCGCCGGGACCGCTGCCCGCCTCTGTCCCACCGCAGTGGCTCTCCGGGCTGGTCCAGGATCTGCAGGCCAATCGGGGCGCCTGCGTCGTCGTGCCGGGCGATCACCAGTCGCCTGCCGTGCATGCCCTGGCGCATGCCATGAACGCCGCGCTCGGCGCCGCCGGCACGACCGTCGTCTACACCGATCCCGTCGAGATTTCTCCTGCCGACAACATGGCCTCCCTGCGCGATCTGGTCAATGATATGCAGGCCGGCAAAGTCACGATGCTGCTCATTATCGGCGGCAACCCGGTCTACGACGCGCCGGTCGATCTCAATTTCAAAGATCAGTTGACCAAAGTCCCCCTGACCGCGCACCTGGGACTCTTCGATGATGAGACCTCCGCCCGGTGCCGCTGGCATCTGCCGGAGACGCACTATCTGGAAGCCTGGAGCGACGCGCGGGCCTTCGACGGCACCACCTCGATCGTGCAGCCGCTGATCGCCCCCCTCTACGACAATCGCTCGGCCCATGAGGTGCTTTCCGAGTTGACCGACACGCCGGGAACGAGCCTGGATATCGTGCAGGGCTACTGGCGCCGTACCCGGCCGTCGCCGACCTTCGACGCCTTCTGGGAGAAAGTAGTCCACGACGGCCTGATACCCGGCACCGCCTTGCCGGCCCGCACCCCGGCAGCCGGCCGAGCCGCCGCCATCACGCCAAGTCCCCCCTCCCCTAGTATTGGGGGAGGGGCCGGGGGCGAGTACGAGATCGCCTTTATGCCCGACCCGACCATCTGGGACGGTCGCTTCGCCAACAACGGCTGGCTGCAGGAGCTGCCCAAAACGCTCTCCCGGCTGGTCTGGGACAACGCGGCCTTTATGAGCTTTGCTACCGCCGAGGCGCTTCACCTGACCACGGAAGACATGGTTGCCCTGAACTATCGCGGGCAGACCCTGCCGGTGGCCGTCTACGCCATGCCCGGCCATCCGGACAATGCCGTCACCATTTCGCTGGGATACGGCCGGGAGCGCGGGGGGCGCAACGCCGAGGAGGCGGGCTTCAACGCCTATGCCCTGCGCACCAGCGACGCGCCCTGGTTTGGGCCGGGACTGAGCATCACCAAGACCGGCGGCCGTTATTTCCTCGTCGGCTCGCACATGCGCAACAGCATCAACATGGCGGGCCGGGACCCCGTTCAGCACGCGACGCTGCAGGACTTCATCAAGAACCCGGACTTCGTTCGGAACGATGCTGAGGTCCATGATCCGCCGCTCGACGAATCGTTCTATGGAGATGCCCACACCCACGAGCACAAGTATGAAGGGTTCGGCACGTACGCCTGGGGCATGTCCATCGACAACAACGTCTGTATCGGCTGCAACGCCTGCGTCGTCGCCTGCCAGGCCGAGAACAACATACCGGTCGTCGGCAAGGACCAGGTGTCGCGCGGTCGTGAGATGCACTGGCTGCGCATCGACCGCTACTTCGGAACGGGCCGTAGCAACACGGATTATCTGGCCAATCCCCGAACCTACTTCCAGCCGATACCTTGCATGCATTGCGAGCTGGCGCCCTGCGAGCCGGTCTGTCCGGTTGCGGCGACCGTGCATAGCGCCGAAGGCCTGAACATGATGGTCTACAACCGCTGTGTCGGCACGCGCTACTGCTCCAACAACTGCCCCTATAAGGTCCGCCGCTTCAACTTCTATAAGTACGCGGCCGGGCAGCCCAACCGCATGCCGGGCAATTTCGACCTGCCCACCATTCAGTTGGTGGCCAATCCCGAAGTGACCATCCGGGGCCGCGGTGTCATGGAGAAGTGCAGCTACTGCGTGCAGCGCATCGACATGGCGCGCATCGAGGCCAAGAAAGCCGACGACGGAGCCGGGCGCGAGATCCAGGACGGCGAGGTCCTGACCGCCTGCCAGCAGGCTTGCCCGACCAACGCCATCGTGTTCGGTAATATCAAGGATGCCAACAGCCAGGTCAAAAAGCTCAAAGACGAGCCGCAGGACTACAGCCTGCTCGGCGAGCTGAACACCCGCCCGCGCACGACCTACCTGGCGAAATTCACCAATCCCAACACCGCGATCGACCCGGCCGATTCCGCGGAAGCAGAAGAGGTGGCAAGTTGACCGACGACCAAACGCCTGGACGAGTTAAAGAACCGGTGATCTACCAACCGGCAGGGGCGGTGGTCACCGAAACGCCGCTCATCACGGGAGAGCACAACTACCAGACGATCGACAATACGATCGGCAACGTCGTGCTCAACCAGAGAGGGCATCCGGCGCAATGGTTTATGGTGTTCGGCGTGGCGTTCCTCTGGGTGAACATCATGCTGGTGGCCTTCTGCTGGCTGCTCTACAAAGGCGTCGGCATCTGGGGCATCAATATCCCGGTCGGGTGGGGCTTCGCCATTATCAACTTCGTCTGGTGGATCGGTATCGGCCATGCCGGAACGCTCATCTCCGCCATCCTTTTGCTCCTGCGGCAGCAGTGGCGCAACTCGATCAACCGGTTCGCGGAGGCCATGACCCTGTTCGCGGTCATGTGCGCGGGCTTGTTCCCCTTGCTGCATACCGGACGCCCGTGGGTGGCCTACTGGCTGTTCCCCTACCCGAACGTCCTGAGCATGTGGCCGCAGTTCCGCAGCCCGCTCGTGTGGGACGTGTTCGCGGTCTCGACCTATATCACCGTCTCGGCGTTGTTCTGGTATCTGGGCCTGGTTCCGGATTTCGCCACCATGCGCGACAAGGCGCGCGCCAAGCCGATCAAGATGCTCTTCGGCATGCTGGCGATGGGCTGGCGCGGTTCCGCGCAGCACTGGTGGCGCTATGAGACGGCTTACCTGATCCTGGCCGGCCTCTCTACGCCGCTCGTGCTCTCCGTCCACTCGGTCGTGAGTCTGGACTTCGCGGTCTCGATCATTCCGGGCTGGCACGCCACCATCTTCCCGCCCTACTTCGTCGCTGGAGCCGTCTACGCCGGATTCGCCATGGTCATCCTGCTGGCGATCCCGATCCGCGCCTGGTACGGCCTGAAAGACTTCATTACCATGAAGCACCTGGACTGGTGCGCCAAGATCATGCTGGCGACCGGCCTGGTCGTCTTCTATGGGTACCTGACCGAGGCGTTCTACGCCTGGTACGGCGGCGACCGGTACGAGTTCGCGATCATGCACGACCGGTGGTTCGGCGCCTACTGGCCGTCCTACTGGCTGCTCATTCTCTGCAATGGGCTGACGCCGCAACTGCTCTGGAGCAAGAAGGTGCGCTATAACGTTCCGGCACTCTTCATTATCTCGCTCATCGTTAGCCTGGGCATGTGGCTGGAGCGGTTCGAGATCGTCGTGCAGAGTCTGCACCACGAGTATATGCCCAGCTACTGGGGCATGTACTATGGGACGATATGGGATTACGCGACCTTCTTTGGTACGCTCGGCTTCTTCACGTTCATGATGTTCCTGTTCGTGCGCTACGTTCCGATGATCAACATGTTCGAGATGAAGGACCTGCTCAATCGGATCACGCACTTCCCACGCCACGCGCATGAAGGCGACGGGCACGAGGAACCCGGCCTCGGCGCAGCCAAGGAGCACGCTTAGCCATGGCAGCAGAAGCGGCAAGGGTATCTCCCATCTACGGCCTGGTGGCCGAGTTCGATAACCAGGACGATATCCTGGCGGCGGCGGCGGCAGCCCGTAAAGCAGGGTACAAACGCATGGACTGTTACACGCCGTTCCCGGTGCATGGTCTGACCGAAGCGATGGAGTTCGAGGACGCCCGGGTGCCCTGGACGATCTTCATCGGAGGGCTCACCGGCATGTGCGTTGGGTATGGGCTTCAGTTCTGGATCAACTGCATTGAGTATCCGCTCAATGTCGGAGGCCGACCCTACCATAGCTGGCCCTCGTTCATCCCGGTGACCTTCGAGTGCATCATCCTTTTCGCCGCTCTGACGGCGGTGCTGACCGTACTGGGCTACAGCGGGCTGCCGCGGCCTTACCATCCGGTCTTCAATACGCCCAACTTCGAGACGGCCTCGCAGTACCATTTCTTTCTGGCGATCGAGGCCAGGGATGCACACTTCGATATCGTAAAGACTCGCGAATTCCTGGAGAGCCTGCATCCCCTCGCCGTTTCCGAGGTGGAAAAATAGACCTCACCCCCTCTCCTTCGTAAGGAGAGGGGAACAGCCGACCTTACGGGCGGACCTTAAGCGGACTATGAAGCGAACAGCGATACGAAAAATCTGGACCTTGCTGGCTGCCGCGAGCGCGGCGGTCCTGCTGGCGGGCTGTCACGTGGACATGTGGATCCAGCCGAAGGTCAAGCCGCAGAGCGAAGCCGCCTTCTTCCCGGACGGCCAGGGAGAGCGGCAGCCTGTGGTGGGTACGGTCTACCGCTCGGAAGCGTACAACCAGCTCTGGGCGAGCAACCCGGCCATCAACGGCGGCCTGCCGACGAACGGAACGGACTACCTGCGCACGAACAACCCGATCTTTTCCGGCGTCTCCGGTAATAAGTACGTGACCCGCATCCCGGACGCGGTCGTGCGCTCGTTCCCCAGCTTCAAGGCGATGCTGGAGCGTGGGCAGGACCGGTTCAACATCTTCTGCACGCCCTGCCACAGCCGCCTGGGAGATGGACAGGGATTCATCGCGCAGCGCGGCTTTGCTTTGCGCCGCCCGCCGGCCTCCTATCATACAGACCGGCTCCGCAAGATGCCGATCGGCCATTTCTACGACGTGATCACCAACGGCTACGGCACCATGCTCAGCTATGGCTCCCGCATCGAGCCGCGGGACCGCTGGGCCATCGCCTCCTGGATCCGCGTGCTTCAGTATAGCCAGGACGCGACCATGAACGACGTGCCCGCCGACCTGCAGCAGCCACTCCAGCAGAACGGAACGGTCCTGATAAACCCGGATACGGGACAGCCAGTCACCTCACAGCAGCCGGAATAACAGCCATGATCTCGAACACAGAAACGCGCGAGCCACTGCCCGCCCTCTACTCGACCCTGAGCGTTCTCGGTCTGATTCTGGCCGTGCTGGGAATCGCCGGCTGGGTGATCGGCCTGCTCACGAACAACGTGGCGGAGTGCATGCGCTCCTATCTGTTCGGCTGGATCTTCTGGACGAACATCGCGCTGGGCTGCTTCGTGCTTTCCATGCTCGCCAACGTCGTGCGGGCGAACTGGGGCTATCCGGTGCTGCGCCCCTTCGAGGCGGGCAGCAAGATGCTCTGGCTCATGGCGGTCCTGATGATTCCGATCTTGATCGGCCTGAAGTATATCTATCCCTGGATGGACCCCGTCCAGGTGGCTGCGGACCCGGTGATGCAGAACCGCCACGCCTACATGTCGCAGACCTGGTTCATCATCCGCGCTATCGTCTATTTCGCCATCTGGCTCATCCTCTCGACCCTCATCAACCAGTCGTCTATTCGGCAGGACGCCAGCCGCGATCTGGATGAGGCGCAGTGGCGCGTCAACCTCAGCGCTCCCGGCATCGTCATCTACGTCCTGACCGTCACCTTCGCCATGACTGACTGGCTTATGTCGCTGGATTCGCACTGGTTCTCGACGATCTACGGCTTTATCTTCTGCGATGGACAGATTTTGGGGGCGTTGTCCCTGATCGTGCTGATGGTGATGGCGGCGCGGTATTTCAACCAGTTGCCCTATAACGACGCGACGGTCAGCCGTTCCTCCATGCGGGATCTGGGAAACCTGATGCTGACCTTCACGATGGTATGGGCCTACTTCGCCCTGTCTCAGTGGATCATCATCTGGTCGGGCAACCTGACCTTCGAGGGTCACTACTACTGGATACGGCTCGAAGATCCCGGCCTGCTGGTGATGGGCTCGTTCATCGTCTTCGGCCAGTTCTTCTTCCCGTTCCTGCTGCTGCTCTCCAGCCGGACAAAGCGCACGCCGTTGTTTATGGCCGGGGTGGCTGCCTGGATCCTGTTCGTGCGGATCATCGACATCTTCTGGATGGTCAAGCCGATGTTCCTGAGCCACTATCACCTGCATATTCCCTTTACGCCCTGGGATGTGGCGGCTTTCTTCGGAATCGGCGGACTCTGGCTGTTCGGGTTTGTGTGGGCGCTGCGGGCGCACCCGATCTTCCCGCGCCATAACCTTTCCGTACAGGAGGTGCTGGAGCATGCGTAGAGATCCTCACGCGCCGGAGCAGCCCGTTCAGAACTTCGTGACGGACCGGCCGTATGAGACGCGCGACGTCAACGTGGGCGTTTTGGTGCGCTGGCTGATCCTGCTCTTCGTGATCGCGGGCCTTTCCTCTCTGGTGACGTTTTTCTTCTACGGCCTGCTGACAGGCTCGAAAATTGAGAAGCAATACCAGTTCCCGCTGGAGACATCGCGAGCGATACCGCCTGGCCCGGTGGTGCAGGCTTATCCCATGCAGGACATCAAAGACTTCCGCGCGAAAGAAGATGCGGCGGTAGAGAGTTATACACTCGACAAACAGACCGGACACGTCCATCTTCCGCTGGAGACAGCTCTCGATCAGATCGCGGCAAAAGGGATTTCGGCGATCGAAGGACCGGCCAACTCGTCCGCGCCTGCGACCGGCACGCCGCCCGCGCTGAATCGCCCCGGCGCCCCGACGTCTCCGGGCGCTTCGACCACACAGGGCGGCTCGCCGCTCGTCACGCCGCCCGCGCTGGGGACCACGGAGAACCGGGTGAACATGCAGCCTCGCCGATCGCCCAACCAGCCCACCGTTCCCGGTACGGCCCGTCCAGGCGAGCGGGGCGGGGGAGATGTCATGACTCCTCCCCGGCATTGAAATGCCGGGCAAAACCTGACCCCCTCCTCACCACGGGCCTGACGGCCCTGCCTCTCCTTCATAAGCAGAGGGGAGATTCAGGGAGGTGGGAGTCCGCGCAGGCGGACTTTGTATCTTAGCACGGGGTTTTAACCACTGTGGGATAGGTAAGAACGATGTTTGTACGCAAGTCTACAAAATGGATGCTGCCGATGGTCGGCCTGCTGGCGGTCTGCGCCGCCGGCAGCGCGCGGGCGCAGCTTAACCCCTCGCAGGGCGGCCTGGTCGACGTGGCCCGCCAGGTCGGCCTGGACCAGAAGCTCAACGCGCAGTTGCCGCTGGATACTGTCTTCCGCGATGAGACGGGCAAGCTCGTCTCTCTGAAGTCCTACTTCGGTGATAAGCCGGTCGTGCTGGTGCTGCCCTTCTACAAGTGCCCCGGCATCTGCACGACGGAGCTGGAAGGGATGGTCAAAGCCTTCCGCTCGCCGGACCTGCATCGCAAGCTCGGCGACGATTTCGAAGCGGTGACCATCAGCATCAACCCCAAGGAGACACCGGACCTGGCCGCGGCCAAGAAGAGTGAGTACGTCCAGCTCTACGCGCACCCGAAGGCGACCGATCCGTCCGCCGTCGCCGGCTGGCACTTTCTGACGGGCGACCTGGACTCGATCCACAAGGTGACCCAGGCGGTCGGGTTCCGCTATTTCTATGACCCGAAGACCGATCAGTACGCCCATCCCGCCGGGCTGATCGTTCTGACGCCGCAGGGCAAGGTATCTCGCTATCTCTACGGCGCCATCTACCGGCCCTTCGATCTGCGGCTGGCGCTGGCGGAGGCATCGCAGAACAAGATCGGCTCGCCGGTCGAGCAGATCCTGCTGCTCTGCTACCATTACGACCCGGTCCGGGGTAAGTACGGCCTGGTCGTTATGAACGTGGTCAAGCTGGCCGGGTTTACCACCGTGGTGCTGCTGGGCGGATCGATCCTGCTGATGGTGCGCTGGGAGAAGCGGCATGCGAATAAGCCGCCATCCAAAACGGACCGGCCTTTGCCGCCAGCGGACGCATGAAGAGAGAACACTCCGTCTATGAACAACCTGCCTTTGATGCCTGAGGAGGCCGGTAATGCCTGAGGCTTCTACGCTTGCCGGACAATCGGATGCGCTGTTTTTCACGCTGGTCGCCCTGTCCGTGCTCTTCACGGTGGGCGTTGGTCTGGCGCTCATTATCTTCGCGCTCCGCTACCGGCGCGGCGCCAACGTGGATCGTTCGCGCCCGATCAACGAGCACCATCTCCTGGAGATGACCTGGTCGATCATTCCGCTATGCATGGGGCTGGGCATCTTCGTCTGGGGCGCCATCCTGTTCGCGCAGTTTCGCCAGCCGCCTGCGAACTCAGAGGAGATCTTCGTTATCGGCAAGCGGTGGATGTGGCACTTCCAGCACCTCAACGGCATCCGCGAGATGAACGAGCTGCACGTGCCGGTCGGCAAGCCGTTCAAGCTGACGATGATCTCGCAGGACGTGATTCACGATATGTTCATCCCGGCGTTTCGCGTCCACCAAGACGTGATTCCGGGTCACTATACAGACGAGTGGTTTCAGGCGACCGAGCCGGGCAAATTCCACTTCTTCTGCTCTCAGTACTGCGGAACGAATCACTCCTCCATGACCGGCTACGTTTACGTAATGACCCCTGCGGACTATGAGGAATGGCTGCGCCGCGGCGGGCCGGAGGGCGAGACGGTCACGCCGGGCAGCAAGCTAACGCCGCTGCAGGAAGGCCAGCAGCTCTGGAACGATAAAGCGTGCGGCACCTGCCACGGCCCTACCGATTCACCGCGCGCTCCGTCGCTGGTTGGCCTTTTCGGCCGAACGGTCCATCTGGCGAACGGGCGGACCCTGACGGCGGACGTCCAGTACGTACGGGATGCGATCCTCAATCCGGAGAACTATCCGGTGGCCGGCTATCCGCAGACGATGCCGAGCTATAAAGAGCTGACCGAGGAGCAGATACTCGACCTCGTCGCCTACATCCGGTCGATGGGGGCGACTGGCGGCAAAGCGCCTCAGACCGCCTCAGCCACTACAGCCGCGACCGGCACCGCTATAAAGTAGGCGTTAGGCGCTTCACCCGCTTAGCGGGTTGGCGTTAGACGTTGGGAAATGTCCGATCCCCAACGCCTAACGCCTAACGCCCAATGCCCATTAAGTGAGGAAATACGAATGGCCTCGATAACCGCTAGACCCGGCGAGCTTCCCGGAGAATTTCCCGAGGAAGGGCATGTAAGCTACCTCAACTGGAGCCACACGCTACGCTCGTGGCTGTTGACGGTAGATCATAAGCGCATCGCCGTGCTCTATCTCGTCTCCATTACGTTTACCTTTGCGCTGGGCGCCGTCGCCATTGGCTTAGTCCGCCTGGAGCTGACGCAGCCAAACGGGCTGTTTTTGGAGAACGATACCTATAACAAGATGTTCAGCATGCACGGGATTCTGATGGTCTTCTTCTTCCTTGTACCCTCGATCCCGGCTACTCTGGGTAACTTCCTGCTGCCCATCATGGTCGGCGCCAGGGACCTGGCGTTTCCGAGGCTGAACCTGTTAAGCTGGTATCTGTATATCATCGGGGCTTTAATGGCGATCGGCGCTATGCTCTTCGGCGGCGTGGATACGGGCTGGACCTTTTACACGCCCTACAGCAGCATCTACAGCAACACGAACGTGACGGTAACGATCCTGGCGGTCTTCCTCGGCGGGTTCTCCTCCATCGCCACGGGCATCAACTTCATCGTCACCACCCACAAGATGCGCGCGCCAGGTCTGACCTGGTTCCGGCTGCCGCTGTTCGTCTGGGCGATGTATGCTACCAGCATCATCATGGTGCTGGGCACTCCGGTCGTGGCCATTACGCTGTCGCTGATCGTGGTGGAGCGGGTTCTGCACATCGGCATCTTCGACCCGGCGCTGGGCGGGGACCCGGTCCTGTTCCAGCACATGTTCTGGTTCTACTCGCACCCGGCCGTGTACATCATGATCCTGCCGGGCATGGGCGTCATCAGTGAACTGATCGCCTGCTTCTCCCGCAAACGGATCTTCGGTTACAGCTTCGTCGCCTTCTCCAGCCTGGCGATCGCCATCATCGGTTTCTTCGTGTGGGGCCACCATCTGTTCGTCACCAGCCAGTCCATGTATGCGGGCATGGTCTTCTCGATCCTGAGCTTCCTGGTGGCGATCCCCTCGGCCATCAAAGTCTTCAACTGGACGGCCACGATCTATAAAGGGCGCGTCTGGCTGGCATCGCCAATGCTCTACGCCCTGGGCTTCATCGGGCTGTTTCTCATCGGCGGACTGACGGGCCTGTTCCTGGCTACGCTGGGCACGGACGTACACTTGCACGACACCTACTTCGTCATCGCGCACTTCCACTATGTCATGGTCGGCGGCGCGATCATGGCCTACCTGGGTGGGGTCCACTTCTGGTGGCCCAAAATCACCGGGCGGCTCTATCCGGAGGGGTGGGCCAAGCTGGCTGCAGGGATCACGTTCATCGGATTCAACCTGACTTTCTTCCCGCAGTTCGTCGTGGGCTATCTGGGCAACCCGCGCCGTTACCATATCTATCCAGAGGAGTTCCAGGTCTGGCACATCCTCTCGTCCGCCGGAGCGAGCGTCCTGGCGGTGGGGTACACCATTCCCCTGATCTACCTGCTCTGGTCGTTAAAATATGGGGAGAGATCGGGTCCGAACCCCTGGGGCGCTGCCGGCCTGGAATGGACCACCGACTCGCCGCCCATCTCGCACAACTTCCACGAGCAGCCGGTGGTTACCTGGGAAGCGTATCCCTACAATCCGGAGGTCGAAGAGTTCGAGGCGCAGCAGGACCGGGAAGCGTTCCAGGCCTACCTCGGTGGCATCCAGCCTGCTGTGGAGGAAGAGGCGGCCCTGGATACGCAGGGACCGCATGCGTCTCCCGCAGCCCAGCCGCATCACGCTCCGCCAACGGACGAAGACGAGGATCTATGATTTTATTTGGAGAGAGAAAAGATGAGCTCTGAAGCCGCCGAGGTCCCGAGATTCCGGCCGCGCGAAGCGGATGAAGATCTGGGCGTCCAATATGAAGATATGGAGCAGCAGAACGAATCCTACATCGTCGGGATGTGGACGTTCCTCGTCACGGAGATCATGTTCTTCGGCGCGCTGTTCCTGGCCTATCTGACCTATCGGACGCTCTATCCCTCCGTCTTTATGGCGGCGCATTATGAGCTCGACGTCAAGCTGGGCGCCATCAACACGGTCGTCCTGCTGACCAGCAGCTTCTCGATGGCGATCGCCGTCTGGGCGGCCCAGACGAAGAATCGCGCCATCGAGATCGGTGGGCTGATCTTCACTATGATCTGCGCCTGCGCGTTCCTGGTCATCAAGGGTTTTGAGTGGGCGGCCAAGTTCGAGCACCGCCTGGTGCCGGGGCCGCTGTATGCCTGGCCGCCGCATGGGTATGCAGGTCCTGTAGTGCCGGGAAACGAGACGCAGATGTTCTTCTGCCTCTACTTCGCCATGACCGGCCTGCACGCCCTGCACGTTATCATCGGCCTGCTGGTCATGATCGTGCTCCTGGTGCTGATACTAAAGGACAGCCCGCTCGTGCGCTACTATATGCCCGTGGAGATGACCGGTCTCTACTGGCATTTCGTCGACGTCGTCTGGATCTTTCTGTTCCCGCTGTACTATCTGATCCCGTCGCACTGATCCGTATGTGAGAGAAACCAATGCGTCATCACGAAGAAGAACCTACGGCCAGCCCCTATGTAGAACATGCCCACGCGCACGTCGTGCCGTTGCGGGTCTATGTCATCGCTTATATCGCCCTGCTGGTCCTGATGGGCGGCACGGTGCTGGCCTACTACAAACACCCGGCCTCGACGTTAGCGAGCAACGTCATCGCGCTGGCAATCGCCGTCATCAAGGCGGTGATCGTGGTGCTGTTCTTCATGCAGGTCCGCTACAGCACGCGCCTGACCTGGGTCTGGGCCGCCATCGGGTTCATCTGGCTGATCATCCTGTTCTCGACGGTCACGGATTACATCAGCCGCGGCTGGATTCCCATCAAAGGCTGGACGCCTTAGAAGCCCTCACCTTGACCTCATCCCCTTAGTCCCCCTCTCCATACGAAGGAGAGGGGGAGATTCGGGTTTTGACCCCATGTTCAGGGTTCGGTAAGATTCCGAACAGGAGGCGGTTATCATGAAAAGGGCGCCGGAGAGGACGGGGCTACATCCCGGACTGACCTGGCGCTCTTTGCTTGTTGCCGTCGGCCTGACGGTGCTGGCCGGTCTCTGGGTCCGGCAATCCGAGATCGTCTCTCTCTCCACGCAGATCACCGAGAGTATTCCGGCCATCCCTGGCCTGGCCGCCCTGGCGCTGCTCCTGCTGGTCAACGTCTTCCTGCGCCGCCTGCCCGGAGCGCCCGCGTTTTCCCGCGCCGAGCTGGCCGTCGTCTTCGTCTTCGTGACGATCAGCAGCACGGTCATGGGCATCGGCGTGATGCAGTTCCTTCTCACCCTCATTACGGCGCCCTTCTACTTCACGGGCGGCGGTATCCCCAAAGTCCGGCCCTTGCTGCCCAAATGGCTGACCGTCCAGGACCCGGAGGCGATCCGCCGGTTTTATGAGGGCTCGCCGCCCGGTCCGGTGCCCTGGCATCTCTGGTGGAAGCCAGGGCTGTGCTGGCTCGGTTTCTTCCTGGCGCTCTGGTGGACCATGTACTGCCTGATGGCCCTCTTCTACCGCGCTTGGGCGGAGGAGGAGCGGCTCTCCTTTCCGCTGGTCTCCCTGCCCATCGAGATGACCGGCGGGGAGAGCGGCACAGGCGCTTTCTTTCGCAACAAGCTGATGTGGCTGGGATTCAGCCTGGCCGCCGTCTACAACCTGGTCAACATCGCTCACGCGTTCGCCCCCTCGCTGCCCCCTTTCGGCAAAGATGCCGATATGTCGCCGCTCTTTACGACACCGCCCTGGAGCGAGATAGCGCCGATCATGTTCCACTTCCGCCCGGAGTTGATCGGACTGGGCTTTCTGGTCTCTACGGAGATCAGCCTGACCGTCTGGGTATCGTTCGTGGCGATGAAGCTGGGCAGCGTCTTCGGGGTCGCGATGGGCTACCAGCCGGGCCGGCTGCCCTACGCGCAGGAGCAGGGGATCGGGGCTTATCTGGTGCTGGCGGCCATGCTGGTGTGGCTGACGCGCCGTCACCTGCGGGCGGCCTGGCAGGCAGCCCTCCGGGGCGACCACGCCGGGCCGGAGGGCATTCGATTCCGCTGGGCGTTCGTGGGGCTGTTCGGCGGGTTCCTGGCCGTGTGGGGCTTTGCGACCGCGGCGGGCATCGCGTGGTGGGTCTCGCTGGCCTATCTCGCCATCGTGCTGGCGGTGGCGCTGGTCTACGGCAGGCTGCGCGCAGAGGCGGGAGTCCCGCTCGTGTGGCTGTTTCCTTTCTACATGCAGAAGACAGCCCTGCTCTATACCCTGGGCTCGCAGCCGTTTGCGGCGAGCAGCCCGACCACGCTGCCGACCTGGTCGCTCTTTACCTTCCTGGCGCGCGGCTACTTTCCCGCCATGACCGGCTATCAGGTGGAGGGAATGGAACTGGCCCGGCAGGCGAAGATCGATGCCCGTAAGCTGGTCCTGGCGGCCTGCCTGGCCGTCGGGCTGGGCTTCGTGCTGGGCTGGTACAACCATCTGGTGCCCTACTATCTGCACGGCGCGCAGCAACTGCGCGGCGGCATCTGGGGCGAATGGATCGCCGTTCCCGAATACCAGCAGGCGGCGAGCCTGCCGGGAAACCCGCGCATGCCTACCTATCCACGCATCTGGGCGACCTGCTTCGGGGGGATCATCGTCTTCGCCCTGTGGCTGCTGCGCCTGCGGTTTGCCGGGTTCTGGTTCCACCCGCTCGGCTATGCCATGACCTGCAGCTATGGCGACCTGATCTGGGGTTCTTTCCTTATCGTGTGGCTGATAAAGGCGTTGATCCTGCGCTACGGCGGCATGCCCCTCTATCGCAAGGCCGTTCCCTTTTTCCTCGGCTTCGCCCTGGGCCACTTCGCCATCGCCGGCATCCTCTGGGGCCTGACCGGTACCCTGTCCGGCGCCGCCGAGCAGGGCTACCCTGTCTTCTTCGGATGAGTCCGGCTTCGATCGGGCGAGGAAAAGACAGGAAAATCTCGGCACGGCCGCGAAGCACATTTTTTACAAACGCTGTTAGGGGAGAGAAGAGATGGCAAGACACCGGGATTCCCAATCGCCAAAGCCCGAAGAAGTCGCGGATCACTATGCCTCCGGCTATGAGGCGGACCGGCTGCATACCGGGGAAGGCCAACTGGACCGGGCGCGCACGCGCGAGCTTCTTCTGCGGTTTCTGCCTCCGGCGCCGGCCACGATTCTGGACGTCGGCGGCGGGCCGGGTAGTCATGCCTGCTGGCTTGCCAGACAGGGCTACAAGGTCCATCTGATCGATATTACCCCACTGCACGTGCAGATGGCGGAGGAAGCCTCCCGCCGTCAGCCGGAAGCGCCTCTGGCCGGCGCCAGCATCGGCGATGCCTGCGCTCTCTCCTGGGAGGCCGCAACGGTCGATGCGATCCTGCTTTTCGGACCGCTGTACCATCTGACGGATAGAGAGGACCGTCTTCAGGCGCTGCGAGAAGCGTATCGCGTTCTCAAGCCAGGCGGCGTCCTTCTCGCCGTGGGCATATCGCGCTTCGCTTCCACGCTCGATGGCCTTCGCCATGGGTACTTGAAAGATCCCCAATTCGCCGAGATCGTTTATCAAGACCTGCATAACGGTCAGCACCGGAATCCCACCGGGAAGCTGGAATATTTCATGGATACCTTTTTCCATCACCCGAACGAGCTGCGCGCGGAGGTTTCGGAGGCCGGTTTCAAGGTCACGGGCGTTTATGGGGTCGAAGGGCCCGGCTGGATCCTTTCTGACTTTGAGAACTGGTGGGATCATGCGGAGTATCGCGAACGGTTTCTGCGAATCGCGCGAGCTCTGGAAACGGAGCCCTGCTTGATCGGAGCGAGCGCGCACCTGATCGTCGTAGCCGCCAGGTAGTCTATCAAGCTTTAATTCGATTTTCATCTGGCTTTCATCTTTTTCGGATAATCTATAGAGGTAAGAAGGTATCCCTTCGATGCGCAAAGGAACGAAGCATTCAGGAGGCAGTGATTCAATGCAAAATGACGATAGGACCGTAGGCAGCATTCTCAGCCGGCGTCAGGCGCTAGGTATTGTCGGGGTGGCAGGGCTCGCGCTGCTGACCGGCCATGGTGGCGTGGAGCCGGCGAGCGCCAGTGCTATGGGCTTGGGCGCTTCTGGAGTCGTCGTGACGCCTGCTGAGGAGGAAGGGCCGTTCTTCGTGAACGTCGGCCTCCATCGGTCCGACCTCACCGCCAATACGAAGAACCCGAACGTGCTTCATGGGCTGCCGTTGACCCTGAAGCTCAAGGTTTATCAAGTAAACGGAAGTAAAGTCACCCCGTTGAGCGGCGCGCACGTGGACATCTGGCACGCCGACGCCGAGGGCGTGTACTCCGATGAGCCGATGGAGGGCACGGAAGGAGAGACTTTTCTGCGCGGATACCAGGTCACCGATGCCGGCGGCGCGGTGCAGCTCAAAACGATCTATCCCGGTTGGTATCCTGGCCGCACAGCACACGTCCATTTCAAAGTCCGTACCTACTCGGCTTCCGGCAAGAAGACCTACGAGTTCACCTCGCAGCTTTATATGGACGACAAGATCACCGACATCGTCTATGCCGACGCTCCGTACAACCGGCGCGGGCCGCGCCCTACTCGAAATGCAGACGATGGGGTCTACAACACAGAGACATCCAACGGAACGGCCTCCGGCTCCCAGCTTCTTCTCAATCTCACGAAGGCAAGCAGCGGGAAAGGCTATGTCGGGATATTCACCATCGGCCTGCAGATGAACTGAAACCAATCAAGGCTGCCTATCGATGACGGACGGTTCGGGATTCCCTTACTCACTTCTATTGACGCTTCCCTGGCCGTCACCGAAACGACAACGCTGGCGTCGAGCACAATAGCCGAAGGCAGGCTACTCGGTGGGGCCGTAGCCGTACATAGCCCCTGCTCTCGCCTTGTGAAGCAGTTCCAGAGAGTTAGTATCATCAGTGTGGCGCAACTCTTTTTGGCGCTCGGCTATCTCCCGCATGGCGGCAAGACCCTTTTCGTTGGGCGGAAAGGTAGTGGTGGCTTCGACGCCATTTCTCTTGATTTTGACAACCCAGTTTGGCCCCTTTTGACAGCGGAATTTGGCCCCACCTGCAGCGTTAGCATAGCGGATTACTTCCCTCCGTTGGGCGTTGCGCTCGTTCCCTTGCCTTTGCGCCC